>Ga0209985_10005299_pt1 | contig 10076 bp, 3 predicted proteins | sample NOAtaG_FD_187305 | JGI IMG/M metagenome (GOLD analysis project Ga0209985, IMG submission 187305) | Freshwater lake microbial communities from Lake Erie, under a cyanobacterial bloom - NOAA_Erie_Diel6S_1000h metaG (SPAdes) (version 2) | ecosystem: Environmental > Aquatic > Freshwater > Lake ... | reverse complement strand
ACGTGTGCCAATTTGCTAAAAACGTTCAAAACATCCCGGATAAAGGGAATACAGGGACCACAGATATGGCTAACCATATGCCAGCCAAAGAAGTTACGCCGAACACAGACACGGCGAAATTAACAGGCAATCCTAAGGAACACGGTGATTGGTTGACAATTCTCAATCATGCTTTTACAACCAATCAACCCCCACAGACATACGGACCAATTCTTAACTTTCATACCCCAGCTAAGTCCAACCCCATGACAAGCCGGGTAAGCGCATCATCTTCTACAACTATTCCTGGCTTACAACCACAAGAGTTGGCCCCAACGCATACTTTTCATGTGGCAGCCAGGGACCCCATAAGAAACCCAAACGCAATCTTAGATGAGAATGGCCAGTTCTGTAATGGCTTTGTCAGCGCACACGCCCTTCTAACCGCAAAGAAACAACTGCATGGCAACGCCCCTCCTTCGCCTTCAAAGAGTATATTGCACACCAGGGCTTCTGACACCGATGGCACACCAAACATAGAAAGCAAAACTGGAAGGAAACTTAATAAAACAACAGCCCCTCCAGTTCTCGGCGAACCAGAAAATGGAATTCACAAACAAACTGCCACGACACCAAGAAACCCTTATACTCTAAGAAAAAACACTACCAACACTGATATAAAGCAGAACCCCCCTTCAACTATCGCTCCCGACCTTCCAGCAGCAAAAAGATCTGATAAGGATGATGAAGAATCTAACAGAGACCCGAAAACTCCAAGCTCCCCCCCCAGGACTACAGCCAATCCTGAGCTACATCAAATAACTCCTAACAACGAACTTCAGCGAATATGCCCTAATATACAGCAAAAACCCAAAAAAATTTACCTTTCGCCATTCCTGGATTCGTCGTTAAGACCCTCTGAAACTTCCTTCACCCTTACACCAGATCTGGAACCACTTCGCTCTCTCATCATGTCGCAGCATGAAGCCTTCTCTGACAACATCAAAGAGTTAGGTGAAATTACCTTATCTTCCACCTCAACTATTGATGGCAAAATTGACAGCTATAAACAACTGAAATACAACAACAAAATACCCCGCAGCTTACGCATAAAGTGCAAACTTACCACCTCTCCAGACTTCTCTTCCGATGAAGTTTTTCGCTCATTAAAAGAAGAACTTGACAATATAGTCTCTGAGTTCACTATAAGAGGTGCTAAAGTCATGACAGATTGGACACATAGAAACATCCATCTCCTACAACATCAAAGATGTATGCGTCTTCTGAATAAAGCACTACCAATACTGGAATGTCTCACAGCATTTCATCTAGAGGTGATAGGAAATCCACAATGGCCTTCAACCCTCAATAATATTAACAACACTTCAGCCTTTCTACTAAAGATCTACTTCAACAACCTATACATTGATACTTCAGATATAATTCAATTTTTTGAATTACCAGTAAACGAGATACTACTCGTTGGTCTAAAACTTCTACTTAAAACTAATTCCAACGATGAAGCTTCAACGCTACTCCTTTCTCTCCAACCATCTGACATAATTACATCTAACGAGATGCACTATATGTTTATTACTGAAACCTTGATTCAGTTTGACCAAATCCTACGAGGTTGTTCTATAGATCTCTGGCAACACCACAAAGAGAAAACAAAAAACTCCACTGCCGCTCTTAAAATAACAGCCAAAATGGCAGCTCTTCGGACAGCGAATGCCACATCTGCCACAGCCTTAGCTATAAATAAGGCAACTGACTTGTTCAACTCCTCGCAAGAGCAAGACTGTGAAACAAAACTTCGGCTAACTAACCTTGAAAAAAATTTTCAACGCCAAGAGCAAAAAACGAACGAAATAGCCAATAAAATAAACCGTAAACAAAAAAACTTAAACGGAAGTCGTCAAAGGGAGTCTACGACCTCTCCATCCCAACAGGCTCCTGTTCATCAACATCAACAAGAACGAAAAACAAAACCACAGTTAGTAGATCTGACTATGGACACAGAGGAGAGCCAAGGAGCAACAAAAAGATCACTTCTTCAAAAAAACCAAAATCAATTGAAGAAACAACGCAAACTCAATGGGCTCACTTCCAATCAAGAGATTTCCATCCAATGGAAAGAGGCAGAAATTCGCCATTTCAATCCCGACTTCCCAGCGGGGACTTCACAATTTCCTCAGCAACAGCAACAACCCTCGACCGAACATATGCCGAGACCTCGCTTCGCCTCAGCCCTACCACCAACTCCTCTGACAGCCCCCTCTCTGGTTATCCATACCAACCACCACGCCAGTCCTTTCTTACCACCCATGAATCAACAACTAAGGACGGCACCAAATCCCTTTTGCTTCCCCCCACCGCAAACAAACAACAATCACCGCAACAAAAATGCATCAAACCTGCGGAAGTCTCATGGAGTTCGCAACAAACAACCCCCAAAAAAGTAACATCCAGAAGAAAGTCACAGCGACAAAAACAACGTATATTAAAAAGGGCTAAAAAACAACAAACCATCCCTTTCAACCAAACACTTTTCCATACTAAACAGCATTGTCTCTTCAACTACGGCTTCATGGCTAACCCCCAGTTAAGCCTTCAAAAAAACTTCAATACTGCATTACGGGGGATTACTAAATATAATAATCACCAACCCACCAACGCAACCTTTCACAACCTCTGTACCGACAACAAAATTCCCTTAGGTACAAAACAACTACTTGGCCTAAACTTAAAATTCTGTTTAGCCCCTAAAAAACTTCAAAACACCATCCCAAATACAATAAGACGTATGGCATACAATATCAGAACCATGTATCACCTAAAGGAATGCGGCGCAACCAATAATGAAGATTATATAAAACAGATCTACATAAAAAATAAAACATGGAATCCGCCCCCAGCACCCACACAAATCGAAGATAAACTAACCGAATTTGAAAAGAGTCTACACTCTGAACATCATTCACGGGTTACCAAAACTTCTAAAATCAACCTTAACAACCTAACGTTACCCCAACGACAGACCCTAGCTCTGCTAAAGGGTAACACCAACTTTACTATAAAACCAACAGATAAAAACTTAGGGCCAGTTATCATGGACACTGCCAAATACATAGAACAAGTCCTAAAAGAACATCTATTAACAAAAGACTACTTACAACTTTCACCAACTGAAGCCAAACACAAAATGGAAGATTTAAAAGTAACTTTAAAAGCCCTACTGCAAGAACATCAACACAACTTATCTAAACCAGAACTAATATACTTCCAAAGAAGCCTCCAACTATTCCACAGGCTCCCAGTCTTTTATGGACTCCCAAAAGTACATAAGAGCCCAATGATGCTTCGCCCAGTTGTAAGTAGCTGCGGTAGCCTACTATCAATCTTCTCTACCTGGCTAGATTTCAAGATGAAAGAGCTTCTACCTTTCATCAAATCACACCTAAAAAATTCCACCTCACTCATTAACGACCTGCGAGATCTACATATCCCACAAGATGCTCTCCTCTTTTCCGCAGACGCTACATCAATGTACACAAATATTGACACAGCAACGGCTTTGCAATCAATAGAAGAATTAATTCTCACACACCAGCATTGCCTTCCGCATAACTTCCCGAAAAACCTTTTCCTCAGAGTACTACAGCTAGTAATGGATAACAACATCTTTAGTTTTGGAAGCTCATACTGGCTGCAACTTTCAGGTACTGCAATGGGCACACCAGCGGCATGTGCCTATGCAACAATATCCTACGGACATTTTGAAAACTCAACATTACTAACCGAATTTTCATCAAATCTCCTGTACTACAAAAGATATATAGATGATGTCTTCGGGATCTGGCTGCCACCAAATTCAAACAAAGATAGCACTTGGACATCCTTTGAAAAGACTCTAAACAACTGGGGAAACCTCAAGTGGGTGGTTGAAAAACCCTCTTCAAAAACAACTTTCTTAGACTTAAACATTTACATTCAAAATTCAAGAATTGTCACCACCACCTATCAAAAAGACCTTAACCTGTATCTGTACATCCCTCCAGGCTCAGCACATCCCCCAGGGTGCTTAAAGGGACTCATTAATGGCGAATTACGCCGCTATTGGACACAAAACCCAAACATTGAAGACTACCAAGCCATTCTGTCTAAATTCATCACAAGACTGCTAGATAGAGGTCACACAATAGACTCACTTAAACCCATCCTCTTGCAAGCAGCAGCAAGGCTAAACCAAAGTTCCAGAGCGAGAATCAATAATGACAATTCAAACACTCTCTACATCCACTGGGCCTACCAACCAAATGGCTTACAACAAAAAGACATCAGGGACAGATATAATGCAATTTTACAACCCCATCTAAACTACGACCATATGCAAATTGCAATAGCACGCCCAAGAAACCTAAAGGATACTTTAACGCGTTCAGCATTAACTATACCACCGCACATGGATCTAGGCAATCTAATCCAACAATATGCAACTGAACCACATCAAACTTAATCCTTTTACGTTGACTCGACACTATCCATATACCCCAGCACCCACACGTACTGGATCGTAAATATAACAGAGACTAAAGGATCTCTGCATTAATAAAGAGAACAAGCATACACTATGAGACCTGACATTTAGCATCCCTATATGCTATTACTTTAAGAGGCTCACAGTACCCTTACCAATATCACTTCAAACTTAAATTCTCACACCACCCCTACTATCACAGTACCCCTTGTACTATAATATGTGCCTGAAACTAGACATACCTACATATTTTCATTGATGAAAATATGGTTTTCATCGATGCAAAAACGATTTTCATCGATGAAAATACGTAAGTACGTACGTCTGGTCAGTTTCAAACATACCCACAGCCACCCCTGTACCCACATGTACAGGCTCCCAAAACCGTTTGGCATACTTATGACAGACAAACAAAGTCTCTCATTCTTTTTCTAGCATTTTCCGTTGTAGCAGTAGTCCCACTAAGGGCTAGGTCTGCCATAGGCTGGATACCTGTATGTATATTTACATACACTGCAGCCCAGCAGTATGACTGTTTAAATAAGCTGTCTCAGACATACTGATCTCTATAGGGAGGTGCCAACTGATGAAGTACACCACGAAAGAGTCTATCCTCACTCTTTTGGCTTAACCTCGCCCGAAGGACTTCTAAGCTATATTTAGAAATTAAGTTAGATTCATCTATTTATACATGCAGTTCCAACCATACTGAGGACTCAAACCAGGACAGCAATTTCTCAGGAACAACCAACAACAGCAGCAGCTCAAGGTCATCCACACAGAGTTACAAGACTGCTGAAAATTACACTGATGAGTCCTGACTGCTAGGGTGCGAGGGTAAGAGATGTCTACCCCCTTGTGCAGCCCACCTCTTCCTACTACTCTATGGAATAACCATCCACCTCATTGACTTCACAATGTCAACAATCTTAAACAAACTTAACATGTTCCACAAAGCTTTTGATGCACTATATGATTACCTATAAACCAGTGAAACAACTATAACTCTATACTACTCCATCCACAGAACACTAAAAATCAGAAAAATTTTCAAGTACCTCAAAAATTGGAGATCAAAACTAGCAAAAATACACCACTCAATCATCCATCACACCCTCTCACCACCTCAATCAAATATAAGACAGTGGTATGTCAAGAAACGCACTAGAACAACTGAAATCACAAGAACACCATATGGTCACCATAGATGGAGAAAAGCCATGAGAGCCAGAGAAAGACTACTAGGCCAGAGATAAATACTATGGGATCAGCTTCTCACCTGTAAAGCCATATCAACGCACAGGAGGGACCCCAGGGATGAAGAAAACTTTGACTCTGACTCATACCGAATCATGGTTGACAATGGAGCAAGCTACTCCATCTCAAATTACATTGATGATTTCATAGAACCACCTACCAAGATTGGACCAAAGATTCAAGGATTTGATGGAAGCCTAACCACATCCCTCATTGGGACAGTCCAATGGTATATCACTGATGATGATGGGAGGACCCACTCCATCATACTACCAAACACAAGTTATGTCCCAACTGCAGACATCAGAATGTTGTCACCCCAACACTGGGCACAAGTAACCAATGACCTTAGAGGAGCACTATGTGTAACATATGGTGACTGTTTCCTCCTAAAATGGGATAAGAAACGATACAGAAAGACCATCCCCATCAGCCCAAGCACAACCAAGAATGTTGGCATCATGACATCAGCAGTTGGTAACAATAATCATCTAAGTTACTGCAGTATTTTTGAAAGTGACACACCAGCAATAGCCTTCAAGAGTACCATTGACTTCAACACACAAGCAGCGGTGGTATCTGAATCAGATATCAAGTACCATCTCTTGAGAGAGGAAGTAAAGAAGGGAACTATCAGCATGTATCATACAAGAACTGAAGAGCAGATTGCAGATATCTTTACCAAGCCCTTATCTGAACAACCTTTCACAAAGATGATGGGATGGTAGCAGAAACAACCAGGAACCTACCACATTATCACATTGAAATGAGGGAGTGGGAGCATACAGCTCATAGCGCTCTAGAGGGAACTCTACAAGGAACCTAGAGGAGCCTTGGACAGTCCCATCTGTGCACGTACTGAACCCCTAGGGGAGATGTATGCCGTCCAGCCTCATACCTTGTTTGATGAAGTCTCATCATCAAGTACGTATATACGTTCGCCCCTCAGGAGGGGGTCTCAGGCAGAGACGAGAATGCTAGCCCATACTATGCACCAGCCACCCAGGGAATGCTCGCCCAAGGAGTGAGGGGTGCTGAGGGGGCAATACCAGGGTAGTACTATTGCAACTACGCCTAGGTATACAAGCGCTAATGCAAGGTATCTTTCAATACAATAATGTCTTAGGTTCGCCTTCTCAATGCACAGCCTCTACATGCAGGAGAAGCCTTCGCCCAATTCGAGCTCTAGAGAACCAGCACATATCACCTGGTATGGGGCAATATGGATGTATGCAGTACTTCTACAACATCTATGTAAAATCTGCAGAATCGAGAAGCTTTCAAACTTTTCACGGGTAAATGAGCAATACCTAAGGTTCTACAAGGAATTACAAGGTAGTTCTTAGTGTACATGACAACCAGCTAGCCTATAGCAATATAGACTACCAGGTTGGGGCTATTGTATAGTACACATCAAGAAATTTGTGATGTCATGTTGGTAATTGTGGGATTGAATTGGAGAAGCCCAAAAAATGGGATGAAAAGGAGAACACCAAGTAAAAGTAAGTACCAGTACAGGTATAGGTACTTACATAATAAAGGATCCATCCATACAGAAAATAACGAGAAGACAAGCTCCTGTCTATGAGTTTTAGAGAGGAAAATCATCACTTTTTTAGAGCTTATAAAAGTTGTAAACTCTACTTAAAACCAAAGTAAAAATAGCACTTTGTAAATCCACAGCAGTCTAAGTCTCGTCTTTGTCCTTACAGTACCAGTTAGTAAAACAATCATTGCTTTCTCCTTTTATCTTTCATTACAGGGTTGCAACCTGGGGATCAAGATAAATGACAAAATGACTAAAAACAAAATGGCTTTTCAGTTATTAGATGAAGACCAAGAAGTTTCAATAGGTTACAAATGGATCAAATATCACCTTATATTCGACATGAAAATAAATTAAACACAAAAAAAAGGTTTGTTGTTGGGGGACATATAACCAACCCTCCTCGAAAAATAACGTATTCAAGCTTGGTAACAAACTTACCAAATTTTAGGTCATGATTGTCCTTAATAGCCCTGCAAAGATTGTTGTATATCCTAGCATTATGCAATAAGTTGTTATGTAATAAATAGGTAAGCTTAATAATATTGTTAACCCAGGCATGCAGATTGCGACATAATTCATAACCCGGAGCACCGTATCATAGCGCGAAGCGCGTCTCACCTATCGGTAAATGTTAAGTCTCTAGTAGCAGATTATGTCCTGCTACGGCACAAAGGCGAACATAAGTGCCTAGTAGCGACATGATATCATAAGTTACACTACGTACGATACAAGTTGTATGGTCATAACCTAACAGCATAAGCTGTATCACAGTACCACACAGGTTGTACGGTAGTAACATAAGATGTGTTACGAGGTGTACGGTAGTAGAATAAGCCGCGACACAAACTGTGCGTAACGCATCAGTTGCGCAGAGCGTAAAAATGTCTATAATAATTCCAGTGAGGATACTGTACTTAGTACAGCGGTCACTTAACAACATAAGTTGTGCATACACACTGTTAGTTGTGCAGAGCACATCAACATAAGTTAGGCGGTACACACCAACAGTTGTACGGGTATGCAACATAACTTAGGCGGTATGCACCGACGGTTGTGCGGTTACGCATCAATAATAATAATAAAAGGGTAGAGACATAAGTTGTGTCACGGCATAACATAAGTGTATGGAGTAACACAAGTTGTGTTACGGCATCACATTGGTTGTATGCACCGTGATCTAACTACCTACCTCGAATAATTTAGTAGGTGCAACTTCGTTATGCGGGATGCGACATTAGTTGTGCACGAGCATAAGTTGTACAGCGCCTATAGACGCGCATAGGCACAGCCATAACATAAGTATTACTAAGTTGTGCGAGACTAACCAGTCTCACTCCAGGCGTTGTGGCTTTGTGGCGAGCTTGTGCGAGATTGAGCTCAGGGTTTTACTGAGTGCGCTCCGATCCTTGTTATCCGACACAATTCAGAGACGGCTTGCTGGCTTGTTAGCTCTTTAGCGCTCATGGCCTTAGCTTAACCAACCAAATACTACTTAATAAAAATAAATAGCAAGCGATTTAATTCGAATATTCTTGAGGTAGTAAACTAAGCTCATAAAAGGCTATTACATCATAAAGAGCTAATAAAGAACTAATAACACAGTAGAAAGTTAGTATGGCTGATAAAATCCCTACTTTCAAATGAAACAGTGAAGAAAGCGGAAAGAAAGATTTTCATTTCTTTCAAGCAGCTTTGTAATCTCACCTGGCAGCTCGTCAATGTCAATTCGTCCTTGATAACAATGCAATCGCCATTAACACTCCCATTAATCCCAGACCAGAACCACCCGGCGCATGCCAGAGAATGGAGAAAATAATACCAAACATTCTGGGTAGAGCAGAAGAAATTTTATGCTTCTTTTGATACTGCTATTGGCATACTACAGTCTATGCTGATATATCCAAGTAAAGCCCGCAATTGTGAACTCTCTCTTGATCCTGAGGTTGGGACCCTGTTTGGGAGAGAGATAGGGCAAAGCAATAGTGATATTTTACTTACTATTTGTGATGATAGCAAGGATAAAAGTAGGCCTGTGACTTGTATTTCAAAGTGCTATTTATAACTGTTTTACGTTTCCTAATGACTATTTTTATAAGCTGATAGGCTGGAGAAAAAGTGATATTTTTCCTGTCTAATTTTCATTGACTGGAAGTGGTCTTTTCCTGATTTTCCAGTACAAGTTATGTAGGTACCCCTACTTGTTTGGTACCAAATATACTTGCTGTTCTCCAATCGAGGTTTGTACGAGGTTCTCCCTTTTCCTGTATGTATTCCTGTGTGTCTGGTACTTGATTTTACCTGGGTTCTCCTTTCAATCCCACCCTTTCAGGCCTTTTAAAATGTCTTTTCAGGCTAGAGAACTCCTCCTGCTGACATCATTTGAGAATGGCCTTATGATCTGAATATAGGCCTTCTTAGTAGTTAGTAATGCTACTCAATAGGTGGTAATCAATCTTACCAAATTTCAGCTCTTGAAAGTCTTTAATAGCCCTGCAAAGATAGCTCTAAGAAAGGGCTATTGCATTGCCTGGGGAGGGCTAGCCTTGAACGCGTTCGTTCTGCAGATTTTACGTAGATGACGTAGAACCTTACGTATCTCCCTATTGCCCGTTACTACGGGAACTGGCTGGGAGTTCGCTGCCCCTGAGTGAGAGAGCATTGGTCTTCTCACTGGGCTGGCTGCCTTAGAACATAGTACATTATTGTATTGAAACCCACCTCTGCGTTGCACGAGTCTCCTGTACGTACAGG
>Ga0209985_10005298_pt1 | contig 10076 bp, 24 predicted proteins | sample NOAtaG_FD_187305 | JGI IMG/M metagenome (GOLD analysis project Ga0209985, IMG submission 187305) | Freshwater lake microbial communities from Lake Erie, under a cyanobacterial bloom - NOAA_Erie_Diel6S_1000h metaG (SPAdes) (version 2) | ecosystem: Environmental > Aquatic > Freshwater > Lake ... | reverse complement strand
GGAGCGAGATCCCCAGCGCGTCAGTGGAGCCTGGGTGTTCCGCGGCACGCGAATCCCGGTGGCTGCTCTGTTCGAGAACCTGGAAGACGGCATCACCCTTGCTGAATTCGTCGAGCTTTTCCCTGGAGTGACGCAGGAGCAAGCCCGCTCGGTGCTGGAGCATGCCGCCCGGAGTACGGCTGCAGCCGTGGCCTGAGTGCGGATCCTGTTTGACCAGGGAACACCGGTTCCTCTGCGCCGCTCGCTGGACGGCCACCTTGTGGCCACGGCCTACGAACTGGGCTGGTCCACCGTCACCAATGGGGACCTGATTCGCCTGGCTGAGCGGGAGGGCTATGAACTGTTGATCACCACCGACACCAACCTCCGCTACCAGCAGAACCTGCGGCAGCGCAGCATCGCAATCCTGGTGCTGACCACCACCAGCTGGCCCCGGATTCGCCAGGTCACCGTTGAAATCCAGGCCGCGATCGCCGCCATCAAAGCTGGCGACTACCAAGAGATCCCCATTCCTTGAGCCTCAGCGCTGCAGCAGCCAGCGCAGCAGCGACAGGCCGATGATCAGCCCAACGCCGGTGTTCCAGAGCCAGGAAGGGCGTTCGGACAACTGCTGCAACCAGGGAGGCAGCTGATCGCGCCACTGCTCCAGCGCCAGCACCGCCAGGAGCAGCACCAACAGGGGGATGCCGATGGCCAGCACGAGTTCGCGAAGCATCAGCACCTCACCTCGGCTCCAACCGTATCCAGAGCGAGGAAACCATGGCGAATAGTCTTAGCCTTGGCCTTCCTCCGCATCAGCCACGATCCCGCCGTGATGGGCGACAAGCCCTGCATCTGCGGGCTGCGCATCACGGTGGGCGCGGTCGTGGGGTTGATCGCCAGCGGCAGCAGCCGCGAACGGATCCTGCAGGCCTACCCGCAACTGGAAGCGGCTGACATCGATGAGGCTCTGGCCTCTCAACTCCACCGGCCTGATTGAAGGCTCAGCTCTTGAGGTAGCGCTCCACCGTTGCGGTGGTCCAGGTGGCCACGCCGGTGCCAAAGAAATCCTGGTCCTCAGTCCAGATTGCGCACTCCAGCTGTAACGCCAAGGCCAGAGCAGGCCAGTCGGCTGGGTCCCGGATGCGCGTGAGCGCCTCGTCCTTGGCGCCTTCAATCAAGGGGGTATCGACCACCTGCACCACCTCCATCAGGCTGAGGAAGGCCTCCTGGCAGATCTGTGGATCAAGGCCTCGACGTGTCGCCAGTTCGCCGATGTATCCAGCAGCTTCTGCCGCATTGGCCTCAGCGACATAGAAGTCAACCTCATTGGCAAAATCGGCGATCAACGCGCGCACCCTGACACCCAGGCAGGCGCGGATGAGGATGTTGGCGTCCAGCACCAACCGTTTGCGTTCTGCCATCAGGCGCGGGTCTGTTGCTGCTGGGCCCGCCTCCAGTCCTTGAAGTCAGCAGCGAGCTCCTCTTCTGTCAGTCCCAGCCGCTGCAGCTCGGCTTGCATCAATCGACCTGCTTCCAGCAGCCGCTCGCGCTCGCTCTGATCAGAGCCCTGGGGCAGAGGCACATAGAGCCCAACGGTGCGCCCATGTCGCGTGACCTCGATCGGGGTAACCGTTTCCAGGTGGGACGCCAGGCGCGCCCGGAGCTCACGGATGCCAACACGGACAGCCACGACGGACTCCGGAAGAATGTGTACACATCGTAGACGGGGCGAACAGTCCCTTGCTAGTACGGGCGTACGCATCTGGAGTGGTTCATGGGTGTCCCCTTGCCCCGGCCTGCGGCCCTGGCCGCCCGACTTGATCTCTCTATTGAGGAGTGGCCCTATCTCGATGAGGGCACCCTGCTCAAGGCCCGCAGCCGCAAGGTCTGCATGACCTGCCACTGGTTCAGACACCACGCCGGGGTGAACTGCATCCCCGTGCTCACCTGCCAGCTGCACCAGGGCCTGATCGCCCATGGCGAGCACCTCACCCACCGCTGCCAGGGCTGGACCGACGACATGACGCGCCAGCAGGGCTGGGCCCCGGAGGTGGCATGAGCATGCGCCGGCCATTGATCGGGGTGATGGGCGCTGGCGAGGGCGCGTCGGCCGCCGCCGTCGAGATGGCCGAGGCGCTGGGTGCCGCCATTGCCGCACGCGGCTGGGCGCTGCTCAGCGGTGGCCGGCCCGAGGGGGTGATGGCCGCCGCATCCCGCGGGGCGCAGACGGTGGAGGGCCACCTGGTGGTGGGCGTACTCCCGGGCGATGGCCGGGGCGACGGCCGGCAGCAGACGGCCGAGCTGGATCTGGCCCTGTTCAGCGGCATGGGCCAGGCGCGCAACCTGATCAACGTGCTCAGCGCCGACGTGGTGGTGGTGTGCGGCGCTGGGGGAGCGGGCACGGCCTCGGAGGCGGCCCATGCGATCAAGGCCGAACGGCCCCTGGTCCTGCTGGCGGTGCCGCCGCTGTGGCGGGAGTTCTTCTGCTCCCTCAGTGCAGCCGTTCAATGCACAGACACCGTGGCGGACTGCTGCAGCCGCATCGAGGCGGTGCTTCCTCAGGACTGAGAGCAGGGTGCATCCCAGTGCCCGAGATCAGCGCCCGCCGCTTTCCCCTCGGGACGGCTGGCTGAGCAATGGCCGCCAGGTGCTGCACTTCCGCCCTGTCCGCTACGAGCGCTTCTCCCAGGCGCTGGAGCTCACCAGCGGCGAGCTGATCCCCGGCCAACCGCCGCTGCTCAAGTGCCGCAAGGAGGTCACTCGCGAGGAAGCGATCAAGCTCTGGGCGCAGAAGCGGAAGGAGGGCTGGCAGCCCTGCGAGCCCCAGTGGACGCCGCCACCCGAGGTGAAGCCACCGGCTCGTCGCCACGCCGCCAGCATGGACTGACCTGGAAGCCTGTCGTGCTGCTGAACCCCCTCTGTCCATTCACAACGGCCAAGATGCTGGCCCTCAAAGCCACGGTGCTGTTGCTGCTCACCCTGCTGATCAAGGCCAAGATCCGAATCACCGCTTTCTCGGCCCTCGGCTTCTTCCTGCTGCTGCTGCAGACCCTGGTGTTCCTGGCCATCAGCGGCGGCCTGGTGCTGGCTGCTGGAGGGGCAGCGATCGTCAGCACGCAGAAGCGCCAGCCGGCTGTGGGCTGATTGTCAGCCGTGGTCATTGGCTCGATCCCCTGATGCGCCACCTTCAGCGATCAGGGCAGTGGATCGCCTTGTTTCAACGCTTGGATCGCCAGGCATCCTGGGGGAAGTTGAGCGCGACCCATGGGTGATCACAGCAACCAACAGCTCACGGCTCGGCAGATGGTTCGGGCCCACGCCTATCCCGTTCTCGCTGCGGTGAGCACGGTGGCGTTGGTGGTGATTGCAGTCAGCCTCGTGCCCATTGCCAGACAGGCCGATCACATGAATCGCTGTCTGGCTGTGCCAGGCGGTCCGGGCTGCCATCGTTTCCGATAAAGGCGCCTCACCAAAAACCACAGGGGCATCGAGCAGCGGCTGCAAGTTGCCTATTGACTTCAGGCCTGCCACAACAAAGCCCGGAGCGTTGGCCCCGGGCCTTTGTCTGCTCAGCCGTGGTGCCGTCCCATGGGGGTCGGGCGCAGCTGCGCGGTCGGTTGATCGTGTTCACATCAGAAGGTCTTTGGTTGTGGGGCGGAGCTGCTGGCGCTGGCACCTGGGGCCAGGTGTCGAGTGGGACGTTCCGTTGGGTCCGGGGCACCTCAGGCGATGCAATGGACGGCGACTCTGGCTACACGCCAGGAACGTCAGAGATCCGTCGAGAGTGTTGGAGCAGGGGCCGGATCGTCAGCGCGCTCCTGACTGGTGCTCAGGGGGGGTGTCGTCCATCAATGGAGCCTCCGAATCCCGTTGCATCCACGATGGATCTGCCGGCCCAGGCGAGCAAGCGAGCACGCCAGTTCGACACCGCTCGTTACCGGCGGCAATCGCTCTTCATGAAGGGGGCTTCATCGGTTCCGCCAGGAAACCGTTGCGCGCACGTCCCTGTGCTCTGCTGGCGTGACCACCGCTGCTCCAGCGAAAGCCCGGAACCCACCAACCAAAGCCCAAGGCCTGATGACCCCGAGACCCCTGCCACCCCATCGCCCTCCCGAGATGAATGGGGAAGAAGAAGAGCTCCTGGAGGATCGCGGCCGCGGTCTGGGCTTGCGATTGCTGGCACTGGTGGGTGCGTTTTCATTCCTGATGCTGGGGATCAGCAGCATTGCCCCGTTGTTCCAGCCAGCCCCACCCCCGCCACTGCCGGATCAGCGCCGCAGCCCTGCAGCTTGATCGATGCTGACCGGGTTCGACAGAAGCAAGGCAACCCCCGCAACGAAACACCTCCCGTGCAGACTGCCGCCATGGGGAAAGGGCTGCTGCTGGGATTCCTGCTGTCAGTACTGGCGGCCTGGCCACAGATTGCTGGTTCCCAGGGCATGGCCGCCACCGTGCTCTCCATCGGCGATGGCGACACCATCCGGGTGCGGATGAACGGGAAGCCGATCACGGTGCGCCTGGCCTGCATTGATGCGCCAGAGACGGCCCAGCGTCCCTATGGCCAGAACGCCAGGCAGACCTTGCAGCAGCGCCTGCCAGTCGGCAGCGCGGTGCGATTGGACGAGAAGACCACCGATCGCCACGGCCGCCTGGTGGCGTAGGTGATCAACGGCATCAACATCAACCTGGCGATGGTGGAAGACGGCCAGGCCTTTGTGTATCGCCAGTACCTGAGCGGCTGCGCTGCCAGGGAGCACCTGGACGCCGAGTTGTGAGCATTGCTCAGGTGCTATGGGTCGTTTACCTTTCCAGTGAGTACAGCTGGGGTTTCAAATCATGCTGACAGGATCCGATCTGCTCGCCAAGGTCAAGGAGCTCGGCGATGCCTCCAAGTCCGAACTGGTGCGCCAGTGCGGCTACGTGAGCACCAAGAAAGACGGCAGCGAGCGCCTCAACTTCACCGCCTTCTATGAGGCGCTGCTGGACGCCAAGGGGATGACGCTTGGCGATGGCGGCGGTAAGGGCAAGGGGAAAGGAGGCCGCAGCCTCAGCTATGTGACCAAGGTGCAGTTCAACGGCAACCTGCTCGTCGGCAAGGCCTACACCGCCCAGCTGGGGCTGGAGCCTGGCGACGAGTTCGAGATCAAGCTGGGCCGCAAGCAGATCAAGCTGGTGCCAGCCGGCGCCGGGGAAGAGGAGGACACCGCCGCTGCGTAACCGTTGATTGCGATCAACGGCGCCTTCTGCCAAGCCGGGTGCAGCTGGGAAGCAAGGCGTCAGCGCCCTCGACGCCCATAGAGCCCCGTCTGGCAATGCGCGGCGGCTCCGGGGAACCCCCGCAGGACGCGGGGGTTTTCTGTTGGCAGGACCCACGGAAAGCCAGGACCGGGCTGCTTCAGCTGGGGAGCTCGCAGCGCAGAGAGCAGAGGAGTGGCGCCGGCGGGCGGCAGGTCCGCCAGTTGCCATCGCTGGTCGAGACATCCACCCCGATCAGGCCGGAAGCGTGGTGGTGATCGCCAAAGGGCTCCACCCAGGCAATGGCATCAGCAATCGCCTCGTCGAGGCTGCTGTACTGCCCATCGAGCTGGCGATGGGGCTCACCGCCGCTGTCGATCAGGCGGTAGCAACGCAGTGATGGATGCCTGGTGAGCCGCTGCATCGATGACCTTCATGGCAGATCACCCTGGACGGCCTTTGGGGGCAGCTCTGTATCGTGCTGAACATTGAAATCAGTCTTCACGGCAGGGCTGCAGAGATCAGGAACGCGGTCTCGACGGTGATCGTCGGCGGGGCTGCCGCACTGCGCAGCGCCCATGTCGAGCCCTGAGTCCTTCCGAAACGAGGCAGGGAAGGCACTAAGATGGACAGAAGTCCTGTACAGCTCAGTGGCGATCGAAACCACCTACACGGCAGCCCGTGAGCAGCTCAAGGCCCTGATGGACAGGGTGGTGGCGAATCGCGAGGTGGTGATGGTGCGGCGCCGCCAAGGAGGAGATGTGGCCATCGTGGCGGCAGAAGAGCTGGAAGGTCTGCTGGAAACGGCCCACCTGCTCCGCTCGCCACGCAATGCTGCTCGCCTGCTCGCGGCGCTGGAACGCGCACGCGATGAGAGCCTTCCCACCTTGCGGATGGACGATCTGGAGGCACGGCTGGAGGCATGAGCAGCCAGCGGGAGGCGGTGTGCCACCCGGAATTCCTGGAAGACCTCCAGCACTGGATCGAGGTTGATCGCCGGACAGCCCGCCGGCTGCTTGAGCTGATGAAGGCCGTGCTGCGCGATCCCTTCACTGGCATCGGCAAACCGGAGCCTCTCAAATACCTCGGCTCAGGCGTGTGGTCGCGACGCATCACCCAGGAACACCGCTGCGTGTACCTCGTGAAGACGGATCGGATCGAGTTCCTGCAAGGCCGCTATCACTACTGATGGCCAACCAGAGGCCGCCCGGCACAGCTGCCGTCCTTCGCATGAGCAACCCCCCGAGCAGCGGCTGATTCACGGAGGCTGGCCGCAGTTTCGTGATGCCTGCCGTGCCCGCCGCGCCGCCCAGCTATCAGCCGCCAGCGGCCCTGGCCGACCTGCACATCCTCGATCTGCTCGAGCTCACCGAGTCGCAGGAGCGGGCCGCCGCAGCCCTGGCCGTGCACCAATCCACCGTGAGCCGCAGCCTGCAGCTGATGCGGCGGGACTTCAAGCTGGTGCCAAGGCTCAAGACAAGGGTGTGCCGCCACGGCCACAACAGCTGCGTGCAGTACCTGCGGCTGGCCTACCGGGAGCACCGGCTGATGGCGGGGCTGCTGCGGATCGGCAGCGACGTGCTGCACCACACCCTGCTGCTGGGCCTGGATAGCGTGCAAGCAGGAGGAAGAGACCTACAACATCGTGGCTGCCCACGGTTACTTCGGTCGCCTGATCTTCCAATACGCCAGCTTCAACAACAGCCGCAGCCTGCACTTCTTCCTGGCTGCCTGGCCGGTGATCGGCATCTGGTTCACCGCCCTGGGCGTGAGCACGATGGCCTTCAACCTGAACGGCTTCAACTTCAACCAGTCGATCCTGGATTCCCAGGGTCGGGTGCTGAACACCTGGGCCGACGTGCTGAACCGGGCTGGTCTGGGCATGGAAGTGATGCACGAGCGCAACGCCCACAACTTCCCGCTCGACCTGGCCGCTGCAGAAGCCACCTCCGTGGCACTGACCACCCCGGCGATTGGCTGAGGCCAGACAGCCGGTCTGCGGCTGAACAGCCTGCCTGAAGTGCATGAGCCCAGCTTGAAGCTGGGCTCCGGACGGAATCCCGAAAGCCCTCGCTGCAAGGCGGGGGCTTTTTGTTGCGCGCAGCTGGCAACCCATGGATCTGGGATTGGGATTGAGTCGATGTGCCCATGACCTCCGCAACAGGCGGGTCTAGCGTCAGAGCAGATCGGAGAGGTATGCACGATGGCCCAGTTGAGCACCCCTGAATCCCATCCCCAGTCGCCCTTTCATTGGCTGGTTGACATCGGCAGCTGGTTGTTCGGTGGAGCAGCCACTGGTCTTGGCTTCCAGTCGACTGAACAACACTCCAGCCCGCCCAACATCGGCGCCCAGCCCTTCAGTGGTGTCGTCAACCGCCGCCGCGGTCTCTGGGGAGGTCGCCGCCTGAGTGGCTGAACAGGGGCCGTTGGCGCTCTGATCCCTGCCCCATCCTTGCCGGCTCGGATGGTGGGTCAGCTTGGATGGTGGTCAGGATTCAGTGGTCAGCACTCAAACGCTCTCGGTGGTCACGGCAAAGCCCACCAGCTCATGCTCCCCGAAGGAGCGCAGGAAGGGCACATCGGCGGCATCGCGGCCTCGGGCGATCAGCACCCGGCCGCAGCGCGGGATGTTGTGGCGGGCATCGAACACATGCCAGCGGCTCTCGAGAAACACCTCAAACCAGGCGGAGAAATCCACGGGCGCCTCTCCCACCGGGATGCCGGTGTAGCCGAGGTAGCCGGTGCAGTAGCGGGCGGGGATGTTGAGGCAGCGGCAGAGGGTGATGGCGAGGTGGGCGAAATCGCGGCACACGCCGGCGCGCTCGCGCAGGGTGTCGCTGGCGGTCTTCTCCGGCGCCACCGCGGCGGCGTCAAAGCGGGTGTGCTCGTTCACCCAGTCACAGATGGCCTGCACCCGTCCCCAACCGGCGGGCACTACGGCGAATGTGTCCAGGCAAATGCCATCAGGGCGGCGGTGTCGCAGTAGGGGCTGGGGTTAAGCAGGGGATAGGTGTCCACCGGCAGCGCCTGCACCGCGCAGGCCCAGGCGGCGGGTACCACCGGATCGGTGCTGCCTGGCCGTTCAATCCGGGCCTCGTCGGTGAAGGTGGTTTGACCGGCGGAGGCGATCAGCCGGCTCCAGCCGCACCCGTTCCGGGCTGCGCAGGTTTGCCAGCAGGCTGCGGTGGGGGTGCACCAGGGCCAGCAGGGGGGTGGCGGTGGCGCAGCGGTCTCCAGCCTGCAGCCAATCGCGAGGAGCACGGCGGCGACCACGGCGAGTTCTCTGCCCTGCATGTTGACGGGGGCCATGCGTTCAATTGCGCACCGGTGCTGCAGTGCTGCGGCTGAACCGTGGCAGGCGATAGGCATTGCTGCAGCGGAGCAGAGCACCGATCAGCAGTGCTGAGCGAAAACGTTTTCCCCGAAAGTCAGCGTTTTCCCACGAAAATCAGGGCTTTTTCCACAGGTTGATGGGCTGAGACCCAGCCGTGGATGCCGCCAGTGCCTCAGGACGTGGGGAAAACCACCCTCCCCTTGACCGCGCTCCAAGCGGCCGCCCGTTGCAACGCCTGCAGGCCCAGCACAGGCCGAAAAGCAACACCAGCCATGAATTCCAACGGTGAGACGCACAGATCACGGAGTCATTCCGCCGCTTTGACGGAACCCCGCTGGCCGTGGATTGATGGGGTCGACGACGCGATGACCGCATGAGCCAGATCCCCGACCATCTCCCGGCCCACGTGAGCATCGTCAACGAGTTCCCAGAAGACCTCTATGAGGCGATGCGGGAGTTCATCAGCAGCCGTCCCAACTGGGATCAGTACCGCCTGCTGCAGGTGGCGGTGGCCGGCTTCCTGTTTCAGCACGGCTGCAACGACCGGGCCGTGAGCCGTCACTACCTCGACGGTCTGTTCCAGCGCGACGGTGGGGCCGCTGTGCAGCCGATCGCCCGCGCCTGAGGGAACGGCAGACGTGGTCATTTCCATTGCCGGCCGGCGCCGCCGGCGCAAGCGGCAAGGCAAAAGCCATCCTCAGCTGATGGGGCAGTGCTGCGATCGGCTGCGGCCCTCGTTCCTGCGCCGGCGGCTGGAGCAGATCCTGCCGCTGCACACCGCTGCCGGTGCGGCCCTGGTGGACTGGCGCTGGGACAGCGTCACCAAGCGGGTGAGCGGGCTGGTGCTCGAGGACAACCAGCTGCGGCCCTTCCGCTGGTGGCCCAGCTTCAATCACTTCGAGCTGCGCGCAGCGACCCTGCAGATCAGGCCGTTGGGCTGAAGCCCGAGGGAAGCCACGCCCTGGCGGCTGGCGGCGAGAGCAACAGGCACTCCACAGGATGCCCCGTCATGGCGGGGCGCGGTGGTCGCGTCCTCTCTGCTCCACCGCCATGGCCACCACACCCGTTGCCCCGGCCTGCCCGATCCGCCTGGTCTCCTTCCGTCTGGCTGCCAGAGGCAGCACGGAGGCGCGGCGCCTGTTCCTCGATGGCGAGGGTCAGATCAGCGCCGATCCCCACTGGCTGCCGCGGGAGCAGGCCCTGCTGCTGGCGCACAATCAGCAGCTGATCTGGGGATCAGCCGCCCGGGTGCTCGTGATCTGAGCACCCCAGGGCCAGCGGGTCTGGGATCGCTGGCCCTCCCTCGCTGGCCATCGACTGCTCCAGGGCGTCCATCCAGTCCCACAGCAGCCGCTGCTTGTCCTTGCCGTCCAGAGAGGCCGCCGGCACCGCCCGGGCTGTCAAGCGACATCCGCTTTTGGTCCTCTGGCGACACGAAAACTGGTCCACCTGATCGCCTGCTGATGGGGGCCTGAGAACGGCCCTTGGATCGGTGTTTCATCGCTGGGTGTTGTGTCGTTGTTGT
>Ga0209985_10005297_pt1 | contig 10077 bp, 6 predicted proteins | sample NOAtaG_FD_187305 | JGI IMG/M metagenome (GOLD analysis project Ga0209985, IMG submission 187305) | Freshwater lake microbial communities from Lake Erie, under a cyanobacterial bloom - NOAA_Erie_Diel6S_1000h metaG (SPAdes) (version 2) | ecosystem: Environmental > Aquatic > Freshwater > Lake ... | reverse complement strand
GGGCGGCCGGGAGTTCGATGGCATCGCGCTCGGCGGACTGTCCGTCGGCGAGCCGATCCCCGAGATGCACCGGACGATGGCCGAGATCGCCCCGCTCATGCCGGCGGATCGGCCGCGCTACGTGATGGGCATCGGCACGCCCTTCGATCTGCTCGCGGCGATGGGCGCGGGCGTGGACCTCTTCGACTGCGTGCTGCCGACCCGCAACGCCCGCAACGGCCAGGCGCTGACCTGGTCCGGCCGGGTGAACCTGAAGCAGGCGCGGCACCGCACCGACGAGTCGCCGCTCGATCCGCGCTGCGCGTGCGCGACCTGCACCCGGCACAGCCGCGCGTACCTGCACCACCTCGTCCGCACCGACGAGATGCTCGGGGCGCGGCTCGTCACCCACCACAACCTCGCGTTCTACGGGGCGCTCTGCGCCGCCGGGCGCGAGGCGATCGCGGCCGGGCGCTATGCAGCCTTCGCCGCCGAGGCGTCCGCGCGGATGCGCGAGGGCGACGAGGTCGGCAGCGCGGATCCGAACGCAGCGCCGCGCTTTGCCAAGAAGGATCCCGAGCGGGCGGCGCGGCAGGCCAAGACCGAGGCCGCGGCCGCCGCCGAGCCCGCGCCGGAGAAGGCGATGAGGAGAGCGAAGATGGACGCGATGAAGCTCCTCATGGGGCGCAGGTCGGTGGGCAAGCTGAAGGCGCCGGCGCCGCCGAGCGAGGTGGTCGAGCGGGTGATCGCGGCGTCCTTGCGGGCGCCCGATCACGGGGCGCTGCGGCCCTGGCGGATTCTCCGCATCGAGGGCGAGGCGCTCGGCCGCTTCGGCGACGTGCTCGCCGAGACGCTCGCGCTGCGCAAGCCGGGCGCGACCGCCGAGGAACTCGCCGACGCGAAGAAGAAGGCCCTGCGGGCGCCGCTGATGCTGGTGGTCGCCGCGCCGATCACGGCCGGCAAGATCCCCGAGGTCGAGCAGGTGATGTCGGCGGCGGCGGTCGCGCACGGGCTGCTGCTCGGCTTTCAGGCCGAGGGCTACGGCGCGGTGTGGAAGACCGGCGCGCCCGCCTACGACCCGCACGTGAAGGCCCGCCTCGGCCTCGCCGCCTCCGATCACATCGTCGCGATCCTCTACGTCGGCTCGATCGCCGAGGAGCCGCCGGCGGTGAAGCGCCCGAGCGTCGCCGAGGTGCTCGTCGACTGGACCGGGCCGAAGGAGTGAACGCGGCGCGCGGCCCGCGTGCTAAGTCCCTGCCGTGCGCATCGAGTCGTTTCTCTCCGCCATCGCCCAGGACGCCTTCCGCGAGGTCACGGGCAAGGACGCGCCCGCGCTCCTGAAGCGCGCGCAGGACCCGAAGCACGGCGACTACCAGGTGAACGGCGCGCTGCCGCTCGCCAAGGCGGAGAAGAAGAACCCGCGCGAGCTCGCCGAGCCGCTGGCCCGGGCGCTCGCCGCGCATCCGGCCATCGAGAAGGCGGAGGTCGCCGGCCCCGGCTTCGTGAACCTCACGCTCGCGCCCGCGTTCCTCGGCGAGACGGTGAGCCGCGATGCCCGCGATGCCCGGCTCGGCGTGCCGCCCGCCGAGCGGCGGGTGCGGACCGTCGTCGACTACTCCAGCCCGAACATCGCCAAGCAGATGCACGTGGGGCACCTGCGCTCGACGATCATCGGCCACGCGATCTGCGAGACGCTGGCGTTCGTGGGCGAGGACGTCGTGCGCGACAACCACGTCGGCGACTGGGGCACGCAGTACGGCCTGCTCATCGCCGGCCTCCGGCGCTTCGGCGGAGATGGCCACGCGCTGGATCTCGCCGGGCTCGAGGCCATCTACAAGCAGGCCTCCGCGCTCGCCGAGGCCGAGCCGGCCTTCGCCGAGCTGGCGCGGGGCGAGCTGGCCAAGCTGCAGCGCGGCGACGCCGAGAACCGTGCGCTCTGGGAGCGCTTCGTCGCGATCACGCGGCGCGAGCTCGACAAGGTCTACGAGCGGCTCGGCGTCCGCTTCGACACCTGGTACGGCGAGTCGTTCTACGAGCCGATGCTGCCGGGCGTGGTGCAGCAGCTCGAGGCGCTGGGGCTGGCGCGCCGTGATCAGGGCGCGCTCTGCGTGTTCTTCGGCGACGACGTGTGGGAGGGCGTCGAGCCCAAGCTCCGAAAACAGAAAGAACCCTTCATCGTCCAGAAGAAGGACGGGGCGTTCCTGTACTCCACGACCGACCTCGCGACGCTCCTGCACCGCCGCGACGAGGTGAAGGCGAGCAAGGCCATCTACGTCGTCGATCACCGCCAGAGCCTGCACTTCGAGCAGCTCTTCGCGGTGGCGCGCCGGCTCGGCGTCGCGCTCGAGTGCCACCACGTGGGCTTCGGGACGATGCTCGGCCCGGACGGCAAGCCGCTGAAGACCCGCGACGCGAGCGGCAAGACCATCACCCTCGCGGCGCTCCTCGACGAGGCGGAGAGCCGCGCGCTCGAGCTGATGAAGGGCGCCGAGGTCGAGCTGCCCGCGAGCGAGCTGCCGGCCGTGGCGCGCTCGGTGGGCATCGGCGCGGTGAAGTACGCCGACCTCCGGCAGAACCGCCTCAGCGACTACCAGTTCGACTGGAGCAAGATGATCGAGCTGAAGGGCAACTCGGGGCCCTACATCCAGTACGCCGGCGCGCGGGCCGGCGCGATCTTCCGCAAGGGCGAGGTCGATCGCGGCAGCGTGGGCCAGGCGCCGGCGGCGCTGGCGGATCCCGCCGAGCTCGCGCTCGCCAAGGTCCTGGTGCGCTTCGGCGACGTGGTGCACGCCTCGGCGAGCGAGCTCTTGCCCCACCTCGTCACCGACCACCTCTACGCGGTCGCCCGCGAGCTGAGCTCGTTCTACGAGCGCTGCCCGGTGCTCAAGGCGGAGGGCGAGGCGCGCGCGGCCCGCCTGACGCTCGTGGCGCTCGCCGCCGGGCAGATCGAGAAGGGGCTCTCGCTCCTCGGCATCGACGCGGTCGAGCGGATGTGATCCCGCCCGCCCTCGAAGGTCTGGAGGTCGAGCTCTTCGCGACCTGCGCGCGCGGCACGGAGGTGCCGCTCAAGGAGGAGCTGCGCGAGCTGCGCTTCTTTCAGCCCAAGGCCGATCGGGGCGGCGTCCGCTTCCGCGGCCGGCTCGAGCACGCCTTCCTCGCGTGCCTCGAGAGCCGCATCGCGGTGCGGATCCTCGTGCCGATGGCGGTGTTCCGCGCCGCCGAGGAGGGCGCGCTCTACGCGGGCGTGCGGAGCGTGGACTGGACGCCGCTCTTCGGCGGCGAGCGCACGCTGCGGGTGAGCGCGACGAGCAAGGACAGCCGCCTCACGCACACGAACTACATCGCGCAGAAGACGAAGGACGCCATCGTCGATCAGCTGCGCGACCGGCACGGCAGCCGGCCCGACGTGGACGCGAAGGACGCCGACGTGGCGATCTTCGTGCACCTGAAGAAAGACGAGGCGCGCGTGTACCTCGACGCCTCGGGCACCTCGCTGCACGAGCGCGGCTGGCGGCAGGCGATCGGGCAGGCGCCGCTGAAGGAGACGCTGGCGGCGGCGATGCTGCGCCTCAGCGGCTGGGACCGGGAGCGGCCGCTCGTCGATCCGCTCTGCGGCGCCGGGACCATCCCCATCGAGGCGGATCTCTGGGCGCGCGACGTCGCGCCGGGCCTCGCGCGGCCGCGCTTCGGCATCGAGCGCTGGGCGGTGATCGACGAGACGCTCCGGCTGCGCTTCGCCGAGCTGCGGGGCACCGCCCGCGCGCGCATGCGCCGCGAAGGGCCGACGATCCTCGCGAGCGACCGGGACCCGCTGGTGGTCGCCGCGGCGAGCTCCAACGTGGAGCGCGCCGGCTCGCGGGTGCGTCCGGTCGTGGCCGACCTCGCGCGCCGGATGCTGCCGCAAGGGAGCCTGGTGATCGCGAACCCGCCCTACGGCGTGCGCCTCGAGGAGGACCGGCTGCTGCTCCACACGCTGCGCGAGCGGCTCGCCGAGGCGCGTCCGGCACGCGTCGCGCTGCTCTTGCCCGAGGAGCACGACCGGTCCCTCTTGCCGCGGAGCGCCGAGCGGCATCCGCTGATGAACGGCGATCTCGCCTGCGAGCTCTGCGTCTTCGACGTGCCCGTCTGAGGGCGCGTTCACTGCGCCGGCGCTGACGATCGGCCCGCGCAGCCCGACGCGGCACAGGCAGGGCCCGACCCTGAGGATCCCTGCCCGCGTCCTCGGAGCGCGAGCCAGTTGACCCTCCGGGAAGTCGGGTCTCAACGCACGGGGCACTCTACAGAGACGCGTAGTCCGCCCTCGTTCTCGAATCGGAGGGTGCCCCGGAGCTGGCGGCTGAGCGACCGGAGGAGCTGCATACCCAGCGAGTTCGAGGGGTTGGTGCGGGGGCGCTCGACCAGACCGGGTCCGGAGTCGCTCACGACGAGGCGCACGCCTTCCTTCGTCTTCTGCACTTCGACGAGCACCTCGCACTCAGCGCTGCTTTGCCCGGCCTGTCCGCCGTCGCCGCGCTGCGCGCGGCCATGCTTGAACGCGTTCGTGATGAGTTCGTTGAGGATGAGCCCGAGCGGCGTCGCGAGGTCGATGGGGACCCGCACCGGATCCGCCTCGATTCGCAGGCGGGCGTCAGGCGCATAGGACCCGCGGAGCATGCCGCCCAAGTTCCGAGCGTAATCGCCGAGGTCGATCTCCTCGAGCGAATCGTGTCCGTAGAGGTGTTCGTGGACCACGGCCATCGAGCGCACACGACCGATGCTCTCCTCGAAGGGAGCCTTGGCGTCGACGGCAGCGAGGCGGTCGCACTGCAGCCGCAGCAAGCTCGAGATGATCTGCAGGTTGTTCTTGACCCGATGGTGGATTTCCTTGAGGAGGACCTGCTTCTCGCGTAGGGACCGCTCCACCGCTTCGAGCGTGGCAACACGCTCGCTGACGTCCGTCACGCTGACCAGATAGTGCTCGCGCCCCTCAACCGACGCGCGGGCGAGCCGGACCTCGGTGCGTAGGACCTGGCCATCGTGCCGGACCGCGACCCACTCTTCGGCCGGCTCGTCGCGCCCGCCGATTGGTGTCGGCGGAAACGTTTCGCGCGCGGCGCGTTCCGGCGTCAGGGCGGGCAGCACGTCGACTGCGGCGCAGCCTTCGAGGCCCTGCGTCGAGCGTCCGAAGAGCGCGGCGGCCGCGCGGTTGCTACGGACGACTCGCCCGGCGAGATCGATGGTGAGCAGGGCCTGTGGCGCGAGGTTGAACAACTCCTCGAACCGGTCCTCGCTCGCAGCGAGCGCCAGCCGGTCGCTCACGTCGACGATCACACCGTGCCAGTGCGTCTCGCCGTCCCCCATGTCGCGGCTGTTGGCCACCAGCTCGTGCACCCGCACCCGGCCGTCTTCGAGCGTCACGCGGTAGCGCGTCTGCCACAGTCCCCGGCCCTGGCTAGCTCGCTGTCGCGCCGCGATCATCGGGCCCCGATCTTCGGGATGCACACGCGCGAAGAGCGCGTCGTCGCTGTCGCGCACGTGCTGCGGCGTCAGCCCGTAGAGCGTCCGCAGGACGTTCGTCGCGTATGGCATGCAGGTCGAGCCATCCGCTCGCACGACCTGCTGGAAGAGCATGACGGGGGCGAGCTCCGCGGCCTGCCGGATGCGGAGCAGGTCGTCCTCCACGCGCCGCCGCTCGTTGATGATCGCGAGCACCAGATCCACCCTGGCCTCGCCGTCCGGCGAGTGCTCTCGGAGGTGCGCGTAGGCCAGGACCGCGATCGGTTGTCCCCGCGGCCCCCGAAGCTCGAGGCGAAACTCTTCGACCCGACCGTGCAGCTTCAACAGTGGGAGCAGGTAGCTCTGGTAGAGCACCCCGGAGGCGGTGGTGAGGATGTGGTCGAACGCGGCCGACTCAAGCGCACCGGGCGCGAGCTCGAGCAGCGTGTACAGGCGCGGGTTTGCGTAGCGCACGACCCCATCGAGCGAGAGTGTGAGGACGGCCACCGGGAGCGCGTTCGTCGTCGGTGGCGGCTCTACCAACGAGCCGACGTGACCCGGCTCAGCCCTGCCCGAGGTATCCACGAATCACGTCGATCGTCTCGGTCGGGTGGCTCATGTGGGGGCAGTGGCCCGAGGCGTCGAGCTCTCGGTAGGTGCTCTCGCCGAGGGCTTTGTGCATGAACGCGCCGACCTCACGTGGCGCGATCGCGTCCCGCGCGCACTGCACGATCAGCGTCGGGCGCGTCACCTTGCCGAGGTCGGCTCGGTTGTCTCCGAGGAAGGTCACCTCGGCAAAGCGCCGGGCCGCGAAGGGATCGGTCTTGCAGAAGCTGGCCTGGAGCTCCTCGGACAGTTCCGGTCGCTCCGCGTTTCCCATGACGAGCGGAGCGAGGAAGTTGGCCCACCCGACGTAGTTGCTCTCCATCAGGTCGAGCAGGCCCTCGAGATCGCGGCGCTCGAAACCGCCCGTGTACGCGGGCGGGTCGTTGAGGTACCGCGGAGAGGGGCCGATGAGCAGCAGCCGGGAGAAGCGTCCGGGCTCTCGGATGCTCGCGAGGAGGCCGATCATCGCGCTCACCGAGTGGCCGACGTACACGACATCACGCAGCTCGAGGTCGGCGCAGATGGCGAGCACGTCCTCCGCGTATCCTTCGAGGGAACCGTGTCGCGTCACATCGTAGGCGACCGGATCCGCGCCGCCGCAGCCCGCGTGATCGAACAGAACGACACGGTGCGTGGCCTCGAAGGCGGGCGCTACGAACCGCCACATGCTCTGGTCGCAGCCGAAGCCGTGTGCGAAGAGCATCACCGGCGCGTCCTCGGGGCCTCGAAGGGTCACATTGTGGCGGATGCGAAGGGTCATTTTTCAGCGACCTCGGGCTGCGCCACGGGGCGCGTTTGCTATGGGCCGCCAGGCTAGCATGAGTCGGCGGGACAAGGGTGTGACGCTACTTAGCCCTGGTCCGAGCGGCCGCGCTAGCACCGCTGGGCTCAGCCCTTCACGCCGCCGGCGGTGAGCCCCGAGACGAGCTTCTGCTGCAGCCAGTAGAAGAGCAGCATGACCGGCACCGAGACCACGATGGCGCCCGCGGAGAAGCGGGCCCAGTTCGCGTCGTGCTCGCCGGCGTAGCTCTGGAGCAGCATCGGCAGCGTGTAGAGGCGCTCGCTCGAGAGGAAGGTCGCGGCGAGGATGAACTCGTTCCACGCGCTCATGAACGCGAAGAGCGCGGTGACCGCGAGGGCGGGGCGGGCCGCGGGGAGCACGACCCGGAGGAACGCGGTGAGCCGGCTCGCGCCGTCGACCATCGCGGCCTCCTCGAGGTCCTTGGGGATCGCGTCGAAGGCGCCGCGCAGCTGAAAGAGCGCGAAGGGCACCGAGGTCGTCGCGTAGACGAGGACGAGGCCGGCGTGCGTGTCGAGCAGGTGCAGCGCGTCGAGCAGCAGGTAGAGGGGGACCGAGGCGGCGACGCTGGGGAACATCTGGGTGAAGAGCAGCGTCGAGACGGCCGCGTCCTTGCCCACGAAGGCGAAGCGCGAGAGCGCGTACGCGGCGGGCGTGGCGATCGCGATGGCGACGAGCGCGGTCGCGGCCGAGACGAAGAGCGAGGCGAAGAGCTGCTGGCCGAAGAGCCAGCTCCCGTCGTCGTCGAGGCGGCCGACGACCGCGGCGAAGTGCTCGGCGGAGAGCCCGCTCGGGAGGGGCAGCACGCGCGGCTCGGGGCTCGAGGTCGGCGAGAGTGCGAGCGAGACCACCCACAGGATCGGGTAGAGCGCGAAGCCGGTGAGCAGCAGCACGAAGAGGTGCGAGGCGACCTCGACCGGCCAGCGGGTGCGCGGCGCGCTCATCGGGCCACCTTCTCCGAGAGCCGGGCCGAGAGGCGGCTGACGAGCACCAGCACGCCGAAGATGAGCACCGCGTAGGCCGCGGCGTAGCCGGTCTGGTGGCCGCGGGTGAAGGCCCAGCGGTAGGCCTCCGAGACGAGGATCTCGGTGCTGCCGTCCGGCTCGCCCGACGAGACGAGGAAGACGACGTTGAACATGTTGAAGGTCCACACCGCGCCGAGCAGCACCGAGGGCAGGAGCGCCGGGCCGAGGAGCGGCAGCGTGATGCGGAGGAACTGCTCGCGGGCGCTCGCGCCGTCGACCGCCGCAGCCTCGTAGACGTCGGTGGGGATCGAGGTGAGCGCGCCGAGCGTGACGACCATCATGAACGGGAAGCCGAGCCACACGTTCGTCGCGACGTTCGCCGCGAACGCGGTGGAGAAGTGCGCGAACCAGCTGACGGGCTCGGCGCCGAAGGCCTCGAGCAGCGCGTTGATGGCCCCGAGCTGCCGGTGGAACATGCCGCGCCAGGCGAGGGCGGTGACGTAGCTCGGCACCGCCCAGGGCAGGACGAGCAGCACGCGGTAGAGGCCCTTCAGCTTCATCGCCGGCCGCGAGAGCACGAGCGCGAGCGAGACGCCGAGGCCCAGATGGCCGATCAGGTTCACCACCGTCCAGAGCACGGTGACGAGGAGCACCGCGTAGAACGAGCCGTGGCCGAGGAGCTCGCCGCCCCGCGCGCTGAGGATGTCGGCGTAGTGCGCGAGGCCCACGAAGCGGCGGGTGCGCTCGCCCGCTTCGTCCGGCACCTCGGCGAAGAACGAGGTCAACGCGCCGACGAGCAAGGGGAAGACGACGAGCAGGCCCACCGCGACGAAGGCGTGCGCGGTCCACGCGTAGGCGGTGCGCGAGCGGGCGATGGCGGCGCGCAGCTCGGGATCGGCGAGGCGGCGCACGAGCGCGAGGGCGACGAGCAGCCCGAGCACGCCCACGAGCAGCGCGAACACCTGCGGATCGCGGGCCGCGGGCGGCGGGCGGGTCTCGTCCTCGAAGCGGCGGCGTCCTTCTTCGAGGGCCGCGGCCGGCTCGGCGTCGCCGCGCAGGACCCGGCGGATGGCGCGCTCGGCGGGCAGGAAGGTCGCCGACATGAGGCGGTGGGTCGGCATCGGCCGCGCCGTTCGCGCTGCCTCGTAGAAGCCGCGCAGGCGGGTCAGGCCTGCGATGCGCGGATCGTCCCAGGCGGCGCGGCTCGCCACGACGTGCGCGCCTTCGGTGGCCCGCAGCACCGCGCCCTCGACCGAGCCGAGGAAGCGCGCGAGCGCGAGGGCGTCCTCGGGGTGCCGCGCGCCGCGCGCGACCATCGCCGCTTCGATGGTGGAGAAGGGCACGAGCGGCGCGCCCGCGGCCTCGACGCGGGGCAAGGGCCGCACCGACCAGGCGAGATCGGCGGGCAGCGACGCGACCATCCACGGGCCACTGATCGCGGTCATCGCACGGCCCGAGGCGAAGAGATCGGTGACGAGCGCGCCGCTCGCCTCGTCGGGCACGGTGCCGTCGCGTACCAGGCCGGCGAGCAGGCGCGCGGCCGCTTCGGCGCCGGGGCCGACGAGCGCGTAGCGTCCTTGGTCGTCGAGCAGCTCGGCGCCGAAGGCATGAAAGAGCGCCGCGGAGGCGTACGCGTTGCTCACCTCCCACGCGAGCGGGGTGATCCCCTCGCGGCGCGGCGCGCGCGCGATCGACTCGAGGGTGCTCGCGTCGAGGCCCGCGGCCAGGCCGTCGTTCACGAAGAGCGCGACGCTCTTCCACTGCAGCGGGACGCCGTAGGCGGTGCCGTCGACGGTGAGCGCGTCGAGGGCCGCGGGCTCGAAGTCCGTCGCGCGCTCGGGCGCGGCCGGCGCGACGAGGCCACTCTCGAGGTAGCTCGGCAGCCGGTCGTGGCCGTCGAGGAAGAGATCCGGCCCGTTGCCCGCGGGGATCGCCTGCCGGAGCTTCGTCGCGTAGGCGCCGAAAGGGCAGGGTACGACGTCGACCCGGCGCCCGGGGTGCGCCGCCTCGAACGCGCTCACCGCCGCATGCAGGCCCGCGGCCTCGGCCTCGCCGTAGGCGTGCCAGAGCACCAGCGCGTCGTCCTGCGCCCGGCCGAGCCCGGCGAGCGCGAAGAGCGCCGAGGCGAGGGCGAGCGCCGCCGCCCGCCTCATCCCAGCGCCTCGCCGCGCTCGGCGTCGAAGAGGTGGATCCGGCCCGGCGAGAGGCCCAGCACTTCCCCGCGGGCCGGCCGTGCGGCGCCCTCGAGGCGCA
>Ga0209985_10005293_pt1 | contig 10084 bp, 6 predicted proteins | sample NOAtaG_FD_187305 | JGI IMG/M metagenome (GOLD analysis project Ga0209985, IMG submission 187305) | Freshwater lake microbial communities from Lake Erie, under a cyanobacterial bloom - NOAA_Erie_Diel6S_1000h metaG (SPAdes) (version 2) | ecosystem: Environmental > Aquatic > Freshwater > Lake ... | reverse complement strand
TCGGCCAGACGGAGATCGGGCTCTTCGGCAGCAAGGAGCTGGTGGCCAGCCTGCCCGAGGGCTGCACGCCCTCCGACCTCGAGGGCCGCTACGTCGGCGGCATCGCGGTGGAGCAGGCCATCGAGATCGCGGCAGCCGCGGGCCACTCCTTGCAGCGCTCCGACTTCCGGTTCCGGTCCGTGTCGGGAGTCGCGCAACTGCACGCGGTGGAGGCCGGCATCGGCTTCGCCGGGCTGCCCGCCGTGCTGGCAGCCGAACGCCCGTCGCTCGTCCGCGTGTTCCCCGGGCTGGTGGCGATTCCCATGTCGATCTGGCTCTGCGCCCACGAGGACCTGCGCCGCAGCCTGCGGATGCGGCGGGTGTTCGACCACCTGACGGTGTCGTTGAGGCAGCTGTTCGCCGCATCCGCGGGGTGACCGGGCCTGCGGCCCGGCGCGCGGCGGTGCCGGGGGCGGCAACCGCGTTTGCACGGAGGCCGCCGGGCGCTGGCGTCTGCCATGCTGGCGCGTGTTGCGCAGCATCGCCGCGCCGATCTTGAGCAGCCGCGTGCGGATCGTGGCCGTGCAGGCCTGCTGCAGTTCGGTGCCTACCAAGGCCAGCCGCCTGAGGTTGATCATGAGCGTGCAGGCCAGGGCTGCGCCGGCCGGCTTGGCCTTGTCGCGGTGCGGCGAGCAGCAGCCTTGAGGCCGCTGCGGTCAGGCCGCTTCGTGAGCCAGCAACTGCTCGATTCGGCAGGGCTTGTGGATAGCGAAGCCCTGCGCATAGTCGACACCAATCTCGCGCAGCTTGGCCAGAATGGCCGGCGACTCCACGTACTCGGCCACCGTGCGCATCCCCAGAGAGTGCGCGATGTCGTTCATGGACTTCACGATGGCGAAGTCATCCGGGCTGTCCAGGATGTCCTTGATGAAGCTGCCGTCGATCTTCAAGGCGTCGAAGCGCAGGTTCTTGAGGTGCCTGTAAGAGGTGTGGCCGCTACCGAAGTCGTCCAGCGCAAATCGGAAGCCATAGCGCCGCATCTGGCGGATGAAGTCCTCAGCCGCGGCATAGCTTTCGATGGCCGCGGTCTCTGTGATCTCGAACGCAATGAGCTCCGTGGAGATGTCGCCCGACCGAAGTTCGTGGCGCAGCGCCTCGATCACGCCTGGATGGGCCAGCGAGGTGGCCGACAGGTTGATGGACACGCCGCCATGACGGGCGAACTCGCTGCGGTGCAGGCGTATCCAGTTGAAGGTCTGGCGCAGCACCCAGAGGTCCACCTCATGGGCCCGGCGCAGGCCCTCCGCCGCCAGGATGAAGGGCAGCGGGCTCGACGGCTGACCTGGCGCCTGATCCAAACCCAGCAGCACCTCGTGGTAGGGCTTCAAGCCCGAGTCGGCAGCGATCGGCATGATCAACTGGCAGCGCAGGTACAGGCCCTTGCCAGCCAGCAGGCTGTCGATGCGGCCCATCCACGAGACCATGTCCTGCTGGCTGCGGAACTGGCGGTCTTCAGACGCATAACACTGCATGCGGTTGCGGCCCCGCGACTTGGCGGCGACGCAGGCCATGTCGGCCCGCTGCACCGCCACGTCGGGGCTGTCGACGCCGGGCATGAACTCGGCAACCCCCATGTTGGCCCCGACGCTGTAGCTCTGGCCCTCGGTCTGGTAACGGAACTCGTTGAGGTGCACGAGTAGCTGGTCCAGCCTGGCCAGGCCCTCGTCCCGGCGGCACGCGGGAAGCATCAGCCAAATCGTGTCGTCTCGGAAGCTCGCCAGGACCACGTCCTGCCCCAAGCGGGCCTTGACCATCTCGGCCAGCGTACGTGCGAGGGCTTCCCCGTGCGCGACCCCACAGGCCTGGTAAAGGACGCGCAACTGGTCGAACTCGATGACGCCTACCAGGTGCGTGAGGTCGTCGCTGCAGTTCAGCGCGGTCTGCGCCAGCCGCTGCAGGAACCCCTTGCGGCTGAGCAGCCCGGTCAGTGGGTCGTGATACGCCCTTTGCAGCATCTGCCCTGTCGCCTCGTCCACCAGGGCCTGCACCGACCGCTCCAGCAGCGGCTGCCCCTGATCGGTCGCCTCGCGCATCGTGCCTTCGCTGAGCTGCCGGGCCAGGCTGTCCAGCGAGATCTCCAGCTTGCGGGTGGCCGAGCGGTTCGTGAAGGCGCACTCGGCCGCTTGCTTGCTGTACCAGACCAGTTGCATCGGCACCCAGGCGCCCGATCTCCTCACCTCCCACCAGTCGCCCAGGCGCAGTCGCCGCGCCAGCCCTGCCAACGCGTCATCGGCGGCGTCGCCGCCATCGCCCGCCGGACCAAACAGCGCTTCGTCGGGCTTCGCGGCCGGCGCGGCCCGGCCTTGCGCCACCATGTCCAGGCTGCGTTGCAATTCGGCCAGTGCGGCCTCGCGGGCGTCGGCCATCGGGTTGACACTGGCCAGCAGGCCGTCGAGCTGGTCAGTCGCCGTCAGTGCCGCTTGCCGGCGCGCCGCCGGTGTATCGGTCGACTCCGGCGACAGCAGAGACAGCACCTGATCGAGCAGCGCCAGGGCGTCTGTCCAGCGGGCATCCTGCGCGCCCACGCGCGACTCCAGCATCACCAGGGCCTGGCGCCACCCCGCATCCAGCAAGCCCAGCACGGCCGTCGGGACCTCGCGGCCGGTCAGCCGCCGGTGCAACTCCTCTTGCACCCGCCGCCGGGCCAGCCGTATCCGTTGCCGGCCCTCGCAGGCCTCCTGGAGCTGCTCGACGCGCGACTGCCGGGTCTGCTGCAGCGGCGGCAAGAGGCGCAACAGGTTGTCCCGCACCTTGACGTACACCTCGGGGTCGTGGTCGGCATGGCGGCAGATGCGGTCCACCGCGAGCTGCAGGTAGCGTTGCAGCTTGGAATCGAAGAACCGCCCCTCGTCGTCGACGGCGATGGCGTACTGCTCCAGCAAGTCGACCACCTTCCGCGCGGGGTGGTCGGTTGAGTCCGGAAAGCCGCCCTCGCGCAGGCTCAGCTTGAGCAGCGGCTGCTCTAGTCGTTTGAGCAGGCCGTCGATGCCCATTCCGCCGCCCGACACTGTCAGGGCCTTGCCGAGCAGGGCACCTGTATTGTCCAGAGCCTGCCGCATAGGGGCGCCGATGTTCAGGCCACCCGCCACCAAGGACATGCGCTCGCTCAACGGCTGCCGGCCCGCGCCTGGGGCCTCCATCCAGCCTGACGCCGGCGCGGCTTCGATCAGCCGGGCCAGGTCTCCCGCGGTGGCGACGGCGGAGCCTGCTTGCGCGGGCGCAGCGTGGCCAGGCTGGGCCCGTTGGCCGAGCGCCGACGCGCTCGCGCGCATCAGATCCTGGGCCACCGACAGCAGCTCGATGCGGGGCCCCTGCGCAGCACCGCTTCCCGGGCGTTCCGCCAAGCCGGGGCTGACGTTGGGGGCCCGCTTCAGCGTCGCGAGCACGCTGTCCAGCCTGTATTCCCGCCCCGACAGCGGCTCGCCCTGGCGGGGGGAGTCGGGGGCGCGGTTGGTGCCCTCGGGCAGCGTGGGCGCGCCGGGTCCATGCCGATCGTCTGCCGTGGCCTCGGGCCGATCCTGCGACGGTACTGAGGAAGCGTTCGTGTCGCTCGGGGTTGCCGCCCTGTGGTCGGGCTCGGGTTCGCCGAGCACCGATAGCGCCTCGTCCAACTGCTCGAACAAAGCAGGCAGGTGAAGCCCCAACGCTCGCCCGAAACCCTTGTAAGCGAACGTCCGGGCGCTATCGGACAGCGGCACTTCCCGTACGGCCGCCTGGAAGGCCCGGCAGATCATGGACGGACCGAACGGGTTGCTCTGGCGATCGATGGGCTGGCCGGTCAGTTGCCCGTAGCGCCGCTCCACGCGCATCAACGGCTTCATGCCGTCAATGTCCGAGTCGAGCCGATTGATCACGGCGGCCAGGCGCAGCCAGTCCTCGAACTCCGACTCTTCCAGCAGGGCCAGGACCTGCTCTTTGCCGCCGCAGGCTGCGTGCGCACCGACTGGGGCGTGCGGTACCAGGCCCTGCATGGCACGAGCCAGGAAGCGCCGCTCGACACCGGCCCGCCCAGCCTTCAGAGCGACAGCTGCCTCACGCGTAAGCAGCCTGTCCGGCATGACGCCCGCCTTGTCGGCCACCTCGTTCAAGGCTGCCTCCAAGCCATGCAGGAACTCGTCAAGCACCCGGCGCAGGCAAGCCTTGAACAGCGCCGAGCAACGCTGCCGGGGGTCGGCTGCGTTCAGTGTCGCAGGCTCCGATCGGGATTGGGTGGGCTCGGACCGGGCCGCCGCCTGCAGCGCCTCAAAGGCCTCCTCAGGCATGAAGGGCACCATCAGTCCGAGGCCGGTGGAGGAAGCATGCGCCACGGTGCCAAAGAGGCGGAACAGGCGGAGCTGGTCGCCGACCACGGCCGTGAACAGCACTTCGGCGGGCTCACTGGCGCCCCACTCGTTGACGGTGCGATCCACCCCGGTGCGGTCTGCAAACACCAGAAACAGCCCGGACCGGCAGAAATTGCGAACTTCGCAGGCGACGGTCGTGCCCATGACCAGGGCGCTGGCGGACTGACGGGTCTCCAGGCGAGGACGGCGCCGGTTTTCCACCTGTGTCATCGTCAATGCCGCTTCCGGTTACCGAAGATGCGGTGTTATCGGCCGGCAACTCACGCGCTTGAGGCGCTCCCCCACCGGGTCAGTCTCGCTCCACCACATGAAAGCTCACTTGGGACGACCGATGGATTGGTCGTCCTGGCTTGCACAACCTGGTGGCGCTGCCGGCGCCACGCCGAGCCAGGCGCTGGCCGCCTCGTGTGGTGTGAGGCTCAGGCTGGGGTGAGCCTGGACCAGCGCGCTGAACCAATCGACAAAGCAGCGCAGCCGAGGGCTCAACTGGCGGTGCGAGGGGTAGACCACGCTGAGCGGCGACTGCCCCGCACTCCAGGCCGGCAGCACCGGCCGCAGCCGGCCGTGCCGCACCTCGTGCTCGACCGAAAAGGGCGGGGCGACCACCAACCCCAGCCCCGCCACGCTGGCTGCCACGGCCGATTCACCTTCATTGAAGGACACCCGGGTTGCTTGAAGGGGAAGCCCTGGCTGCGCAGGCAACGCCCGCTGCTGGGCCCCTGCTGCCGGCGGGTCGGCAGTGGGGGGTGCGGACGGGCCGGCCGATTGAGTCAATGCGCTCAGCCGGTTGGGGGTGCTCAAGCCCTGCGCGAAGGTGCCCACCCAGTGGTGTTTCGCCAACTGGTCTGGGTGGTCGAGCGCTGGGTGGCTGCCCAGGTACGGGGGGCTGGCGTACAGCCCCATGTGCACCGTGCAAAGCCGCCGGGCCACCAGTGAGGAATCGGGCAGGGTGCCGCCGCGAATGGCGCAGTCCACGCCCTCTTCGAGCAGATCGACCACCCGATCGGTGCTGCCGATGCGAAGCTCAAGCTGCGGGAACCTGGCCACGAAGTCGGGCAGGGCCGGCGCGAGCACCCAACGGGCCACTGAAGGCAGGGTGTCGATGCGCAGCAGCCCGCGCGGTGCGGCTGCGACGGGGTCGCCGCGCAGGCTGTCTTCCACGGATTCAATGTCGGCCAGCAGGCGAAGGCAGTGCTCGTGATAGGCCCGGCCGTCGTCCGTGAGGCTGACGCGGCGCGTGCTGCGTTGCAACAGCCGCACCCCCAGATGGCTTTCCAGCGCCGAGATGCGCTGGCTGACGCTGGCCTTGGGGAGCCCCAGGGTATCGGCCGCCGCCGTGAAGCTGCTGGCCTGCGCCACACGCACGAAGGTTTGCATCGCCTGTAGTTTGTCCATGGCACCCCCAGCTTATTGTTCATGCAGAACGAGCAGAATGTACCAACAGATGCTATTTATCGGAATTGACATTCAATCCACACTGGCGGCACCCGACACCCAGGGGCTGCGCCGCACGCAGAGCCTGAGATACCGGGTTCGAGCCGTTCTCAATCCCGCACGGATTCGACCGCCCCATTTCATGGATTGGAGTTCACCATGCAAGCTTGTTCTCAGACCCTCGCTCACAACTCATCCCCGAACGGCTTCGCCGTCCGAGGCTCAGCCCGCCACTCTGCAATGCTGGTCTTGGGCCTGGCGCTCGCGTGGGGCACCCCCGCGGCCATGGCGAGTGCCAAGGCGGGGCAGCCGACCCCGGGGGGCGGTGTCGTCGCCCGTGTCGTCATCGGCCACAGCCAAGGCCGATGCCGGCAAGCCAGGCCTGAGCCCGCGCGGCGCCAACGACACGACAAGCCCGACCAGCCCCGCTGCGGTGGTCGGCGCCTTTGCAGCGCATTTCAACGCCGGCCAGCACGATTCGCTGATGAGTCTGTATGAAACCGGCGCAGTGTTTGTTGCATCGCCAGGCCAAGCCGTGACGTCAACCGAAGGCATTCGCGCCGCCACTGGTCAATTCATGGGGCTGCGGTTGCCGATCCAGATAAAGGTTCGGCATGTGTTTCAGGCCGACGACCTGGCGTTGGTGGTGAGCGACTGGACGATTCGAGGCAAAGCCCCTTCCGGCGATGCGATCGATCTGGCGGGCACCGCCACCGATGTGATGCGGCGCAGCGCATCAGGAGGTTGGCGCTATGTCATTGACAATCCGTTCGGGGGCCAGCGCCCGCAGCCCTGAGCACGCCGAGCAAGCTTCACCGCGTCGACGCCTGGAGACCCCGAGCATGATTCACCACTTCTCGATTCCCGCCCAACAACCGCGCCATGTGGCGCAAGTGCTGACGGAACTCTTCGACGGCGCCCTGAGCGGGTTCGGGCCCTATCCGAACTCGTTCATTGCCTGGGCGGGTGATGAGCACGGCACCGCCATCGAGGTGTACCCAGTGGGCACCGAGATGTTCCCGCACCCCGGCGCCGGCCAGGCCCAATTCAGGCACGACGGCGCAGCCACCGGCTTTACGGCCACGCATGCTGCGGTGTCAGTGAACCGCAGCGAGGCCGAGATCTTCGCGCTGGCCGAGCGCGAGGGCTGGCGTGCGATCCAGCTTTCGCGCGGCTGGAACGACGTGATCGAGTTCTGGATCGAAAACCGCGTGATGCTGGAGCTCATGACGCCAGCCATGGCCAAGGCCTACAGCAGCGCTGCGCAGGCGCTCAAGCCTCGTGGTGTGACGGCGTGATGTGCACGTGGTGCTCAGCGACCGGCCCGAGGCCCTGCGCGCCGCTCTGGGCATGCGCCCTCTTCGTGGACTGACCCTGCTGCGCTGGTCGGACGTCGCGTGCTTGAACCATTGACCGCGGCGAGAATGCCCAGCTCCAACCGAGCCCTCGTCGTCCGCCGTGAACCGCCATCCGCTGCCACCCGCAATACCCGCCGTCGAGGCCAACGAGTCCCTCGAGTCCGCCCGGGCACGCAATGTCCGCGAGGCCTTGGCCGAAGACATCGGCCGCGGCGACTGGACGGCCCTGCTGGTGCCCGCGGCACGGCAGGTGCGAGCCCGCGTGACAGCCAAGGAGCCTGCCGTCCTGTGCGGCCAAGCCTGGTTCGAGGACTGCTTGCGCGCGCTCGATCCGCAGGCCCGGATGATCTGGGCTGTTGCCGAGGGTGCCTCGGTCAAGGGCGGCACGATGGTCTGCGACATCGAGGCCGAGGCCCGCGCGCTGCTGAGCGCCGAGCGATCGGCGCTCAATTTCCTGCAGCTGCTGTCCGCCACCGCTACGCAGACACGCCGCTATGTCGACGCCATCGCCGGCGCCAGCCCCAACCCGCGCGGCTGTGCCGTACTCGACACGCGCAAGACGATGCCCGGCCTGCGCCAGGCGCAGAAGTACGCGGTACGCGTCGGCGGCGGCCAGAACCAGCGCTTGGCGCTGTGGCATGGGATCCTGATCAAGGAGAACCACATCGCCGCTGCGGGGGGCATCGCGCCCGCGCTTCAAGCCGCAGCGGCACTGGGCAGCGGCGTGCCGGTGCAGATCGAGGTCGAGTCGCTCGACGAGCTTCAGCAGGCACTGGGCAGCGGCGCCACCAGCGTGCTGCTCGACGACTTCACGCTGGCGCAGATGCGCGAGGCCGTGGCGCTGACCAGCGGCCGTGCGCTGCTCGAGGTGTCCGGCGGGGTCGATCTGGCGCACATCCGCGACATCGCCGCCACCGGCGTGGACCGCATCTCGGTGGGCAAACTGACCAAGGACGTGCAGGCCGTGGACCTGTCGCTGCGCGTGCTGGGCTGAACGCCCGGCTCAGTCGCCGTACAGCGCAGCGGCCTGCTGCAGCCGCTGCTTGACGGCCTGCACCAGCGAAGCCGGGCTCACCACCCTCACCTGCTCGCCCTGGCGCAGCACGTCCATCGCGAGCTCGGTGGCGTCCACGTAGGGCAGGCGCAGTTCGTAGCCGCCGTCGTCGAGCCAGCGGCCCTGCTGCTGCGGGTGCCACTCCTCGCGGCTTGCCCAGCGCGCGGCGGTGGCGTCGAAGTGCAGCGTGGCCCATTGGCGCCGGCCGCCGGCGTAGATGCCGTAGCCGGTGTCCATGTCGGCCTCCACCTGGGCCAGCGGCAGCTCTTGCGCGGGCGTGTCCAGCGTCTCGGCGGCTTCGATGGCATCCAGCGCAAAGCGGCGCAGGCCCTCGGTGCGGTGGCACCAGGCGTCGAGGTACCAGGTGTTGCGGTAGTGCACGAGCCGCTGCGGCGACACATCGCGCTCGCCCACCTGCCCGCGCCCGCGCGTCAGGTAGCGCAGGTGCAGGCGCTGGCGCTGCAGCAGCGCCGAGGCCACGCGCTCGAAGAAGCGGCTCGGCACCGGCCGACGCCAGGTCGTGACGACGCGGATGCGCGCCGACAGCAGTTCGGCCGCCTGGCGGCCGTCGCCATGGCCGAGCAGCTGGCGGATGCGGTCGAGCAAAGGCTGCAGGTGGCGGCTGAGCATGCCGTCGCTGTCGAGGCTGGCCAGCAGTTGCTGCGCCGTCAGCAGCGAGTACAGCTCGGCCTCGCTGAACCACAGCCCGGGCAGTTCGTGGCGGGCGCCGGCCTGTGGCGTGGTGGCGAAGCGGTAGCCGTTGGCGTCGCGGTCGTACTCGATGGGCGCGCCCATGCGGCTGCGCAGGTACTCGAGGTCGCGCTTGAGCGTGGCGCGCGAGACCTCGAGCTCGTCGAGCAGGGCCTGGAAGCTCACGCTGCCTCGGGCGCGGATCAGCGCCTCGATGCGGTACAGCCGCTCGGTGTTGTTGGCCATGCGCGCCGCAGCCCGGGCCGGTGTCAGCTCAGGCCGATGATGCGGCCGTCGTCGTCGAGGTCGATGCGCTCAGCCGCCGGCACCTTGGGCAGGCCGGGCATCGTCATGATGTCGCCGCAGACCATCACCACGAAGCCGGCGCCGGCCGCCAGTCGTACCTCGCGCAGTTCGACCACATGGCCGCTGGGCGCGCCGCGCAGCGTGGGATCGGTGGAGAAGCTGTACTGCGTCTTGGCCACGCACACGGGCAGCTTGCCGTGGCCGGCGTCCTGCAAGGCCTGCACCTGGCGCTTCACGGCGGCCGGGGCGCTGATGTCGGACGCACCATAGGTGCGGGTGGCCACGGCGCGCAGCTTCTCCCACAGCGGCAGGTCGTCGTCATAGGCAAAGCGCAGCGTCGACGGCTGTTCGCACAGGCGCACCACCTCGTGCGCCAGCGCCGCCGCACCGGCGCCGCCTTCGGCCCAGTGGCGCGCGCTGTGCACGGGCACACCGATGGCGCCGATGCGCTCGCGCAGCAGCGCGTGCTCGGCCTCGGTGTCGGTCTTGAAGTGGTTGATCGACACCACCACCGGCAGCCCGAAGACCTCGCGCAGGTTGTGCAGGTGGCGCACGATGTTGGCCAGGCCGCGGCCGAGGGCGTCGAGGTTCTCGCGGCCCAGGTCGACCAGCTCCACGCCGCCGTGGAACTTGAGCGCGCGCACCGTGGCCACCACCACCGCGCAGGCTGGGCGCAGGCCGGTGACGCGGCACTTGATGTCGATGAACTTCTCCGCACCCAGGTCGGCGCCGAAACCGGCTTCGGTGACGACGTAGTCGGCCAGCCGCAGCGCCGTGCGCGTGGCCAGCACCGAGTTGCAGCCGTGCGCGATGTTGGCGAAGGGCCCGCCGTGCAGCAGCGCGAGGTTGTTCTCGAGCGT
>Ga0209985_10005292_pt1 | contig 10084 bp, 8 predicted proteins | sample NOAtaG_FD_187305 | JGI IMG/M metagenome (GOLD analysis project Ga0209985, IMG submission 187305) | Freshwater lake microbial communities from Lake Erie, under a cyanobacterial bloom - NOAA_Erie_Diel6S_1000h metaG (SPAdes) (version 2) | ecosystem: Environmental > Aquatic > Freshwater > Lake ... | reverse complement strand
CATCGTCGAAGGCCAGGCCGCGATGCTGCAGAAGACGGGCGAGTCGCGGCTCGTCGACATCGTCTCCGACAAGGCGCGCATCCACATGCGCCGCACCGTCATCCGCATCCTGGCGGCCGAGGCCGCCGCGGCCAACGCCCCGGCGTCTGCAGCCGAACCGGCCCACGTGCCCGCCAAGTGACGGCGATGCGCCCGCGCGTCGCGCCCACCGTCGCCGTGGTGGGCGCCGGCATCGGCGGCCTGGCGCTGGCGATGGCGCTGGTGCGCCGGGGCTTCGACGTGCAGGTGCTCGAGCAGGCGGCCGCGTGCGCCGATGTCGGTGCGGGGCTGCAGCTCAGCCCGAACGCCACGCGCTGCCTGGCCGACCTGGGCCTGTTGCCCGCCCTGCTGGCGCGGGCCTGCGTGCCGCGTGGCAAGGAGATCCGCCTGTGGAGCACGGGGCAGCGCTGGAAGCTGTTCGACCTGGGCGCGAGCGCGGTGCAGCGCTACGGCTTCCCCTACGTGATGGTGCACCGGGCCGATCTGCACCAGGTGCTGCTCGAAGGCCTGCAGGCCGCGGCCGGCGCCGAGGCGGTGCGCTTCGGTGTGCGCTGCACCGGGCTCGATGAGCACGACGGCCGGCCCCGGCTGCAGCGGGCCGACGGCGCCACCGAGCGCTTCGATGCCGTGGTGGCCTGCGACGGCGTGCACTCGTCGCTGCGCGCGGCGCTCGGCCATGTCGACCGGCCGGTGTTCATGGGCTGCATGGCCTGGCGCGGGCTGGTGCCGGCGGGCCAGCTGCCGGCGCACCTGCGCGAGCCCGTCGGCACCAACTGGGTCGGGCCGGGCCGGCACGTCATCACCTACCCGGTGCGAGGTGGTGAGTTGATGAACTTCGTCGGCATCGTCGAGCGCAGCGACTGGCAGCACGAGTCGTGGACGACCCGCGGCTCGCGCGACGACTGCGCCGCCGACTTCGCCGGCTGGCACGCCGACGTGCAAGCCTTCATCGCCCAGCTCGACCAGCCGCACCGCTGGGCGCTGATGGGCCGCGAGCCGCTGGCCTGGTGGGGGCGCGGCGCCGTCACGCTGCTGGGCGACGCCGCCCACCCCACCCTGCCCTTCCTGGCCCAGGGCGCCTGCATGGCGCTCGAAGACGCGCTCGTGCTGGCGCGCTGCCTCGCCGCGCATCGCGATCAGCCGGCGGCCGGCATGCGCCGCTTCGAGGCCCTGCGCATCGAGCGCACCGCGCGCACCGTGCGCGGCGCCACCGAGGCCGGCAAGCGCTTCCACAACCCGGCACTGGCCGACGCGGCCGGCGCGCAGGCCTATGTGGACCGCGAATGGAGCGAGCAGCGTGTGCACGAACGCTACGACGGCTTGTTCAGCTACGACGCGCTGAGCGTCGATGTCGAGCCCGCCGCTGTCGCCACGACAGCGGCGGCATGACCCCGGAACCCCCTGACATCCCAACAAGGAGACACACCCCCATGGACAGGCGCCATTTCATCAAGTCCGGCTCGGTCGCGGTCGCCCTCGGCGCGCCCGCGCTCACGGGCTTTGCGCAGCAGACCGTGACGCTCAAGTTCCACACCTTCATGTCGCCGGTGTCGACGGTCTACACGCGCATCCACCGCGTGTGGATGGAGAAGGTCGAGAAGGAGTCCGGCGGCCGCATCAAGTTCGAGGGCTACCCCGCGATGCAGCTCGGCGGCGCGCCCGCGGGCCTGTACGACCAGGTGCGCGACGGCGTGGTCGACGTGATCTGGACGCTGCCCGGCAACAACGCCGGGCGCTTTCCGCGCACCGAGGTGTTCGAGCTGCCGTTCATGATCTTCAAGGCCGAGAGCTCATCGCGCGCCGCCTGGGAGTACTTCCAGACGCAGATGCCCGACGAGTTCAAGGAGACGCAGGTCATCGCCTTCCACACGCACGGCCCGGGCGTGCTGCACTCCAAGGACAAGCCCATCCGCTCGGCGGCCGACCTGCGCGGCATGAAGGTGCGCGGCCCCACGCGGCAGGCCACCAAGCTGCTGGGCGCGGCTGGCGCCACGCCGGTGGGCATGCCGCTGCCGCAGATCTCGGACGCGCTGCTCAAGGGCACCATCGACGCCTGCGCGCTGCCCTGGGAGGTGATTCCGTCGGTGCGGGTGCCCGAGCTCGTGAAGCACCACAGCGAGTTCGGCCCCCGCGTGCAGGGCCTGTACACCAACACCTTCGTGATGGCGATGAACAAGCCACGCTACGAGTCGCTGCCGGCCGACCTGAAGCGCGTGATCGACGCCAACAGCGGCATGGAGGTCTCGGCCTGGATGGGCAAGGTGCAGGACGACCTCGACCCCGTCGTGCGCCAGAGCGTCAGGGACCGCGGCAACACCGTGCACGTGTTCGGCGACGCCGAGACGGCCGAGTTCAAGCGGCTCACCGACCGCGTCGACAACGAGTGGGTCGACGAGGTCACCAAGCGCGGCTACGACGGCAAGAAGCTGCTCGACACCGCCCGGGCGCTGATCGCCAAGCACAGCTGACCAGGCCGTGTTGCGGTTCGTGAGGCGGGCGACGCCACCTTGACCGGGCCCACGACGCGCCGCCGCATCGCCCTGACCGTGGGCGATCCCAACGGCATCGGGCCGGAGATCGTGCTGAAGGCGCTCGAGGCACTGGGCGCCTCGGGCGAGGCCGACCGGCTCGACATCACCGTGTTCGGCCCGCGCGCCCCGCTCGAGCAGGCGTCGGCGTTGCTGGGCCTGGATGCCGTGCTCGAGCGCGCCAAGCTGCAGGTGTGTGGCGACGTGCTCGGCCGCGGCACGCGCTTCGGCCTCGTCGAGGCCGAGGCCGGCGTGAGCGCCGTGACCAGCGCCACCGCGGCCATCGTGGCCTGCCGCGCCGGCGAGTTCGACGCCGTCGTGGCCGGCCCGCACCACGAGACCGCCATCGCCAAGGCCGGCATCCGCTTCAGCGGCTACCCCTCGCTGCTGGCACGCGTGAGCGGGCAGCCCGAAGACCAGGTGTTCCTGATGCTCGTGGGCGGCGGCCTGCGCATCGTGCACGCCACGCTGCACGAGAGCGTGGCGCAGGCGCTGGCGCGCCTGAACACGGCCCTGCTGGTGGCGGCCGCGCAAGCCGGTGTGCGCGCCTGCCAGGCGCTGGGCGTGGCGGCGCCGACGGTGGGCCTGTTCGGCATCAACCCGCATGCGTCGGAAGGCACGCTGTTCGGGCCCGAAGACGCGGCCTGCACCGTGCCCGCCGCCGCACAACTGCGCGAGCTCGGGCTGCCGGTGCGGGGCCCGGCCGGGGCCGACGTGATGCTGGCCGACCACGCCCGCCACCCGCTCGACCTGTACGTGGCCCCGCTGCACGACCAGGGCCACATCCCCATCAAGCTGCTGGCGCCACAGGGCGCCAGTGCGCTGTCGATCGGCGCCGAGGTGCTGCTGGCCAGCACCGGCCACGGCAGCGCGATGGACATCGCCGGCAGCGGCCGCGCACGGCCCGATGCGCTGCTGCGCAGCCTGCGGCTGGTGGCTGGGCTGGGCGCCGGCACCCCGTGAATCACAACAACAAGGACTGAACCCATGAGCACCCCTGCACTGAGCACGCCCGCCGAAGCGCCCAAGACCGTCATCGTGACGGGCGGCGCACGCGGCATCGGCTACGCCTTCTGCGAGCACCTCGCCGGCCTCGGCCACCGCATCGTCATCGCCGACCGCGAAGGCGCCGAGGCCGCGGCGGCCCGGCTCGTCGAGCAGGGCCTGCGGGCCTTCGGGCTGCGTGTCGACGTCGTCAGCGAAACCGATGCCGCCGCCATGGTGCACGCGGCCGAGCAGGCCTTCGGTGGCGTGGACGCGCTGGTCAACAACGCCGGGCTCTTCACCAGCCTGGCGCTGCAGCCCTTCGAGAAGATCGACAACGCCGAGTGGATGCAGGTGATGGAGGTCAACACGCTGGGCGTCTTCAACTGCGCCAAGGCGGCTTCGGCGGCACTGCGCCGCAGCGGGCGCGGGCGGCTCGTCAACATCGCCTCGATCGTGCCGATGAAGGGGCCGCCGAACATGGCGCACTACGTGGCCAGCAAGGGCGCGGTGATCGCGCTCACGCGCTCGCTGGCGCGCGAGATGAGCCGCGACAAGGTGACCGTCAACGCCATCGCGCCCGGCTTCACGCTGAGCGACGGCGTCATGGCCACGGGCCTGCACGAGCGCATCGGCGACAACGCGCGCACGCTCGGCCGCTGCCTGCAGCGCGACCAGGTACCGGCCGACCTGGTGGGCGCGCTGGCCTTCCTCATCAGTGACGGCGCCAGCTTCGTGACCGGGCAGACGCTGGCGGTGGACGGTGGCGGCGTGTTCCTTTGACGCCGCCGGTCGATCGATGAGCGCCAGCCTCAGCGTGCGCGTGACGCGCAAGACGAAAGAGGCCGAGGGTATCTGCAGCTTCGAGCTGGTGGCCGCGGACGGCCAGCCGCTGCCGGCGTTTTCAGCCGGCTCGCACATCGACGTGCACGGGCCGGGCGGCCTGATGCGCCAGTACTCGCTGTGCAACGACCCGGGCGAAACCCACCGCTACCTGATCGCCGTGCTCGACGACCCGGCCTCGCGAGGCGGCTCGCGCGCGATGCACGAGCGCGTGCACGAGGGCGACACGCTGGCCATCGGCGCGCCGCGCAACCAGTTCAGGCTCGTGCCGCAGGCCCGCCGGCACCTGCTGCTGGCCGGTGGCATCGGCGTCACGCCCTTGCTGTGCATGGCCGAGAGCCTGGCGACCGAAGGCGCCGAGTTCGACCTGCACTACGCCACCCGCTCGCTGGCGCGCACCGCCTTCCTCGGCCGCATCCGGCACAGCCGCTACGCCGCCCGCGCGCACCTGCACGTGGACGATGGCGATGCGGCACAGCGGCTGGACCTGCCGGCGGTGCTGGCCGCGCCGGCGGCCGGCACGCACGTCTACGTCTGCGGCCCGCAGGGCTTCATCGATGCGGTGCTGGCGCAGGCGCGTGCGCAGGGCTGGCCCGAGGCGCAGTTGCACGTGGAGTTCTTCGGCGCCGCGCCCGTGGCGACCGCGGGCGATGCGGCCTTCGAGGTGGAACTCGCCCGCTCCGGCCGCGTGATCACCGTGCCCGCCCAGCGCAGCGTGGCCGAGGCCTTGCTGGACGCCGGCGTCGAGATCGCGATGTCTTGCGAACAGGGCATCTGCGGCACCTGCCTGACGCGGGTGTTGAGCGGCATACCCGAGCACCGCGACAGCTACCTCACGCCGCAGGAACAAGCCGCGAACGACCAGTTCACGCCCTGTTGCAGCCGCGCCCGCAGCGCGCGGCTGGTGCTGGATCTGTAGCCCGCGCCGCGCACGGAATGACAAGAGGGCGCCCGGGGCGCCCTCTGCAGGTGCCAGCCGGCGCGCGCCGGCTCGGCCTCAGTCGGCTTGCTTCCGCAGAAACGCCGGAATCTCGATCTCGTCCATGCCGTTGTTCACCAGCGCATCGACCTTGGCCGCCGCGTGCGTGCGGTTGGTGCGCCACACGCTCGGGGTGTTGAGGCCCTCGTAGCTGTGGCCTTGCGGGGCCGCTTGCACGCCGCCCATGCCCGGGCTGCCGGCGCTCATGGTGGCCGATGCCGGCGCCGCGGAGGCCGGCGTCAGCGGCGTGTTCAGCACCGGCAGGTTGTCGGTGCCGGTGCGCGGCATGGCTTGCGGGGCGTGGTGGTGGGTGTGCTGCGGCGCCTGCACCAGCGTCATCGGCGGCGGCGTGGCGCTGGCGCGTGCGCGGGCGCTGTTCAGGCCCGTGGCGATGACGGTCACGCGCAGCTGGTCGCCCAGGCCTTCGTCCTAGGCGGTGCCGAAGATCACGTGCGCGTCGTCGGCCGCGTAGCGCTTGATGGCGTTCATCGCGTTGCGGCTTTCCGAGAGCTTGAAGGTCTGCTTGCTCGCGGCAATCAGCACCAGCACGCCGCGCGCACCGCTCAGGTCAATGCCCTCCAGCAGCGGGCAGGCCACGGCGGCTTCGGCCGCCTTGGTGGCGCGGTCGGGGCCGCCGGCCACGGCCGTGCCCATCATCGCCTTGCCGGGCTCGGACATCACCGTCTTCACGTCCTCGAAGTCGACGTTCACGAGGCCGGGGATGTGGATGATGTCGCTGATGCCGCCCACGGCGTTCTTCAGCACGTCGTTGGCGTGCGCGAAGGCCTGCTCCTGCGTGACGTCGTCGCCCATCACCTCGAGCAGCTTCTCGTTGAGCACCACGCATCAACTAGGTAAGCGGCAGCCTGCGCCGCAGGCTGTCCGCTTGACCGTGGTGGTGACCTACGCCTCGCGCTTGAAGCGCAGCAGGTCGGCAAGCCTCACGGATTCATTCACCTGGTCATGCGGCACCAGCAGATACACCCAGGGCTTGCTGCCGATCGAGAGACAGTAAGCCGTGGCATGCTTGCACCACTGCACGGCCGAGTCGGCCTTGGCGACGACCTCCGCGGTCTTCAAGTCGTCTCGTGCCTTGGCTTCGATCATCAGGATCGCAGCGTCTGTCTCCGCCACGAAGTCTGGGATGTACTCAGGCTGCGCGCTGCCCAGCTTGTAGTAGATCTGGAACTGCCCGCTGGCAGGCCTAAACCAGCGAAGCGCGTCGCGCTCCAGGATCAGAGCCAGCCTGCGTTCTGTGCCCGACTCGAACTTCTGCACCGGATAGAGGCAACGCTGGAATCCACCAAACAGCATCTGCCGGATCCGGCTGGGCTCTTCCACCGTGCTGCGCACATCGCGCACGCTCTGCCCCGGCTGTAGCGTGTAGACGCTGGGACGCAGCTCGGTGAAGCCGCGGCTCACCTTCACCTCGTAGCCCGTGGCGCGCTCCCAGAAGTGCGCCTGCATCTGCGCATGCAGCTCCTGGGCAATGAGGCGGCGGTTGTGATCGAGCACGTTGCGCACTTCCGACTCGCTCAGATAGCTCTTCAGGTGCTTCACCACCTGGCCGGCCAGGTCGTACAGCAGCTCCGCGTGGCTGAAGTAGTCGATGTCGTCGAAGTCCACCAGCGCGTGCACGATGTAGTCCTCGGGACGCGCCTCCTCAAGCCCCGCCTCGGCGGTGAGCGTGAACTGCTCGCTCGTGCGCAGCATGTGACCGACGATCTCGCGCTCACCGGGCTGCAGGTGCAGCGCACCTGGGTCCACCGTGAACGGGTGAAAGCCGGTCGTCACCTCGCCCGTGGGCACCACCGCAATGCGCGGGATGTCGATGGTGTGCTTGACGAGCAGCTCTGTCGCCTTGGCCACCACCTGGGCCAGGTCGAAGGTGGGCTCGTCGGGCAGCAGCGTCTGTTGGCTGGGCGGCAGCTGGGCTCTCACCTGCGCCACGATCTGCTGTTGCACTTCGGGTAGCAGGAGCGATTTGCTGCTGGGCACCTGCTCACGCTGGGTTTCGTAGCGCCCGATCACTTCCATCGCCACGCGCGCGATCTCGCGTTCGGCTGCCCCAGAGAAGACGGCCGTCGAGGCATCTCCCGGTGCTGGCGCGCTTTCGCTGCCCGCCGCCGTCGTGTCCAGGCCGAGGGCCGCCTTCAGCCCCGGGTTCACCACCACACTTTGCGGCCGCTGCTGCGCGGTGACGGGCTCCAGGATCAGCTGCTTGAGCTTGATCACCGAACCCGCCTTGTTGGCCTCGTCGATGATCTCCTGGAAGCGGTCGTGCGCAACGATGTTGAGCCGGTCCACCGCCTCCACCCCGGTGCGCGCCCCATATGGCAGCCGCAAACCGCGGCCGATGGATTGCTCGATCAGCGTGCGTGCGTTTGCGGCCCGCAGCGGCACGATGGTGTACAGGTTGGTGACGTCCCAGCCCTCCTTGAGCATGTTCACGTGCACCACGATCTCGGTGGGCTCGTCCACACTCTCCACGGCCAGCAGGCGGCGGATCATCTCCTCTTCGTCGGCGCCGCTCTTGCTGCTGTCGACCTGGATCACCTTGCCCTTGTAGCGGCCGCCATGGAAGGCGTCGCTTTCCACCAGCTCCACCAGCTTGGCCGCATGCGTCGTGTCGCGCGCTATCACCAACATGAAGGGCTTCACCAGCTTCACGCCCTGCGCACGGGCGTAGGTGCTCAGCTCCACCTTGGTCACCTCGTGCAGGCGCACGCCGTCTTCGAGCTTGATCTTCTCCAGCTCTTCGGGCGTGTGGCGGCTGGCGTCAAAGTTGCGCTGGGTCACCACCGCAGGCTCCTTGACGAAGCCGTCTTCCATGGCACGCGCCAGCGGGTAATCCACCACCACGTTGCGGAAGGGCACCGGGCCGCGCGAACTCTCCACAAACGGGGTGGCCGTCAGCTCCAGACCCAGCAGCGGCTGCAGCTCGTTGATGGCCCGCACGCCCGCGCTGGCGCGGTAGCGGTGCGACTCATCCATCAGCAGCACCAGGTCGGGCAGGTTGGCCAGGTGATTGAAGTAGCTGTCGCCCAGCACCTCTCGCATACGCTTGATGCGAGGCTCTTTGCCCCCACGCACTTCGGCGTTGATCTTGCTGATGTTGAACACGTTGATCCGCACCTGCCCCAACAGGCTGCCGCTGGCCACGTCGCGTTGGTCGTAGTCGTCGCCGGTGATCACCATCGGCGCGTTGGTGGCGAACTCGGCGATGCCCTTGAACACGTACTTGGGCGTGTTGGGCGTGAAGTCGGTCTTGAGCTTGTCGTAGATCGTGAGGTTGGGTGCCAGCACGAAGAAGTTGCGCACGCCATAGGCCAGGTGCAGGTAGCTGATGAAGGCGCCCATCAGCCGCGTCTTGCCCACGCCCGTGGCCAGCGCAAAGCACAGCGACGGGAACTCGCGCTCGAAGTCTTCCAGCGTCGGAAACTCGGCCTTCAGCGTGGCCAGCACCGCGGCGAGGTCGCGCTCGCGGTGCAGCATGGCCGGCGCTGCCTCCAGCGCCTGGGCCAGACGCTCCAGCGACAAAGCCTGCGGCGCCCGCAGCGAGAGCCGCCCAGCCACGGCGTTGAGGGTTCGGCGGTGCTGCATCAGTGCGGGCCCTCCCTGGGCTTGTTGCTCACTTGGTCGGCTGTGGCGGGTTTCGCCACGCCCTGCTCCACGCGGGCCAGTTCGCGCCGCAGCTCTTGCTGCAGCTGCGCCTCGGTGGGCAGGTACAGCTGGTAGCGGCTGGCAAACACTTGGCGGCTTCGTTCGGCCAGCACGTAGCGCACCACGGCATCGTTCTTCTCGGTGCACAGGATCAGCCCGATGCTCGGGTTGTCACCCTCGGCGAGCATCTCCTGGTCGTACCAGTTCACGTAGAGCTGCATCTGGCCCAGGTCGGCGTGGTCGAGCTTGCCGACCTTCAGGTCGATGATCACGTAGCACTTCAGGCGCACGTGATAGAAAACCAGATCGGGGTAGAAGTGGTCGCCATCCAGCGTCAGCCGGCGCTGGCGGCCGATGAAGGCGAAGCCACTGCCCAGCTCCAGCAAGAAGTTCTGCAGCTGCGAGATCAGCGCTTCTTCGAGCTGGCTTTCATGCAGCTGCGGCACTTCGGGCAGCTGCAGGAACTCCAGCACGTAGGGGTCCTTGATCAAGTCGGCCGCTTGCACCGGCTCCAGCCCTACGCTGGCCAGCGCCAGCATGCCGGCCTTGTCGCGGCTCTTGGCCAGGCGCTCGAACAACAGGCTGTTGATCTGGCGCTCAAGCTGGCGGGCCGCCCAGGCGTTCTTCACGGCCTCGATTTCGTAGAACGCACGTGCGTCGGCCCGCTTCACCTTCAGCAGCGCGCGGTAATGCGTCCAGGCCAGCGCCGGGTGCAGATGGCCGGGTTGCCAGGGCTTGCCTTCAACCCCTGCTGAACCCAGCTCCGGGGGCGCGGCAACGGGCAGCGCCGAAAGGTCACGCAGCGCGTGGCCTTTGTCGCCAGGCGCTGCAGCAGTGGCAGCGGGCTCCAAAAGGTCACGCAGTGCGTGACCTTTCTGCAGCAGCGCCGGGTAGCCCAGATAGAAGCCGCGCATGTGCTTCAGCGCCGTGAGCGAGAAGCCGGCCCCGTACTCGGCACCCAGCCGCTCGGCCAGATTCTTGAGCAGCGCCTGGCCGTACCCCGCGCGCTCGGCGCCGCCTTGCTCGGCCAGCACGATCTGCTGGCCGA
>Ga0209985_10005289_pt1 | contig 10090 bp, 10 predicted proteins | sample NOAtaG_FD_187305 | JGI IMG/M metagenome (GOLD analysis project Ga0209985, IMG submission 187305) | Freshwater lake microbial communities from Lake Erie, under a cyanobacterial bloom - NOAA_Erie_Diel6S_1000h metaG (SPAdes) (version 2) | ecosystem: Environmental > Aquatic > Freshwater > Lake ... | reverse complement strand
GGTGGGGGTGGAGGGGGTGGAGGGGGTGGGACGCGGGACGTGCTGCTGGATCTGACGCTCGAACAGCTTCAGCGGCTGCACATCACCCACGCGCTGGAGGCCTGCGGGTATCGGGTCTTTGGCGAAGACGGCGCGGCGGCGAAGCTGGACATTCACCCCTCAACGCTGCTGAGCCGAATGGACAAGTTCGGGATCCCCAGGCCCAGGCAGATGAAGCGCGAGCGACGAGGGAGTGGTAGCGGCATGGGCGGATGAGGTCGAGTAAGGGGGAAATCCCGATGGTTGAGGAGTGGTGGGGGCTTGCTTCGGGGTCGGATGTCCGCTAGATTTCAGACCATGGCCGATCGATTGGCGCGAACAGAAGCCGATCGGAAAAACGATTTCGCGGATGAGGTTTGAAGGAACCGTTATCTGAGGGGTCAAGGCCAAGAACTTTTTGCGGAGCGTTGCCGTGACCGAGCAGGAAATTGAAGCGAAGGTGATCGACATCGTTGCGAAGCAGATGGGCGCGGAGAAGTCGGCCATTTCGCGGACGACGAACTTCGTGTCGGATCTGAACGCGGACAGCCTCGACACGGTCGAGCTGGTGATGGAGTTCGAGGACGAGTTCAAGACCTCGATCCCGGACGACCAGGCCGAGAAGATCAAGACGGTCGGCGAGGCGATCGAGTTCATCAAAGCGAACCTCGGCAAGGCCTGAGCTGATCCGGAAGGATCGGGTCGGCGTGCATTGCGAAGGTGGGGAGGGGTAGAAGAAATCCATGAACCGGTCTGCGCGGCAGCGCGGGCCGGTTTGTTTTTGTCATGGGGGGGGTTGGCGGGGCGGCGGGTGAAGGGCGGTGAACGAGGGAAGAGGCGTGGTGGGCAGTTGCCCGGGCGTTCGGGTGGGGCAAAGATGCCCCTATGACCATCAGTGCTCACCGTTCTCCGCGGATTGTCGTCACCGGCGCGGGGGCTATCACGAATCTGGGGCTTACGGCGAAAGATACCTGGGAGGGCATGCGTGCCGGGCGGTCGGGGATCAGCGTGCTGGAGGGCGAGGAGTTTTCGCGATTCGGCGAGAACGCCTTTGATGTACGCATCGCCGGGCAGGTGAAGAACTTTGACCCCGCGAAGTATCTGGACGTGCGTGAGGCACGCCGGGTGGACCGTTTCTGCCAGATGGGTCTGGCGGCGGCGATCGAGGCGGTGAACAACGCGGGGATCGACTTCGCGAAAGAGAACCCTGAGCGCTGCGGGGTGATCATCGGCTCGGGGATCGGCGGGATCACCACGATGGAAGAGTGCGCCCACGTCATCCGCGACCGTGGGCCGTCACGGGCGAATCCGTTCACGGTGCCCAAGCTCATGGCGAACGCGGCGGCGGGGAACATCTCCATCCGCTTCGGGCTGCAAGGCCCCGCAAGCACGCACGCCACCGCGTGTGCCAGCTCCGGGCACGCCTTCGGCGACGCGGTGCACAGCATGCGCCGCGGGGAGACCGACGTGATGATCGCCGGCGGTGCGGAGGCGACGATCGGGCCGGTGTGTGTGGCGGCGTTCAACTCGATGAAGGCCCTGAGCACCCGCAACGACGCGCCGGGCAAGGCCTCGCGCCCGTTCGACAAGGACCGCGACGGGTTCGTCCTGGGCGAGGGTGCGGCGATGTTCATCCTCGAGACCGAGGAGCACGCGAAGAAACGCGGGGCGAAGATCCTCGGCGAGATCGTCGGCGTGGCGAACAGTTGCGACGCGTACCACATCACCGCGCCCGACGAGGCCGGTCAGGGCGCGGTGCGGAGCATGAAGTGGGCTTTGCGCGACGCGGGGCTGAACCTCGATCAGATCGACTACATCAACGCGCACGGGACCAGCACGCCCTTGGGCGACAAGGCGGAAGTGGCGGCCGTGCTGAGTCTCTTCGGTAATCACGCGCGGAAGAGCGCCGGCGGCAAGTGCATGATGAGCAGCACCAAGAGCATGCACGGACACGCGCTGGGTGCCAGCGGCGCGGTGGAGACCATCGCGTGTCTGCACGCGGTTTCGGACGGGATCATCCCGCCGACGATCAATCTTGAGAACCCCGACGAGGGGATGGACGTGGATCTGGTGCCGAATCACGCGCGCGAGCGGAAGATCAAGTACGCGATGAACAACACCTTCGGCTTCGGCGGGCACAACTGCACGATCGTCATCGGCCGTTACGACGGCTGAGCGATCGTGATCCGGCGGACGTCAATCGGATTGCTTGGTTTGCCAGGTGTTGCGGAGGGTGATGGTCTCGTTGGCGGGGCCGGCGATGGTGACGGTCTGGGCGCGGGGGTCGATCTCGCGGATGGTCCAGCCGGGCTCGATGGTTTCGCCGGTGCGGTAGATTTTGCCACCGATGAGGGCGAGGGTACGGTCTTTGGCGCCCATGATGGCGCCGAGGGTCAGGTCGGCGCGGGGCCGGGTGGAAGCAACGGGCTGCTGCGCGGGTTCGGGGGTGGGCTCGCTGGTGGTGCGGATCACCGGGGCGTCAGCCGGCGCGGGCGCGTGCGCCAGCGGCGATTGGACCGGAACCCGGCGGTCGAGCGAACGCAGCCACCGCTGGGCGGCGAGCTGGGCGCTGGTCAGCGGCTTGATGGCCGGTGCGCCATCAGAAGTTGAGGGGCTTGCGCCGGGGGCCTGTGGATCGCCCGCAGCGGTGATGCCCGCGGCGTGGCTGGCGGAGACGTCCGCGCCCGGGCCCAGCGTCGAACGCAGGCCCTGCACGATCAGGATGGGGGCAAGCAGAGCGGCGGCGGAAGCGAACCGCCTGGAGTTCGTGAACGGATTCATCGGCGCACCTCGGCGCTGCTGAGCGCGTTGATTGCGGCAAGGTCGAACCACAGATGCTCGGTCTCGATGGTCGCGGAGAGCAGCCGCGAGCCGGGCTCGTTCGAGGGTGAGAGGCGGACCGCGCGGACGCTGGCGAACCCGGCGCCGCTCTGCAGGGATTCAACGAAGCGCACGAGCTGGTCGTACGAACACTGCACGCGGAGGGAGTAGGCGTAGCGTCGATCGTCGAGCTTCGCGGCGGGCTGTGCGCCGGGCTGCAAGGGCGGCTGAGCCCCGGACGCTGGCTTGCGGGCGTTGGTGACAGTCGACGGGCTCATGGACTCAACACGCACGCCCGACTCGCCGGCGAGCTTGACCAGCGACTCGAAGAGCTGGGCCTCGCTGGACGACTGGGTGTTGCGCGTCTGGAGCTGGTTCATCGCCTCGGTGCAGGCGTCGCGCAGCGACGCGAGCTGCGAGATGCTCATGGTGGAACTGGCGCACTGCAGGGCCGCGGACTGACGCCGGGCAACCTCGGCGCGGAGGTCGCTGAGCCGGCGCTCGGCGGGCTCCATGAGGGTCATGTACGCGCCGGCGCACAGCGAAAGGGCGATCAGCCCTTGAGAAGCGACGGCGCGGGCCTGCGGCGAGAGGTTCTTCATCGGGGTGTCTCCGCGGCGGCGTGTGGGGCTGAGGCGCTGGGCGCTGTGGTGGAAGGCTGTGCGGAGACGGGCTTGGGTGAAAGCGAGGTCAGCTCTGTCGGCAAGGCCACCAGCGACAGCGTGAGCTCGAAGCGGTGTGAGGGTTCGCCGCGGCTGTTGGCGTTGGCATTCGCGCCGTTGGCGGTGAGGCGACCGGTGCCGCCGAGCGTGACGGAAGCAATCGCCGGCGAGCGTGTCAGCGCGGCGGTGAAGCCCTTGAGTGATTCGGCGAAGCGCTGGTCGTCGCCAGCCTGAGCTTGCCCGGTGATGAGCGCGACGGCCCCGCGGTCTTCGTCGGTCAGGTCGATGCGCGTGATGGAGAACCCGGGCGGTGTGGCCTGCGCGATGGCGCGCAGGGCGGCACCAAAGTCGGTGTGCTGCCCCAGCGCCTCGGCGATTCGCCCCTGGGCCGAGCGGATCGTCCCGGCCTTGCTCAGGATCCTCGTCGCGGCGTCGGTGGACATGGCCGAGCTCTGCCCGGATGTCGATGAGCCCGACGCGAGTGTCGAGAGCACGGCGAGCTCGTTGTGCTGAGCGGAACGCGCCGAGAGAGCCCCGAAGGCGATCAGCCCCATCGAGCAGGCGGTGCCCGCCCACAGCGCCGCGGAGACACGCCGAACGGTTCTGCGTTGGGCCTCGGCCCTGGAGACCAGCGCGACCTTGCAACCGACGAGCGCGTTGTACGCGGTGATCGTCGCGGGTTCGGCCTCGCCGGCGGAAACGGGCAGACCGATGGACGCGCCGGTGTGCGCAACGACACCGGCCTGGCGACCGATGAGCTCGCCGAGCCGCGCGATGATCGAGCCCGGCCCGTCGACGTGGAGGATCATCGCGGCGCGCTGCTCCTCACTGAGCCCGAAACGCAGCGACTGCTTGATCTCGATGGCGAGGCGCTGAAGCACGGGTTGAATGACCGGCAGCAGCGCGGATGCGTCGACGCCGCGTGCCTCGTCCAGAACGGTGCCGGGCGAGGGGATGCCGAACTGAGCGAGGATCGCGCGGGCCTGCGTGTGCGAGAGCGCAAACTCCTCGGGCTGGAGAGCGCCGGTGACGCGGACGCGCAGGGGCCTGCACATCGCCTCGATGAGATTCTCGGTTCCGAGGCTGAGGATGCGGACGAACTTCAGCGCGCCGCCCGCGCGGGCCGCCAACACGCTGGAGTGCTCACCGATCCACAGCACGCCGCGGGCGACGCCCTCGTCCTCGCTCATGAGAGATCGGACGCAGATCCAGAGGTTCAGCGCCTCACCCGGGATCAACCTCGTGACGCCCAGCCCGGCCTCTGCGCACAGATCGGAAATCATCTGCAGGTTCGCGCCGTTCTCGCAGGTTGCCAGCACGTGGCGTTGGCGTGGGATGACGTTCGACGCGTCGGTCGCCACCGCGCACACGGCGCTGGGGTTTTCTCGAACCGGGTACGAGCAGAGGTCGCTGAGTGCCAGGATCGCGGCGGTTTCCGCCGCCGTCGCCCCGGCCTCGTACGCCACGCTGAAGACCCCCGCCGCGGAGCCGGGCAGGTTCATCGCGACGGTCGCCTCGGCGCCCTTGATGCCGAGCTCGGCGACGAGCTTCTTGAGCGCCGGGCCCGCCTCGGCGATGATCGCCTGAGCGTCGCTGCCCGCGTTGCCGGTCAGTGCGATCGATCGGCGGGCGATGCACGATGGGCCCGACATCACCAGCACGCCGACGCGCCGGGCCGAGATCTCGATGATGACGTGTGTGCGGGCCAAGGTCGTTCCGTTTCTTCTGGGTGTTATACCGAAGGTGCTTCAGCGGGTCTGCGCAAGCCGCACGCACCACCGCAAGGACTATCGGCCTGTACACAGTGCGGATTTGGTGTCGTTGACGTGCATCGAGGGTGTGATAACCGCGGCTCCGGAATAAACCTCACGGCTTGGCGTTCGAGGGCGGTCCTGCATGATCGCTCAGGGGACGTCGGTCCAGGACAGGATGGATCGGGTGGCGGTGGTGCCGGTCGCGGCGCTTCCGCTGACGTCGAGGTGGAGTCGGGCCTTGGTGGAAGTTTGGATGGTGTTGACGCGCATCGTTCCGAAGAACTCCACGCCCGCGCCGTTCCCGCTGAGGCTCGCGGCCGTTGCGTGCCCCTGCACATGCGCGGAGCAGACGGCGCGGTCGGTCATGTTGAACTGCGAGCTGTTCCCGGTCAGAACGATGAAGCACGCGGAAGGGAGCCCACCGCTGTTCACGGCGCTATCGGCCCAGATGCTGACGTGGCCGCCGACGTAGAGGGTCAGGCTCGATCCGCTGTCGATGACGATCCGAGCGTTGTTCGAGAGGCTGAGGTTGCCATCGACGACCAGGCGCACGTGCCCGGTGATGGTGATGGTCCCGCTGTTCCACAGTGAGATCGACGAATAACGTCGATCGCTGGTGATGGCGGTTGTAGCGCCGCTTGAGAGCGCACCCGCGCTGGTGAGCGTCGGCGCGGTTTGAAAGAAGACGCCGGACTGGCTGGTTTGCGCGGTCCGCGTGCCGGTGATCGTCGAACCTGACCAGGTAGCGATGACGCTGGCGGGGTTTCCACCCGTGCCGACGAGAACGCTCCCCTTGATCTGGGCCAGGTCGCTCATCTGGAACGTGTTGGAGGCGGTGGAGTTTGTCGCAACAACCGCGGCGTTTTCGAGCACATTGCCCCCGCCATAAAGACCCACGTCGGCGTCGAAAGCGTCAACGACCGAGCCGGTGGCTGTTCCATCACCCCACACAGCAACCGAGGCGTGCCCAACCGCGTGGGCGAGCCCGGTGCTGTCAAACGAAAACGCGGTGGGGGGGATGATCGTCGAAGTAGCCACACCCGGGCCCTGCCACGACACGATCATCGCACTTTCGCCGCTACTCTCAAATACGCGTGCGACGAAATCGTGTGAGCCCGCCGTGAGCACGATGGTGCCGCTCCGCGTTTGAGCGCTGTGCAGCTCGTCGTTGTTGACCACGCGCGTGCCGTTGATCCACAGGTCGCTGCCGTCGTCGGAGTTGGTGAAGAACGTCCATGTCCCGGCCTGAGGAACAGTGATCTTCCCGCTCAGACGCATGGCCCAGCGGTTGTTCGGGCCCCCGGTCCAGCGGCGCTGCCCCCCGCCGTTGGGAAAGTTGATATCGAGCACGGTCCCCACCACGGTGGGTGTTGAGTTCCAGTTCACGCCGGCGAGGTTGCTCGGACCGCTGGCAAGAGCCCACCCCTCGGCCAGCAGCCCGCGTCGCAGCCCGCCGCTCGACCCCGCAACCGAGCGCACCACGGCCGCCATCTTCCGTGAGGCCGTCGAGTTGCTCCCCGTGGCCGTCACGGTTGTGTCGGTCCCGGATGTTGTGGCGCTGACGCCCGCGCGGGCACCGCCGATCAGCGGGTTGTTGCTCGCGTTGCCGTCGTTGGAGATTGTCCCCGCCAGTCCGTCGCCGTCCTCGTCGTTGTTGACATACAGCTCGCGGAGCGACATAGCCATTGCGCCGTCCGCGGCGTACTGAGACCGCAGCGCCGCGGCGGACTTCTCCGTGATGTCCGCGTCGCGCGAGCCCGAGATCACCAGCGTCGCCACGACCAGTTGCAACGCCACCAGCGCGATCAGCACGCACACCGCCACGCCGCCGCGACGCGAAGCTGGCACGCGGTGTGACAATCGAGCATCGAAAGCCCGGCGTTTCACGGTTTGGCTCCCGCGAGAAGACACCTCGGAAAGATCGTCGTGCGCAGCGTCTCGGTCCGCGCGCCGCGCTGCAGCGTCAGCGTCACCCGCACACGCTGCACGCTCGGCAGCGTCGCGGGGTTCAGCGGCAGCGCGATCGGTGCTCCGGTGTTGTCCATGGGTTCGAAGAGCAACTGCGTTACGTTGTTCGCGATCGGCATCGCGGCCGAGCCGTTCTCGCTGAACATGACCTGTGATCCGACAAGGGCGATCGAGGACGAAGGCGCAAACTGGATCGAAGCGCTGGTCATCGCGGTGATGTCCGCTGCCGCGGGCGACGAGTTCGCCTTGCCCGGTATCGATCGGATCTGCCTGGTGATCAGCTCCATCGCGCTGCCGGCCTCGTCGCACAGCCTGGCGCTGACCGAGCTGTCGGTCATCGCCGCCGCCGCCCGAGAGATCACCCCCGCCGTCACCGCGCCGATAGCGCCGAGAATGACCGTGACGCAGATCAGTTCGACCAGGGTGAACCCCGCCCGCCGCGCGGATCGTTTCGTGCCGGGTTTGCGTGTTGTTTCAGGCTTCATGTGCTCGGGCTTGATCGGTTCAATCCGCGGATCGATGCGTTTGGACAGTGCGGCTCAGGGTGTGTAATCGGTCACAACGCTGGAAAGAGCGAACGACTTCGCGCCGCCGCGCGGATCGGTCCAGCTCACCGTCACCGTGACGGTCTTGTAACCCGTGCCGCCCGCGGCAAAGTTGGGCCCGGTGGTGTTCACGCCGACCGTTCGGCTGAACCCCGCAAAGCCGGCGATGGTGCTCTGCGCCGGGTAGTTCCCGGTGGTGATGTGGTTGTACCCGCGCGCGGCGCTGTGCCGATCGGCGATGATCTCTTCCAGCCGCTCGGCCGCCAGCCAGCGGGCCCGTTCCTCGAGCGTCCTCGATGAACGCCGAACCGTCGCGTCGCTGAGCGCCAGCACCAGCGGCGGCGTCGCCACAGCCAGCACCACCACCGCAATCAGCAGTTCGATCAACGTGAAACCGCGGCGAAGAGCCACTCGACCTCGCTCAGCTTCGCACGGACGACCGGCGCGGGTTGTCATGGCGTCGGTCCTCATGGCGTGCTCACCGTGATCAGCCCGGTCTGGGCGGAGATGTTCACCGTTGCCCCGGCGCTGAGCGTCACGACGCCGTTGCTGGTCATCAGTGCGCCGGTGGAGAGCGTCGGCCTGCCGAAGCGGTCGAAACCGACCTCGTTGTTCATCAGTGTGGTGGACTGGATCGTGACCCCGTCAAACCCGGATTCGCGCAGTCGAATCAGCATGGGCTGTCCGCTCGCGGGGTCGGTGATCGTCGAGGCGTTCAACCGTCCGGGTGTCACGGTGCTCTCGCTGAGCACGCTGTACATGCTCTGCGCGGGCGTGAAGATCACCCACGAGGCCACGCCCGTCGCCTGGGCGCGCCGTCGAGCGAAGTTCAGGTCCTGCCCGATCTGCTGAGCCGCACCCCGCGACCGAGAGGTCTGCGCCGAGGCCATCGAAGGGACCGCCACCAGCGCCAGCGCGCCGAGCATCACCACCACGACGATCAGTTCCACCAGCGTGAACCCCGCGTGTCGGCACCTGCCGCTCGCGGCGAGCGCGAACCCCTGGTTGTGCCTTGTCGGAGCCATGATCTGCGTGATGTTCATCTGGCCACTGTCGCGGACGCTCTTTTTCGTTGTTGCACAAAAGACGGCGCGGAGGGCGTGTTGCCGACCGCGCCGTTTGCTGTGTGTCGGCCTTGTTGCCCGCGGGGTTTGCACGCCGAAGGTCCGGCGCGCGTGTCTCCCGCAAGCGCGATGTCGATCAGAGGTTGTTCGCGGTGATGAACCCCACGCCGCTGGACTGCGGCACCGTGGTGTTCGAGGTCGAGTTCATGTAGAACCCATACACCGGCGGGTTGGTGGAGTTGTCGACGTAGTACCGCCAGCCCGCGGTCCCGCCCGTCGTCCGCGCCGCCCATTCGCCCGCGGTCGCCGCGGTGATGGTGCTCAGCCCGTTGTACGGGTTCTGCGGCATCTGATCCTGCAGAACCGTTCCGAGCGTCTGCAACTGCACCAGCGTCGGGTACGCGGGCGTGCCGCTGAGCGCGCTGTTGGCGTAGAAGTTCTGGATCGCCGAGCGGATGTTGCCCAGCGAGCCCTGCGACGCCGCCGACTTGGCCCGGTCGCTGTAGTCAAAGTACTTCGGCACCGCCACGCCGGCCAGAATCGCCAGCACGACAATGACCGCGATGAGTTCGATCAGGGTGAACGCAAGACTGCGACGCGATTGACGATTCTTCATAACGTTTGCCTCGGCTTGAACAGACTCTTGCACTTCAGCACTTCGGCTTGATTTGGACCGTTTTCTTGCTCGTGTTCAGACTTCGAAACGACTTTCACACCCGTACACATTCAACCACTGACAGACCTCCACCCCACCCCTGCGTATGGGCTATCGGCTTATCTCCCTACGAGATTCACCATGTTCCACATCGGCAGGAAGATCGCCAGCGCCACGATCAGCACAACCCCGGCAATCCCTACAACCAGCACCGGCTCGATCAGCGTCGCGATCGCCTTCGCCACGTGCGCCGTCGTTCGGTCATACTGCCGCGCAACAATCGCGCACATCCGCGGCATCTCGCCGGCGTTCTCGCCCGCCCCCAGCATCCGCTTGGTAAACCCCGTGAAGTAATCGCACGACCGCAGCGCATCGCTCAGCCGTGCACCGCTCCGCACGCTCGTCACCACGCCGTCGATCTGCGCACGCAGCTTCGGTCGACCGCTCGCCCGCCCCGCAAGCTCCAGGCTCTCAATCAGCCCCAGCCCCGAAGACAAGCTCAGCCCCAATACGTGCGCAAACCGGCTTACGGCCGCGCCCTGCAAGATCCCCTTGATCACCGGCACCTTGTGCAGCAGGTCATCGATCCGCTCACGCCCGCCCT
>Ga0209985_10005287_pt1 | contig 10093 bp, 8 predicted proteins | sample NOAtaG_FD_187305 | JGI IMG/M metagenome (GOLD analysis project Ga0209985, IMG submission 187305) | Freshwater lake microbial communities from Lake Erie, under a cyanobacterial bloom - NOAA_Erie_Diel6S_1000h metaG (SPAdes) (version 2) | ecosystem: Environmental > Aquatic > Freshwater > Lake ... | reverse complement strand
GAAATGATGGAAAAGTATATTCACCACCTAGATCACCACCTGGAATTTGTCGCAAAAAAACGACTTCTTGTCGCAGGGAAGGAAACACAGTCGACCACCGAGACTTGACTTTCCCCACTACAATACTCCGTTGTACCGCTCAATGTTTTTTCCCCTGAATGAGGTGTCCTGTGAAAAATTACAAATCCTTATTGGCTGGAATCGTTGCGATGGCAATGGTGTCTGGATATGTATCTCCAAACGGAATCAATCGGATTGTTATGGCTGACGAAAAGAAGACCGAAGTACCAAAGTCACTCTCCTTCAAAATGAACAATCTCGAGGAAGAGAGCGTTGATCTTGCGAAATATGCTGGGAAAGTGGTTGTGTTCGTCAATGTCGCCAGCAAATGCGGCTACACGAAACAATACGCGGGCCTAGAAAAGCTTTACAAAACTTACAAAGACAAGGGGCTCGTCATTGTGGGAGTGCCGTGCAATCAGTTTGGAGCACAAGAGGCCGGCACAAACAAAGAAATCCGAACCTTTTGCACGAGCACGTACGATGTGACCTTTGACATGCTCGCCAAGGTCGACGTCAAGAACAGTACGGCTTGCGATCTTTACAAATATCTCACGGCCCAAGAAACGACACCTCTTGGCAAAGGGGATGTAAAATGGAACTTTGAGAAGTTCGTTCTGGATCGCAAGGGAAATGTTGTTGGGCGATTCGGCTCAAGCGTTGCTCCGGAAAGCAAAGAGTTCGTTTCTCTGATTGAATCCGCTCTGGCGAAGTAATCGTTAGTCTCTAGCGGCTTTAGAATTGAATGGCAGCAACAAAAACGACAGTTCAACACGCTTTCGAGTTTTTGGAAGCGTCTATTGCAACGCCTCTTCCACCTGTTGTTGCCTGTTTTGGATCGGACGATTTTCTTCGACGATCCGTGATACATCATGTGATCGCGTCGTCAGGAATCGAGAACGAATCCATCCGGAGCTTTGACGGAGATGAATCGCAATGGCGTGACGTCCACGATCAGCTCGCGACCCGGTCTCTTTTCGACAATCTCGGTGGCCGCGTAGCAACCATTAGAAACGCGGATAAGTTCATCTCGAAGTTTCGAGATCAACTGGAACGATGGATCGATTTGAAGGCATCGGACTGCACGTTGATCCTCGATATACAGACGTTTCCTGCAACCACAAAGCTCTACAACTTGGTTTCAAAACTCGGGATTTCTGTGAAGTGCACACCTCCACAGAAATCGTCGTGGGGCAACCCGCCCGACGACAAAGCCATGCAAAAGTGGGTGTTGCAGTGGGGCTTGAAGAAACATCGTGTCGAACTCAGCGCGTCTCAGTCGGCACTCATGGTGGAACGAATCGGAGCCGTATGCGGTTTGATCGACTGCGAGCTTGCAAAGTTAGCCTTGTTCGCCGACGCCAAGGGAAAGGTAGCCGACGAACGCGTTGCGGAGCTTGTGGGAGGCTGGAGAACTCAGACCGCATGGGAAGTGGCCGATGCGATCGCGGACGGTAAAGTCGCAGTAGCTCTCGAACAATTGGAGAAGTTATCGCATGCCGGACAAAACTCGATCGGACTTGCAGCCCAAGTGGGGTGGTCGCTGAGACGTTTTGGCGTTGCGGCTCGTATCGTAGAGATTGCCGAGAAGTCTGGCACCAAGATACCTCTAGGAACGGCTCTTGAGAAAGCTGGTTTCAATCGTTTTGATCTAGCCAAAGCCGAAGCACGCCTTCGCCGCATCGGCCGAGTTCGGGCCAAGGAGCTTCTTAACGATCTTGTGCGGCTGGAGTTGCAGCTCAAAGGAAGCCATAGCAATGAACATCGAGCCCGTTTCGCTTTAGAGTCCTTGATCGTCTCGCTCGCGTAGGCTGCTCGCTCGATATTGCGGGACCGCATTCTACACTCCCTTATGAGCTTCAACCTGTAAATCTCTATTCTCTCCATGAATAGGATCTCGTATACGAATGCGAGGCGGTTCGATTGGACTCCATTGTATTTAGCTAGCGTTTAGCGCAACGAATCCTCTTGAGAGCTTAATGGGTTAATAGCATGCCAGAGAATATCGTCGTTCCTAGTGAAGAGGCTACATCTCATGTCACGCAAGCAGAATCTGCTTTATGGGAGTATGCACAACGGGTTCTTTCGGGTGATTTCGATTGGATCGTCGAACCCTCAACTCAGGCATTCGGGCAAGCGTTGAAAGCACTGGGGATTATCCTCCTTTGCTATTTTGTCGGACGAAAGCTCTCGCAACTCATTTCAGAGCCGATCAAAAATCGAGTCGATCAAACGCTAGGTCGATTCGTCGAGAAGCTGATCTATCGAGGATCCCTTGTGGTCGGAGGTGTGTTGGTATTGAATTACTTCGGAGTTCGATCGACCAGCTTTGCTGCGGTCATCGCTGCTGCTGGCTTTGCAATCGGTTTGGCCTTTCAAGGAACCCTTGCGAACTTTGCATCCGGTGTTTTGTTGATGGTCTTTCGGCCGTTCAAGGTCGGCGACTCTGTGGTTGTGAACGGGATTGCGGCAAAAGTGCACGAGGTCGATTTATTTACAACCACCGTCGATACGCCCGACAACCGCCGCTTGATCGTCCCCAATAGTGCTATTTCCGGACAAACCATCGAGAACACGACTTACCACCAACATCGTCGAGTGGATGTTCCTGTAGGAGTTGTCTATTCAGCGGATCTCGATCGGACTCGACAAACGTTGCAGGCTGCGATCGATTCAATTGTTGACTCGATTATTGAAAACGAGGAACGCAAATCACAAGTGCTGCTTGTCGGATTGGGAGCATCGTCCGTGGACTGGGTTGTTCGAGTTTGGGCGGTAACGTCTGACTTTAACATTGTCAGGGACAAACTGGTCTACGCTGTGAAGACGTATCTCGATGCGAATGAGATCTCGTGTGCGTTCCCGCAGCTTGAACTGCATATGCGCGAGTCGCAATCGAGCATTCGACAGGCACCACGCCGGGCAGCTTGATCGATTGTTGGCATTCATGCGTCTATGAAGTTACAATTGAACATGCGTTCAATTGGCAATGAAATTCAGCTTCACAGAAATGTCGACAACGGGAGCACAACCATGAGTTCAGCCGACAGTCGAGACTATTATACCCCCGAATCATTTTTTATACCCCCGAATCATTTTTGGAATTCTTAGAAACCACCGAAACGAAGTACGAGTTCGTGGACGGCTTTTTGCGGGCGATGTCCAGTCCAACGAACCGCCATAACATCGTTGCTACCAACGCGACGGTTACGCTGGGATGAAGCTCAAGGGCTCATCCTGTCGCGCTTTTAATTCCACTTCGATGGTCCGCATTCAAAAGAAATCCTCTACGTGGATGTACTTGCCCGACGTGTCGATCGTATGCGAGGAGAACCGACAGTCTGAGCGATTTCAGGACAACCCGATCGTTGTGGTAGAAGTCCTCTCACCATCGACGCTTGCGTTTGATCTCGATGAGAAGCTTGCCAACTATTTGACTTTGAGTTCGCTGCAAATGGTATTGCTGCTGGAACAAGACCAACCTCTTGCGATTGTTTTTCGCAAGTCGGACGATGGCAACGTCGTCCGAGAAACGTATGAAGGCATGGACCAGGAAATCCGTTTTCCGTGCCTCGGCATCTCCGTTTTGCTTTCTGATTTGTACGACGGGGTCGAGTTCCCACCCTTGGCGGTGCACGAATTGTCGCCAGAGTTTCTACAGTATCTTTCGTCGTAGCGACGTCTCGCAATGTGATTTTCGCGGCGTGGAATTGCGTTTCCCAGTTGCAAAATCCCTCGACGATTCAGCGAGTGACGGAATTGACCGAGGAGGATATACTTCTGGCTTCAGAACGTTAGAAATCCATTTGCTATAAAGCCAGATGATCCGCATTGAATTCAACGGTGCCCCGAAAGAAATAGATGAAGGGGCGACGGTTCTCGATTTGTTAACACACGCCAAGATTGAATCCAGGTTTTGTGCGGTCGAGCTGAATCTCGATATCGTTCCAAAATCCGACTACGCAACCCGTCGATTGCAATCGGGCGATAAAGTCGAAGTCGTTACTTTGGTAGGAGGAGGCTGAGTGGCCACTTCAATTACCTCGGATGATTCGCGACTAAAGATCGGGACGCATACATTGGCGAGCCGATTGATCGTCGGTACGGGCAAATACGATACCAACGATTTGATGCGAGACTCGTTAGTCGCTAGCGGCTCGGATTGTGTTACCGTTGCTGTTCGTCGCGAAAAGTTATACGACCGCGAAGGGAAAAACATTCTCGACTACATCGATTGGACCGAGTTCACTTTGCTTCCGAACACTGCTGGATGCTTCAATGCGACCGATGCAGTGCGAGTGGCACGACTCGGGCGCGAAATTTTGAGGGATTTGGAAAACCCAGGATTTGATTGGGTCAAGCTGGAAGTACTCGGCGATACAAAAACACTATTGCCCGACCCGATCGCAACTTTAGAAGCATGCAAACGACTTGTGGATGATGGCTTCCAAGTCCTTTGTTACACCAACGACGATCCCATCATGGCCGTTCGATTGAAGGCCGCCGGGGCAACCAGCGTGATGCCAGCAGGTTCTCCGATCGGCTCCGGCCAAGGGATTTTGAATCCAAATAATTTGCGCATCATCTTGGAGTATCTCAAGGGAGATGATCCGGATTACCCTGTCATCATTGATGCGGGAGTAGGAACGGCCAGTGATGTAGCTGTCGCATTCGAGCTGGGTGCGGATGGCGTCTTGCTGAATACGGCAATCGCTCACGCTCGTGACCCAGTTGGCATGGCCGCTGCCATGAAGCATGCGTCGATAGCAGGCCGATTGGCCTATCGGTCGGGGCGCATTCCAAAGCGATTATATGCAACCGCTAGCAGTCCAGAAGAAGGACTCATTACCTCGCGTCCTTGGTAGGGGCGTGCTTCTCTCCAAGTCCTGTTAACACAACCAATAGAGAAAATGGTCAATAACAATGCCTGAACACAAATTCGATGTCGTCGTGATTGGTACGGGGCCTGGTGGAGAAGGGGCGGCAATGCAGGCCGCCAAAGGTGGAAAGCGTGTCGCCGTTGTGGAGGCTTACGACAAAATTGGTGGCGGCTGCACACACTGGGGTACGATACCGAGCAAAGCGCTTCGGTTCTCCATCTATAGCGTGATGGAAGCGATGAATAACCCCATCGTGAAAGAACTCGGCGTGCATCTCAATCCTACTTTCGCGCAATTGCGAGCGAGTAGCAAGTCGATTATCTCCAAACAAGTCTCGATGCGACAAACGTTTTACGAGCGCAACAACGTCCCCATCTACAATGGCAAGGCGAAGTTTATCGATGCCCATACGCTCGAGGTCGACTCCGAAACACGCTTGCGTGGCGACTCGATCGTCATCGCCACGGGTTCTCGCCCATTTCGTCCCGAAGGAGTTGATTTCACGCACCCGCGAATCTTCGATAGCGACACGATCCTTGAGCTGAATTACAAACCACAATCGATTGCGATTTATGGTGCCGGTGTTATCGGTTGCGAGTATGCATCCATGTTTCGAAACCTGGGCATCAAAGTTAACTTGGTGAACACACGAGCCAAGTTGCTTGAGTTTTTGGATGATGAAATCATCGATGCGTTGAGTTATCAAATGCGAGAGTCGGGCGTCATCATTCGGCACAATGAGAACTTCTCAAAGATCGAGCCCCGTGACGACGGAGTTGTTCTGTTCTTAGAAAGTGGTAAACAAGTAAAGACCGATATCTTGCTTTGGGCCAACGGTCGCTCTGGAAACATCGAAGGGCTCCACCTGGATTCGATCGGTGTGCAAGCGAACTCGCGTGGAGTCATCGCGGTCAATGAGTCCTTTCTAACAACCTGTCCGAACGTCTACGCTGTCGGTGACGTGATAGGTTACCCATCGTTGGCGAGTGCGGCTTATATGCAAGGCCGAGCGGCTGCACAACATATCGAAGGCACCGCATGCGACATGAAGCTGACGGATATCCCGACTGGGATTTATACCAGCCCAGAAATCAGTTCGATTGGGCGCACGGAACGCGAACTGACAGAAGCAAAAGTCCCGTATGAAGTTGGCCAGTCTCAATTCAAGAGCTTAGCGAGAGCACAGATCACAGGCCGAGCCATTGGAATGCTCAAGCTGTTATTCCACCGCGAAACTTTGGAAATACTGGGTGTCCATTGCTTTGGTCCGAATGCGTCAGAGATCGTGCACATCGGCCAAGCCATCATGAAGCAACCTCCGCCATTGAACACGCTGGAGTATTTCATCAATACAACATTCAATTACCCAACCATGGCAGAAGCTTACCGCGTTGCGGCATTGAACGGCTACAACCGATTGTTCTAGCGATCGGAGTCCATGGTGATGCCTTGAGAGGCTTATTGGTTCTTTTTGGCTTTCCGCTTCGCGTCCAACAAGCGCGAAGTGTAGCTTTGCTCCTCGTCCGCTTGCATGGTCGGAGGCTTGGCTTGGAAATCGGTTGGATCGAGTTTGGATTTGTCCTGAACTCCAAATGCGTCGGCCGCATTGGTTGTCGTTGCGGCAACATTGTCGATTTGTTCCTCGAACTGCAAAGTGGCTTTCTGCCGATCGAGATCCTCACCTACATTTGATTTACTCGAACGCAGTCGATCGAGGCGTTCCCGACGCTCTGCATCCGATGCGGACTCTCCTCGCCCTCGAAGCTTCGCTGCCAACATTCGCAATGGCAATCCAAGATCCAATGCCACGCGTCGCACAAATACGTCTGCAAAGAACAGAGTCGCACCAATCAGAACAGCGATCGGCCATATGTCTTGTAAACTCTTTGCGGGTGGCAATCCAGTTCGATAAGAATCCTGACCTAGCAACTCCTTCATCGAATCCGCTTCGAGCGGGTCGCTAAGGAGTCCTGACGCACCCCCAGTCGGTTTGCGCTCGGAGAGTTGTTCGAGCAATCGCATATTCGCCTGCCGGACTCGGTATTCGTCCGAGAAAGGAATGGTCACGCCCGTCGTGATGGGTGGCTTATTGCTACCAGGTATGATGCTTAGCATGTAACTGCCCGCCTGGTCTGGTGTTAGTTCACCGACGTAACGCCCCGGTGCCACTTGTCGCATCGTGAGATTCGTCGGCTTCAGGTCTGGTCCAACAGCAATCGCACCCATCTCCAAATAGTTGACGTACCCATCGTTCTCATCGAGAGCGGTCACAATCACTTGAACGCGACCGTCCTTAATATTCGTGGCAATCGAATACTTTCCATCGTCGTTGGTCGGGCGCATCGTCCAACGAACCAACTGCGAGAAGAATTGGTCATAGACCGGTGCGTCCGCCCAATCCTTGGCCCAACGATGACCAGCATCCGTCGTTAAAACCGCTGTACGACCAAGCCCATAGGTCCATGTTGCCAATATAGAGGCAGTGTCTTCTTCGGTGGGTTTCGGGGAGAGAATTGGCACTTCCACAAGCGGGCTATCCTTTTTTTCCGTCAAGACAAAACCGGAGATACGTGGCAACTGCCCACTGATCCCCGACAGGATCTCGTGGGGGCGATTGACGAAAGGAATGATGCCACCTTCCGGTTCGAAAACGAGCGGTTTTGCAACTCGTCGCGCTTCACGCATAAATATCTGTGGTAATGCGTTCGGATTTGTTACGACGTAGTAGTTACCGCCCGTGGTCGTTGCAATGCGTTTGAGTTCGGAGTGGCCCGCCGCACCGTGCGTTCCCACCGCAACGGTCGAGATCTTGATCTTGGCAGTCTTGTATCCACTCAATACAGCATTGGTCGCTGGACTAGGGTCACCATCGCTGATCACAATCATGTGCTTAAGCGATGCGGGGACAATCTTGAGCGACTTCAACGCCAGAGTCAGGGAAGAATCAAAGTCTGGCATATCACCAGGCACCATGCGATTGATCTTCGATCGCATGATCGACTTCGATTCGCCGACTTTCGACATTCCCGTTTTATCACCCCACAACCACTTGTCACCAGCCATGTCGTAGTGAACAACGCCACAATAATCTTGCGGCCCTAATGCATCGAGTGCCGCTTTGCCAATCATCTTTTGCCAGTGGTTTCCCTCCGCCATTTCTGAGGCATGCATTACCATAGCTAGTGCCCCAGAGGCAATCACCTTCTCATTCTTGATCGCAAAATTGACAGGCATTGCTTCTTCAAGCTTGGAGTTTGTCCATCCGCCCGCACCAAAGGCTTCAGGGCCGCCGATCATCAAGATTCCCATCCCAAATTGCTGGGCGCTTTGGACGAGCATGTCGATTTGATCGTTCGAGAAGGAAACAACTTTGGTCGCTTCTTCTCCCGAAGTTCGAGGAGTCCCCGCCAAGATCACAGAATCGTAACTTTGGAGTTCGACAAGGCTCGAGAACATGTTCGACGTGTCGCGAACATCCACTTCGATATCGTTTCGCCGAAGGGTTTGCACCAGGGCGTCGAAATCACCGGGATGGCTAATGTCTTCAATCAACATCACTCTGCCCTTGCCTCGCGCATAAGTAAACGCGGTGGCTTTGTTGTTTTGGGCTATCGTGTCGTTTGATTCGTTCGTAGGTATGAACTCGGCCTCGTAGGTATAACCAGCGTTTGTTTCAATCTTGTGCGGGATCGGGACGACGTTGATATCTTTGTCGAGCGTGTACGGGCCATCGGCGAGAATCTCCGTCTGATTTCCAATTCGCCGTTGAACACGCAATCGTCCGTCCACCGGTTCATCTTTGCCGGTTGCACTAAAGCGATTGATGACGACGCGCGCATCGACCGTTTGACCTTGTCGCACGTAGCCCGGAATATCGATCTTTTCCAAGAGTACTTCGGTGCTCGTGTCTAGTTTGACGGGTACCACATCAATCCCAATACCATTCTCGCTCAATCGTTGGGCGGTGGATTCGGCGGAACCCAAGGTTTGATTGCCGTCGGTCAAAACGACGATGCGTTTTGCTGAGTCTTCCATAAAGCTCGCTTGGGCAAGCTTCAATGCGCTTTCGAGATTGGTTGCATCGGTTTTGCCAAAGTAAGACTCTGGGCGCGAGATGTTCGGAAGATTCTCGTCGAGTGGTGGAATCTCAATCGATGCTTCGCGGCCGAAGACGATCAATCCCGCACGATCTTGACGGTCTTTGCGTCGATGGCTCTTCACGCTTTGAATCGCATACTCGAGCATCAGTTGGCGCTTGGCGACAGGAATCGAATCACTCTGATCGATCAGGTAAATAACCGTTAGCTTTTCGCTCGACCAAATCCATTGAATGCCTGCGATCGCGCAAACAATCAACAACAACACCAACGACCGAAAAATCAAGGCCAGCGACCGACGCCACGGCCCCAATCCTGCAAGTGACTTGGAACCCAACCACCAAGTGATTGGAATCACAACCAGCAGAAGCAAATACCACGGATACTGAAAACCAATTTCAAATTTTCCCATGGCTACTGTTCATTCTCCGAAACGTCGGATTCGAAATTCACATTCAGGCACAACGTAGTACAATCCTCAAGTTATTAGCATAACGAATCCAAGACCCCTTGGCGTTCGATTGTTACCTGATTCTAGTGGATTTTCGGGCTTCGCGTCTAACTCAGGAACCAACCAGCAAGTGAATCAATCAATACATTGAGGTCACGAACTTGCACAGCGATCTAGATACGAAGTTCGAACTGTGTGTCCACACCGTGTTCTCTGCGGTTCCGTGGTTCCGTAGAAAGAACATAAAAAGACATGCACAATTCAGGAGCTTGGCTTTCGTGAGTTTGCGCTCTAGTCGATTCACGACTGGTATATCGACCAGCGCTGACAAGAAGGCAGCCAGCAATCAATCGTCAAGCGGGGCGAATCTATGTTGCTGTAGTACGAATCGAATGCCCGTAACTTACCGTTGCTTGAGCCTTTGCTTTTCGCAAAAGCGTCTCTCCGAAGAAAACTACAGCATTGAATGACATGAAAACGAAACAGGAAGAACTGGATGCATTGCAAGAGAAATCGCAGCAGATGGAGACAGAACTATCAAACCATGCAATGCAGACGCAACTGTTCGAACAAAGCTACGGCAAGAAGTAAGCCTGAGTTACCTT
>Ga0209985_10005283_pt1 | contig 10097 bp, 6 predicted proteins | sample NOAtaG_FD_187305 | JGI IMG/M metagenome (GOLD analysis project Ga0209985, IMG submission 187305) | Freshwater lake microbial communities from Lake Erie, under a cyanobacterial bloom - NOAA_Erie_Diel6S_1000h metaG (SPAdes) (version 2) | ecosystem: Environmental > Aquatic > Freshwater > Lake ... | reverse complement strand
TGCTGGATGAAGCCACCAGCCACCTCGACGTGTTCAACGAGCGGCGGGTCAATCAGGCGATCGCGGGGCTGAAGCTCACGCGCATCGTGGTGGCGCACCGGCCGGAGACGATTGCCAGCGCGGGGCGCGTCGTGTCGCTTGGCGATCCAGCAGGGTCACAGCAGTCCGACGCAGACCACGCTGCCGCGGTAGCATGAACCGCGACACGCCGCCTAAGATGAGATGAACTCAGCCGAAACGTCATCGTCCCGCGCTGCCTACGACGCCTTGGAGCCCGGGCCACTGCGCGACGAGCTGTATCCGGAGGAGGCCGCCGCACGCCGCGCTGAGCAGGAGCAGCAAGCGCAGGAGCACACGGCGCGGCTGGCGCAGGAGACTTCGGAGCCGCTGGTGTTTACAGGCCAGGGCGCGGAGTACTTCCGCATCTGGATCGTCAATCTGGCGCTGACGGTCGCCACACTGGGCATCTACTCGGCCTGGGCCAAGGTCCGCAAGACCCAGTACTTCTGGCAGAACACGCAGTTCCACGGCCACCGCTTCAACTACCACGGCTCACCGCTGGCCATCCTGCGCGGCCGAATCATTGCAGTTGTGCTGCTGCTGGCTTACTCGTGGAGCTTTGATATCTCGACCACCGCGGCGGTGATTGCGGTGTCGGTCCTGTGCTTGGTGGCGCCGTGGCTGTTCCTGCGCGCACAGGAGTTCAAGTTGCGCAACACGAGCTACCGCGGGCTGCGCTTCGGCTTCGATGCGCGGGCGCCCAGAACGTATCCGCTGCTCTTTGTACTGGCCCTGTTGTGGTTCAGCGCGACGCTCGCCGGCCTGCTGCTCGCGCAGACATCCTGGGTGGTTGCCCTGTCCCTTGCACCGCTGCTGCTGTTCCCGTGGATGCACCACAGCGTCAAGCGGCTGCAGCACAGCCGCAGCAGCTACGGCACGCTGCAGACGTCATTCACCAACTGCCGGGGGGCGTTCTATTCCACCTACGCGCTGACGGCCGTGGCCTTCGTCTTCGCCATTGCCGCCAGCATCACGGTCGCGGTGCTGCTGGCCCTTCCCGTTAGCGCGGCCGCCCAGGCCATCGGCATGGAAATGGACACGCAAACGGCCGTCATCACCGGTTCGGCCTTTGGTGGCGCCCTCGCCTACATCATGGTCTTCCCGCTGGCCGCGGCGCGCATTCAGCGCAGCGTGTGGACCAACACGACGCTCGGGCCGCTCTGGTTCCACACCGACATCGGCGCCGGCCCGTACTTCAAGCTGGTGTTGAAGTGCGCCCTGTGGACCCTGCTGACACTCGGCCTTTACTGGCCCTTTGCCAGCGTGCGGCTGGCGCGTTACAGGGTGGAATGCCTGCACGTGAAGGCGCATCTACACACCTTTCCCGACCTGTTCTCGTCAGTTCAGAGCAGTCAGCGTACGGTGCGAGGGGATGCCGCCATCGATCTCTTTGGTGTGGATGTCGGGCTATGAGCAGCGCCGCGGAGTCGATCGCCCCGATGGGCGTGGCAGCGACCTACTTCGATGGCCGCACTGCGGCCGGCACGGCCGTGCAGCTGGTGCCGGCAGGCCAGCGCATTGAGGTGCGCGCAGGAGCCGAGGGCGCGGTGATCGCCGAGATCGACCTGGCCCGCGATCAACTCTTCGAGCGCTTTGGCTTCGCACCGCGGCAGATCGTCCTGGTTAGCGGCGCTAGCGTGGAATTGCCCATCACAGTAGCGGGTGAGGCTGTGCTTGCGTCTGCTGGCGCCCAGCCCGCGCCCGTGGCACGCTGGCAGCAGCGCTGGCCTCTGGTGCTCGCCATGCTGGCCGGGCTGCTGGTTGCCGGCGTGCTCGGCTACCTGCACGCGCTGCCGCGCGTGGTTCACTGGCTTGCCTTCCAGGTGCCGCAGCCTTACGTCGAGCGGCTCGACCGGCAGGTGATGGCGGCGCTGGAGCGCGAGCGGCTGCAGCCCTCGCGGCTGAGCGCCGAGCGCCAGGCGCAGATTGCCGAGCGCTTCGCGGCGGCGGCAGCCCGCCATGCGCCTGATGTGCGCTACTCCATGGTGTTCCGCTCCATGTCCGGGGCGGCCGGCATCAATGCGTTTGCTTTGCCGGGCGGCACCATCGTCGTGCTCGACGGCCTGGTCGAACTGCTGGGCGACAACGCGGTCGGCAATGACCGTATGCTGGCGGTACTCGGCCACGAACTGGGCCATGTCGCCGGGCGCCACTCGCTGCGACGCCTCATGCAGACCACGGCGGTGGCGCTCGGCGCCACTGTGCTCTGGGGCGACGCGGCCGGACTGGCTGCGAACATCCCCGTGCTGCTCAGCGGCCTGTCGTTCTCCCGCGACATGGAGCGCGAGGCAGACGACTTTTCGGTCGGCTTTCTGCGCAGCAACGGGCTCAGCGAGGCGCCGCTCGTCGGTTTGTTCAAGGAGTTCGAGAGGCTCAACCGGGGCAAGGAGCCCCCGGGGTTCCTGAGTACCCATCCCTCGCCGAAAGAGCGCCAAAGGCGCATCGAGGCCAGATCAGCCGAATGAAAGCACTGCGGGATCGGGTTTCTTGCTTTCCAAGTAGGCATGACGGCCCGGGATCATGAGCGATACGCTGTATCTGTTGGGGCGTCACCAATCGCGCCTTCCAGTCTATCAACGGCAATGGAGTTTTCTTCCAAGGTCGATAACGACGTCGGGTCCAATTGTCGTGGATTAGGCGGCAATTGGATCCGGCATCAGACTTCAATACCATGCCGCTCACGAATTCATTCCTCGCGCGACTGCTCATTTGTATCGCCGTCGCATTAACTGCAGTTGCGCTTCTAAGTACGGGTACAGCGCCGTTCGTTGCACTTGGGCTCGTGGATGCTTCGACCAGCTTGCCGCTATTTCTTCTTGGTTCATTTATTTTGGGGCCCGAGAGGCATAGGCGTTCGGTACTATGGTCTGGACATGTCGAAAGTGCGTATGCCTAGCGCATCCTTCAGGCATGGACTTGCGCTAGTTGCGCTAGGACTCGTTCTGTTGGGACATTTCACTAGCGACCCTCGTGTCGCCTCCTTCGGATTCCTGGCCGGGCTCTTTGCTACAGAAGCGCAGTTCACGACAGTCGAATATCGGCGTCACTTCGCGACTGCCCGTTCGTCCGCTCAAGAAAGCATCTAACGCCACCAAGTGCCGCTTGTGTTCCCGTAGGCGGCACTCGGTTGCGGAACGCAGTCAAAGTAATCAATAGAGATTGCGCTGCCCCACCGGCCGCGTCTTGAATCGCTTGTGCGTCCAGAAGTATTGCTCCGGCAGGCGCCGGGCCCAGCGCTCGATCTCGGCGTTGATGCGGGCGGTGTCGTCCTCGACGGAGGCGCCCGGAAAGTCGGCCCACGGCCCCTCGAGGTGGATCACGTAACCGTTGTCGGTCATCTCGGCCACCAGCAGCACCACGCGCGCGCCCGTGAGCCGCGCCAGCCGCGACACCATCGGCAGCGTGGCGGTGGGCACGCCGAAGAACGGCACGAAGATGCCGTTGCGCTCGCCGGGGTCCTGATCGGGCAGGTAGAACAGCGGCAGGCCCTCCTTCAGGCCGCGTACCACCGCGCGCAGGTCGAAGCCCTCGCGCGCCACCAGCCGGTGCGGGTGGAAGCGGTTGCGGATGGCGAGCAGCCAGGCGTCCCACACCGGGTTGCGGGTGCGGGCGTAGATCGAGATGACGCTCAGTGCGGTCGAGCCGACCACCGCGCCGGCATTCAGCCCGGCAAAGTGCGGCGCGACGATGATGAGCGGCCGCACTGACGTGTCGGCCAGCAGAGCCAGCCGGTCGAAGCGCACCAGCTTGTGCAGCTCGGCCGCCGGCAGGCGCGCCAACGCGCCGTGGTCGAGCAGCGCACGCGCCATGTGCTGGAAGCAGCGGCGGCCGAGCGCGCGCCGCTCGGCCTCGGTCAGCGCCGGAAAGCACAACTGCAGGTTGGCGAGCGTCACGCGCCGCCGCGGCACGATGAGCCACCACAACAGGCCGCCGATGGCCCGCGCCAGCGCCGCGCGCGTGCGTGGCTGCCAGCGCGCGGTGGCCTCGATCAGCGCAATGGCCAGGCGCGCGGCCGGCGTGCGGAGGCCAGCCATCAGGGCGCAGCCGCCGGCGGAGGCGCCGCGGCTGCGGGCGCCGCGGGCGAGGGTGAGATGGGGGGTTCAGGGGCATTGGCCGGCTTCTTGTAGCGGTTGTAGCCCCACAGGTACTGCGCCGGAAAGCGCAATACCATGGCCTCGATAGCGCGGTTGATCTGCGCTGCGTCGTGCAGCGCATCGCCGGTCAGCGGCGCGGCCAGCCGCTCGACATGAATGTCGAAGCCCGCCCCGCCGGGACGGCGCTCGGCACCCAGCACCAGCACGATGGCATCGCCGGCCAGCGCCAGCCTCGATGGCAGCACCATGGTGAAGGCCGGCTTGCCGAAAAACGGCGCCCACACGCCGTCGCCGGCCGCCGGCACCTGGTCGGGCAGGATGCCGACCACCTGGCGGCTCTTCAGGGCGCGCATCAGCATGCGCACACCGCGCATGTCGGCCGGCGCCAGCAGCAGACCCTCCTTGGCGCGTGCGTCCTGCACCAGCGGCAGCAGCACGTCCTTGCGCGGGCGCCGGTACAGCGCGGTCATCGGCCGCGTGCGCGCCTCGGGCCGCAGCGCATAGCCCTGCGCAATCGCCTCGAAGCAACCCAGGTGCGGCGTGAGGATGATGACCGCACGGCCGTCGTCCAGCGCGGCGCGCAGCACCGGCTCGTCGACCCAGCGGACCTTGGCCGCCAGCTCGGCGCGCGGGCGCAGCCACACCCAAGCGGTCTCGAGCGACTGCTTGCCGGACTCGGCCGCCACCGTGCCGGCCAGGCGCGCAGGGTCGAGCCCAGCCTGCCGCAGGTTGTCGTGCAGGCGCTGGCGGTAAGCCGCCGAAAACAGCGGCACCAGGCGCCCGAGCAGGCCGCCCAGCGCCTGCACCCAGCCCAGTGGCAGGCGCGACAACAGCCGGAAGACGAAGAGCAGCACGGGTGCCAAGGGTGAACGAGGGGTTCGCGGGGCGGCGGTCGCCGCATGCGCCGCGCCGCCATGCTACGGGAGCACGGCCCGCCATCGCCTATACTCCGCATCGTTCCCTGATCGATCGATCATCGGAACCCGCCGAGTTAACGAACAACTTGCAGGGCGGGCCATGCCGGGCATGGCAACACTGCTAAAGCGTCCACCGCTTTGTCCGGCGGGCCAGACGCAACGTTCGGCCCACAAGATTCCTCCCCCTGGAGAGCGGTGCAATGTCCAACGATTACCTTTTTACCTCCGAGTCGGTCTCCGAGGGCCACCCCGACAAGGTGGCCGACCAGATTTCCGACGCCATTCTCGACGCGATCTTCACGCAGGACCCGCGCTCGCGGGTGGCGGCCGAGACGCTGTGCAACACGGGTCTCGTGGTTCTGGCCGGCGAGATCACGACCAATGCCCACGTCGACTACATCGAGGTGGCGCGCGAGACCATCAAGCGCATCGGCTACGACAACACCGAGTACGGCATCGACTACAAAGGCTGCGCGGTTCTGGTGGCCTACGACAAGCAGAGCAACGACATCGCGCAGGGCGTGGACCACGCCTCCGACGACTACCTGAACCAGGGCGCCGGCGACCAGGGGCTGATGTTCGGCTATGCCTGCGACGAGACGCCGGAGCTGATGCCCGCAACCATCTACTACGCGCACCGCCTGGTGGAGCGCCAGGCCGAGCTGCGCCGCGACGGCCGCATGCCCTACCTGCGGCCGGACGCCAAGAGCCAGATCACCATGCGCTACGTGAACGGCCGGCCGCACTCGATCGACACGGTGGTGCTGTCCAGCCAGCACGCGCCCGAAATGAGCGACGGCAAGAAGATGAAGCAGGAGTTCGTCGATGCCGTGATCGATCTCATCATCAAGCCGAGCCTGCCGGCCGAGTGGATCACCCGCGATACCAAGTTCCTGATCAACCCGACCGGCCGCTTCGTGGTCGGCGGGCCGCAGGGCGACTGCGGGCTGACCGGCCGCAAGATCATCGTCGACACCTACGGCGGCGCCTGCCCGCACGGCGGCGGCGCGTTCTCGGGCAAGGACCCGTCCAAGGTCGACCGCTCGGCCGCCTACGCCGCGCGCTACGTGGCCAAGAACGTGGTGGCGGCGGGTCTGGCCCGCCAGTGCCAGGTGCAGGTCGCCTATGCGATCGGCGTGGCGCAGCCGATGAACATCACCGTCTACACCGAGGGCACCGGCGTCATCCCCGACGAGAAGATCAGCGAACTGGTGGCCCGGCACTTCGACCTGCGGCCCAAGGGCATCGTGCAGATGCTGGACCTGCTGCGCCCGATCTACTCCAAGACCGCCGCCTACGGCCACTTCGGCCGCGACGAGCCGGAGTTCACGTGGGAACGTACCGATCGCGCCGCGGCGCTGCGCGACGCCGCCGGGCTGAAAGGCTGACCCGGCCGGCGGCGGCGCGAGCCGGGCGCGCTTGGGCAGCGGTATGCCGCCGGCCGAGGTGGAGCAGGTGGAGGCGCCAACCGACCGGCCCGCTGTGGCTGCCGGCGACGCCCGACGCGTCTTTGCGCAGGCTCGTCACGGCAGCGCTGCGCACCGGGACCGGTGCGGCCAGGGCGGCCGTTGCGAGCAGGCCGGATTGCCGGCGTCGCGCCGATGGGCCGTGACACAACCGTGGCAATCGTCGCGATCGTCGCAATCGTCGCGATCGTCGCAATTGTCGCGACCGTCGCGACCGTCGCACTCTTCGCTCGAGGCCCGCGGTCGCGCCGCACTGCGAACCCGTTCGGCATGGTCCAGCGCGCAGCGCGGGCGCCGCCGGATCGGGTCGCGCAGTAGATCCTTTCGCAGGCTCTGATTCGACCGCGCCTCGACCGTGCGCACCCTCGACTACGACGGCTTTGCCGCCGGCGCGCTGGCGCCCGCGGTGGACAAGGTGCGAGCCGCGCTCGAACGCGACGACTTTCGCTCGGCCGACGTGAAGAAGCTGGCGGCCGGCACCCGGCTGCCGCTGTACCGCGCCAAGCTCAACGATGCCGATCGGCTGATCTTCACCACGGTCAGTCACGGCGGCGCCACCTGCGCGCTGCTGCTGGAGGTGATCGTCGGCCACGCCTACGACAAGTCGCGCTTCCTGCGCGGCGCCGCGGTCGACGAGGCGAAGATCCCCGCCGCGGAGCCGGCCGAGGCCGCCGCCGCCGCCACGCCGCTGCGCTTTCTGCACCCGCAGCGGCGCCGCCTGCACGTGCTCGACAAGCCCATCTCGTTCGACGACGCGCAGCAGGCGGTTTTCGAGCAGCGCCCGCCGCTGGTGCTGGTGGGCAGCGCAGGCAGCGGCAAGACCGCGCTCACGTTGGAGCGGCTCAAGCACGCCGCCGGCGAGGTGCTGTATGTCACGCGCTCGGCCTATCTGGCGCAGAGCGCGCGGGCGCTGTACTTCGCACTCGGCTTCGAGCGCGACGATCAGGACCCCTCGTTCTTCTCGCTGCGCGAGTATCTGGAGTCCTGGCACGTGCCGCCGGGACGCGAGCTGAGCTTCCGCGACTTTGCCGGCTGGTTCGCGCGCCACCGGCAGGCGCTGCGCGGGGTCGATGCGCACGCGCTGTACGAGGAATTCTGCGGCGTGCTGTGCGCCGAGCCCGACGGCGCGCTCGAACGCGCCGCCTACCTGGCGCTGGGCGTGCGGCAGTCGCTGTTTGCGCAGGACGAGCGCGGCGCCGTGTACGACCTCTACGAGAAGTTCCAAGCCTGGCTGCCCCAGGCCGGCCTGTACGAGCCGAGCCTGGTGGCGCAGTCCTGGCGCGCGCGAGTGGCGCCGCGCTACGACTTTGCGGTGGTGGACGAGGTGCAGGACTTCACGCTGGCGCAACTGGCGCTGGTGCTGGCGGCGCTGCGCAAGCCCGGCCAGTTCATCCTGTGCGGTGACGCCAACCAGATCGTGCACCCCAATTTTTTCGGCTGGAGCCGCGTGAAGAGCCTGTTTCACGCCGACCCGCAGCAGGCCGAGGGGCAGCGCGTCAGCGTGCTGGCGACCAACTTCCGCAACGGCCGTCGCGCCACCCGGGTAGCCAACCGGCTGTTGTTGATCAAGCAGCGCCGCTTCGGCTCGATCGACCGCGAGAGCAACTACCTGGTGCAGGCGGTCGGCCAGACCGAGGGCACGGTGGAGCTGCTACGCGACACCGAGGCCAACCTGCGCGCGCTCGACGAGCGCACCCGCCTGTCGGCGCGCGTGGCGGTGCTGGTGCTGCGCGACGAGGATAAAGCCGCTGCGCGCCAGCACTTTCGCACGCCTCTGGTGTTCTCGATCCACGAAGCCAAGGGGTTGGAGTACGACAGCGTGGTGCTGTTCCGCTTCGTGGCAGCGGCGCGCGCCGACTATGCCGCGCTGACCGAGGGCGTGACGCCGGCCGACCTGGAGCGCGACGCGCTCGACTACCGCCGCGCCCGCGACAAGACCGACAAGTCGGCCGACCGCTACAAGTTCTTCGTCAACGCGCTGTACGTGGCGGTCACGCGCGCCCTGTCCAACGTGGTCTGGCTCGAGCCCGATATCGCCCATCCGTTGCTGGCACTGCTCGACCTCGGAGCGGCCGAGGCGGCGCCGGCGCTGGCCGCGCAGCGCTCCAGCATCCAGGACTGGCAACAGGAGGCGCACCGCCTGGAGCAACAGGGCAAGGCCGAGCAGGCGCAGGCCATCCGCGACACCATCCTCAAGCAGACGCCGGTGCCGTGGCCGGTCACCGGCGAGGCGCGCCTGCGCGAGCTGCTGCGCCGCGTGCTGCACGAGCGCGCCCCGGGCGACAAGCCGCGCCAGCAACTGCTCGAATACGCAGCCTGCCACCACGATCAGGGGCTGGTGACCTGGCTGGCGCACGGCGCCGGCTACGGCGCCGCGCGCGGCGTGGGTGCGGCACCGTTGCGCGCGCTCGGCCGCAAGTACCTGGCGCCGTATGCCGCCGGCAACTTCAAGGACGTGCTGCGCCAATGCGATGCGCACGGCGTCGATCACCGCACGCCGATGAACCTGACGCCGCTGATGGCCGCCGCCGCGGTCGGCAACGTGGCGTTGATCGACGCGCTGCGCGCGCGCGGCGCCGACTGCGACGCAGTCGATCACACCGGCCGCGCCGCCGTGCACTGGGCGCTGGCGGCGGCCTTCGCCGATTCGCACTACGCGGCCGGCAGCTTCGCCGCCGTCTATGAGCGGGTCGCGCCCGCCTGCACCGACCTGCAGGTCGACGAGCGACTGGTGCGCCTGCAGCCGCACCAGTCGGAGTACCTGCTTTGGCACACGCTGGTGGCGCTGTTCAAGTCGAGCTTCGGCGACGCGCACTGGCGCGCCGCCGGCGGCTTCGACACCGCCGTCGTGCTGGCCGCCTGGCAGGCGCTGCCGGCGACGGTGCTGCGCGCCAGGCGCAACTCGCGCCAGCACCTGTCCAACGTGCTGTCGCGCAACGAAGTCGCCCGCGACTACGCCTACAACCGCAAGCTGTTCCTGCGCGTGGCGCACGGGTTCTATCAGCTCAATCCGCGGTTGCGGTTGCGGCGCGTGCAGGGCGATGAGACGACCTGGGTGCCGGTGCTGGCGGCGCTCAATCTGGCGCTGGCGCGCGAGACGGCGCTGCCACGCTTCTGGCCAAACATCGAACAACTGCTCGCCGAAGGGGGCACTCCGGTGGACTCGCCCCCGCTGGGGGCGCCGTCGCTGGCCGCGCTGGCGCAGCCCGGCATTCGGGACTGGGCCAATCCCCTGCTCTTCGGGGCGCTGCTGCCGGCAGACTTCGCGCCGCGCTGAGAGCCTGTGAGAACAAATCGTCGCGAGCGGGCCGGATCGCCTCCATCCCGGTCGCAGCGAAGGCGGCCCGCGGCAGCGGCGGGGGCAGCCAGTGCGGCGCGGCACCTTCCAGCCGTCGCTGGAGTTACCATCGCTCGGACCGCACCGGTCGAGGCGACCGGACATCACACGGAGGAGACATGAAGACACTCTGGCACGGCCTTGCAGCCGCGGCGCTGGCGCTGGTCGCCGGCGCGACGCTGGCGCAGGACACCTGCCCCCACCGCGGCGAACTCGACACCGC
>Ga0209985_10005282_pt1 | contig 10098 bp, 10 predicted proteins | sample NOAtaG_FD_187305 | JGI IMG/M metagenome (GOLD analysis project Ga0209985, IMG submission 187305) | Freshwater lake microbial communities from Lake Erie, under a cyanobacterial bloom - NOAA_Erie_Diel6S_1000h metaG (SPAdes) (version 2) | ecosystem: Environmental > Aquatic > Freshwater > Lake ... | reverse complement strand
ATGTCGGCGACGAGCGCATCGCGCGTGCCGGTGAGGCGGTTGAAGAGCGTGGACTTGCCGACATTCGGTCGACCGACCAGCGCCACGACGGGCAGCAGGGTGTCCACGGGGGCGGTCGTCACTCCGGCTTCGCGGGCGTGGACGAAGACTTGTCGGTCTTCGTCGCACGCGGACGGAACGCGCTGACCCGGCCGTCGTCGTCCTGCACCACGAGGATGCCGTCGGCGACCCGCGGCGCGTTGGTCACGCGTCCGCCCGCCTTGCCACGCGCGACGAAGGCGCCGGTCTCGGCGTCCATCCAATGCAGATAGCCCTCGGCATCGCCGACCACCACGAACGCGCCGACGGCGGCGGGGCCCGAAAGCCCGCGGCGGCGCAGCGCATCCTGACGCCAGAGCTCGATGCCGGTGCGACGGCGCAGCGCGGCCACCTCACCACCGGCGGTGGAAACGAACACCCGGTCATCGTCGATGTCGAGACCGCGATGGCTGGAGAGTTCGCGCGACCACCAGGTCTGGCCGGAATCCAGCGCGAGCATCGCGACGCGGCCCTGATAGCCGGCGACGAAGACATCGGCCCCCGAGACCTTCACAGCGGCGTCGATGTCGACCATACGCTCGAGTTCGGTGCGGCCGCGCGCCGGCGTGACCAAGGATTCCCACAGCACCTCGCCGGCGGCCACCGTGACCGCGATCACGCGGCCGTTGTCGAAGCCCGCGATCGCGGTGCCATCCGCGACCACCGGCGCCGCCGCGCCGCGCAGCGTCAGACGCGGCAGCGACTGCTCCTCGCGCCAGAGCTCGCGGCCGTCCTCCACCGAGAGACCGCGCAGGCGGCCATCGACCGTGCGCACCACCACCGCGCTGTCCGCGACGGCCGGCGCCGAGAGCACCTCGCCGCCCACGGCGACGCGCCAGCGCTGCGCGCCGTCCTTCGCGTCGAGCGCGATGACCTCGCCGTCGGACGATCCGACGACCACCAGCCCGGCGCCGACGCCGGGACCGCCCGCGAGGGTGGCCTTGGTTCGCGCGCGCCAGAGCTGCTTGCCGTCGGCCAACTGCAGCGCCGCGACATCGCCGTCACGGCCGGCGGCATAGACGCGGCCCGCGTCGATGGCGGGCGCGAGCCCGACACGCATCACATCGTCGCCACCGCCGAGCGAAGCGCTCCACAGGCGGTCGATGGACACGCTCTCACGGAAATCGACGAGCTCCGAGGGCTTCTCGACATCCTTGTCGTTGGCGCAGCCCGCACCGAGCGCGAGCGCCGCCAGCAGCGCAAGACGGGCGAGCGGCGCGGTGCGCATCACGGCGTACCCGGCTTGGCCGACGCGGCTGGCGCGGCGGGCGCCGGCGCAGCAGGCGCCGCAGCGGCGGCGGCAGGCTTGGCAGCAGGCGCCGCAGCGGCGGGCTCCTTCACACCATCGGCGAGCAGATCACCGATCTTGAGCTGCAGGGCGACGAGGTCGACGGTCGGCGCAGCCGTGAAGAGGGCGGCGTCGGCCTCGGCCTTGCGCCAGGCCGCGAGCGCGCCCGGGCGATCGCCCTTGGCGTACAGCGCATCGCCGCGGATGGACTCGAACAGCGGCCCGAAGGCGCCGGGCTGCGCGCCGGCGAGCGTCGCGATCGCGGCGTCGGCGTTGCCCTGCGCGAGCTGCACGCGCGCGAGGCGCGAGCGGGCGACGAGCTTCAGCTGCGGGTCCTTGGAGCTCTTCATCACGCGCGTGAGACGATCGTTGGCGGGACCGAACTCGCCCGTCTCCACCAGCGCACGCGCCGCCACCAGGTCCGCCTGGTCGGCGTAGGCCGACGCGCCGTGTTCCTTGCGGATCTCGTCGGCGAGCACCAGACCCTTGGCGCGGTCGCCCGACTGCAGGGTCTCGAGCAGCAGCCCGTAAGAGGCGCTCGCGGACTGCGCGCGCGCCTCCTGCCGCTGTTCCCACCAACGCCAGCCGGCCAGCGCACCGAGGCCGAGCAGCACGCCGACGACCAGCCAAGGGCCGTTCTCGCGCAACCACTGCTTGACGCGCTCCCACTGCTCCTGCTCGTTGTAGTAATCGTCGATCACGATCGTTGCTCCTCGAGGCCGCTCAGGCCTGTCCGTCGAACCACTGCGCGACGGCCGCGGGGGCCGTCGCCAAAGATATCTCGCTCGGGGCGCCCGCGCCTTCGCGCAGGGGCTTGAGCTGCGCGACGCCGCGCGCGAGCTCGTCCTCGCCCAACACGACCGCCAGCGGCGCAGCGCTGCGGTCGGCGCGGCGGAACTGCGCCTTGAAGTTGCCGCCGCCGAGGTTGACCTCGACGCGGCGCCCGGGCATCGCGCCGCGCAGGGCGTCGGCGAGCGGCAGTGCGGCGCGCACGGCGGCGTCGCCCTGCGCCACGATGTAGACATCCGCGCCGCGCGCGGCGGGCGCGCTGCCGGCCTGCGCCATGAGCTCGACCACGCGCTCGACGCCCATCGCGAAGCCGATGGCGGGCGTCGGCTCGCCGCCGAGCTGGGCGATGAGACCGTCGTAGCGGCCGCCAGAGCAGACCGCGTCCTGCGCGCCGAGCGCGTCGGTGGTCCACTCGAACACGGTGCGCGAATAGTAGTCGAGCCCGCGCACCAGACGCGGGTTGATGACGAACGGCACCCCGAGCGCACGCAGCATCGACTGCAGCTCGTCGAAGTGCGCGCGCGACTCGGCGTCGAGATGCTCGGGCAGCGAAGGCGCCGCCGCGATCATGTCCTGCATCGCCGGGTTCTTGCTGTCGAGGATGCGCAGCGGGTTGCCCTCGAGGCGGCGGCGGCTGTCCTCATCGAGCGCGTCGTAGCGCGCGCGGAACCAGTCGGCGAGCACCGCGCGGTAGGCGCGGCGCGCGTCGGCGGTGCCCAAGGAATTGATCTGCAGCGTCACACGGGCGATGCCGAGGCGGCGCCAGAACGCGGCGGTGAGCGCGATGAGCTCGGCGTCGATGTCCGGCCCCGCGAAACCGACGGCCTCGACATCGACCTGATGGAACTGGCGGAAGCGGCCCTTCTGCGGCTTCTCATGGCGGAACATCGGACCGATGCACCACAACTTGTGGCGGGCGCCGCGCAGCATGCCGTTCGAGATGACGGCACGGACGAGGCCGGCGGTGGCCTCGGGACGCAGCGTCAGACGCTCGCCGCCTTTGTCCTCGAAGCTGTACATCTCCTTCTCGACGACATCGGTGTGCTCCCCGATGGCGCGCTTGAAGAGATCGGTGTGTTCGACCACCGGCACGCGCATCTCGTCGTAGCCGTAGGCGTGCAGCAGCTCGCGCACCGTGCCCTCGAGGTGCTGCCAGAGCGGCGCCTCCGCCGGCAGCAGGTCGTTCATGCCCTTGACGGGAGGGATGGCGATGCTCATGGCGACTCCGTGGCCGGCACGGCGATGGGCGCTGCGGCAGGATCGACGACCGGCGCGGTGGCCGCGGATGAAGCGGACGGCGGCGGCGTCGGCAGCGGGCTGTCGGACGCCGGCGCAGGCACCGGCGGCAACGCGCGCAGCGCTCCGGTGGCCGCGACCTCGAAGCGTGCGACCGAGTTGCGGACGGCGTCCTGCGGCAGGGTCACGGCACGGCCAGAGACCTCGACGCGCGTGACATCGCCACGCCCGAGCGTCACGCGCAGCGGCGGCGCACCGGCGGCGGTCACGCGCTCTCCAGCGCGGATCAACTGATAAAGACGACGCGTGCCCTTGGCGTCCACGACCTCCGCCCAGCAGTCCGCCTGGGCGGTGAAGGCGAGCGCGACATCGCCCGGCGCCGGAGGCACCGTGACCGGCATCGCAGCCGGTGCGGGGGCGGCCTCCGCAGCATCCGCAGGTGCGTCTGCGGGTGGATCCTCCGGAGGGGCGACAAGCGGCTCGGTCGGGGTGACGGCGGTCGCGGTCGCCTCCTGCGGCACTGCAGCGACCTCCGGCACGGGAACGGACTGCGGCGGCATCGCGACATCACCCGCGCCGGCCTGGGTCGGCACCGCCACGGGCGCGGGGCGCGCACCGGCGCCCTGCAGGATCCACCAGGCCGCCAAGCCGATGGCGAGCGCGCCTGCGATCACCGCGAGCGAACGGCCCCAACGACGGGTATCGATGGGACGCGGCGCCTGCGGCGCGCGCGTGAGGTCAGGCAGCGGCTGGCCGCTCGACTGCTCCGCCGACCAGCGCGCGAGCAGTTCGGCGGTCGGTGCACCCAAAAAATCCGCGTAGCGCCGCAGGTGCCCACGCGCGAACACGGCGGCGCCGAGGTCGGCGTAGCGGTCGGCTTCGAGGGCGTCGATGATGGCGCGGTCGCAGCGCAGCTCCTGCGCGACCTTGACGGGATCGAGACCACGCTCCGCGCGCAACCGCGCGAGCAGCTGGCCGATGGACTCGGTCGCGGGCATGTCGTCAGCCGTGCTCACGGACGCGCTCCCATCGCGGCGCCGAGCTTGTCGCCGAGGCGCACCCGCACACGGTCGTTGACCCGGCCGGCGAGCTGGCCGCAGGCAGCGTCGATGTCGTCACCGCGGGTCTTGCGGATCGTGGCGAGCACGCCGCGCTGCAGCAGCTCGTCGCGGAACGCGGTGATCACGGACATGGGCGAGCGGCGGAACCGCGTGCCCGGGAACGGGTTGAACGGGATGAGGTTGAGCTTCGCCGGCTTGCCGCGCATCAGGCGCGCGAGCTCGCGGGCGTGCGACGGCTGGTCGTTGACGCCGTCGAGCATCACATACTCGAAGGTGATGCTCCGGCCGTTCTGCTCGTCGATGTAGTGCCAGCAGGCCTCGAGCAGCTCCGCGATCGGGTGCTTGCGGTTGATCGGCACGAGTTCGTCGCGCAGGGCGTCGTCGGGCGCGTGCAGCGACACGGCGAGCGCGCAGTTGGTCTCCTCGGCGAGCTTGTAGATCTGCGGCACGAGGCCCGAGGTCGAGAGCGTGACGCGGCGGCGCGAGATGTCGAAGCCGAGGTCGTCGAGCATGATGCGCACCGCGGGCACGACATTGCGGAAGTTGGCGAGCGGTTCGCCCATGCCCATCAGCACGACGTTGGTCACGGGACGCAGGCCGCCCGGCTCCAGGCCGAGCTCGCGGTTGGCGAGCCAGACCTGGCCGACGATCTCGTCGGCGGTGAGGTTGCGGTTGAAGCCCTGCTGCGCGGTCGAGCAGAACGCGCAGTCGAGCGCGCAGCCGACCTGCGAGGAGATGCAGAGCGTGCCGCGGTCGGTCTCCGGGATGAACACCATCTCGAAGGCCTGCACGCCGTCGGCGCGCAGCAGCCACTTGCGGGTGCCGTCCGCGGAGTCGTGGCGCGAGATGACCTCGGGCGCGCGGATCACGGCGTGCTCGGCCAACTGCGCGCGGAAATCGCGCGCGAGGTCGGTCATCGCCGAGAAGTCGCCCTCCACGCGCTTGTACATCCAGTTCATGAGCTGGCGCGCGCGGAAGGGCTTGCTGCCGAGCGACGCGACGAACTCCTCGAGCGCGGGCCTCTCGAGCCCGAGCAGAGGGGTGCGCGCGTCGACGGCAGCGGCGTCCATGGTCGGTTTGCCCGGTGCGCGGCGATCAGCCGCGCGGGCAGACCTCGATGGAGCGGAAGAAGTACGCGATCTCCTGCGCGGCGGTCTCGGGACCGTCCGAGCCGTGCACGGTGTTCGCCTCGATGCTCTGCGCGAGGTCGGCGCGGATGGTGCCGGGCGCGGCCTTCTTGGGGTCGGTGGCGCCCATGATCTCGCGGTTCTTGGCGATGGCGTTCTCGCCCTCGAGCACCTGCAGCATCACGGGGCCGGAGGTCATGTACTTCACGAGGTCGTTGAAGAACGGACGCTCGCGGTGCACGGCGTAGAAGCCCTCGGCCTCGCGCTGCGAGAGATGCTGCATGCGGGCGGCGACGACGCGCAGGCCGGCCTGCTCGAAGCGGCGGTAGACCTCGCCGATCAGGTTGCGGGCGACGCCATCAGGCTTGACGATCGAAAAGGTGCGCTCCAGCGCCATGGGGAAGTTCCTTCAGGTTGTGGGAAAGACCACCCGACCGGCTAGGGACGGGCAAACGCGTAGTGTACCCGGCCCGGCCCTCGACCGCCAACGCGGGCTGCCGTGCAAGTCACTGGCGAAAAAGGGGTTTTTAGACGTTGAAGCTTTCGCCGCAACCACATTCGCCCTTGGACTTGGGGTTGCGGAACTTGAAGGCCTCGTTGAGGCCCTGCTTCACGAAATCGACCTCGGTGCCGTCGATGAGCGGCAGGCTGTCGCGGTCGACGAAGACCTTCACGCCGCGGTCCTCGAAGACGATGTCAGCGGGCGTGGTGTCGTCGGCGTAATTGACCACATAGGCGAAGCCCGAACAGCCGGTCTTGCGCACGCCCAACCGGAGCCCGAGCCCCTGCCCCCGCGAGAGCAGGAAGTTGCGGACACGGTCGGCAGCGGAATCGGTGAGCGAGATGGCCATCGGGCCTCCTATAACTGAGGATTCTAGCAATTACGGGCCGCCGCGAGGGCAGCCTCGCGCGCGCGCTGCCATGCGTCTTCGACCACCAGCAAGCGCCCGAGTTTCTCGGGGGGCACGCCATGGCGGGCGGCCAGGTCCCGGGGCGACCCCAGCGACGGGGTCGCGGCGGGCGCATCCAGCGGCCGTCCCGACAGCGCGGCGGCCAAGGCCTTGGCGACCGCGCGGGTATGCGGACAGCCGAACACCCGGAACTCGGCGGCGGTGATCACCGGCCCCGCGACGCGAAGATAGCAGCGGACGCGGGTGCCCTCGCGGGTCCGCCCCGCCTCGCCCACCACCCACGCCGGCTCACCCGGTGCCGTGGGCGGGGGACCGGGCGCATCTTCGGCGCGCAGCATCGTCACGGCCCGGCGGATCGCGGCGGCGGCGAGGTCGGCCTCGGCCACGGTGTTGAAGCGGCCGAACGCGATGCGCAGCGTGGACTGCGCGAGTTCGGGCGGCAGACCGAGGGCGCGCAGCACATAGGACGGCTCGCCCGAGGCCGAGTCGCAGGCCGCGCCGCTCGAGACCGCGATCTCGGGCAGCGCGTCGATGAGGCTCTCGCCCTCGACACCCTCGACGCTCACCGATACGAGCCCCGGCAGCCGCGCGCTCGGATGGTCGTTGAAGCGCAGCCCCGGCAGGTCCGCGAGCGCGGCGCGCAGCCGCGCCGCGAGCGCCCCGGTGTGGACCGCGTCGGCGGCGAGCCGCTCGGCGGCGAGCGCGGCGGCGACACCGAAGCCCGCGATCTGGTGCGTGGCGGGTGTACCGGCGCGCAGCCCCCGCTCCTGCGGCCCGCCCCACAGCAGCGGCTCGACCCAGGGCCGCGCTCGCGGCGTCACCACCAACGCGCCCACGCCCTTCGGGCCGTACATCTTGTGCGCCGACAAAGAAAGCAGATCGACGCCCAGCGCCGCGAGGTCGATGGGCAGCTTGCCCGCCGACTGCGCCGCATCGGTGTGCACGAGCACATCATGCGCGCGGCAGACCGCGGTGATGGCGGCGATGTCGTTCACCACGCCGGTCTCGTTGTTGGCGTGCATCACGGAGACGAACTGGGTATCGGGACGCAGCGCCGCGGCCACGGCCTCGGGCGTGATGCGGCCGTCCGCCGCAGGCTCCAGCCAGGAGACGGTCCATCCCGCCTTCTCGAGATGCCGCGCCGGGTCGAGCACGGCTTTGTGTTCGGTGCGCGGGACGACGAGATGCCGTCCGAACGACGCCCGACCGCGTGCGATGCCGATGAGTGCGAGGTTGTCGGACTCCGTGGCGCCGGAGGTGAACACGATGTCGACCGGCGACGCCCCGACCAAGGCCGCGACCTCCGCTCGTGCACGCTCGATGCGCGCCGCGGCGGCACGCCCGTAAGCGTGCGTCGCGCTGGAGGGATTGCCGAGGCCTTCCGGACCCGCCAAGCACTCGGCCATCGCCGCGGCCGCGCGCGGGTCGATGGGCGTCGTGGAGGCGTGGTCGAGGAAGACCGGCAGCGCGACGCTCACGGGCGCTCCGAGGGATCCCGCGGTCCGTGCGGCGTGCCGGCGGTGCGGCGCCTCTGCTGCACAGCGGTGAGGATGCCGCGCACGATGTTGGCCTCGTTCTGGTCCAGGTCGGCACGGTTGAAGAGGCGACGGAGGCGCTCCATGAGGTTCGTGCCGCTCGCCGTACGGTCCCTGAAACCGACCTCATCGAGCACCGTCGCGAGATGGGCGTAGAGCCGCTCCATGTCGTCCGCGGTGGCGCGCGGCACGACACGCTCGGGCGCCTGCACGGAGAAGCCGCGCGCCCGGTAGAGCTCATAGGCGACGACCTGCACGGCCATCGCGAGGTTGAGCGAGGAATACTCGGGGTTCGCCGGGATGCGCAGCAGCAGGTTGGCGAGCGCGAGCTCGTCGTTGGTGAGGCCGGTGCGCTCGTTGCCGAACAGCAGCGCCACGGGGCCGCGCACGGCCTCGGCGAGCATCTGCACGGCGCCGTCCCGCACATCGAGCACACGGATGTTGGGGTCGCGCTCGCGCGCCGTGGTCGCGACCACGAGTCCGCAGCCCACGAGGGCTTCGGGCAGCGACCCGACGACCTGCGCGCGCTCGAGCAGGTCGGTCGCGCCCGAGGCACGGGCGCTCGCCTCGGAGTGGGGGAAGGTCTTGGGCCGCACCAGCACCAGGCGCTCGAGACCCATGTTCTTCATGGCGCGGGCGACCGCGCCGATGTTCCCGGGATGGGAGGTCTCGACCAGCACCACGCGGAGGTCGGCGGGGCCGATGGCGACGGGAGAGGCGTCCATGCGTGTTATTCTACGCGCCTTCGTACCGCGCTCTTTGCCAGCATGTCGCCATTACTCAACATCGCAGTGCGTGCCGCGCGCCGCGCCGCGGACCTCATCGTCCGTAGCCTCAACCGCCTCGACTCGCTCGAGGTGTCGAGCAAGGGCCGCAACGACTTCGTCAGCGAGGTCGACAAGATGGCCGAGGCGGACATCATCGCCACCATCCGTCGCGCCTACCCCGACCACGCCTTCCTCGGCGAGGAGAGCGGTGCGATCCCCGGCACGGCTGGCGGCACGGGCGACGGCGGCGCCGGCGACACGGTCGAGTGGATCATCGACCCGCTCGACGGCACCACCAACTTCCTGCACGGCTTCCCGCATTTCAGCGTCTCCATCGGCTGCCGCGTACGCGGCCGCATGGAGCTCGGCGTGATCTACGACCCGATGCGCCAGGAGCTCTTCACGGCCTCGCGCGGCGGCGGCGCCCACCTCGAGAACCGCCGCCTGCGCGTCGGCAACCTGCGCGGGCTCGAAGGCTCGCTGCTCGGCACGGGCTTCCCCTACCGCGCCAATGTCCGGTACCTCGACTGCTACATGGCGATGCTCAAGGACTTCATGAAGGTCGCTGCGGGCGTTCGCCGCCCCGGCTCGGCGGCCCTCGACCTCGCCTATGTCGCCGCCGGTCGCACCGACGGCTTCTTCGAGATCGGGCTCGGCCCCTGGGACACCGCCGCCGGGTCGCTGATGGTCGAGGAAGCGGGCGGCCGTGTCGGAACGCTCTCAGGCGGCGCCTACACGCAGGGCGGCAACATCATCGCCGCCTCGCCCAAGGTCTATGAAGCGATGGTGGCGGTGATCAAGCCGCACCTCGTGCCCTCGCTGATCGAGGGCTGATCGCCCCGTCCTGCGCCGGGCGGTCCACCGCGCGTCGTGCTACGGCACGATGGTGGTGAACAGGAACACCCCGAAGATGACGAGGTGCACCGCGCCGTGCAGCAGCGTGGTGCGCCCGGTGCCGAGCGACAGCGTGCTCACGAGCAGCGCGAGCGCGAGCAGCACCACCTCGCGCGAGTCGAGCCCGAGTTCCAGCGTCCAGCCCATGACGAGCGACAGCACCGCCACCACCGGGATGGTGAGGCCGATCGACGCCAGCGCCGAGCCGATGGCGAGGTTGAGGCTGGTCTGCAGGCGGTTGGCACGCGCCGCGCGGAACGCCGCGAGGCTCTCGGGCAGCAGCACGAGCGCTGCGATGAAGACGCCGGTCGCCGCCTCGGGCGCACCGATCGCGTCGAGCGACGCCGTGATGCCGGGCGCGAGCGCCTTGGCGAGCAGCACCACCGCGACCAGCGACGCGACCAGCGCGAGC
>Ga0209985_10005281_pt1 | contig 10100 bp, 8 predicted proteins | sample NOAtaG_FD_187305 | JGI IMG/M metagenome (GOLD analysis project Ga0209985, IMG submission 187305) | Freshwater lake microbial communities from Lake Erie, under a cyanobacterial bloom - NOAA_Erie_Diel6S_1000h metaG (SPAdes) (version 2) | ecosystem: Environmental > Aquatic > Freshwater > Lake ... | reverse complement strand
GAAGACGATTTTGGGATATGAGACGAGGTAGATACGGTCCGGCAGTTCGGGCGCCTGCGGCTCGGTGACGGGTGGTGCAGCGGGCGATACACCCAGTGTTTCTGAGGGAGCTGTTTCGCTCATAACTCTGATTCCTTTGGAGATTTCGCACGAGTTGACTGGGTGCGTGGCTGCGCCTGTGCAGCCACGCACCCGGCAAACGAGGGGCAGCCGAAGCCTGACCAGCAGCGACGCATCTTAGTTCGCAGATGCAGATTCTGCGAGTGAAACCGGGGCATTCGGTGGCCGCATTTCGCAGTCGGCAGGGAAAACGCAGCAGGTGCCTGCCGGATCAGCGGACTTTGGAAATTTCTGGGGAAAGTCGGTTTTTGTCGGCGCTGCTCAGGGTCGCGGGAATCGCCAGTTGTCCTCAATCGAGGCATCCTTGGAGACGACAACGATGCCGTCACGGACCATGACCTTGCCGAAATCGCAGTTTGGCGAGGGGGCTTCGGAGGCCACCAGTCTGGCATTGCGACCAATGGTCACGTTCTTGTCCAGCAACGCTCCGTCAATGTAGGCTCCGTTGCCAATTCCCCAGATCGGACCGGTTTCCGCATCGGCGGTACACCCGGAGGTATCGGTTTTGTAGTAGTCGGCTCCCATGATCACCGTGTTGCGGATGGTTACGTTTTTTCCCATCTGAGTGCGCATGCCGACGACGCATTTTTCAAGGACAGTCGAGGAGCCGATGAGGCAGCCGTCGGCAATCAGGCTGTCGCGAATGGTACACGACCCCATGCGTGTGGAGGGCAAAAATCTGGGTCGGGTGAAGATGGGGGCAGCCGGGTCGGCGAATCGAAATGGCGGATCGGCCTGTGCGAGTGCCAGGTTGGCGTCATAAAAGGCGCGGATGGTGCCAATGTCTTCCCAGTACCCATCGAACAGGTGCGTCTGCACATGGTGCTGGCGAATGGCCATTGGGAAGATATCTTTGCCGAAATCATCATGCGTGGTGTTTTCCAGCAGATTAACCAGCAGTTCGCGGTTCCAGAGATAAATACCCATGCTGGCCAGATACTCACGGCCGCGGGACTGGATGCCGCGCTGGTCGATCCATGAGGCTGCTGTGCGGACACGGCTGAGAGCAGCTTCGTCCTTTGGTTTTTCGACAAATCCGAGGACTCGGCCGCTGTCGTCGAGCTGCATGATGCCGAAGCCGCGGGCTGCCGCGGCGTCCACGGGCACTGTGGAGATCGTAACATCCGCATTGGCCTGCTGGTGGGTCTTCAGCATTTCACCGAAATTCATGCGATACAACTGGTCACCGGAGAGAATCAGAATGTATCGGTTGGTGGTTTCCTTGAGCAGTCGCAGCTGCTGTCGGACGGCGTCAGCAGTGCCCTGAAACCAGTTGTTTCCATCGAGTGTCTGCTGAGCTGCCAGGATTTCGACAAAGCCGTTGTGAAACAGGTCGAAGTTGTAGGTTTGTCGGATGTGCCTGTGCAGGCTGACGGAATTGAATTGAGTCAGGACGTAGATTCGGCTGATTTGACTGTTGATGCAGTTGGAGATCGGGACGTCAATCAGGCGGTACTTTCCGGCGACGGGAACAGCCGGTTTGGAACGATATTCGGTCAGCGGCAGCAGTCGGGTTCCTTTTCCGCCGCCGAGGATGAGGCAAAGAGCGTCGAGCATACGTACAGGTTCCAGTGGGGGCGCTGTCAGTGATGAATGCGGTGATGGCGAGGCATCGGGGCAGGGGTCCGGACGACTGCCGCCGGCAAATGGTTGACCGATACTGCACAAACAGTGCCCAACAACGCACTTAAATGCATCATGGCTGATTCTGTGTGTCAAAAAAACGCACGAAAACAGCGATCCTGCTATCAGGAATTCAATTTTTCGAATCGGGGCAAAGTGTCCGTGCCGAAAAAGTGTGCGAGTTTTCTGGTGAGTGTGCGTTTTTGGTGCAGGAGGGTGTCCAGCCCTGGTTCACGGTTGCAACTGCGTATCGAGGTCGGTGAGGACTTCGTTAATCAGTCGGGCGCGCCAGGCAAGTGTGGAACGCTCGGTGGTGCGGCAACGTTCAAGGTAGCTGTACAGTTTCTGCCATTCGCTGAAAACGGCGTCGACTTCTCGCTGCAGTTCCGCGGGTCGCGTTTCGGTATCGACGAGTCGGTGCATCTGCTGTGTTCGCTTCAGGAAGGCGGCTGATGAAGCGAGGGCTTCCGTGCGGTAGGTGGGGCGTTCGGTGTTGAGCCACTGGCGGACGTCGAGGTCGAGCTGATCGGTGAGATCTTCGAGCGAGGCAGCGACGGTTCGCAGTCTTTGCTGGCTGAGTGGCGAGGAATCTCCGAGATTCAGCTCGCGGCGAATGGCGGAGATATCGTCTTCGATCTCCTGCAGTTCGGTGATGACTGCCTGAACTCTGGTCTGGCGGAAGATGGCGAGGAAGCGGCGTCCTTCCTCCTCCACATACGCATAACTTTCTTCGACTCGGTTGTCGGCTTCATTGCGTTCGAGGAGGTCGCGGAAGTTCTGAACGGTTCCGTAGAAGTCGGAGGCGGAGCTGAGTGAGCGGGCGGGGTCTTTGAAGCCGAGAAGTCGTACGAGTGAGGTGCGGGTGTAGAACTGGTCAACGTCCTGCATGAGTGCGCTGGCGAGGCGTTTCAGTTCGGCTCTGCTGGTGGTGTTTTCCATCCAGAGCAGTTCGTGGACGAGATCATTGGCGCTGGAAAGTCGTTGAACGGTGCGTTCGATGTAGGGGTTGCGGATGCTGGTGAGCTGGGGCATGAGTGCGGTGAAGGACTGATCAAAGCCATTGTATTCGGTAACAATTTTGTCGTAGGAGTATTCATCAACGACCATTGATACGACTCGGGAAATTCGCTGTTGCAGTTTTCGTCCGGAGCTGATGACCTGAGTGGAGACAGCAGGGTCTCGGGCAAGTTCGTCCGTGAGGAACAGGAGTGAGTTTTCGAGGCTGGACAGCTGCTGGAGCAGAGCACGTCGGTCGAGCGTTGGTTCCATCTGGAACAGTTTGCCGATCTGTCGATCGAGCTGATCGATGCGTGCGAAACTCTGCTGGGTGGCGGAGCTGAGTCCGCGGGTTTGGGACATGCGTGTGGAGAAGATTCTCCAGTCGGCATCGGCATTGCGAAAATCTGCGACAATCAGGCTCATATCCACGCCCGCGGCGAGATCCTGATTGATGCTGTTGGTTCGTGAGCGGAGTCTTCCGAGGTCTGCGAGGAGCGAGCGGAGCTGGGGATTTCGGCGATAATCCGCGTCAAGTGCGGCATACAGTCGTCCGGATTCGTCGAGTGCATCCCGGAGCAGTGTGGCGACGGTGCGGCGGTCGATTTTGGAGTAATCGGCAGAGCGACTGCGAGCCGTTGCGCCGAGAGGTCGGAGTTCATCGCGTGTTCCGAGACCGCCGGAGGGCAGCGGGCGACTGCGGTCAATGTCGGAGCGGGAGATTCTGGTGGACTGGGCTGGTGCCGATTGCTGCAGCAGGGTGAGGCAGCAGAAGGCGAGCATTGCGATTCCGGGAAGTGACCTGAGCAGTGAGACCATCGTGGAGACTCCTTTCCCCGCAGGCCAGTCCATGGCCTGTCTGATTGGTCGCAGTGCACTGCGCGCAGCGACCGGGGTGGAGTCTACTTGACGGATTGGATTCGGTGGAACACCAGTTCTCAGTAGCTGAGACCGTTTTTGCGGACGTGAATAAACGGGTCGAATTCAGCCGGGTTGCGGACCGGGTGAGCAGCATTGAGAGTGACGAGGCAGATCAGGTGGTCTCCGGCGTCCAGCAGGCTGGTGACGGTTCCTTCGAGCGCGGCCATGGCAGCCTGCAGAATCGGCAGTCCGCACTGGCCGGGGGTACTGTCGACTCCGGCAAAGGCGTCTGAGCCCGGTTCAAAACCTTTTCCGAAGTGTCGAAACAGCAGTGCGTCGCCCTTCTGGACCTGATTGAGAATGAGGGGTGTTCCCGGAGCCAGCCAGTCGATGAACCAGCGGGATTTGTTGATGGCCACTGTCACCTGAGGCGGGTTGAATGAGGCCTGCTGGACCCAGCTGGCCAGCAGGCCCGTTTTTTGGCCATCCGGCCCGGCGATTGCCAGGATGAAGACTCCGCTGGGCACGCGACCCAGGACCTGAGCCAGCAGAGGAATTTCCGTGACGGGTTTGGGGGGTTCGGTTGTCATTGGGGCTGGTCCGGAACAGAGCGGCGAAGCAACATCGATGCCGCTCGGATTGTCGCAGCCTGGCGAATTGAATCCAGTGAAGTGAGCGGGTGGTGTCAGGTTCGCGAGGATTTTCCTGATCGTTGATGCGTCTGGCAGTGTGAAAAGTGCATTTTCCGTATATGCTGCCGCCGGGAGAGCGCCGAACGGTGCGTCGGGAATGGTGTTTTTTGGGTACAAGCCATGAGGCAACCGTCGGAATCGGAACTCTCAATGCAGTCAGAGGCAGGCGTGAGTGCTTTTGCCGGCGCTGAGCGGGGGGTGGCCATCGTGACGGGTGGTGGTCGTCGTGTGGGCGCTGCGATTTCGATGCTGCTGGCTGGGCGGGGCCTGGATGTGGTGGTGCATTATGGTTCATCATCCGGCGGAGCTGCGGGAGTAGTGCGGGATATTGTGTCGGCGGGTCGTCGGGCGGTCGCTGTGGGAGCAGATCTGCGTGACCCCTGTCGGGCGGCGGAGCATGTCTTTGCTGCTGCGCGTGACCTGGGGCCGGTCAGGGTGCTGATCAACAGTGCGTCGGTGTTTGAGGATTTGTCACTGGAGCAGGTTGACGAGCGTCATTGTGACGAGCATGTCTCGGTGAATCTGCTGGCTCCGATCTTTCTGTCTCAGCAGTTCATGCGGCAGCTGGGCTCGGGAAGCTGCGGTCACATTATCAACGTGCTGGACTGGCGAGTGCACCGTCCCGGTGCCGATCATCTGGTGTACACGGCGACCAGGTCGGCACTGGCCAGTGTGACGAAGTCATTGGCGCAGCAGCTGGCTCCGCGTGTTCAGGTGAATGGTGTGGCCCCGGGGGCAGTTTTGCCTCCGGAGGACCGTCCGGGCTGGCATCAGCAGCGAGCGGCTGAGCGGATTCCACTGCGGCGCACCGGGTCACCGGGTGATGTCACAGCAGCGATTGGATTTTTGCTGGATTCCGGGTTCATCACGGGTGAGGTGCTGAACGTTTCGGGTGGTGAGGAACTTTGAAATCATCAGGGGAACAGGATGACGTCCGACAACGAGAAGCCGGGGGCTGCAGCGGGGCAAGCGGTGGATGAGCCGGATCGGCTGCCCCGGGTGCTGGGGTTGTTTGATGCGACGATGATTGTGGTCGGATCCATCATTGGATCCGGGATTTTCCTGAAGGTCAGTGCGGTTGACAGCAAGCTGGCTCAGTACGGCTTTGCGGCGATCATGGGTGTCTGGTTGTTTGTGGGCCTGATCACGCTGTGTGGTGCACTGGCACTGGCTGAGCTGGGCGCGATGTTTCCTCAGGCTGGCGGGCCGTATCTGTATATTCGCGAGTCGTTTGGCAGGCTGCCGGCATTTTTGTGGGGCTGGTCTGAGTTCTGGGTTGTGCGTACGGGATCGGTCGGTGCCCTGGCGTGTGCGACAGTAGTGTATTTCAATGAGCTGGTGGCATTATCGGCCACTTCACAGACGCTGCTGGCGCTGGCGATTGTGGTGGGATTGTCAGCGGCCAACTATCGCAGCACTCGCATTGGAGCGGGAATTCAAAGTCTGGCGACGGTCAGCAAGGTGTTGTTTTTGGCGGCTTTGATTGTGCTGCCATTTCTGCGTGGTGCTGTGGAACCTGGCAATCTGCAGCCGGTGCTGCAACTGCCTGAGGGCGGTGCGGCGTGGACGGTCTTTTTCCGGGCTTTGGGGGCAGCGATGGTGGCTGTGCTGTGGCCCTATGACGGCTGGATCAACCTGGGCCCGGTGGCGGAGGATATTCGTGATCCGATGAAGAATGTGCCGCGGGCGATGGCGATTGGTCTGGGACTTGTGGTGCTGGTATACATGGGTGCGAACCTGGCGTACCACTGTGTGCTGCCGATGTCGCATCTGGCTCAGAGTGAGACGGTAGCGGCTGATGTTTTTGCGGTGATGTTTGGGCCGACTGGCGCGACGATTGCGGCAATTGGTGTGATGATTTCGACGTTTGGAGCCACAAATTCCAATATGATTACGGGGCCCCGCATTTACCTCGCAATTGCTCGTGATGGCCTCGTCCCGCAGTGGCTGCAGCGGATTCATCCGCGGTATCGGACACCTGCCAACACGATTGTGCTGCAGGCGGTGTGGACGATTTTCCTGGTGGTTTTGTTTTCGGTTTGGGACCCCAATGCACCTGCACCAGGCGTGCCTGCAGTGGAAGCGGGGGCACTGGAGGCGGCGGCACTGGAGGCGGGGGCCGCGGGGACCGGGGGTGAGGCGGGGATTGTGGAGGCGGTGGTGGCGGAGTCCATGGTACCGCATTCGAAGCGGATCAAGGCGGCATTTGACGTGCTGACTGATTCTGTGATCTGTGCGGGGCTGATTTTTTATGGTCTGGCGGTGGCAGCTGTGTATGTGCTGCGAAGGACTCGCCCGCACGTGCACCGACCGTATCTGACGTGGGGTTACCCGGTGACTCCGGCACTGCTGCTGACGGCCTATGTGGGGGCGTTTGTCAGTATGCTGATTGATTCCCCTGGGCAGACACTGATGGTGCTGGCGCTGATTGCTGCCGGGGCGGTGTGGTACTACGTGGCGGGCGGTCATCGTCAGTCTCCCGGTGGTCGCTGACCTGCGGAGGTGATTGTGCGGATTGCTGGGGAGGATTTGGATGCGAACCTGCAGGATTCCACTGACCGGGTTCTGCCGACTGTGGAGATGCTGGGCGATGCTGCGGTGATGCTGCGGTGGGAGGGTGTCTCGGAGAAGCATCTGGAGTCAATTGTTCCGGCGGTCTGGCGACTGATTTGTGAACTGCAACTGAGCGGAGTCCGGGATGTGATTCCGGGGTTTGAGTCGGTGACGGTGTGTTTCAATCCCCGCCAGTGCCGGGCGGTGGAACTGGCTGAATTGCTGCTGCTGCGGGTGCGGAGTTGTCAGACGGCGGGCAGCGCCCTGGGGCGTGAGCTCCGGATTTCCGTGAGATTTTCGCGTGAGGACAGCCCGGATCTGGAGGATGTGTCGAGGCTGGCCGGGCTGTCGGTGCGGGATTGTATTGATCTCCTGGCAGGCTGTCGTTTTCGCGTGCGGATGATCGGTTTTTCGCCGGGTTTTCCTTATCTGAGCGGTTTACCGGAGTGTCTGCGGATTCCGCGACTGGCGACTCCGCGTCGAACTGTGCCGGCTGGTTCATTTGCAATTGCTGCAGGTCAGGCCGGGATTTATCCGCAGTGCTCGCCCGGTGGCTGGCGATTGCTGGGGCGAACTGAGCAGCGGTTGTTCGATGTGCGGCGTGAACCTCCGAGTCTGCTGCGGGTGGGAGACCTGGTGCGAATTGATCCGTGCGGGCCGCTGGTGAGTGAGGTCAGTGGCGGAGCGGGGCAATGAGCGTGGCGACTGTGCTGCGTGCCGGGATGCTGACCACGGTGCAGGACGGGGGGCGTCCGGGGTATGGACACGTGGGAGTTTCGGCGAGTGGTCCGATGGATCCGCTGGGATTGCGGCTGGCGAATCTGCTGGCTGGGAATCGTGAGAATGCAGCGGCTCTGGAACTGACACTGGTGGGCCCCGCCCTGCTCTGGCATCGGTCGGTGCGCCTGGCGGTTGCTGGAGCGAAGATGTCGGCCTGTATCAGGTTACCGGATGGTTCAGAAGTTGAGCTGGCCTGCGGTTGTCCTGTGGAAGTGCCAGCCGGATCCGTGACGGATTTCGGTGAGGCGTTGCAGGGGTGTCGCAGTTATCTTGCCGTGCGCGGGGGCCTGGGGGGAGCTGTGGTTCTGGGTAGTCGATCAGCGCAGCCGCGATCCGGATTTCCGGGGGTCTGCGGGCGACGTCTGGAGCGGGGGGATGAACTGGAATTGTGTGGCGCGGCGGCGGAGTGCAGTGGTGAACTGGTGGTGCCGAGATGGTTTGTGAGGCTGTGGGATCTGCCGGTGCGCGGTCTGGAAACTCAGGTGCTGCGGTGTCTGCCTGGGCTGCATCTGGCGCAGCTGGATTCCTGTTCCATGGATTGGTTCGGGAATGGAGCATTTGAGTTGAGTTCGGATTGTGATCGGATGGGTTATCGCCTGACGGGGCCGGTGCTTTCGATGCCGACTGTGCCGCAATTGCGATCGGAGGCGGTCGTCCCGGGGACTTTGCAGCTTTCGCCGGACGGGAGACTGCTGCTGCTGATGGCGGATTGTGCGCCGACTGGTGGTTATCCGAGAGTCGGGCATGTCATTACGGCGGATCTGCCAAAAGCCGGGCAGCTGCGTCCAGGTGACGGGGTACGGTTCAGGCTGGTGTCGATGGAGCAGGCGGATCAGGCTCTGGCGGAACAGGAGCGGACGATTGCGGCTGTGCGTGCTGTTCTGGCATGTGGGTAAAATTACCCAGGGAAGTACCGGTGCAAGGTGTGCTGCGGGGGTGACCAAATGATGCCTGCCCCTGGTAAGAGAGTTGCGGCAGATTTGTTTTTTCGCTGAGCCAGGGTGTGATTGCTGAAAAAACCGCGTGTCTGGAAACTTTTTTGTCAACGGTGTTTCAGATAGCATTAAGTGTGGCGTGGACGAGTGCTTCCTGGTTTTTTGTTCACAGTGGAACTGGTTGAACTTGTGAACCTGTGTGCTGTCTGCTGCCGATTGCAGAGATGCTTTTCATCTGCAGTCGTGCTGTTCCATTCGCGATCCTGGGATGATGTCACTGCGTTCGCCGTGGTGTCGGCCCTGTGAGATATCTGTTCTGTCTTCCTTTCATGTCCGTTCTTATTCGGAGGGATACCTATGGTGAGGTCTGTAAGAGGGCCCCGCGGTCGTGGCTTTACGCTGATTGAACTGCTGGTGGTGATCGCGATCATCGCGATTCTTGTGGCATTGCTGCTGCCTGCGGTACAACAGGCTCGTGAGGCTGCTCGCCGCACGCAGTGCAAGAACAATCTGAAGCAGATTGGTCTGGCTTTTCACAACTATCATGACGTGTTCAACACATTCCCACCGGGATTTATTTCTCCGATTGCCAACGGCAACACGTCCTCAGAAGTGAGTGTTTATTCGTGGGGATCCAGTATTTTGCCGCAGCTTGAGCAGACCAATGTGTCGCAGGCACTGAATGTGGGCCTGGTGGCACTGCACGTGAACGCCGCGAATGCCGCGAACCTGAGAATTCTGCAGACTCCGCAGCCGGCATTCCGCTGTCCGACTGATGTGGGGCCACAGCTGAACAATTACGTCAGCCCGGCTCCGGCGGCCAACTGGTACAACATGAACATCACCAATGGTTCAGCTCAGGTGCCGATTGCGACGTCAAACTATGTGATGGTTGCGGGCACTGGTGTCAGCACGACGCCGGCGGCTAATCCCACCAACCGGGCGGCTTCGGCCTGTGAACCGATGGGAGTTGGTTTCCGCAACTCGAAGATCAACTTCCGTGACATCACGGATGGCACCAGCAATACACTGCTGGTGGGCGAGCGGGCGTGGAAGTACGGTCCTGTGCTGGTGGGGGCTGCCACGGTGTATGGCTTCAGTGCGTCGATCGATGATCAGTCGTCCAGTGCGAATGTGAAGTCTGCAGCGATGGCCTGTCTGGGGCTGGGATACAACGGGATCAACTGGAGCGCAAATAATCTGGTGCACCAGACTCGTGGTTTCAGCAGTGGTCACACGGGCGGTGCTCAGTTTGTTCTGTGTGACGGTTCTGTGCGGATGATCAGTGAAAACATTGACTACAAGTCAACTGACAATGCGGCACTGACGGATATGACTTTGCATGTCACATCCGTGTATGCTCGACTGCTGGTCCGAGCCGATGGCCAGATCGTGGGCGATTTCTGAACAGCAGTGGAAAGGTCGTGAGTTATGCGAAGATTGGCATTTTTGAGTTCTTGTCTGACGCTGGCCGTGTCGGTGCTGGTTGGCTGTGGTCGTGGGGATGTGCCGGAGCTGGGTGACGTCTACGGCAAAGTCA
>Ga0209985_10005272_pt1 | contig 10108 bp, 8 predicted proteins | sample NOAtaG_FD_187305 | JGI IMG/M metagenome (GOLD analysis project Ga0209985, IMG submission 187305) | Freshwater lake microbial communities from Lake Erie, under a cyanobacterial bloom - NOAA_Erie_Diel6S_1000h metaG (SPAdes) (version 2) | ecosystem: Environmental > Aquatic > Freshwater > Lake ... | reverse complement strand
TGATTTGGCGGGAACCTGGATGACGAGTGCCTACTTCAAGCCGGGCGACGGTGGCGTCATCGCCGAACTCGTGCGTCGCTTCCCGAGCGTGTCCGTGTTTGATCTCGACGATCTGCTCACGCAGGTACGCTCGGTGATCGACAAGGCCGTGTTCGCTGTGCAAAGCGTGTTCGTCTTCACGCTGTTCGCCGGCCTCACGGTGCTGCTCGCCGCGGTGCAGGCCACGCGCGATGAGCGTCGCTATGAGAGCGCCATGCTGCGCACGCTCGGTGCCAGCCGCGCCACCGTGACCCGCGGCATCCTCGCCGAGTTTACGGCGCTCGGCTTGTTGTCCGGCCTGCTCGCAGCGACCGGCGCCTCCATCGCGGGCTATGTGCTCGCGCATGAAGTGTTGCAGGTGCCCTACGCTTTCGATCTCGCCATCTGGGTGATTGGTCTACTTGGCGGTGCGACGCTCGTGGCGGTCAGCGGCTGGTTGGCCACACGTTCCGTATTGCGTCAGCCGCCAGCGAGTAGCCTGCGAGGTGCCGCGCCGTGACGTCACGGCTGACGCGCCACGGCATGGTCGGGTGGTATGACCCGAGCGTGCTGTTGCAGTCGGCCTGGATGCTCACGCTGTCGAACATCTTCGGGCGTCACTCCGATTCGCGGCTGATCGAGGCGCTCGCGAGCCAACCGCAGGGCGCGTTCGAGATCGGTGGTGATGAGGCCGGTTTCGATTTCGTGAGCGACGTGGGTGATGGCTTCAATTCCACCTACGCTATCGCCACCGCACTCGCCCAGTCGGAACTCACGGCGCAGGATGCCGCGGGCCACACGTCTTCGAGTCGCGCCGGCGAAGTGCTGGTGTTCGGCGGCGACGAGGTCTATCCCTATCCGACGCGCGAGGCGTACGAGCAGCGCACCGAGCAGCCTTACGCCGCGGCCTTCGAGGCCGCAGGGCGCCGACCACGCATCTTTGCACTGCCGGGCAACCACGATTGGTACGACAGCCTGGTCGCCTTTTCGCGTACGTTCTGTCGGCCTGCGCGCGGTTTCGCTGGTTGCCAGACGCAGCAGACCCGCAGTTACTTTGCGCTGCGATTGCCCGGCAATTGGTGGTTGCTGGCGATTGATCTGCAGTTCGGTGCACAGATCGATGAGCCGCAGGAAAAATATTTCGTCGATATCGCAGCGCAGATGCCCGCCGATGCACACGTCATCGTCTGCGTGCCGAGTCCGCAGTGGATCTACGCGACGAGTTATCCGGGTGAGCCCAAGTACAGCGATGCCACCTTGCAACGCATCGAGCGCGAGATCCTCGGGCGCGACGTCGCGGTGTGGCTCACCGGTGACTTGCATCATTACAAGCGCCACGAGGCTGCCGACGGTCGGCAGAAGATCATCTCGGGCGGCGGTGGCGCATTCCTGCACCCGACGCACGTACCGCCGCAGCGCGAGCTGCAGAACGGCTACGTCGAGAAAGCAGCGTGGCCTGATGCCGCGCAATCGCGCCGTCTGCATCGAGGACACTGGCAGTTCCCGTGGCTCAATCCGCGCTTCATGCCGCTGATCGGCAGCGTCTATCTGCTGTCGGTGTGGTTTGCCGTCAGTGGTTTCTTCGATTTCGATGCGCAGGTCTGCAGCGTGCGTGAATTCGGTTGTGCGCTCACTCTGTCATTGCGCTCGACGCTCACCGATCCGGTGAACGGGTTGTGGCTTGCCACTGTGGTCGGCGGATTCATCTTTTTCACCGATACCCACGTGCGTTGGTACCGCTTCGTCGGCGGTACCCTGCATGCCGCGATGCATATGGTCGCTGCCTTCACGCTCGGCTGGTGTGGCTATGTGCTGGCGGCTGCCGTGCTCGGCGAGTCGGCACTGTGGCTTCCCGAACTCGTGATCGTGTTGGCTTGCATGCTGGCATTCACGGCGGGTGGCGCCCTCGGCGCGTGGATCCTCGGCGCGTATCTGCACGTATCGCTGTCCTGGTTCGGACGACATTCGAACGAAGCGTTCTCGGCGCTGCGCATCGAGGATTACAAGCAGTGGCTGCGTTGCCGGGTGCGCGCGAGTGGCGAACTCGAGATCCAGGCCCTCGGGCTTGCGCGCGTGCCACGGCGCTGGCGGCAGACCGCAGCGGGGCTCCTCGCCGACGATCCGCGGGCCACGGCACCGCAGCTCATCGAGCGGCTCGTGCTGCGGCCGCGGGCTGAGGGCGGATATGCCGTGCACGGGATTGATATGCAGGGTCGTCGATACGGGATGAGTCACATGACGCGAGGTGAGTGATGCGAGCAAAAGGCAAACAGTTTCAAAAACTCTGGCTCGGCGGCGCAGCCTCGGTCGCGCTCGCCGCGTCGTCTGTGGGCCTCGCGGGCGACACGGCCATCACCATCTACAGTTCTGCGACCCCCGGTGCCATTCCGGCCGAGTTCTACCGACCCGTGGTCGGGGCCGAAGGCATGGGCGCCCAGCCGAGCATTCCGGGCTTTGCCATCGTGCGCGACGAGCGCGAACTGAGTTTGCCTGCCGGCCGTTCGGTGCAGCGCTTCGTCGATGTGGCGGCCTATATCGATCCGACGACCGTGAACTTCGTCTCGCTTACCGATCCCGGCACCCGAGTGCTCGAGCAGAGTTATCAGTTCGATCTCGTCAGTGCGCAGAAGCTGCTGCAGAAGCATGTCGGTCGCACCGTCACGGTCGAGCGCAGCGGTGCGGGTGCTGGCACCACCACGGTGTCCGGCACGCTGTTGTCGGCGACGGACGGGCTCGTACTGCGCGCCGGCGATGGTTCGATCACCACACTCAAAGATTACGCCACGGCGCGCTTCACCGAGTTGCCGGGCGGACTCATCACCCGGCCGACGCTCGAGTGGACGCTCAATTCACCGCGCGGCGGCAAGCAGCGCACGCGCGTGTCGTACGAGACGGGCGGTGTGACCTGGTGGGCCGACTACAACCTCGTTTTCAATCCGGGCAAGGACGCGAACAGTGGCCAACTCGACGTATCGGCATGGGTGAGCATCCTCAACATGTCGGGCGCCTCGTTCCAGAACACGCGCTTGAAACTCGTGGCGGGCGATGTGCAGCGCAACCAGACGGTGACCCTGCGTCGCTCGGTGCGCGTCGAAGCGATGGCGATGGCCGACGCGGCACCCGGATTCACCGAGAAGGCGTTTTCCGAGTTCCACCTCTATACGTTGGGTCGGCCGGCGGATCTGCCGGACAACTCCACACGCCAACTCGAACTGTTCGAGCAGGTGCGGCAGGTGCCCGCGCGCAAGCAGTTGATCTACCGCGGTGCCGAGAGTTTCTTCGGCGGTCCCGTCCTCGATCGGGAAGTGGGTGTGGGCGGTACGGGCAAGGTGGATGTCTATCTCGAGTTCCGCAACGAACGCGCAGCAGGGCTCGGAGTGCCGCTGCCGGCGGGGCGCATCCGTGTTTCGCAACTCGATTCGGCCGATGGCAGCCTCGAGTTCATCGGCGAGGACCGGCTCGATCACACGCCCAAGGACGAGAAGGTTCGCATCCGGCTGGGCTCGGCATTCGACGTAGTCGGCGAGCGCAAGCAGGTGGATTTCGCCATCGACACGCGTGCACGCTGGCTCGAAGAAGAAGTCGAGATCCGCGTGCGCAACCGCAAGAACGAGGCTGTCGAGGTGTCAGTGGTCGAGGGGCTTTACCGTACACCCAATTGGAAGATGCTGACGCGCAGTCAGGAATACACGCGACAAGATGCTCGGACGTTGGTGTTTCCGCTGAAGATCGCGAGTGATGCCGAAGCGGTGGTGCGTTACCGCGTGCGCTACAGCTGGTAGGCTCTGGCGAATACTTTGACGTGCTCATCGATGAGCGCGTCCACCGCCAGGGGCCGGCAGCGGGTACCGCCGAGATCGTGTTGGTGCAGCAACGCCAGTAGCAGCGGCGAGATCAGCATCAGCGCGGCATGCCGCGTATCGCACTCGACGATGGCGCCCCGCGCGCGATAGCCCTGCAACCGAGTCTCGATCGATTGCAAGGTCGGCTCGAGCACGTCGACCAGATAATCCAGCGCGGTGCCGCGATGCCGCAGCCCTTCGGCGAGGCCGATGCGGTGCAGGGAACCGATGGTGCCGCCGATCCAGCCACGCACCAGACGGTGAAGAACCTCGCGCAGCGAGGTTTCGAGGTCGACGTCGACCGGATCGGGGGCGCGCGTGCGCTCGAGGTGCCGCTGCCCTGACTGCAGGTAGTGCGCGAAGACCGCCTTGATCAGGCTCTCGCGATCGCCGAAATAGTGACGCAGCGTGGCCACGCTGACCCCGGCAGCCAGCGCCAATTCACGAAAACTCGGGCTCTGCCCGCCCTGCAGCGAAAGGCGCTCTTTAGCCTTTTCAATCAATGCGTTACGGCGTTCCTCGAACTGCGCGTTACGGGCACCGGCGACTCTGGCCATGACGGGTCCAGTAGAAAAAGGGTGCATTAATTAGATCATGTGGTTTAAGATATTGCAACGGATTGTAGTGCACCAAGGATCAGGCGCCCGATGGCTTTCGACGAACCAGAACGCAGTTTTCTCTCCCGCTACCGCTACCTCGTGCTCGGCGTAATCGCTGTCGCATTGGTGGCGTTCTTTGTCTACCGCTCGTCGCGGCCTACACCGGTCGGTGTGGTCGAGGCCGCGGCAGGCCCCGCAGAGCGCGTGCTCGCTGTATCGGGACGCACGCGCCCGCAGGTCACGGTCACCATCGTGCCGAAGAGCGCAGGTCAAATCGTCTCGCTCGCCAAGGAAGAGGGTGAGACGGTTCGCGCCGGTGAGTTGCTGGTGCAACTCGAGGCCGACGCACCGCGCGCTGCCCTCGACGAAGTCGGCTCGAAGATCACACTACAGCAACGCGCCGTGGCCGAGGCCGAGCGCAGCTTCAAGCGCATCGAGCAACTGCGCCAGCAGGGTCTGGCCACCGTCAAGGAATTCGACGCCGCCAAGTTCGAGCTCGACCAAGCGCGCCTTGCACTTGAGGGTCTTGCCGCCTCGCGTCGCGAGGTCGCCTCACGCCTGCGCGACAACAGCATCGTCGCCCCGGTCAGCGGCGTCGTGCTGGCGCGTCCGGTCGATCGCGGTCAGGTGGTCGGTGCGCAGACCGTCATCTATGAAATCGCGCCGCTGGCTGATGTCGAGGTCGAGGCCGATATCGACGAGCGTTACCTTCCCGAGATCCGCGAAGGCATGAAGGCCGATGTACTCGTCGCTGGTCGCGCAGCGCCGCTGGCCGCCACGCTCTACTACGTCTCGCCCAAGGTGGACCCGCGCACCGGTGGCGCCAAGGTGCGCTTGCGCCTCGATGAAAAACTCGATGGCCTGCGCTCCGGCCTGACCGCCGACGTCAACCTCGTCGTCGAACGGCGCGATCAGGCCGTCACCGTACCGCGCAGCGCGATCCTCGGTCGCGGCGCCGGCGCCCGCGTGCTCGCGGTCAAGGACGACATCGTCGTCGAGCAGCCGATTCGCTTTCTCGAATGGCCGAGCGATAGAGTGATCGTGCTTGAAGGCCTCAACGGCGGCCAGTTGCTGCTGGCCAGCCCGCGTGCCGATCTTGTTGGCGAAAACGTGGTGCCCACTCGCGATCTGACCTCGCTGCCGCCCGGCGAGCGGCCCCGTGGCTCTGACGCCCGCAAGGCCATGTAAGGCGGAGCACACAAACCATGCGGTTCGATCTCAAGGTTGCTCTGCGATATCTGCTCTCCAACCGTCTGCAGTCCGCGCTGCTGATCGGCGGTGTCGCGATCGCCGTGACGGTGTTCACCTTCAACGCCGCGCTCATCAACGGACTCGCTGAGTTCCAGATCGATCGCGTGGTCGGTAGTTCCGCGCACGTCACCCTTGAGCCTGCCAAGCCGCGCCCCCAGCTCGTGCCCGCTGCCGATGGCGCCGAGCGCCTCGTCGCCACGCAGAGCGCCAACGAGCGGCGCGCGCAGATCAAGCAGTGGCGCACGGTCGAAAGCGTGATCGACACGCTCCCCGGTGTGACCGGTGTGTCCTACAACATCCTTGGCACCGGTCTCGTCACCCGTGGTGAGCAGAGCCTGCCCGTGTCGCTCAAGGGTGTGGAGCCCGCCCGGCTTGCCGCGATCGCACCGATCGATGCGAACATCGTCGAGGGCGAAGCGCGCCTCGGCCTGAACGACGTGCTGATCGGCCGCAAGCTCGCCCGCGACCTCGGCATCACCATCGGCCAGCCCATTTTTTTGACCAGCAGCCAGGGCCGCGAGCGCAGCCTCACCGTGCGGGGTCTCTACGCCACCGGCGTCGACAGCCTCGACGCGCGCCTCGCCTACGTCAACCTCGACACCGCCCGCGTGTTGTTCGATCTGCCCGAAGGTCTGACCGAGATCGAGATCAAACTCGCCGACATCTATGCCGCGCGTGACGTCGCGCGCCAACTCGCCGACAGCACCGGTCTCGAAGTCACCGCGTGGATGGACAAGAACCAGCGCCTGCGCGAGGCGCTCGAGGGGCAGGGCAGTTCGGGCAGCATCATCAAGATGTTCACGCTGATCACCATCGTGGTCGGCGTCGCGAGTGCGCTGTTGCTCACCACGTTCCGACGACGTCCCGAGATCGGCATCATGCGCAGCTTCGGCATCTCGCAGCGCTTCGTACTGTCGGTATTCATGCTGCAGGGCGCACTGATCGGCGTGATCGGCTCCCTGGTCGGCTGCTTCTTCGGCTGGGGCTTCAGCACCCTGCTCGCCGGCATCGGTGCCGAGAGCGGTCGTCGGTTGCCCGTTGACCCGTCGCTCGGCCAATACGATGTGGCGCTGCTGCTCGCTGCAGCCGCCAGCATCGCTGCGGCGCTGTGGCCTGCCCGTGCGGCCTCGCGCATCGACCCCGTTGAAGCCATTTCCCAGTGACACTGACGCAGTGACATTGACCCAGTGCCCCTGATAGCAAGGATCACACGCCCATGAGCGCTGTTACCACTACCGCAATCCATAGCACCGCCGCTGCAGGCCACAGCTCTGCTGCTGCAACGCATGATGCGCCGCTTCTTGAAGTGCGCGATATCCGCAAGGTCTTCGTTGATCGCGACTTTCAGACCTCGGTGCTCAAGGGTGTGAACTTCACGCTGCAACGCGGCGAGATGGTCGCCATGCTCGGCCCTTCGGGCAGCGGCAAGAGCACGCTGTTGTCGATCCTCGGTACGCTGATGCGCCCGACCTCTGGCAGCTTTCGCATGCAAGGGCGCGAGCTCACGCAATTGCGCGAAGCCGAGCTGAGTGATTTTCGCAACCAGCAGATCGGCTTCATCTTCCAGTACCACCACCTGCTGCCTGACTTCACTGCGCTCGAGAACGTGCTGTTTCCGCACGCGGGTCGGCTCTGGCGCGAAACGCGCGCGGGCCGTGAGCGGGCGGCCATGCTGCTCGAGCGGGTGGGTCTGCGTGATCGCATGAACTATCGGGCCACCCGCCTCTCGGGCGGTCAGAAGCAGCGCGTGGCTATCGCTCGCGCACTGATGAACCAGCCGGCCCTGGTGCTGGCGGATGAGCCGACCGGCAATCTTGATCGCGAGAATGCCGATCAGGCCTTCGCACTGATGACCGAGATCCAGCGTGAGACCGGCACGACGTTCCTGCTCTCGACCCACGATCGAGAACTCGCCGAGCGTTGCGAGCGGCGCATCTATATCGCCGGCGGTGTGGTGGTCGATCAGCCGCAGAGCATCGAACCCGCCTCAACGATCGCGGCGCGACCTGCGATGCGCGTCATCGCCGGGGATGTCCCCGCGGTCATTGACCACACCCGCAGTGGTGGTGACGTGGACCGTCGCCGCGCCTGAGGACAACGTGGCGCGAGACCGCGCGCCGCGCCCGCCTCAGCGTTCGATCATCTGCATCATGCGCTCGGTATAGCGCGCGCCGCTCGCGTTGCCGAGACCGTCGAGCGTGGCGAGCTCCGCTGCGCTCAGCATCAAATACGACGCCGCGACGTTGATCTCGAGATACGCGCGCCGCTTCGTCCCCGGAATCGGCACGATGTCCTCACCGCGGGCCAGCAACCAGGCGAGCGCGACCTGCGCGGGCTTCGCCTCGTGTTCCGCCGCGATCCGCTCGATCTCCTGCAGCAACCTTTGGTTGCGCGTGTAGTTCTCGCCCTGCATGCGCGGGTCGTGCTTGCGGTAGTCGGTGTCGGGCAGCGTGGCCGGATCGGGCAGCGTGCCCCCAAAGAAACCCCGGCCGAGCGGGCTGTACGGCACGATGCCGATACCGAGCTCACGACAGGTGGCCACCACACCCGGCGATCCGTCGAGGCCCGCTTCTTCGAGATTACGCTCCCAGATCGAGTACTCGCTTTGCACCGCACTGATCGGATGCACCGCATGCGCGCGTCGGATCGTTTCGACGCCCATCTCCGACAGGCCAAGAAAACGCACCTTGCCGGCCTTGACCTGTTCAGCCATGGCACCGACGGTCTCTTCGATCGGCACGCTGCGATCGCGCCGGTGCTGATACCAGAGATCGATGTAGTCGGTGCCGAGCCGCTGCAGGCAACCATCGAGCGCCTTGCGCACGTTTTCCGGGCGACCGTCGAGGCCCGAAATCTTGTTGTCGATCGAGAACGTGAATCCAAACTTGGTGGCGATCACGGCCTCGTGCCGACGACCGGCCAGCGCTTTGCCGAGCAGGATCTCGTTGGTGTACGGCCCGTAGACTTCGGCGGTATCGAAAAAATTGACACCGAGATCGAGCGCACGCCGAATGGTCGCAATGCCTTCGGCCTCGTCCGGCTCGCCGTACATCAAAGGCATGCCGGCTACGCCGCTCATACCCATGGTGCCGAGACCGAGTGCCGAGACCTCAAGTCCCTGTGTGCCGAGTCGGCGTGTGCGCATCGAACCCATGGTCAGACGCCTCCGAGGAAGTCCTGCTTGCCGAGTTCCACGCCCGCCTGACGCAGCAGCGCATACGTCGTGGTGAGGTGGAAGAAGAAATTGGGCACCGCCCAGCGCTGCAGGAAGGGCAGGCCGTCCATCTCCAGCGTGCGGGTGCGCAGCGGCGTGACGATATGCCGGTGCTCCGCGCCTTCGAGCTGCTCGGGCTTGATGCTCTGCAGCCACTCGACGGTGCGCGTGATGCGCTGCTGCAACTCGGCGAGCGTCTTCTCCTCGTCCGGAAACTTCGGCGGCTCGACACCGGCGAGTCGCGCGGTGCTGTTCTTCGCAAAGTCGGTGGTGAGCTGCACCTGACGGGTGAGCGTGAACATGTCGGGTGCGATGCGGAGCGACTCGATCACGCCGGCGTCGAGTTTCTTCGCGGTCGCGAACGCCGAAGCCTTCTCGAGTTGCTTGCCGAGGTTGACGAGCATCGGCACGAACACCTGCACGGTCATTTCATGGACGGACAGCGACATCACTTCTTCTCCTGGGCAGTGGTCTTGCTGCCTTGGTCGGCAGCGCGTTTGGCATCGATCCACTTCTTGGTGATCGTCCACGTGGTCTCATTCTCACGCGTGTCACCGAGCGGCGGCGGTTCGAGATATTGCGGGAAGCGACTCTCGAGCACCTGCATGAGTTTCGGCGGAATGCGTGCGCGGTCGAAGGTCGAGTACCCCGTGGCGTTGAAGATCATGACGCCCGGTCGATCTCGCATGCGCATCCACGGCAACCAGCCCGAGAGGCGCTGCCACGAAATCCGCGACTCGCCGATGCGTACGCGACGCGCGTCGGTGAAGTCGGCGGTGCGATAGTAGGTGTTGAAGATTTCCATCGCGTGGTAGGTGCCACCGATGTACTCCTGATAAGCGCCGGCCAGCGGGTTCTCGTAAAAGAGCGGTACTTCCCGCGACGAGACAATCACCTCATCGTATTGCCGCAGCGTCACGTTGAGCGGGCTGCCGTCGGCCAGGCGCGCGTAGGTGGGCTGGCGCATGTTCACCGGGTCGTTGGCCACATGGATCACCTCGACGGTCTCACCCGTCCACGGGTTCTTCCAGGTGTCGATGATTTGTCCCGTGGCGGGGTCGAGGTACACCATGATCTCGCGGGACACGCTGCGAAAGCCGGCGCCGCGGGTCGGGTGCGTGTGCCGCTCGCACTGCCGCGTGTTGATGCCGATCACGTTGAACAGATGCCGGTCCTTCTCACCC
>Ga0209985_10005262_pt1 | contig 10121 bp, 8 predicted proteins | sample NOAtaG_FD_187305 | JGI IMG/M metagenome (GOLD analysis project Ga0209985, IMG submission 187305) | Freshwater lake microbial communities from Lake Erie, under a cyanobacterial bloom - NOAA_Erie_Diel6S_1000h metaG (SPAdes) (version 2) | ecosystem: Environmental > Aquatic > Freshwater > Lake ... | reverse complement strand
CAACGCCGCCCCCCAGGTGCCCTGCCTCCCTGCATTCCGTGGCGCATGCCTCCAGGCATGCGAATGGACGCCCGCGCCCCACGACCCGCATTCGCACGCCTGGAGGCGTGCGCCACGAAGGCACTCTGTGCCCTGCTTCGTCAACGCCGCCCCCCAGGTGCCCTGCCTCCCTGCATTCCGTGGCGCATGCCTCCAGGCATGCGAATCGACGCCCGCGCCCCACGACCCGTTGCACAAAGCATGTATGCCTGTACACTTTTTGCATGGAATGCGTCTTTCGCCGTCGTCGCCTCCCGCACGTCGACGTGGCAGGCGGCACATACTTCGTGACAGCTGCATTGGCGGGCAGCGCTCCCGCCCTCGGGCGGGCCCGGCACTCCGCACGCTTTGCTGGCGCGGCATGCACCGCACGGGCGGCGGCACCAAACACGCCCGTGCGTCCGCCGACATGGATCACCGGCCGCCATGAGGAGTGGGAGCGGGTACTCGACCTTCGACCGATCGTGAAATGGCTCGAACGAGCAGATCTCGCAAAACTCGTCGCGAAGGCGATCCTGCATGGCAATGGGTCGGAGCACAGGCTGCTGGCTTACGTCGTCATGCCCAGCCACATACACATCGTCTTTCAGCCAGCCGAGCCCGTACACAACCCGACCTTCAAGCCGGCAGACTCGTCCGCCAGGCGGGCCCGCACGCCACGACAGCGGATCATGCATTCGATACGCAGCTACTCTGGCCGAGCCTGCAACCGCCTGCTGGGTCGCAAGGGTCCCTTCTGGCAGCACGAGTGTTATGACCGATGGCTACGCGATGACGACGACGTACACAGGGCGGTCGAGTATGTGATTCAAAATCCAGTGGCGGCGGGCCTGTGCCGCCGAGCAGAGGACTGGCCTTTTTCATCCGCCAGCGATTGCCGTTAGCCCTCGTGGGGACATTTACCCCATCGTGGCGCATGCCTCCAGGCATGCGAATCGACGCGCGCGCCCCACACCCCGCATTCGCACGCCTGGAGGCGTGCGCCACAAAGGCACCCATGCACCCATGCACCCATGCACCCATGCACCCATGCACCCATGCACCCATGCATTCTGTGGCGCATGCCTCCAGGCATGCGAATCGACGCCCGCGCCCCACACCCCGCATTCGCACGCCTGGAGGCGTGCGCCACAAAGGCACCCATGCACCCATGCATTCTGTGGCGCATGCCTCCAGGCATGCGAATCGACGCGCGCGCCCCACACCCCGCATTCGCACGCCTGGAGGCGTGCGCCACGGTGGTGCTAGGGCACGAGCATTCCCAGCGGGTCGGTCGTGCAGGGCATGCGGCTCGAGGCGAGCAGTTCGCCCGCCGCGCAGCCCGCCATGATCCCGACCGTTTCCGCCATGGCCCGCACCCGGGGGAAGACGTGGGCCTTCTCCGGTGGAAACTGCGACTTGTAGCAGGCGATCGCTTCGAGCTTCGCCTCCAAGTGGCCGGCGATGTCCACCACCAGCGGCCAGTGGCCCGCCGGCACAGTGGGCACGCCCGCAAACAGAAAGTAGCCGAGCAGGTGCGGCACCGTGTGCACCGGCAGGCCGGCGAACGTGTCGTCCCACTTCGTGAGCCGCGAATAGAAGACGGCCGCCTCCGTGATCGCCACGGCCTGGGCGTGGTCGGGCGAGGCGAGCGGCGTCTTGTCGGCGAGCCCGAGCACCACCCGCGGCCGCCAGCGGCGAAAAACCTGGGCCAACGCGACGCGGACCTCGAAGCCGTCGAACAGCCGGCGATTGGGAAAGCCGAGGGTTTCGCGATGCACGACGCCGAGCACCCGCGCCGCCGCGGCCGCCTCGGCGAGCCGCTCCTCCGGACCACTCGACCGCGGCGTCGGCTCGCCGTCGGTGAGATCCACGATCCCCACCCGATGCCCACGGGCGGCGAGCAGGGCGAGCGTGCCTCCACAGCCGATCTCGACGTCGTCGGGGTGGGCGCCCACGGCGATCACGTCGAGCGGCATGGGCAGATGCTCGGCGGTCATGCGGGCTTCGTGGCGGCGATGAGAAAGATCGGATTGATCGCCTCGAACCGGATTCGGTCCATCTGCTCGATGCCGCGGGCGATGTTCACCATCCAGTAGGCGGCGTCGCCCGACCGCGACCGCAGCAGCGCATGCACGGCGGCCAGGTTCTCGATGCTGTTGCAGGCCGTCACGAGCCGCCCCCCGGCCTTGAGCCGCGCCCAGGCCTGCTCCACGAGCATCGCCACGTCGCGACCGCTGCCGCCGACGTAGATCGCGTCGGGATCCGGCAGATTCGCCCACGCCTCGGGCGCACGACCAAGCACGGGGTGGAGGTTCATGACGCCGAACCGCCGGGCATTCTCGCGGATCAGCTGGTGATCGTCGGGATCCATCTCGATGGCATGCACGCTGCCCTCCCGGGCGATCCGTGCGGCCTCGAGCCCCACCGAGCCGCTGCCCGCGCCCACGTCCCAGACGACGCTCCCCGGCCGCAGGCTCAACTCCGCCAGCGCCAACGAACGCACCTCGGCGGGCGTGAGCAGGCCGCGCTTGGGCCGCGACTGGAGAAAGCACTCGTCGGCGTTGCCGAAGAGCCGCGTGCCCGCCTGCCCCGGCGCATCGGCCGCACGGGCCTTGCGCACGAGAATCATCACGTTGAGGGGGCCGAACGAGTCGGCGGTGATGTCGGCGAGAGAACCCTGGGTCACCCGCTCGTCCGGCGAGCCGAGATTCTCGCAGACGTAGGCTTGGAAGTAGCCGATGCCCTCGTCGAGCAGAGCCCGGGCCACCGCCGCCGGCGGCCACTGCTCGCTGGTGAACAGGCCGACGGTCTCGGCCGACCGCACCTTGTCGATGACCCGCTCGATGGACTGGCCGGAGAGGTTCGCCAGGAAGGCGTCCTCCCACGATTCCTTCACGCGGGCGAAGGCCAGCTGCATGCTGCTGACATGCGGCACGACCTCGAACCGGTCCTTGCCGAGTTTGCCGCAGACATAGCGGGCCGTTCCATAGAACAGCGGATCGCCCGAGGCGAGCACGACCACCCGCTTCGGACCGGCCGCCTCGATTCGCTCGACGAGGTCCTCGAGGCCCGCCGCCGCCTCGAGCCGGGTTCGCAAGCCCGCCGGCAGCAGCGGCCCGCAGGACTCCGGGCCGAGCAGCAGGTCGGCGGCTTCGACGAGCCGCCGCGCCTGCGCCGTCATGCCGTCGACACCGTCGTCACCGATGCCGACGATGTGAACCTTGCCTTCAGCCACGATCAGGCCTGGAACGAGCTGCCGCAGCCACAGCTCTTCTTGGCGTTCGGGTTGTTGAAGGTGAAGCCCCGCTTGTCGATCGCCTCGTGGAAGTCGAGGGTCGTGCCGTCGAGGAACAGGTCGCTCTTTTTGTCCACGACCACGGCCACGCCGTGCTGCTCCGACTTCGTGTCGGCCTTGGGGTCGAACTGGGTGTCGAAGCCGAGCGAGTACTGAAAGCCGCTGCAGCCGCCGCCGGCGACGCCGACCCGGAGCACCGTGGCCGGATCGAGCTTCTGGTCGGCGATGATCTTCTTGACTTCGTTGGCGGCTTTTTCCGTGAGCGTGACCGACATGGCGTTGTTCTCCTGCGGGGACCGGGCGGGCCGAAATAACGCAGCCCGCCATGCGAAAAGTTTAGCCCTCGCCGCCGGAAAGGCAAAGGCCGGGATCAGCCGCGGAGCCGCGCCACACCGGCGGCGATGCGGGCGGCGGCCACATCGACTTCCTCGGACGTCGTGAACCGCGACAGGCCGAACCGCAGGCTGGCCCGGGCCTGGTCCTCGTCGCGGCCGATCGCCAGGAGCACGTGGCTCGGCCGCGGGCTCTCCGAGGAGCATGCGCTGCCCGAGCTCACGGCCAGTTCGTCGCGGGCGAGCGTGGCCAGGAGCGTCTGGCCATCCACGCCGGGGACGTGGACGTTGAGGTTGTTGACGAGCCGCACCGGCACGCCGGCGTCGTCCACCGCATCGAGCGCCGGACCGTTGACCAGGATGCCGGGAATCACACGAACCAACTCATGCCACAGCCGATTTCGCAACGTCCGCATTCGCGGCACATCGTCGGCGCGGCCCGCGACCGCCAGCCGCCCCGCCTCCGCCAGCCCCACGATCCCCGGCACGTCGAGCGTGCCGCTGCGCATGCCCCGCTCCTGGCCGCCGCCGAACACCAGCGGCTCCAACCGCACCGCCCGCCCGCGGCGGCGCACGTATAGCGCTCCGGCCCCCTTCGGCCCGTGAAACTTGTGCGCGGAGAAGCTCGCGAGGTCGGCCCCCAGCGCATCGACATCCACCGGCACCCTGCCCAGCGCCTGGGCGCAATCCACGTGCACGATCGTTCCACGGGCGTGGGCGATCTCAGCGATGGCGGCCACGTCCTGCACGACGCCGATCTCGTTGTTGGCGAGCAGGACCGCCACGAGACAAGTCTCCGGCCGCAGCGCCGCCTCCAGGTCGGCGAGCCGGATGCGGCCGGGCACGCCGCCGGGCTCGTCCTGGCCGCACACCGGCAGCCGCGTGACCGCGAATCCCTGCCGCTCGAGGTGCGCGACCGGATCGAGGACGGCGTGGTGCTCGGTGGCGACCGTCACGATGTGCGGCTGCGGCCCTGCCGCCGTCGCCCGCACCCGCGCCGCCGTGCCGAGGATCGCAAGGTTCGCGCTCTCCGTGGCCCCGCTGGTGAACACAATTTCCCGGGCGGTGGCCCCGATCGCAGCGGCGAACGTCTCGCGCGCCGCATCGACCGCCTCCCGCGCCTCGCGGCCCATCTCGTGGGTCGCGCTGCCGGCGTTGCCGTAGCGATCGGTGAGCCACGGCAGCATGGTCGCCAGCACGCGGGGATCGAGCCGGGTCGTGGCGTGGTTGTCGAGGTAGATCATGGCTCGGCCGGCGACTTGCACCGCTCAGCCGAGTCTACCCGCGGCGAGGGCGTCGAGCGTGATCTGCGACCAGGTCTCGAACCGCTCGCGATCGGCGAGCAGCCGCTCGAGCGTCTCGAACCCGCACTCCACGAGCTCGCTCTCCCGCGACGCCACCTCGGGCCGCTCGAGTTCCAGCACGTGCACGATTCCCAGGTGCACGCTGCCGACGGCGTTGGAGTCGTCGTTGATGAGGCCCACGCACCGGCTCGTCCAGCCGCCACCGATCGCGATCTCCTCGGCGATCTCGCGCCGCATGCCGGCGTCGTACGAGGTGTCGTCGCCGTGCGCGCCGTCGGTGCTCGAGATGTGGCCGCCGATCCCCACCGACCGCTTGGCCCGTAGCCGGGCCTCGCTCTGCCCACCACCGCGGGTGTAGGCGAAGTACCGTGGCCCGCCAGCGGCCGCCTTCCAGGCGAGCACGCAGTAGGGAATCAATTGCTTGAAAGACGGATCGTCCTCGACCGTCGCCCGCGGCCGCCACGACGTGTGCCGCGGATCGAGCAACGCCGGCAGATAGGCGGCCGTGTCGGCGCAAAACCCCTGAAAGGCCCCGACCTTCTCGAACAGGGCCCGCGGCACCACCAGCACGTCTTCCTGCGGCATGTTCATGGCTGGGAAGAATAGCCCGGCTTGCCCGAACTTCGCAATCGGCCGCCGCCCGCTGGAGCTTCGCCGACCACTCTCTCCAAGCCGCCCAGTCTGCGGCCGCAGACCGGGGCGGACCGGCAAAGTTCGCCTGATCCCGATAAACCATGCAGTTCGCACCCCTGTCCGTCCGATGGTTGCGAGCGTGCCTTGTGGGCAAACCTTGCGGCCCTTTCGGAGACGACTACGTGCCCAGTGTCGATTTTGCACGCGGTTTTGCCCGGGTGGCTTCGTTGGCCCGCGCCGGTTCCTGCCGCCTCGGCGGCCAGGCTCTGCTTTGCGCGGTGGCGGTCACCGCCGGCGTCGCGGCGGCGGAACCCTTTCTCGCCGCCGCTGACGACGGCCCCACGGGCCCAACCACGGCAGTCCTCGAGGAGGACTACGTGCTCGACCTTGATCCGATCGATCCCGACATCCTGCTGGCCCAAAAGATTCAGGACCCCGCCATCGAGACCGTCGACGAGATGACCCGGCGCGGCGCGGCGGGTGGCTCCAAGAGCGGCGGGAATGTCGGCCAATGGTGGGATTCCATCCGGGATCCGGCCATCCGCACCGTGGACGAGCAGACCCGCGGTCCGACCAAAAAGGAAGAGAAGAAGTGGTACGACCGGATCAACATCCGCGGCTACACGCAGTTCCGCATCAACAGCGTGCTCTGGAATGACGAGAGCCAGGCGCCGCCATACCATCCGGCCGACCGGTCGATCGGCCCCTTCAACGAGTTCTTCATCCGCCGCTGCCGGATCATCTTCTCGGGCGATCTCAGCGATCGGCTCTACTTCTACATCCAGCCCGATTTCTCCTCGGGTGTTCCGGGAGCCCGCGACGGTGCCATCAACTACGCGCAGCTCCGCGACTGCTACGGCGACGTCTACCTTACCGAGAACAAGGTCAACCGCGTCCGCGTCGGCCTGTCCAAGATCCCCTTCGGCTGGGACAACATGCAGTCGAGCTCCAACCGTCTGCCGCTCGACCGCTCCGACCCGATCAACAGCGCCATCAACGGCGAGCGTGGCATGGGCGTCTTCTATTACTGGACGCCCGAGGAGGCCCAAGACCTGTACAAGGAAGTGCTCGACGAGGGCCTGAAGGGGTCGGGCAACTATGGCGTCTTCGGGATCGGCGTCTACAACGGCCAGGGCGTGTCCCGTGCCGACGCCAACAGCAACATGCACTTCGTGATGCGGCTCGAGATGCCCTGGAAGACGGAAAGCGGGCAGATCATGGAGGCGGGCGTGCAGGCCTACACCGGCAACTACTCGCCCTACCTGGCCCCGATCGAAACCGCCTTCGGCGAGGTCGTGCCGGTCGTCGATCCGGCCAACGGCGTCCTCGATCAGCGGATCGGCGGCACGTTCGTCTACTACCCGCAGCCGTTCGGCATCACCGCGGAGTGGTCGGTGGGCGACGGCCCTCAGCTCACCGACCTCGACCAGCCGCAGCCGGTGATCGTCAGCCGGCCGCTGAACGGCGGCTATGTACTCCTCAACTACAAGATCGACTCCAAGAAGTATGGCACGATCTTCCCCTACTTCCGCTGGCAGCAGTACCACGGCGGCTACCTGTGGGAACGCAACAGCCCCGACACGTTCCTCAATGAGTTCGATCTCGGCGTCGAGTGGCAGATTCAGCCGCAGATGGAACTGACGATGGAGTACGACTTCGTCAATCGAACCAACACCGGTGCGAATGCAAAGATCGTCGACGCCAACTACGCCCAGTTCCGCGGCGACCTGTTGCGGTTCCAGTTCCAGATCAACTACTGAGCCGCGCCCCGGCGTCACTCGAAGAGCGTGGCATCGCCGTAGCTCAAGAATCGGTACCGCTCGCGGATCGCCTCGTCATAGGCCCGGGCCACGAGGCCGCGGGACGCGAAGGCGCTCACCAGCACCATGAGCGTTGTCCGCGGCATGTGGAAGTTCGTCACCAGGCAGTCCACGGCGCGGAAGGAAAACCCGGGCCGGATGAACAGGTCGGTCGGCCCGCTCCAGGCCGGAAACCCGCCGTCCGGGCCCGCGTGACGGGCCGCCGTCTCCAGCGTCCGCATCGCCGTCGTGCCCACCGCCACGACGCGGCCGCCGCGGGCCTTCGCGGCCGCCACCGCCGCCGCCGTCTCGGCAGGGCACGCACACCATTCGGTATGCATCGGATGGTCGTCCATCTTCTCGGCCGTGATCGGCCGGAACGTGTCGAGGCCGACGTGGAGGGTGACGCTCGCCCGCTCCACGCCGCGGGCTGCCAGCGCTTCGAGCAGCGGCTCCGTGAAGTGCAGCCCCGCCGTCGGGGCCGCGGCCGACCCCGCCTCCCGCGCGAAGACGGTCTGGTAGCGTTCGAGGTCGCCCGGCTGCTCGGCGCCGCCGCGGATGTAGCCGGGAAGCGGCACGCGGCCGACGCTGGCGAGGAGCTCCACGAACGGTCCCGACGCATCGGGCACCGCGAGCCACGCACCGCCCTCCGCCCGGCCGACGAGCGTGAGCCCCAGGGCGTCGCCGCCGTCGCGGCCCAAGAGCATCACCCGCTCGCCCACGGCAGGCCGGCCGCGGGTCTGCGCGAGCACGACCCATGCCCCCGCGTGCGGCCCCTCCGCGGCGATCCGCAGAAACAATCCCTCCCACTTCCCGCCGGTCGCAGCGCGGCGGCCCACGAGCCGCGCCGGCACGACGCGGGTGTCGTTGACGACCAGCAGGTCACCCGGCCGGAGGATGTCGGGCAGGTCACGGACGTGGCGGTGCGCGATCGTGCCGTCGGCGCGGCGCACGTGCAGCAGGCGGGCGGCGGCCCGATCGGCCAGCGGCTCCTGGGCGATCAACTCCGGCGGCAGGTCGTAGTCGTAGAGATCGACGTCACCCATCGCAACGTTCAGCCACCCTCGTCGGCGTCGAACCCGACGGTGCGCCGGATCCGGTAGGGCCGCGCATCGCCGGCCACGTGCACGATCAGCTCGGCGAGCAGGCCGGTGGCGAGGATCTGCACACCGATCACGATCAGGAGTACCCCGAGCGTGAGCAGCGGCCGCTGCCCGATGCTCTGCCCGGAAAACTTCACGGCCGTGAGATAGCCGCAGATCGCGAGACCGGCGAGGAACGCGGCCGCCCCGAGCCAGCCGAAGAAGTGGAGCGGCTTGCGGTCGTACTTGGAGAGAAACGTGACCGTGAGCAGGTCCATGAGGCCGCGAAAGAACCGTCCCACGCCGAACTTGGAGACGCCGAACCGGCGCGGGTGATGCTCGACGACGATCTCCCCGATGCGAAACCGGTTCCAGGCGGCCAGCGCCGGGATGAAGCGGTGTAACTCGCCGTACACCCGCACGTCCCGCAGCACCTCGGCCCGGTAGCACTTGAAGCCGCAGTTGATGTCATGCAGCGGCACGCCGGTGAGCCGGCGGACCATCCAGTTGAAGATCCGTGACGGCAGCACCTTGTGCCAGGGGTCGTGCCGCGTCTGCTTATAGCCGCTGACGACGTCGAGGCCGTCGTCGAGGGCCGCGAGGAACCGCGGAATCTCCTTCGGGTCGTCCTGCAGGTCGGCGTCGAGGGTGAACACCACGGCCCCCGTGGCCCGCTCGAAGCCGGCCGCCAGGGCCGCACTCTTGCCGAAGTTTCCCCGCAGCTCGACGAGCCGCACGGCGCCCGGGTGCCGCACGGTGAGCTCGGCCGCCCGAGCGGCGCCACCGTCGCGCGAGCCGTCGTCCACGAAGATCACCTCGAACGACCGCCCCGTCGGCCGCGTCGCCGCGGCGATCCGCTCGAACAGCTCCACGAGCGTGGGCTCCTCGTCCTTGAACGGGATCACGAACGAGATGTCGAGAGCCATGCCGGCACCTTCAGGAGTGAGAACGCGTGGCCCCGGGCGGGGAGTAGACTATACCTCCGCCTCCCGTCGTCCCCGTAATCCCGCCCGGCGGCTTTCATGACCACCTCGCCCCCCTCGCCAGCCGATCCGCGGGCCGCCCTGCGCCGCGGCGTCTATCTGCTGCTCGGCGCCCTGGCCATCGGCGACATCACGGGCCGGCTGTGGGCCGTGAACTCCGTCGACACGGTACGGTTGGAGAACCATCTCAACGAAGAGGCCCGCAAAAAGGCGCCGCCCGGCAAGGAGCCGAAGCTGCGGAACCTGCAGCGGCCGTTCTTGAGCGGCAACGACCGGAGCCGCTGGTGCACCGTGCGGGCGCTCGTCGAGCACGGCACCTACGCCATCGACGACATCGTCTCCCAGCCCAACTGGGACACGATCGACATGGTCAAGCACGACGGCCGCGGCAACCCTGCTCCGGGGCCCGACGAGGGGCACCTCTACTCCAGCAAGCCGCCGCTGCTGGCCACCCTCATGGCCGGCGAGTACTGGCTGCTGCACCGCCTCACCGGCAAGACGCTCGGCAGCCACCCGCACGAGCTCGGCCGCATCCTTCTTTTCACCTGGAACGTGATCCCGTTCGCCCTCGCCCTGCTGATCCTGGCCCGGATCGCGGAACGCTACGGCACGACCGACTTCGGCCGCGTGTTCGTCGTGGCCGCCGCGGCCCTGGGCACGCTGCTGTCGGCC
>Ga0209985_10005260_pt1 | contig 10125 bp, 8 predicted proteins | sample NOAtaG_FD_187305 | JGI IMG/M metagenome (GOLD analysis project Ga0209985, IMG submission 187305) | Freshwater lake microbial communities from Lake Erie, under a cyanobacterial bloom - NOAA_Erie_Diel6S_1000h metaG (SPAdes) (version 2) | ecosystem: Environmental > Aquatic > Freshwater > Lake ... | reverse complement strand
GAGGTACTCGGCGACCGACCCGGCCCGTCGCTCGGAAAGGCCTTGATTGTAGTCGGCGGCGCCGGTGGAGTCCGCATGACCGACAACATCGACGGTGGTCTGCGGGTACTTGTTCAGGGTGCCGGCCACGTCGTTGAGCACGGTGTAGAACTGCGGCTTGATCTCGTACCGGTTGGTGTCGAAGGTCACATCGCCGGGCATCTGGAGAACGATATTGTCGCCCTGGCGCTCGACGTTGACGCCCGTGCCGGCCAGCTCGCGACGCAGCTCCGCCTGCTGCTTGTCCATGTAATTGCCGACTGCGGATCCGGCGAGGGCGCCGAGGCCCGCGCCGATCAGGGCGTTCCTGCGGCCCTGGTCGCTGTTGTTGGTGTTGGTCAGGTAGCCGAGGGCGGCGCCGGCCAGGGCGCCGGTCAGGGCCCCGGTCTTGGTGTTGCTGCGCACGGTCTCGCCCGTAGTGGCGTCGATGGTGGTGCAGGCGGTGAGGGCGGCGGCGCCGAGGAGGCAGGCTGCGAACGCGAGGACCTTGCGCATGGTTTCTTTCCTGCTGTGAAGGCTTTCAGGGCTGTGGGTACGCCGGATGCGATCTTCCTTACAGACATTTGAGGCCGGAATCAGGCCCCGGTCTTCACGACCAGGGTTTCCAGCCCCCGGAAGAAGGGCAGCTTGCGCCAGGAGGGCTCCGCGGTCGGATCCGCGAGGGAGAGGTCCGGATAACGGGCGAACAGGCGCGGCAGGGCGACCTGGGCCTCCAGCCGGGCCAGGGGCGCGCCGATGCAGATATGGGCCCCGCCGCCGAAGGACATGTGGGGGACCTTGTTCCGGGTGATGTCAAACACGTCGGGGTTCTCGAAGGCCTCCGGGTCGCGGTTGGCGCCTCTCAGGAGCAGGTTGACGCTTCGGGTCTTCGCGACCGGGCAGCCGCTGATCTCGAGATCCCGGGAGGCGACCCGCGAGGTGGCGTCGACGGGGGGGTCGAAACGCAGCACTTCCTCCACCAGGGCGGCGGCGAGGCCCGGGTCAGCCATCATCTTGGCCTTCTCCGAGGGGTTCAGCATCAGAAGCCGCGCGCCATTCCCGATCAGATCGGTGGTGGTCAGATTCCCGCCCACCAGCAGGGCTGTGAGGTTGATGCGCAGCTCGGTATCGCTGATCGGCGCTCCCTCGCCTTGAAGGCGGACCATGTCTGAGATCAGGTCGTCGCGGGGATGGGCGCGCCGGTCGGCGAGGGCCTCGGTGAAGTAGGCGGTGAGGGCGAGGCTGGACCGCTCCATATGGACGGTCTGGTCGGCGTTCCGGAACGGGTTCAGGCCCTGGATCAAGCCCTCGGACCAGTCCCGGAAAGCCTCGAGCTGGTCATGGGGAACGCCCAGGATGGAGGCGATCACGTCGATCGGGATCGGCACGCAGAACAGGTCCATCAGGTCGACTTCGGCCTGGGTCCCGATCCGGTCCAGGGCCTCATCGACGATCCGCTCGACCTCGGGCCGGAAGCGGGCCACCCGGGCGTAAAGGGCGCGTGAGAGGGGGCCTCGGATGCGGGCGTGGTCCGGGTCGTCCAGGGTCAGGATGCTGGAGGTCTCGCTGCGCGGCAGGCTCGGGTCCGGCGGATCGAAGCGCTGCAGCCGCCGGCTCTCCGGGTCGGCGCGCAGCGGGTCGCGCCATAGGGTCAGGTCGGTGGCGAGGCCGCGGACGTCGGAATAGCGGGATACGAGGGTCGCCCCGCTGAAGGCGTCGTGGTGGACGGGGCAGGCGCTGCGCAGCTTCGAAAGGACCGTCGCCGGGTCGCGGCGGTAGTCCTCGTCGAGGGGCGTCAGCTGCAGGATCGTCGGAAGGGCGTCTTCGGCTATGTCTGCCTCCCTAGCGTTGGCTTCAGACTATCGGGTCCCGCTGGCCGCTCTACAAGCCCCCGCCGCCCCAAAGTCCCTGGCCGAACTGACCGGCGGCCAGGGCCGCGAACAGGATCAGGCCGGCAACGGCGTTGGAACGGAAGAGGTCGAGGGCGCCGGCGGGGTCGTCGAGGTCCAGCCGGGCGGCCTGACGGGAGAGATGCAGGCCGTAGCCGGCGGCCAGCGGCAGGAAGAGGGGGCCCAGGCGGGCGGCGAAGGCGCAGGCGAGGACGAGGGTGAAGGCCAGAACATAGAAGCCCAGCACCGCCCTCGGCGCCAATCGCCCGAGCCTGCGGGCCGAAGACCGGATGCCGGCTAGGGCGTCGTCCTCCATGTCCTGGACGGCGTAGATGGTGTCGTAGCCAAGGGTCCAGAATAGCCCGGCCGCATACAGCAGGTAGGCCGGCGTCTCCAGCTGGCCGGCCGCGGCGGCAAAGCCCAGCAGGACGCCCCAGTTGAAGGTCAGGCCCAGCCAGGCCTGGGGCCACCATGTGATCCGCTTCATGAAGGGATAGGCTGCGACCAGCAGCAGGGAGGCGATCCCCAGGCCAATGGCCAGGGGCGGCAGGGTGAAGAGGATCAAGGCCGCCGCCAGGCTGCAGGCGACAACGAAGGCCCAGGCCTGCCGCACGGAAATCCGCCCTGAGGCGACGGGCCGGCCAGCGGTGCGGGCGACCTTGGCGTCCAGGTCCCGGTCTACGATGTCGTTGTAGGCGCAGCCCGCCGCCCGCATGAGGGCGGCTCCAGCAAAGATCTTGGCCAGCAGGAGCAGGTCCGGCCAGCGGCCCGCCATGGAGGCGGCCAGGGCCGCGCCCTGCCAGCCTGGAAGCATGAGTAGCCAGATTCCCGCAGGCCGGTCGAACCTTCCCAGCTTCAGCCAGGGTCGCATGCGGTCTGGGGCGTACCGGTCCACCCAATTGTCGGGCCGGGCGTCGGGCAGGATGTCGGTCGGGCGCACGTCGAGCATGGCCGGGTTCTACCAGACTGTGGCGGGGCTGCATCAGTCCAAAAGGACCCTGAGGCGGGTGGTTGACCCCGGGCTTACGCAAGGGCAAACCCACCCTGTTCCCAGCTGCAGGAAAGGAGGGGCCGAATGACGGAATCTGTCGCCAACCCCCTCCGCAAACCGGAGCGTCAGGGGCGCTGAGCCCCCGAGAGCCCCCGGTTCGCCGGCGATCCCCGCCGGACCCCTTCCTTGATCCTGTCGCGCCCGTGCGCGGCCTCGACCTGACCCTGCTGCAGACATGACCGAACACTATGAAGACGAGGACGAGGCGCCTCGCGAGCGCACCCTCTCCAACCTCCAGGTGATGGGATTCATCGCCAGCTTCTGGCTGCGTCGCCCCTGGCGGCTGACCTGGGTGGTGACCTTCGCCCTGGTCTCGATCGGCCTCGACATGGCCATGCCCTGGGCGGCGGGGCGGATGGTCGACACCCTGACCCAAGGCTCCGCCCTGGCGCCGGACGCCTGGCGCTGGTGGGCGATCTTCATCGGGCTCGGCGTGGCCCTGGCCCTGGTGCGGAACATCCGCGACAAGCCCTGGTGCCAGCTGGCGGCCTTCAACATGAAGGAAATGACCGACGCCGGCTTTGCGCGGGTCCAGGCCTATTCCGCCGACTGGCACGCCGACGCCTTCGCGGGCGCCACCGTGCGCAAGCTCAGCCGCGCCATGTGGGCCTACGACCAGATCTCGGACGCCGTGATCATGTGGATCGGCCCGGCCCTGCTGGTGCTGGTCGGCCTGTCGGTGATGATGATCCTGCGCTGGCCCATGGTCGGGCTGTTTTCGTTGTTCGCCGTCGCCTTGTTCATCGGCTCCAATATGTTCCTGATCTCCCGCTACGCCCGGCCGCTGAACCAGCGCTCGGTGTCGTTGGACACCCGGATCGGCGGCGCCCTGGCGGACTCCATCTCGGGCAACACCGCCGTGCGCAGCTTTGGCGCCGAGGCGCGGGAGGAGGCCCGGATCGCCGACGTGACCTCCCTCTGGCGCGACGCGGTGATCCGCACCTGGTACAGCTTCACCGATATCTGGCTGGTGCAGAACCTCCTGCTGGCCTTCCTCCAGGCCGGTCTGACGGGCCTCTTGATCCACCTGTGGACCCGGGGCGAGGCGACTCCCGGCGATGTCGTCTTTGGCGTCACGGCCTTCATGCTGATGAGCGGCTACCTGCGGAACCTGGGGGACAATATCCGCATGCTGCAGAAGGGCCTGGACGACGCCGAGGATCTGGCCCGTTACATGCGCACCGCGCCCCAGGTGCCGGACCGGCCGGACGCTCGTCCCTTCGCACCCGGCGCCGGCGAGATCGTCTTTGACCGCGCGGGCTTCGGCTACGCCAAGTCGGGGCGCAGCCTGTTCAACGATTTCTCCCTGCGTATCCAGCCTGGCGAGCGTGTGGCGCTTGTGGGGCCCACAGGCTCGGGCAAGTCGACCTTCGTCAAGCTGATCCAGCGGCTCTACGATGTGAACTCCGGCGCGATCCGGGTGGACGGCCAGGACGTGGCGTCGGTGACCCAGACCAGCCTGCGCCGGGCCATCGCCGTCGTGCCGCAGGATCCAGCCCTGTTCCATCGGAGCATTGCCGAGAACATCGCCTATGGCCGGCCGGAGGCGACTCCGGCGGAGATTGAACTGGCCGCCCGCCGGGCGAGGGCCCACGACTTCATCGCCCGCCTGCCGGGCGGTTATGGCACCCTGGTGGGCGAGCGGGGGGTGAAGCTGTCCGGGGGCGAGCGCCAGAGGGTGGCCATCGCCCGGGCCTTCCTGGCGGATGCGCCCATCCTGGTCCTGGATGAGGCGACATCGTCCCTCGACGTGGAGACCGAGCGCGAGGTGCAGGCGGCCATGGAGGCCCTGATGGAGGGGCGGACCACGGTCATCATCGCCCACCGGCTTTCCACCGTCCGGAATGCGGACCGGATCCTCGTCTTTGAGGACGGCCGTATCCTCGAGGAGGGGGGGCATGATGAGCTGGTCCGGCGCGGCGGCGCCTACGCCCGGCTTCACGCCGTGACCCTGGGCGCCGCCTGAGGACGACTTGAGCCCGCCTCTCCAGGGGCGCAGAGTGTCGGCGAAGCGCCGGAGTGCGGATGGCCAGTTACCTAGAGACGGTCCGGGAGTGGTTCCGCGCGCGGCTGGATGCGCCGGGCGGCCTCTCCACGCCCGGAGGGTGCGACCCTGGCCTTCGGGTCCTGGCCATCTGGCGCTCCCGGATGATCGCCCAGGCCCTTCGCAACCTGGAGGACGGCCGGGTGCTGGGCGGTCCGTTCGCGGGCATGGCCTATGTGGAGTCCGCCACTGAGGGCGCCCTGGCCCCCCGCCTGGTCGGGACCTACGAGGACGAGCTTCATCCTCACCTGGCCACAGCTCTGGCGGCGGACCCGGAGGTCATTCTCGATATCGGCTGCGCTGAGGGATACTACGCCGTGGGGTTGGCCCGGTTGGCTCCCCGTGCGGTGATCCACGCCCACGATACCTCCGAGACCGCGCAGGCGGCATGCCGGCGGATGGCGGAGCTGAATGGGGTGGAGGCCCGCGTCCGAACCGGGGGCCTCTTCCACCCGGAAGACTTCCAGGCCTTCACCGGTCGCCGGTGCCTGGTCATCGTCGACATCGAGGGCGCCGAGGACGACCTCTTGAGGCCCGACCTCGCCCCGGCCCTGGCCGGCATGCGGCTGATCGTCGAGACGCACGATGTCTATCGCCCGGGGGTGCTGGACCGGGTCCGGGCCCGGTTCGAGGCCACCCACGAGATTACGGTGGTGCATCCCGGTCCCAAGACCGCGCCCCTGCCGGAGATCCTGCGCAACCGCAGCCACCTGGACCAGCTGCTCGCGGTCTGGGAGTTCCGCGCCGCGCCGACGCCCTGGCTGGTGATGACGCCGAAGCGCTCAGTCTAGCCGGGCGATCTCGACCACGAGTCGGTCGGCCAGGTCGCCCCGGGGCTCCACCTCCACCGCCTCCAGGCCCCGCCGGCGGGCCTGCCCGGCGGAAAGGTCGGCCTTCACCGGGCCAATCGGCCGTCCGAAAGGGCGCCTAGATCGAACGGGAAGAGGATGGCGGGATCCGGCGCCTCGATCTTCCCCGCGATCGCCTCCGGCGCCAGGGTGCGGACCAGGTGGCGCAGGATGGCCAGGCGCGCCGGCTTCTTCTGGTCGGAGCGAACGCAGGTCCAGGGCGAATTCTCCGAATGGGTGCGCCTCAGCATGCTGTCCCGGGCCTCGGAGTAGTTGTCGAAGCGGGATTGCGCAGCCTCGTCCAGGGGGCTGGACTTCAGGACTTTCAGGGGGTCGGTGCGGCGTTCCTCAAGGCGCTTCTTCTGTTCCTTCCGGCTGACGTCCAGCCACAGCTTGACGAGCCTCACGCCGCTGTCGACCAGCATGCCCTCGAAGGCTGGAACCTCGCGGAGGAAGTGCTCGTGCTCGTCCTCCGTGCAGAAGCCCATGACCGGCTCGACCCCGCCCCGGTTGTACCAGGACCGGTTGAAGATCACGGTCTCGCCGGCGGCCGGAAGCCACTGGACATAGCGCTGGAAGAACCACTGGCTGCGCTCCCGGTCGGAGGGCTTGGGCGGGGCGATGACCCGGGTCGCCCGGGTGGACAGGTGCTCGGTGATCCTGTGGATTGAGCCGTCCTTGCCGGCCGCGTCGCGACCCTCGAAGATGATCAGGACCTTGTCGCCCTCGGCGATGGCGTGCTGCTGGTAGCGGACCAGGGCCAGTTGCAGGCGCTGGAGATCCGCCTCGTAGGCGTCGTTTGAAGAAGTCTTGTCGCTCATTTGGCGAGCCTAGCCGGGACGGCGGCTTCGGGTCTAGGAGGAACCATGATCCGACTCTTTGTCGCAAACGACCTTTCCGAGGGTGGGGAGATTGTCCTGCCCGAGACCCAGGGGCGGTACCTGACCCAGGTGATGCGGCGCGGGCCCGGGGACGAGGTGCTGCTCTTCAACGGACGGGACGGGGAGTGGCGAGCTCGGATCGCCACGGCGGGCAAGCGGGTGACGACGCTGGCGGTGGTGGACCAGACCCGGGTCCAGCCGCCGCTGGGCGGGCTTGTCCTGGTCATGGCCCTGGTCAAGCGGACGCCCCTCGAGACGGTGGTCGCCAAGGCGGTGGAGTTGGGCGTCGCCGAGATTCGTCTGGTTACGACCGAGCGGACCAACGCCGACCACACGCGTATCGACCGGCTAGAGGCCATCGCTGCAGAGGCCGCCGAGCAGACCGGGCGGCTTGATGTTCCTCGAATTCACCCGCCGGAGCCCCTGTTGATGGCGCTGGACACCGGACCGGGCGGAGGGCGGCTGATCTACTGCGACGAGGCTGGCGATGCGCCTCCCCTGTTGGAGGCCCTCGGCGGCCAGACCCCCGGCCCTATGGCTGTACTGATAGGTCCTGAAGGCGGGTTCTCGGCCTCCGAGAGGGCGGGACTGAGATCGCGCAGCGGCGTCATCGCAGCGTCGCTTGGACCGCGCATTCTGAGAGCGGACACGGCGGCCCTGTCCGCCCTGACCCTGGTCCAGGCGGCGCTTGGGGACTGGCGGACCTGATTTCCTGAACGCACTCGAGAAATCCTGATTTGCGCGCAGGCGACTTAACGGCGTAAAGATCGCCCCCGCCCGCAAGGCGGGAGCGGGAAGGGAACCTACGGGTAGAGGGGCATGGCCGACTCCAAGGTCGACGATCGACCGCTGGATTTCTCCGACATCGTCGGTTGGCTGCAGGCGGGCGAGACGCCCCCTGCCGACTGGCGCGTGGGTGCGGAGCACGAGAAGTTCGTTTTCAGGACGGCGGATCACGCCCCTGTCCTCTACGAGGGCGAAGGCGGCATCCTGGCTCTGATGGAAGGGCTCAAGGCCTACGGCTGGACGAACGTCCTCGAGGGCCAGACCGTGATCGGCCTTGAGCGCGGGCGGGCCAATGTCAGTCTGGAGCCCGGCGGCCAGTTCGAACTTTCCGGCGCGCCCCTGGCCGACATGCACGAGATCGCCGCAGAGACGGCCGGTCATCTGGATGAGGTCAAGGCGGTCGGCGAAAGGCTCGGCTTGGGGTTCCTCGGGTTGGGCTTCACTCCGGAATGGACCCGCGCCCAGGTTCCGGTCATGCCCAAGGGGCGTTACCGGATTATGCGCGCCTACATGCCCAAGGTCGGCGGACTGGGCCTGGACATGATGTTCCGCACCTGCACGGTGCAGGCCAATCTCGACTTCGAGAGCGAGGCGGATATGCGGCTGAAGTTCCGCACCAGCCTGGCCCTGCAGCCGGTGGTGACCGCCCTGTTCGCCAACTCCCCCTTCGTGGAGGGACGGCCCTCGGGCTTCCTGACCGCCCGCGCCAACGTCTGGACCGATACCGATCCGGACCGGACGGGCATGCTGGGTTTCGTCTTCGCAGACGGGTTCGGTTACGAGGCCTACGCCAATTATCTGCTGGATGTTCCGATGTACTTCGCCAAACGGAACGGCGCTTACGTCGATCTTTCGGGGCGTTCCTTCCGGCAGTTCATGACCTCGGGCTTCGAAGATCTGCCGGGCGACCGGCCGAGTCTCAAGGACTTCGCCGACCACGCCACCACGGCCTTTCCGGAAGTGCGCCTCAAGCAGTACCTGGAGATGCGCGGCGCGGACGCCGGGCCGCGACCGATGCTGGACGCCCTGCCGTCCGTTTGGACCGGGCTGCTTTACGACCGGGCGGCCCTGGAGGCGGCCTGGGACCTTTGTCGCGACTGGCCTCTGGAGTCCCACGAACGCCTGCGGGCGGACGTGACCCGGCTGGGCCTCCGGGCGCAGATCGGTTCCCGGACGGTCCGGGACGTCGCCCGCGACCTTGTCGCCATCGCTTCCGAAGGCTTGAAGCGCCGGGCCCGGACCGACGCCTCCGGCGCAGACGAGCGCCGCTACCTCGAACCCCTGGCCGAGATCGCTGAGAGCGGCCTGACCCAGGCGGACCGGCTGCTGGACAAGTTCCACGGCCCCTGGGGCGGGCGAATGGGTCCGGTCTGGAGCGAGGCCGCTTTCTGACGCCGTCCGGCGTCTGCTTGCCTGATCCGGCGGCGCATGGTCTGTTCTGAGCCTGTTGACTTTGCGGGTCCGCTTGGCCCGCCCGGCGCCGGGGGGGCCCGAGATGAACATCGTCATCCTTATTGGACTGGTCGTCACCCTGGCCACCGGCATCCCGGTCCTGCGCCAACTCCTGCGCGAGCATCCCCGGGGACTGCTGGTCCTGTTCTTCGCCGAGATGTGGGAGCGATTTTCCTATTACGGCATGCGCGGGATCCTGATCTTCTACCTCACCCAGCACCTGATGTTCGACCGGGACGAGGCAAGCGCCCTCTATGCGTCCTACACCGCCCTGGTCTTCCTGCTGCCTTTGCTGGGGGGCTTCATCGCAGACCGCTGGCTGGGCGCACGCAAGGCGGTCGCCTTCGGCGCCCTGCTGCTGGTGGCCGGTCACCTTTCAATGGGTTTTGAGGGCAGGCCTTCTCAGCAAGACCTGATCTATGGCGGAACCGTCTATCCGATTGTCTCTGAGGGCCGGATGGACGACCGGGTGGCTCATATCCTCGTCGATGGGACCAAATATCAGTTCGGTCCGCGCGAGGGCGGCGGGATTTCGATCCCTGGCGTTCCGATCGCTTCCGGCCTACCCACCTCGATCCCTGAGGGTGACTACGAAATTCGCACCCTGATCAATAACGGCTCGGCCAGCATGTTTTACTTCGCCGTGTCCCTGATCATCCTCGGGGTCGGCTACCTCAAACCCAACATCTCCGCCGTGGTCGGCGAGCTCTATGCCCAGGGCGATCCGCGGCGGGATTCGGGTTTCACCCTCTACTATTACGGCATTAACCTCGGGGCCTTCTGGGCCGCGATCCTCTGCGGCCTGCTTGGCCAGCACTTCGGCTGGTGGGCCGGCTTTGGGCTTGCCGGGGTCGGCATGTTCCTGGGCTGGCTCGTCTTCGTGCTGGGCAAGCCGCTGCTGGAGGGCAAGGGGGAGCCGCCCGATCCTGAGATGCTGACCGAGCCTTTCGCCGGCTTTGTCAGCCGTGAGTGGATGACCTACTTCATGTCGATCCTCGCCATCGGCATCGTCTTCCTGACCGTCCAGAACAGCCGGCTCGTGGGCGCCGCACTGGTGGTCGCCATCCTTCTGTCGCTTCTGGCCCTGGCCTGGATCATCATCAGAGTCTGCCAGACGAAGGTGGAGCGCCAGCGCATGGGTCTCGCCGCGATCCTC
>Ga0209985_10005258_pt1 | contig 10126 bp, 11 predicted proteins | sample NOAtaG_FD_187305 | JGI IMG/M metagenome (GOLD analysis project Ga0209985, IMG submission 187305) | Freshwater lake microbial communities from Lake Erie, under a cyanobacterial bloom - NOAA_Erie_Diel6S_1000h metaG (SPAdes) (version 2) | ecosystem: Environmental > Aquatic > Freshwater > Lake ... | reverse complement strand
GTGGATCGCGGGGTCGGTGTTCCTGCTGCTGCTGCTGCTCATGGCCATCCCGATGTTTGCGCTGACGCTGGTGGTACCACAGGTGGCCGCGGTGTCCACGGCGACGCTCGGGCTCGTGAGCGTCGCAGGCACCTACCTCACGTGGTCGGGGCTCCGGAAAGGGTTCCGGACACTCGTGGAGCGGGTGCGGACACGCCTGGAGTTCCTGCTCGACGAGGAGCAGCACGGGCGGCTCACCCCGGCGCCGTCCCTGCTGGACAAGCTGCTCAAGTGACGCGCGGCGCGACGCCGTCAGGCGGCGTCGCGTTGGGGGCGTGCCGAGTGGTCAGCCGGCGAAGGCCAGTTCGAAGCTGCGGCGGCGCACCCGCTGCACCAGCCAGCGCACGCCGGCGTTGCTCATCACGAGCATGCTCCCCGTCATGAGCAGACTCTTCACCTCGCGGCGCGTGATCTTGACGCTCCCACCGGGGGTGAGCATGGCCGTGCTCTGCACGAGGTCGCGCAGCGTGGCGTAGGCCAGCAGCAGCGGCAAGATGCAGAACAGCCGGATGGACACGGCGCGACGTGGAATGTCGAGCAGGTAGATGCGGGCCTCCTCGAGATCATGCCACGCCAGTTGGATGAGCTGCGAGAGCGCTTCACGATTGCTGGCGAGCAGTTCCGGCGCCAGGATGCTGCTCTGCGAACTGCCGTGCGCGCGCAACAGCTCCTCGGGCACGTACACCGAGTTCTCCTGCTCGGCATCGACGGCCACGTCCTTGAGGATGTTGACGGTCTGCAAGGCCTCGGCGAACGCCCGACACCGCTCGCGCAGAATGGCGTAGCGCCGCGAGCCGATGCTCGGCGAGTGCTCGTGCCAGAGATCGGTGAGCATGTAGCCCACCGTGCCGGCGACGTAGTAGCAATACTCCTTGTACTCGTCGAGCGTCTGGATGCGGATGCCATCGGGATACAGCAACACGAACTTGCGCATTCCCACGGCCATCTCGGTCACCCACTTCTGCACGACCGCCCGCGTGTTCGCGGGCAGCGCCGCGAAGTGGGCGAACACCAGTGCCGACTGCTTCGTGAGCGTCAGGTGTGCGAGATCGCCGGTGAGCCCCTGCACGCCAGCCGTGAAACGGGCGAGCGCGTCGGCATCGCCGAAGGCGGCAAGGAAGTCGTCGAAGAGCGCCGCCTTGATGTCGGGCTGAATGCCGGGAGCGTCTTCGACCGTGTCGGCGATGCGGCAAAGCAGGTAGGCATCGAGCACGGCCTGCCCCAGCGCCCCCGGCAACACCTTGATGCCCAATGCGAAGGTACGCGAGACCGCCGGCAGGATGGCCTCGCAGAAGCGGGCGGCATCCTGGCGGGCGAGGGCGTCGGTCACGGCGGGCGGTAACGTCATGGTGGGCAAGATACGACGGGAGCAGGCGACTCGTCACCGCGTCCGGCCCTCCCGCGCTGTTCGCCAGCCCCTTGCCTCGTGTCCCGGCGCATCATTGGTTGCGAGGCGATGCCGCCCGTGGACCGCCCTCCGCCATACGCACCGCCGTCCGACTTCCGGGGGGTCTTTCGGACCGACCGGCTGGCCCGTACGCTGTATGCCGAGGGGGCCGGCATCGCGCGGTGCGTACCCGCTGCGGTGGCGGTGCCCGCCGACGCCGATGACGTGCCCGCGCTGGCCCGGTGGGCCAAGCGCACGGGGGCGCCGCTCATGCCGCGCGGCTGCTGAATGGCTGAGTTCAGGCTGGAGACGCCGCGCCTGATCATGCGTTCGTGGCGCGACGCAGATCTCGAACCGTTTCACGCCATCAACAGCGATCCCGAAGTCATGGCCACCTTGGGCCCAGTCATGACGCGCGTGGAAGTTGCCGACTTGATCGAACGGATGCGCGGGATCGAGGCCGAGCATGGTCATTGCTTCTGGGCGCTGGTGCGCCGCGAAAGCGACCAGCTTATCGGCTGGTGCGGCGTGATCCGCGGTACAGTGAGCCCGGTTCATGGCAAGGGAGAGTTCGGCTGGCGCCTGGCCCGTGCCGCATGGGGCCAGGGCTATGTCACCGAGGCTGCCAGAGCCGCGATCGAATGGTTTTTTGCCAGCCGTGCTGACGATTCGGTCTGGGCCATTACCAATGTCGGCAACCGCCGCAGCCGCGCCGTGATGGAACGGTTGGGAATGGCCTATCGTCCCGATCTCGATTTCGACCATCCGCGCCTTGCTGCGGATGATCCCCTGCTGCGCCACGTCACTTACGAACTGCCCCGCAGCGACTGGAGCCAAAAATGACTGGATCTGCCACCAGCGCACAGCGCGCCCTGTTCGTCCTGACGATTCTGACGGGGAGCTTCCTGCTGTTCCTGGTTCAGCCGCTGGTCGCGCGACTGGCCTTGCCCCGCCTGGGCGGTGCCCCCAACGTCTGGAACAGCGCGATGCTGGTTTACCAGGCGCTGCTGCTGGCGGGCTACTTCTATGCCCATCGCCTATCGAAGTCGCCCTTGAAGCGGCAGGGCCAGATCCACCTCGCGCTGCTGGTCCTGGCCGGGCTGACCCTGCCAATCACGCTTGCCGACTTGCCGCCGCCGACTGCGGGGATGGAGATCCTGTGGGTCCCGGCGCTGCTGGCGCTGACGATTGGGCCGGTGTTCTTCCTAGTTTCGGCCCAGGCTCCGCTGATGCAGCGCTGGTATGCCGCCCATCCATCCTCCAGCGCCCCTTGGGCGCTCTACGCTGCCTCCAGCCTTGGCAGCTTTGGGGGCCTGATCGCCTATCCGCTAGTGGCCGAACCGCTGCTTTCCGCCAGCGAGCAATCGATCGGCTGGACCCTGGGCTATGCCCTGCTCGTCGTGCTCGTCGGGATCTGCGCCTGGAGCCGGGCCAGAACGCCTGACGCGGCGCTGCCGCAAGCCGAGGACGGCTCCGTCGCCGCAGTCGGCTGGCGCAAGATTTTGCTGTGGCTGGTGCTCGCGGCGGTCCCGTCGGGGCTCATGCTATCGACCACCACGCACCTGACCACCGATCTCTTCGCCATGCCGCTGCTCTGGGTGATCCCGCTCGGGCTCTATCTGCTCAGTTTCAGCGTGGCCTTTGCCGATAACCGCATGCTGGCGCGGGTCTTTACCCAGGTTGCGCCGCTGTTCGTGCTGATCGCCGGCGGCTTTGCGGCCGCCTCGAGCCACGCGGCAACGCTGGCTCCGGTGATTGGCAGCGTGTTCCTGCTGTTCATAGTCTGCGTGGCGCTGCATTCGCGGCTCTACGATGCCCGGCCCGATGCTTCGCAGCTGACCCTGTTCTACCTGGTCATGTCGGCTGGCGGTGCACTGGGCGGACTGTTCACCGCCCTGTTTGCCCCGCTGCTGTTCGATTGGGTGTGGGAGCATCCGCTGCTGGTCCTGGCCGCCGCGCTGCTGCTGCCCACCTCGACCCTGTTCGACTGGCGCAAGCTCAAAGGGGTTGAGCCGCAGCTTGCCCGGATCGCCGCGGCCGTCGTGCTGGGCGTGGCGCTGGCGATGTGCTGGTTCATCTATCAGGCCACCTCGACCGAAGGTGAAATGGGCAACAGCAAGTACCTGCTCACGCTCGGCGTCGGCCTGCTGGGCTCGCTGATTGCCGCCTGGCGCTGGATGTTGGCCCTGTTGCTGGTTGCGCTGATGTACGCCCAGGGCGGCTGGGACACGATCGATGCCTCGAGCGAGGGCTTGCGCACCCGCAGCTATTTCGGGGTTTACACCGTCCGCGATTTTCCGGTCCAGAAGATGCGCACCCTGGCCCATGGCACGACCCTGCATGGCAAGCAGTCGCTTGATCCCAAGCTCAGCCGCCTGCCATTGACCTACTATGGCCCCAGCTCCGGGGCGGGTATCGCCTTTGCCAATGCCGACCGTCTGTTTGGCCCCACAGCGCGGTTGGGCGTGGTCGGCCTCGGCACCGGCACGCTCGCCTGTTACCGCCGTCCCGGGCAGTCCCTGCGCTTCTTCGAGATTGATCCGATGGTGCTCGAACTGTCACGCAACGGCACCTTCACCTATATCCGCGATTGCGCGCCGGATTCAGAGGTTGTGCTGGGCGATGCCCGGCTGGAGCTGGCGCGGATGCCCAAGGGCGGGATGGATCTACTGGCGGTCGACGCCTTCTCCTCCGATGCGATCCCGCTCCATCTGATTACCGACGAGGCAATGGGGGTCTATCTCGACACGCTGAGCCCGCAGGGAATCTTGTTGATCCACATCTCCAACCGTTACATCAACCTTGAACCCGTCCTGGCCGCGATTGCGGCCAAGCGGGGACTAAGCGCAGTGATCCGCGATGATGAAGCCGCCGAAGATCTCGGCAATAACTTCACCTCGTCGACCTGGGTCGCGCTCGCCCGTGACCCTGCCCGGATCGAAGCCTTGCGCAAGGTCGATCCGTCGCGCGTCTGGCGGCCGCTCGGGGCACCAGCCAAGCGCGCCTGGACCGACGATCACGCCTCTATCCTGCCCCAGGTCCGCTGGAGCAGCATGCTGGGGAACCACTGACATGACCCGTCCCGACATCACCATCCTGGAAATCCACGGCAAGCGTCCACGCATTCACGACAGCGCCTTTGTTGCACCGGGTTGCCGGATCATCGGCGATGTCGAGATCGGGCCGGACGCCTCCATCTGGTACAACTGCGTGCTGCGCGGCGATGTGACGCGGATCGTGATTGGCGCGCGCACCAATGTCCAGGATGGAACCGTGATCCATTGCGACGGCCCCATGCCGGGCAAGCCCGACGGGTTTCCGACCCTGATCGGGGAGGACGTGCTGATCGGCCACATGGCGATGATTCACGGCACGGTGATCGAGGATCGCGGCTTTGTCGGCTTCGCCGCCCAGACGATGAACGGCTGCGTGATTGAGGCAGACGGGATGCTGGCCGCCGGGGCGCTGCTGGCGCCGGGCAAGCGGATTCCCTCGCGCCAGTTGTGGTCGGGCCGCCCGGCCACCTTCATGCGCGATCTCGATGATCGTATGCTGGCGGGTCTGCAAATGGGCGTGAAGCACTATGCCGAAAACGCCAAGCACCACGCGGCGGCGCTGGATGGCCAAGGCGAAGGCTGACCTTCCGCCCGCCGATGCGATCCTTGCACTGGCGGACGGGGAAGGGCGGCTGACCCTGCGCGTTACGCCGGGTGCGCGAGTGGAAACGATCACGATCGAGGACGGCCGGCTGATCGTGAAGGTCCGCGCCAAGCCGGAAGACGGCAAGGCCAACGCTGCTGTCCTCGACCTCCTCGCCAGCGCCCTTGGAATTGCGACGTCACGACTTCGCTTGTTGCGCGGCGCAACTGGGCGCGACAAGCAGGTCCGGATCGTCGCGCCTTAGGAGATCAGGCGCTCGGCGGTGCCTTCAGGTGCTGCATCATGTAGCCCATATAGTCCGCCTTGCCGATCGGCAGTCCGGCGTGACGCAGGATCGCATAGGCGGTCATCAGGTGGAAATGGAACTGCGGCATGGCCCAGTCGCGGACATAGTCGGACACGGTCATGGCAAAGGCCATGCCATTGGGCAGGTCGAATTCGACCATCGCGTCTTCGGATAACGGCTCGGCCTGGCGGGCTTCGGCAATCAGCGCGCGAACTTCCGCGACATGGGCGCGGGCGGCGGCGATCGAGCCATGATCGGCATCGGCGCCCGCATGGCTGCCGCCAAAGGCGCGGTTCAAGGTGTTGTAGACCTGCTGGGTGGTGAACCGGACCTGGGTGGCCAGCGGCAGCATGTCCGGGGCCAACCGCGCCTGGAGCAGCGCCTCGCTTTGTTCACTTGCCGCCGCCTTGCCCAACAGGTGGTCCAGCGTGCTCAGCAGCTGATCAAAGGTGATCAGGGCGGTTTGGGCAAGATGCATGGCAAGCTCTCCAGTTTCGATTTGAAACTGGATTAGGGTGCCGAGATCAGCGGTTCAAGAGGCGGGCGACGTTTTGCGCAGTTGCCAAGCGGCGGCGACCAACCCCAGCGCCCAGGCGCAAGCGAGCCACAAGGCCACGGCTGGCCAGGTCAGCAACGTGTAAGCGCCCGCGACGGCTCCCAGCGCCAGGCCCAGCCAGAGCAGCAGCCAGTTCGCCCAGCCTTCGCCCCCGGTTCCGGTAATCCGAGCAGCCAGGCCCTGCGCGAACCGCACCAGCGCACCGGTCATGTAAGTCAGGCCAACCGAGACCTCACCATCGCGCTGGAAGGTGTTGTTGAGCGCTCCCATCGCAAGCACCAGGAATCCCAGCATCGCCAGCCCCGCGCCGACCAGATGCGAAATGGCCGCTGCCACCAGCAGGATCGTGACCAGCGCCAAGACAGCAACCTTGCGCTGCGCCCCGGCCCGTGCCGCCAGCAGCGCGCCAACAAAGACACCCAACACGAAACCGGCGATCAACATGGCAGGAATGATCGCCATCATTGGTCGCAGCGCCAGATCCACACCCAACCTGGTCGTATTGCCTGACATGAACGACACGAAATAACCCTGCGCCGAGAGGAACCCGGCCGCATCGACAAACCCCGCCAGCGCGGCGGCAGCAATTGCGAGGCGGCGGCGGGAGCGATCGATCGAGTTCATCACCTGCAGGCTAGCCCGATTGGGGCCAAATGGCGAGGATCAGCCGCGCGCCATGCCCCTGGCCATGCGGCTGAGCACATCGGCCATCGCTGCGGCGATCTCGCGGTCAGCCACTTCCACATCCGCGATCGCGCGGGTCATGGCATCGGCCCATTGGCCGGCGGTTTCGGGGGTGATCGGGATCCCGCCATGGGCGCTCATCATGCATTTGCCGGGATTGGCCTCGAACCAGTCGCGTGGACCGCCAGCCCAGCCAGCCAGGAACGACGGCAGTTGGGCGCGCATGTCGGACAGGTCTGCGCCGTGAATTGCGCGTAGATCGGCATAGGCCGGATCCTGGTCCATCAGGTCATAGAAGCGGTCGGTGATCCGGCGCATGGCCACATGGCCGCCAACCCGTTCAAACGGGCTGGTGGCGGGGGCTTCGGCAGTTTCAGCAGTCATCGGATCGGCTCCGCAAACGGAATTCGGCAGCCTGCTCGCTGACAGGCTGCCGAATCCTGCGCATTGACCCCGATCAATCGGAGTCGTTGCCGTCCTTGCTCGTTTCCGGCGCGGTCTTGCCCTTGCGCTTGACCGCAGGCTTTTCCGCCTTGCTCTTGGCCAGCTTGGGCGGAGCCGGGGTCAGTTCGAAGGCCAGGGCCCCGTCCTTGACCGAGACGTGCACCTCGCCGCCGTGGCGCAGCTTACCGAACAGCAGTTCCTCGGCCAGCGGCTGCTTGACCTTCTCCTGGATCAGGCGGGCCATCGGCCGTGCGCCATAGAGCTTGTCATAGCCGCGCTCACCCAGCCATTTGCGGGCATCGCCATCGAATTGGATGTGGACGTTCTGGTCAGCCAGCTGCAATTCGAGCTGTAGCACGAACTTGTCGACTACCCGCGCGATCACCTCGGTGCCGAGGTAAGCGAAGGGCACAATCGCATCGAGCCGGTTGCGGAATTCCGGGCTGAACATCTTCTTGACCGCTTCGTCGCCCGCATCCGCCTTGGATACGTCGCCGAACCCGATCCCCTGCTTGGCCATGTCGCTGGCGCCAGCATTGGTGGTCATGATCAGCACGACATTGCGGAAGTCGACTGTCTTGCCGTGATGATCGGTCAGGCGCCCGTTATCCATCACCTGCAGCAGGATGTTGAACAGATCCGGGTGCGCCTTCTCGATTTCGTCGAGCAGCAGCACGCAATGCGGCTGCTGGTCCACGGCATCGGTCAGCAGGCCGCCCTGGTCATAACCGACATAGCCCGGAGGCGCGCCGATCAGGCGGCTGACCGAATGGCGCTCCATGTATTCCGACATGTCGAAGCGCTGGATCGGAATGCCCAGGATCTCGGCCAGCTGCTTGGCCACTTCGGTCTTGCCGACGCCGGTTGGGCCCGAGAACAGGAACGAGCCGATCGGCTTGTCCGGATCGCGCAGGCCCGCGCGGCTGAGCTTCATGGCCGAGCTCAGCACTTCGATCGCCTTGTCCTGGCCGAAGACGACGCGCTTCAGGTCGCGCTCGAGGTGTTCAAGCGCAGTGCGGTCGTCCGAAGAGACCGACTTGGGCGGAATCCGCGCCATCGTGGCGATCACCTGTTCGATCTCGCGCGCGGTGATGGTTTTCTTGCGCTTCGACGGCGGGACCAGCATCTGCATCGCGCCCACTTCGTCGATCACGTCGATCGCCTTGTCGGGCAGCTTGCGGTCATTGATGTAGCGCGCCGACAGCTCGACTGCGGTCTTGATCGCATCGGGCGTGTACTTGACCTTGTGGTGCTCCTCGAAGGCCGTGCGCAGGCCGCGCAGGATCTTGATCGTGTCCTCGACCGTCGGTTCGTTCACATCGATCTTCTGGAACCGGCGCAGCAGCGCGCGGTCCTTTTCGAAGTGATTGCGAAATTCCTTGTAGGTGGTCGAACCGATGCAGCGGATCGTCCCGCCCGACAGGGCTGGCTTCAGCAGGTTGGAGGCATCCATCGCCCCGCCGCTGGTCGCACCGGCACCGATAACTGTATGAATTTCATCAATAAATAGCACCGCATGCGGCATCTTCTCCAGCTCGGAGACCACCTGCTTCAGCCGTTCCTCGAAATCGCCGCGATAGCGCGTGCCGGCCAGCAGCGCGCCCATGTCGAGGCTGTAGATCACCGCTTCGGCCAGCACTTCGGGCACTTCGCCTTCAACGATCTTGCGGGCCAGGCCTTCGGCGATGGCGGTCTTGCCGACGCCGGGATCGCCGACATAGAGCGGGTTGTTCTTCGAGCGGCGGCACAGGATCTGGATCGTCCGGTCCACTTCCGGGCCGCGGCCGATCAGCGGATCGACCTTGCCGGCCAGGGCCTTCTCGTTAAGGTTGACGCAGAACTGGTCGAGCGCGGACTCCTTTTTCGGATCCTTGCCCTGGGCCTTCTCCTCGGGCGCCGGGCTCTCGCTCTCGGTGCCCTTGGGGCTCTTGTCCTCGATCCGCTTGCCGCCCTTGCCGATCCCGTGGCTGATGAAACTGACCGCATCAAGCCGGCTCATGTCCTGCTGTTGCAGGAAGTAGACGGCGTAGGAATCGCGTTCGGAAAACAGCGCGACCAGCACGTTGGCACCAGTCACGGTATCCTTGCCGCTCGACTGGACGTGCAGGATCGCGCGCTGGATCACGCGCTGGAAGCCGGCGGTTGGGGCAGGGTCACCCTTTTCCTCGGTCTTGAGGCTCTGGTATTCCTGGTCGAGGTACTGGCGCACCACTTCGCCCAGCTCGGCCAGCTCCACCCCGCAGGCCTGCATCACCTGGGCCGCGTCCGGATCATCGATCAGGGCCAGCAGCAGATGCTCCAGAGTCGCATACTCATGGCTACGCTCGGAAGCATTGGCGAGCGCGCTATGCAGCGTCTTTTCGAGGCTCTGGGCAAAACTTGGCATTTAGAAGCCTTCCCACGGATGGAGTGACCCTTCGATAGCCGAAGAGTATGAACAAGGATGGTTAACCGGACCTATATGGTCAACCGTTCGCGGACCTATATGGGATGCCGGATCGCCAGTGCGAAGGGGCATCCCGAAAATCATCAGTCTGGCCGCCTGAACAGGGCGTCGGCGGCGGCCCGGTGGGCTGAAACCTTGTCCCGGTGGGCCTTGATCCGGACGATCTCGGCCTCAAGCAGGACGATGCGTTCGGCCAGCTCATCCTGCGAAAGCCGATCGAGCGGTTCCAGCGCCAACTGGCTGGCGGCATCGCTGCGTGCGCGGGGGCGGTCGTCGTCGTCCATCCTGACAGCAGAATCGACCTTCCTGCGCTTGCTGTCAACACGGCCAAAGGCTAGGCCGGGCCGGCGCAGAGCAATGCCAACAGGAAATGGGCAAATGGCCGGAAATTCTCCCCAGACACTGCCTGAAACGATGACCGCGATCGGTTTCGACACGCCGGGCGGCCCCGAAGTGCTGCAGCCGCAGATCCTGCCGGTGCCATTACCCGGTCCCGGGCAAGTCCTGGTCAAGGTGGCTTTTGCCGGGGTCAACCGGCCGGATGTGATCCAGCGCCGCGGGCTCTATCCGCCGCCGCCGGGCGCCTCGCCGATCCCCGGACTGGAGATCGCGGGTGAAGTTGTC
>Ga0209985_10005256_pt1 | contig 10129 bp, 7 predicted proteins | sample NOAtaG_FD_187305 | JGI IMG/M metagenome (GOLD analysis project Ga0209985, IMG submission 187305) | Freshwater lake microbial communities from Lake Erie, under a cyanobacterial bloom - NOAA_Erie_Diel6S_1000h metaG (SPAdes) (version 2) | ecosystem: Environmental > Aquatic > Freshwater > Lake ... | reverse complement strand
GCCGCCGTGCCAGGCGGCCAGCAGCGCCAGCGGCAGCGCCCACAGCAGCAGCCCGGCCGCGACCACCGCCGCCAGCCGCCACGGCCGCCAGCCGGCGTGGGGCGGCGGCGGCGTGTCGTCGTCGATCAGCGCCGGTGCGCGCGCGGTGCTGCCCGGCGTGTCGCCGGGAGCCGCGGCGCTCGCGGCCGCGTACGTCGCCGCATTCGTGGCCGCATTCGTGGCCGCACGCGTCGCCGCACTCGCGGCCGCCCTCGTGGCCGCGGTCGGCACGACGCCGCGCGGAGCCGGCCCGGCAGCGGCGAAGGACCCGGGCCACAGGCGCCCGCCCAGCCAGCCGGCCAGCGCGGCGCCGGCCACGATCGCGGGGAAAGGCAGCTTCAGCACGGCCACGGCGACGAAGGCCGCCAGCGCCAGCCCCCACAGCGGGGGCGCCTTCAGCACCCGCGAGCCGATGCGCCAGGCCGCATGCAGCACGATCGCCGTCACCGCCGGCTTGATGCCGTAGAACGCGCCGGCCACCAGCGGATGGCGGCCGTGCGTCATGTACAGCCACGACAGCGCCAGCAGCAGCAGCAGCGACGGCAGCACGAACAGCATGCCGGCGGCGATGCCGCCGCGCGTGCGGTGCAGCAGCCAGCCCAGGTAGGTGGCCAGCTGCTGCGCCTCCGGGCCCGGCAGCACCATGCAGTAGTTCAGCGCGTGCAGGAAGCGCCGTTCGCTGATCCAGCGCCGGCGCTCCACGAGCTCGGCATGCATGATCGCAATCTGGCCGGCCGGGCCGCCGAAGCCGATGCAGCCGAGCTTGAACCAGAAGCGCAGCGCCTCGCCGAAGCCGGGGACGGGCGACGCGCTCACGGCCCCGCGGCTCCTGCGCGGGCAACGCCCGCGCCAGACGCGCCCCTGCGACCGGCGAGCGCCGCAGCGGCGAAGACCAGCAGCGCCAGCAGCGCCAGCGGCGCGTGTCCCGCGGGCGCGGCCCAGCGCGCATACGGCGTCAGGCCGGCGCGCCCCTCGACCGTGGCCGTCAGCCGCCCCGCGGTGAACGGGGGCAGCACCGCGCTCACGCGCCCGGCATGGTCGACGACCGCCGTGGCACCGGTGTTGGTGGCACGCAGCATCGGGCGCTGGAACTCGAGCGCGCGCAACCGGGAGATGTTCAGGTGCTGCGGCACCGCGGACGTGTCGCCGAACCAGCCGATGTTGCTCAGGTTGACCATCACCGTGGGCGCCCGGGCCGGCACCGCGAAGCGCCGCGCGAGCTTCTCGCCGAACAGGTCCTCGTAGCAGATGTTGGGCGCCAGGCGCTGGCCGGCGAAGTCGAACGAGGGGGCGGCGAGCGGCCCGCGCGCGAAGTCGCCCAGCGGGATGCTCATCGCCTCGGTGAACCAGCGGAAACCCTTCGGGATGAACTCGCCGAACGGCACCAGGTGGTGCTTGTCGTAGCGGTACGGCGCGGCGCCGGGCGGCCCGCCGGCCAGCCCCAGCACCGAGTTGGTGTAGCCGCGCTCGAAGTCGCCCAGCGGCAGGCCGACCAGCGCGGCGCGGCCCGGCGCGGCGAAGTGCGCCCGCAGCGCCTCGAGGTAGCCCGGGGCCGCCTGCTCGAGCTGCGAGGGCAGCAGCGGGATCGCGGTCTCGGGCGCGACGACCAGGCCCGGCGGCGCCGCGACCAGCTCGCCTGCCAGGGCCTGCAGCGCCGCCGGCAGCCGCTCGGCGGCGAACTTCTCGTCCTGCGCCACGTTGGTCTGCAGCAGCGTCACCTGCAGCGAGCCGGTGCCCCGGGTGTGCTGCGTCGGGCCACCCAGCGCCAGCGCGGCCAGCAGCGCCGCGCCGGCGGCGGCCCCTTGCCAGCGCCGGCCGCGGCTGGCAAGCAGCGTGGCCAGCGCCAGCGCAAGCGCCGCGGCGGCCGCGCCGATGCCGTAGACCCCGATCCAGGGCGCCAGCGCCGCCAGCGGGGCATCGACCTGGGCGTAGCCCGAGGCGAGCCACGGGAAGCCGGTGAAGAGCTCGCCGCGCGCCAGCTCGGCCAGCAGCCACAGCGCGACCAGCAGCGGCAGGTCGCGTGCCATTGCGCCGCTGCGCCAGCGCGCGTAGGCGGCACAGGCCGCCCCCAAGTACAGCGCAAGGAAGGCCGACAGCGCCAGCACCGCCAGCGCCGCCAGCGGCGCGGCGATGCCGCCGTAGCGGTTCATGCTGACGAACAGCCACCAGACGCCGACGCCCAGCCAGCCGGTGCCGTAGGCCCAGCCGAGCAGCGCCGCGCGGCCGGGTGCGACGCGCTGCAGCAGCAGCAGCAACGCCGCCAGCGTGGCGATCGGCAGCGGCCAGGCGGCCGTGTGCACGTAGGCCGGCGTCTGTGCGGCGCCCAGCGCGGCCGCGGCGAGGACGCCGGCGACGGCGTTCAATCGACGCCGGCGCCTTCGGCCGCCGGCGGCGCCGGCACGCGGGCGACACGGAACCAGCGCACGGCGCCACCCCGCGTCAGCATCACCGTGAAGCGCAGACCCTGCAGCTCGACCGCCTCGCCGCGCCGCGGCACGCGCCCGAGCTCGTGCGCGACCAGGCCGCCGATGGTGTCGAAGTCCTCCTCCGGCAGCGCGGTGCCGAAGGCGTCGTTGACGGCCTCGATCGACACGTCGCCGGCCACGCGCTGGCTGCCGTCGGCCAGCGTGTAGATGCCGTGCTCGGCGTCCTTGTCGTCGAACTCGTCCTCGATCTCGCCGACGATCTCCTCGAGCACGTCCTCGATCGTGATCAGGCCGGCGACGTTGCCGAACTCGTCGATCACGATCGCCAGGTGGTTGCGGTTGCTGCGGAAGTCGCGCAGCAGCTCGTTGAGCCGCTTGCTCTCGGGCACGAAGACCGCCGGCCGCAGCAGCGTGCGCAGGTTCAGCTCGGGGGCCCGCTGCAGCTTCAGCAGGTCCTTGGCCATCAGGATGCCGATGATGTTGTCGCGCGAGCCCTCGAAGACGGGAAAGCGCGAGTGCGCGGTGTCGATGACCAGCGCGAGCAGTTCCTCGTAGGGCGACTCGATGTCGAGCAGGTCCATCCGCGGGGCGGCCACCATCGCGTCGCCGGCGGTCTGCTCGGCCATCCGCAGCACGCCCTCGAGCATCTGGCGGCTCTCGGGCTCGATCAGCTCGCGGTGCTCGGCCTGTGCGAGCGTGCGGATCAGCTCGTCCTTGCTGTCGACGCCCGGCGAGACGAACTCGAGCAGCCGTTCGAAGAAGGAGCGCTTGTCGGCCGGCGCGGCGGCAGCGGCGCGGGCAAGCGCGCAGACGGAGGTTCGGACACGGGGGGTGCCGGCTGTCGAACAGGGCGCGGAGCATACCGCAGGGTCATGGCGCGCGGCTTGACACCCGCGGGGCCTTGAACGACATTCGGCGCCCCTCATCTGAGAGGCCCGCCGCGTTGCGCGCCGCCCTGCCCGGAACATGTCCCTGATCCCCGCCACCATCCTGACCGGCTTCCTCGGCTCCGGCAAGACCACGCTGCTCAAGCGCGTGCTCACCGAGGCCCACGGCCAGAAGATCGCCGTCATCGAGAACGAGTTCGGCGAGGAGAACATCGACAACGAGATCCTCTCGGTCAACACCGAGGAGCAGATCATCCAGATGAGCAACGGCTGCGTCTGCTGCACGATCCGCGAGGACCTGCGCAGCACGCTGGCCGACCTGGCCGCCAAGCGCCGGCGCGGCGAGCTGCAGTTCGACCGCGTCGTCATCGAGACCACCGGCCTGGCCGACCCCGGCCCGGTCGCGCAGACGTTCTTCATGGACGACGAGATCGCCGAGGCCTACCTGCTCGACTCGGTGCTGACGCTGGTCGACGCCAAGCACGCCTCCGGGCAGCTCGACACGCGCCAGGAGGCGCGGCGCCAGGTGGGCTTCGCAGACCAGATCTTCATCAGCAAGTCCGACCTGGTGGCGCGCGAGGAGGTCGATGCGCTGATCCACCGCCTGAAGCACATGAACCCGCGCGCGCCGCAGCGCACGGTGCACTTCGGCGAGGTGCCGCTCGCGGAGGTGTTCGACCTCAAGGGCTTCAACCTGAACGCCAAGCTCGACATCGACCCCGAGTTCCTCGCTGGCGACGGGCACGGCCACGATCACCACGACCACGACCACGACCGCGAGCACGGCGAGCACTGCGACCACCCGCACCACCACGCCCACGACGACGACGTGAAGAGCTTCGTCTTCCGCAGCAAGCGGGCCTTCAACCCGGCCAAGCTCGAGGACTTCCTCGGTGCCATCGTCCAGGTCTACGGCCCGAAGATGCTGCGCTACAAGGGCGTGCTGTACATGAAGGGCAGCGACCGCAAGGTCGTTTTCCAGGGCGTGCACCAGCTGATGGGCAGCGACCTCGGGCCGCGCTGGGCGCCGCAGGAGGAGAAGATGAGCAAGCTGGTGTTCATCGGCATCGACCTGCCGCGCGACGTGCTCGAGCAGGGGCTGGAGCAGTGCCTGGCGTGACCGCCCGCGCGCTTGCGGCGCGCAGGTTGTCGGGCCGGGGGCCGTGGCTACAATCCGCGCGCTTTCGGCCCCCCCTGCCCCGCGAGACGGGCGGCCGCAGGCGGCGCCGGTGCCGCAAGGCGCCCCGGGGTTCCGGGAGCAGCGACGCGTTCCCACAGCAGGCGAGGAGAGTTCCGTGAGCAAGCCAGCGGCTGCGGCCAAGGGTGCCAAGTCGGCGTCCCGGCCCACCCCCAAGGCGGCCCCCAAGGCCGCCCCCAAGGCGCCCGCGAAGGCGGCCCCGAAGCCAGCGGCCAAGGCACCGGCCCGGCCGGCCGCGAAGCCGGAGCCGGCCGCGAAGGCCCAGACCAGGGCCGCCGCGCCGGCGCCCGCGAAGGTTGCCGCGAAGACCCCGGCGAAGGTCCCTGCGGCGGTGTCGGCGAAGGTGGCCGTCCCGCCAGCGCCCATGCCAGCCGCCAAGCCCCCGGCCAAGCCCGTCCCCGCGACGGCCGCAGCGCAGCCGGCCAAGGCCCCGGCGCCGAAGCCAACCGCGGCACCGGCGCCCGCCACGCCAGCGCCATCCGCGGCCAGCGCGGCTGCCGCGCAGCGCTTCACCGATCGGTTCGCCCCCGGCCCGGCGCCATCGCGCGTCGTCGCCGAGGCCGCCGCCCGGCCGGCGCGCAAGATCGATCCCAGGCTCGTCAACGCCTGGAAGACCAAGGCCGGGCGCGACCTGACCGAGGACGAGCTGCTGGCGATGCCCGACAGCGAGTACATGAACGACAAGCAGCTCGAGTTCTTCCGCGCGCGGCTGCAGCAGCAGAAGGACGACCTGCTGTCCAACGCCGGCGAGACGACCGAGCACCTGCGTGAGGACACCTCGATCGTGCCCGACCCGGCCGACCGGGCGACGATCGAGGAGGAGCACGCCCTGGAGCTGCGCACCCGCGACCGCGAGCGCAAGCTTCTGAAGAAGATCGCGCAGTCGCTGGAGCGACTGGACCGGGGAGACTACGGATACTGCGACGAGACCGGCGAGCCGATCGGGCTGGCAAGGCTTCTGGCGCGCCCGACGGCGACGCTGTCGCTGGAGGCGCAGCAGCGCCGCGAGCTCAAGCAGAAGATGTTCGGCGACTGAAACACCCACCCCCGGCCCGGGAACTCCCGGTCCGGGTGGCGCGGGGCGGGGGCGGGGCGGCTCGACCGCGGCTTGATTTTCCGCGCGTCAGTTCACGCCGCCCGGTCGGACGGGGCCCGCCGCGGCGGTGGCGGCATGTCCACGGCGGCCGGCTGGCGGTACGATCGCCGCGGCATGAGCGAAAACGACAGCTTCCTCCGGAAAGTGGTCCGGTTCGTCGCGAACCCGGGCACGGACTGGACCGTCATCAACTCTCGCCAAACCGACGCCCAGGACCTCGAACTCGAGAAGTCCGAACTGAAGGCCATCATCGAGCGCAAGCGGCGCAACGACTTCGTCCGCAAGCGCGAGCTCGACATGCTGCGCCGGGTCCGGCGCGAGGGCCTGTCGGCCGAGCAGTTCGCCGCCCTGCGCACCACCGGGAAGCTCGAGGACTCCGAGGGCAGGTCTTCCGAGCGGTCCGACGCCGCGCGTTCGGACGTCGGCATCAAGACCAAGATCGACCAGATCGAGCAGCAGATGGTCGGCGAGGGCATCGCCACCGGCGCGCGGTCGCCGGCCGACTCCGCCGCTCGCTTCGCGGCCGGGCCGATGTCTACGCCGCCCGTGCTGCGCGAGGCGTTGAGCCCCCCCAGCCGCACTGCCCAGCAGGCACCGCGGCACCTCGACGAGGACATGCTGCCGGCGCTGCCGCCGCTGTCCGAGGTCGCCCTGCCGCCAGCCGCGGCACCGGCTCCGATGCAGATGGCGCCGCGGCTGCCGCCGCTCGCGCCGGCCCCCGCTCCCGCCCCGCCGCCGGTGGTCGCGCCGATGGCGCCGGTCGAGTTCGGGCCGTTGCCCGGCGGCGAACCGAGCGACTTCGTCGATCCGCTCGGCGCCGAGGTCGGCGAGATACAGCACGACCCCGAGCTCGACGAGGCGGTGATCGCCTTTGCCAACGCCGACTTCGAGCAGTGTGAAGCGTCGCTGGTGGCCCTGACGGCGACGGGTGCGCCGCGGGCGCAGCACGCCGAGTCGTGGCTCGTGCTGTTCGACCTGTACCGCGCCACCGGGCAGCATCAGCGCTTCGAGAACCTGGCGGTCGAGTACGCGCACCGCTTCGGCTGGAGCGCACCCCAGTGGTACTCGCTGCCCCGGCTGGTGGCCGACGCCATCGCCGACGAGCCGGTGCCGGCCAGCGCCTCGGCGGCCTCGGCCCGCGATGCCGAGGTCGGCTGGGTGGCGCCCGAGCGGCTCGACATCGAGGCGGTGTCGCGGCTGCGCTCGCAGACGCTGCAGCTGCCGCTGCCCTGGGTGCTCGACTTCGGTCGCCTGGTCCACGTCGACGCCGAGGCCGCGATGCAGCTGTCGACGCTGTTCCGCCTGTGGTCGGGGCAGGCCATCGAGATGCGCTGGATCGGCGGCGAGCGGCTTCTGCAAGTGCTGACCGAGGCCGCGCCCACGGGCGTGCGCGATGCCGACCCGGTGTTCTGGCTGACCCGGCTGGACGCGCTGCGGCTGGCCAACCGCGCCGACCAGTTCGACGAGACCGCGATCGACTACTGCGTCACCTACGAGGTCAGCCCGCCGAGCTGGGAGCCGACGCGCTGCAAGGTGATGCTCGGCAGCACGGCGCTGTCGACCCGCACGCCCCCGCTGTCGATGGTGGGCGACTTCTCCACCGCCTTCCTCGAGAGCGGCGTGCACGACGACCTCGGGCACGGCGTCGAGGTGGCGCACGCCGAGCTGTCGGGCCAGCTGGCCGGCGACATCGGGGCCACGCTGGCCAAGCTCGCGGCCGGTCTCGGCACGGCGCCGGTGATCGAGGTGTCCTGCGCGCGCCTGATCCGCGTCGACTTCATCGCCGCCGGCGACCTGCTGAACTGGGTGCTGGCACGGCGCGGCGAGGACCGCACGGTGCGGTTCACCGAGATGCACCGGCTGGTGGCGCTGTTCTTCGGCGCGATGGGCATCAACGAGCACGCCTCGCTGCGGGTTCGCAAGGTCTAGCTGCGCGGGCCCCGCGGCCCGCGTGCGCCCCCGCCTGCCTTCACCCCGCCACGACGGGCGCAGCCGCCGCCGGCTACAGTGTCCGGATGGACACCTACCACGGCACCACGATCCTCGGCGTGCGCCGCAGCACCTCGCAGGGCTGGCAGGTCGCGCTCGGCGGCGACGGCCAGGTCACGCTCGGCACCATCGTCGTCAAGTCCAGCGCGCGCAAGGTGCGCAAGCTGCACCACGACAAGGTGCTCGCGGGCTTCGCCGGCGCCACCGCCGACGCGTTCACGCTGTTCGAGCGCTTCGAGGCCAAGCTCGACAAGCACCAGGGCCACCTGCAGCGTGCCGCGATCGAGCTGACGCGCGACTGGCGCACCGACCGCGTGCTGCGCCGCCTCGAGGCGATGCTGGCGGTGGCCGACGCGCAGCACTCGCTGGTCATCACCGGCAACGGCGACGTGCTCGAGCCCGAGCACGGCATCGTCGCCATCGGCTCCGGCGGCGCCTACGCGCAGGCCGCGGCACGCGCGCTGCTCGAGCACACCGCGCTGACGGCCGAGCAGGTCGTCCGCAACAGCCTCGCGATCGCCGGCGAGCTGTGCATCTACACCAACCAGCACCACACGATCGAGACCCTCGGCCCCGCATCATGAGCATGACCCCGAAGGAGATCGTCTCCGAGCTCGACCGCCACATCGTCGGCCAGCGCGAGGCCAAGCGCGCGGTGGCCATCGCGCTGCGCAACCGCTGGCGGCGCCAGCAGGTCGAAGGGCCGCTGCGCTCCGAGATCACGCCGAAGAACATCCTGATGATCGGCCCCACCGGCGTCGGCAAGACGGAGATCGCGCGTCGCCTCGCGCGGCTGGCCGGCGCGCCCTTCGTCAAGGTCGAGGCCACCAAGTTCACCGAGGTGGGCTACGTTGGCAAGGACGTCGACACGATCGTCCGCGACCTGGCCGACGTCGCCGTCAAGCAGGAGCGCGAGCGGCAGATGCGGGCCCGGCGCACGCTGGCCGAGGACGCCGCCGAGGACCGCGTGCTCGACATCCTGGTGCCGCCGCCGCGCGGCGCCGGCTTCGTGACCGACGCCCCGCCGGCCGACAACGCGGCCCGCCAGGTGATGCGCAAGCGCCTGCGCGAGGGCAGCCTCGCCGACAAGGAGATCGAGATCGAGCTCGCCGAGCCCAAGCCCGCGCTCGAGATCCTGGGTCCGCAGAACCTGCCCGGCATGGACGAGATGGCCGAGCAGCTCAAGGGCCTGTTCTCGCAGATGGGCGCCGGCAAGCGCAAGACGCGCAAGGTCACCATCCGCGAGGCCCTCGAGCGGCTGACCGAGGAGGAGGCGGCGCGCCTCGTCAACGAGGACGAGATCCGCACCGCGGCGCTGGCGCACGCCGAGTCCAGCGGCATCGTCTTCATCGACGAGATCGACAAGGTCGCGTCGCGCTCCGAGGCGGGCGGCGCCGACGTCAGCCGCCAGGGCGTGCAGCGCGACCTGCTGCCGCTGGTGGAGGGCACCACCGTCAACACCAAGTACGGCATGGTGAAGACGGACCACATCCTGTTCATCGCCAGCGGCGCGTTCCACCTCGCCCGGCCGAGCGACCTGATCCCCGAGCTGCAGGGGCGCTTCCCGATCCGCGTCGAGCTGGCCTCGCTGTCGGTGGCCGACTTCGAGGCCATCCTGACCAGCACGCAGGCCAGCCTGATCAAGCAGTACCAGGCGCTGCTGGCCACCGAGGGGGTGACGCTCGAGTTCACGCCCGACGCGGTGCGGCGCCTGGCCGAGATCGCGTTCGAGGTGAACGAGCGCACCGAGAACATCGGGGCGCGGCGGCTGGCCACCGTGATGGAGCGCCTGCTCGACGAAGTCAGCTTCGACGCGCCCGAGCGCGGCGGCCAGGCCGTCGTGCTCGACGCCGCGACGGTGGATGCGCGCCTGGGCGACCTGGCGCGCAACGAGGACCTCTCCCGCTTCATCCTTTAGGGGCCCGCCGATGCCAGCCTACGTTCCGCCGCCCCCGCTGCGCCCGCTGGGCCGCTCCGGCCTGCGGGTCGCGCCGCTCGCCTTCGGCGGCAACGTGTTCGGCTGGACCGCCGACGAGCCAACCTCGTTCGCGCTGCTCGACGCATTCGTCGAGGGTGGCTTCCAGCTCGTCGACACCGCCGACGTCTACTCGCGCTGGGTGCCGGGCCACGCCGGCGGCGAGAGCGAGGCCATCGTCGGGCGCTGGCTGAAGGCGCGCGGGCCGGCGCTGCGCGAGCGCGTCGTCATCGCCACCAAGGTGGGCATGGCGATGGGCGACGAGGGCAGCGGCCGGGGCGGCCTGTCGCGGCGCTGGATCCGCCAGGCCGTGCACGAGTCGCTCGCGCGGCTGCAGGTCGAGCGCATCGACCTGTACCAGGCACACCGCGACGACCCGGACACGCCCCTCGAGGAGACGCTGGGCGCCTTCGCCGAGCTGATCCGCGAGGGCAAGGTGCGCGCGATCGGCGCCAGCAACCACGACGCGGCACGCCTGGCCGAGGCGCTGGCGGTCAGCGCGCGCCTCGGCCTGCCCCG
>Ga0209985_10005254_pt1 | contig 10134 bp, 20 predicted proteins | sample NOAtaG_FD_187305 | JGI IMG/M metagenome (GOLD analysis project Ga0209985, IMG submission 187305) | Freshwater lake microbial communities from Lake Erie, under a cyanobacterial bloom - NOAA_Erie_Diel6S_1000h metaG (SPAdes) (version 2) | ecosystem: Environmental > Aquatic > Freshwater > Lake ... | reverse complement strand
CGACCGCGGCATTCACCCCCGATCGCCGCGCCTACGGCTGGTATTCGTTCGACATGGAGGGACTGGAAGGGCAGGAGGGGCCCACCAGCAAGCCGTATCGCGACGGGATCATGCTGCACGGCGGGGGCACCGCCTGCGGTTGGCCAGGGGCCTGGAACCCGCGGCAGGAGCTGCACCCCACCCTCGGCTGCCCGCGGCTCCACAACCAGGATCTCAGGGATCGGATCCTCCCCCTGCTCGATCTGGGAACGGTGTGGATCAGCGTGCTGCAGGAGGTTGCGTGAGCAGCACGGTCCTGGAGCGCCTGAACAAGCGCTTTCACGCCTTGAGGGCGGAAGTGGATGCTGTGGCCGCAACTGCGGCCGAGGTGGACACGATCCGGCAGGAATGCGCCGCGGCGATGGAGGCGGCCTATGGCGATGCCGCCCGGAAATACGAGGCCGGACTGGAGGCGGCGCAGGAGGCGGCAATCCAGCAGGGCATGGAGCTGGAGCGGCAGCGGACCCTGTTGCTGATCTCGCTGGCGGGCGAGGGCACAAAGGAAGGCGGTGCCGGTGCCCAGGCCTTGGCCAAGCTCCGCCGGATGGTGCTGAAGGAAGAGGGCTTATCGTGACCCGTTGCCTGGACTACGACAACGAAACCAGAGAGCGGCTGGCCAGGGCGATATTGGCGTACCCGCTGGAGGCGTCCCACGCCTCCATCAGCCGGGAGCTTGAGATGTTCCCCGATACCGTCCGCCGCGTCCGGCTTGGCCTGCTGTGGGCCTCGTTTGCGCCAGAGCTGCCACGCCTGACGCTGGAGCGGGCCACGCGCACATGCCGCACGTGCCGCCTGTTTAACCACAAGCCCTACCGGCGCAAGGCGAACGGCAAGGAACGCCGGTTTTTTGGGCGCTGCACCCTCGGCTATCCCGAGGCAAAGGACGACCACGACTATGCCCGGTTCTGCGAGGTCTACCTGGGAAAGGGCGAGGTCGTGCCGGAAGCGGCCGAGGCCTGCGAGATGACCCCGTGACCGCCGCCGCCTTCACCGGGATCTCCACCCCCCGCGCCGATCAGTTCAGACCTGGCGACCACTGGACCGGGCCCAACGGTCGCTTCTACGTCGTCCGACCGTTGGGCCGCATGCCCCGCCACGTGTGCCTGGCGCCCCTTGCCGGCGGCGCACACGTGCTGATGCGCCGCGATTCGGTGCGGGGGTTCCGGCGGGTCAAATGGGGCGGGAACGCCTAGGCGTCAGCGCCTCACCAGGCCGGCTGCCCTGTCCTGACCTTCAACGCCCGGTTCCAGGCAACAGCTGCGCCCGTCACCACGGCCACCGACGGCAGGGGATCACAGGAGAGCAGGAGGTGCTGAGCGATGGCGCGAATCACCCCGTTGGCGTCGGGGTCGCCTGCCCACCGCTGGGCAATCAGGCTGGGCAGGTAGCCGGCGGCGTGCTGGCAGGGATCCTGCTTCAGGCCGTGGGGCTGCGGCGGCTGGCAGGGGCGGGCCTGGGGTTGCGGAGCAGGGGGAGCGATCACCACGCCCATGGCCTCCAGGAACCACCCATCCATCCACACCGCGAAGGCGGGACTGATCCAGCGGGCAAGGTCCACGGCAAGGCGGGGGTGAATCCAGGTGCCCTGCAGCTCGGGGCTGCCGCCCTTGACGATGTGAATCAGGCCATCGATTCCCGAAGTCGGAATTCCGACCTCGGCTGCGCCGCAAGGGATCTGAATGCCCAACCCCTCGGCAAGGGCGCAGACGTACTCCTTGGTTCGGGCGTTGGCGGAGTAGAGCGTCCACCGCTTCCCGCCGGCCTTGCACATGGCCGTGGCGTTCACAAAGCCATCCGCCTCGCGGCGCTGAATTGCGCAGCCGTTCCACTGCCGGGCCTCGATGCCGGCCGACAGCAGAGCTGGGCCGCAGTTCGCGTTCTTCATGGGTTATCCCGCTCGGGGCGGGTCGTTTGGAGCCCTGGCATCCCTGCCAAGGTCTTCAAAGCGTAGGGGTATCCGCCCACGCTTTGTCAAGCGATTGTTACGCCGGGTCGTTGGATGAGGTTTCAGGAGGGCCCAAACAAACCCCCCACCCCTGCCCTGATTCCCAGTCAGGGACTGGTGTTGTATTCGGGCCAACCCGGACTGCTGCAGGTTATCCCAGATCGCCCAGTGCAGGCTCAGATGCTGCGCGGTTGCTCTGTCCCTATCTTGATCTAGGATAGACCCGAATCACCACCCCATTCCCAGATCACATGAACCCTATCAAAGCCATCGTGCACAGCTTGATGCAGTGGAACAATGGAGACCGCATGACCGAGATCATGGTTGACCTTGACTCCGATGCGGTGGAGCGACTGGAGAGGATGGCCGCCGAGCAGGGGGTCACTGTTGACAAGCTGGCGGAGGAGTTGCTGAGCAAAGGGCTGCAGCAGTTGGAGGCGAGGTGGCCTTTTGTGTCGCCCCTGTCCTGACCTAGGCTACCGAAGGAGCGATCCAAGCCCAGGGAGGTAGTAGCCCCTGGGCTTTTTTATGCTCACCCCTCGCCAACCTCTCGCCCCTGGCTGATCAGCAGCGCCCGGTAGTGCCCCATCACCACCCCGAGGCTCCGATGCACCAGGCAGGAGCCACCGGAGCAGACGCGCCACAGGCGCTGCCCAGGCCGGCTGTCTGAGATCACCAAATGCACCTGACCGTCAATATCCACCTCAGGCGTTGTCGTAGATGGTGTAAACCTGGCCCAGCACCATCAGGCTGGCGCCGTACTTCACCAGAGCGCCTGCATCGCCCTCCTCTTGCTTGGAAGTGATTCGGCCGTAGCAGAGCTTCTTCTCAGTGGTGCCACCAGGCCCGACCCGCAGATACTTAACGGCGAGCTTCTCGGCAACACCTAACTGACGAATGACCTCCATGATCTTGTGATCGACCGATTTATGCACGGTCATACCCTTAAAGGCGATGCTGGAGTCGGTATTGATTCCGATAGAGATTGAAGCGCCGCGGGTTACCTGATCGTGCGTGAGAACTTTCTCGTCCTGTTCCTGCGTCGAGAGGGGGGCGCCGGTGACGTTGAGGAGCTGGATCGGCTTGCCGGTTCCATCCAAGGGGTAGAGGCCCGTGGTCACGGTGCCAGCGGCAACGGCGGCCGAGGTGATGTTGGCGCCGGTGAGGGCATAGCTCACGGTGAAGGGGGAGGCGGTGGTAACCCCCGTCACGGTGAAGGTGCCGTTACAGCTCGCGAAGGGGCTCGGAAGGGCGGCCACGGTGATCCGCTCGCCCACGAGCACACCAGCAGCGGCGTTGAGGGTCAGGGTCACCGCGTTGGTAGCGAGCGCCGCATTGGTGACGGTGCGAACCACGCCGTTCACATTCAGCTGGAAGGTGGAGGCCTCCCCACTGGTGCTCACAGCCCCGGCGCCGCCGATCGCGTTGGCGGTGTTCAGCCAGGCGCTGAGGTTCGCACCGTTGTTGGCGGCGGCGGCAGCAGCATCTTCCAGTGCCACGGATGCGAGTCGCATCGGGACGATGAAATGCTGAATATCCAGCGCGGCGGCGTAATCAACGGTCGAGGGCATGGCCAGGGGGTGTTTCTCTACCTGGAGTTTTCCCGGCTCGCCAGCACCAGCACCGCGCCGGCCTGGGCAGCGGTAAACGATCGCCCCGGCACCGCATCGGCGGGCACCCGCAGGGCCACGACCTCGCCGGCCTCAGAGGCGAACTCCCGCACTCGGCCCGCGGCACTGGCCTGGGCCACGAGGAACCCGCCCCAGTGGCCTGCATCCACCCGATAGGGGGCTAGGAGGATCGCATCCTCGGCCGCCCAACACAGCCGCGGCGGTGGGGCGACGCCTCGGCCCTGGGCCTCCAGATCGGCCAGCCATGGGCCGTCGAGCACGAACCCCGGCAGGAGGTTGCGCTCCAGCAGCTCCAGCAGGGCGGCGCCGGCCTCGCTCGGGGGGCGCGGCTTCTCGGCCACCTCCACCCAGAAGCAGAAGTCCCGGAGGCTGTAGGGCTCGGGCTGGGCTTCGCGATTGCGGTTGGTCTCGGCGAGGATCAGGGCGATTTGGGCGACGCCTTTCTCTTCCCGGTGAAGCCTCTCTCGTTCGGCTGTGTGACCCGCCTGTAGGGCTTGGAGGACATAGCCGGCGGAGAGCTTCCCGAAGCGCTCGCGGCTGAACTCAGGGGCTCCGGGCCAGAATCTGCGGCAATCCCAGAAGGCTCGGGCCCAGTCGGGTCGGTCGCAATCGAGCTGCTGACCTCCTGCAACTTTCCCAGCGCCTCCTCCAACGCTCGCATCTCGGCCGCCGGGTCCTGCTGCAGGCCAGCGCCGGCCCGCTCCTCCTCCTGCTCAAAGGCGTGGAGGATCCCCAGCAGGGGGCCGGGGAGTTTGCGAGTCTGCTCATCGGTCCAGGCGGGCTTGATCCGGTTCAGGATCACGGTGACGGACCGAATCACGACACGGTTGGTGATGGCTCTGGCTTCTTCCAGGAAGGGGCCGATGATCTCAGCGTGAACCACCTGCAGGGCCTGCTCCTCGGGGCTCATCCGGCCGGCTTTGGCGCCCTGTTCCTGCGCCAGGAGCCGGACAAGCAGGCCGTAGCACCAGTGGGCAGTGTGATCGGGGGCGGCCTGGCTGAGGGCAACCGCAGCGGCGGTGATCAGGCGATAAAGGGCGTTCTGTGGGTCAATCTCCCGGATCCCCTGCATCTCGTCCACAGTGAGGTAGCCCAGCCGGGGGATGGTCATTTCCCCGCCGTTCCACTCGATCGTGGCGGTGGCCTGCTCGGGGGCCTGGGGGGCGGTTTCCCAGGGGAGGAGGTCAAAGGTCATTTCAGGCTGCGGAAGGCTTGGATGAATGATGCCCGGTATTGGGCCCGATAGTCATAGGGCTCGATGCCGGGAACTTTGATGGTCCCGATCACCGCCGAAGTCCAGGGCCGGGCGGGCAGGTTCACGAGGGGGCGGGTCCTGTCGCCCCAGGGATGGATGTTCGCGCCGTAGTGAACCGCCGTGGCATAGCCCACGGCCCATCGGAAGGTGCAGAGGTTGCCGCTGATCTGGAAGGAGTTGCTGGCCCGCAGGGTGCCGAGGTCCACGATGTTCCGGGGCGATCCCACCGGGCGGCCCCTGGTGCGGCTGCCATCGCGGCGGAAGGCGCCCCCGCGCATGGTCACCCGTGGCCAATCCCATGCCTTGGTGCCCAACGCATCTTGAAAGGCGCTGTTGAGCTCTGGGAACACCACTCGCGCCGCCGCCTCTGATGCCCGCTGCGCCCTGGTGAGGGTGGCCGGGTTCACGCGCACCGTTGCCCTGGTGGCCAGCCTCATCGCCCTGCCGCAAAGGTGCCGGTGAACTCGTCGCCGGCTTCAACGCGGATCAGGGCATCAATGCCGCCGATGCCCGAGAGGGTCGCGATCGTGACCCAGCCGCGCTCCGCTTCGGTGGTGGCCGGCAGGCTGGCCAGGTCGCCCATGAACGCCTCCAGCTTCTCGCCGCGGGGGAGCCCCGTGGGCCTGAGGCCGGTATCGGTCCAACTCCAGGCGCCCCCCTCGTCCAGCCAGTTGGCGCCGGATGGCACCACGGCCCAGCGGGTGATGTTGCCCTCGATGCCGCCCGAGCCGATGGAGCGCCCGCCACTCTCCCGCTCGCCGCCGGGGTCCTGGGCCTCAGCAAAGGCCTCGATCACCACCAGATCAGTGGCCCGCTGCAGCCCCTCCCGCAGGCTGGTAGCCGCTGCGGTGGGGCGCCGCCAGAGGAGGCGAAGGTTTGCAAAGGGGGCGAAGGGGGTGGCCATGGGTTAGCGGCGGCCTCTCGCGGCGTAGTCACGCGCAATGCGAGCGTTTAGCCCTGCGGTGGTCGGTGAATTGAGCCGTTGCTCCTGTCTTTTCAGCTCGGCCTTGGATGGTGGCTTTTGCATGTCAAAGGCCCGTTGCCTCGCCGCCTTTGCTGCACGCACGGCCCTGGCCTCAATCTGACGATCCCTGAAGCCTGTGCGGGCGGCCCGAGACATACGACGACCCACGGCCTCAATTCGTGTTGCCTGTGTCAGCAAGTCGTCTGCTGTTTTCGGTTTCTTGGATGACTTGGCCCGCTGAATCTGAATAGGAGTCTCGCCGCGCTGGGTTCTTGGGCTGATAATCCAGCCCTCTTGACTTCCTTGAGTGTGCCTTTGCGCGGTGAAGTTGCCTCCACTAACTTCCGACTTAAATGCGCCTAGCCCTAGCTTATTTCGCTTTGCAGGAGTCAAGGATGAACCAGGGATAAAGTACCCGGTCTGCCCTCTCCCTCGATCAAATGGAACCGCTCCCCGGAGACGGCTCAAGGAGGTCCACTCTTTGCCGTTGATCTTTGGCGCTGACGCCGCCTTGGCCTTGCCGGGCTTGGCCGCAGCAGCCTTCGCCCCCTTCCTCTCCGCAATCGCCCCCACCTTCAACCCCTTCGGCTTCACCACCGTCCCCGCCGGCCGCGCGGCCTTCATACGCCTCGCCGGAGGCGCCGGAACCGTGCTGGTCAGAACCTGCTGGGAGGTGGCTGGCTTCAGGCCACGGCGAGCGCCCCGCTCCCGTTGAATGCGGCGGCTCAGTGCCTGCCGGTTGTCCTTGAGGCCTTGCTTTGCCTCGGCTGCGTTGGCGGTGCCTGGCTTGGCGTTGCTGAGCCGCCGCCGGGCCCCTCTCACCGCGCCCACGTACTCGCTGATCTTGCCGCGATCGGCTGTGGGCCCTGGCCGCATTGCGGGGCGATTGGGGCGAATCACCCGCACCGACGACTTGGCCGCCGCCACAGGCTTGGCCGCCCCCTTCCCGCCCTTCCGAATCACCCCCGCTGGCCCCTTCCCAGCCATCCGCACCGTGGAGGCCGCCCGCGCCTTCCCGAGCCGGTTGGCGCCCTTGGTGACGGCCCCCTTCTGCGCCCGCAGGCTCAGCGATCCCCGCAGGCTGCGATCGGCCGGGTCTTTGGCGGCCAGCTTGGCGCGGCTGCGGCGGAGGCTCCCACGGGCCCCGAGGGTGCCGCCGGTGACCTTGGGCCTGGCCGCTCGCCTGGTGGCCGGCGTGCTCCGCTTCGAGGGGCCACCGCCGGGAGTCGAGGCAAATCGCCCGCTGTTGTCGCGCACGTAGCTGGTGCGCCTGCCTCTGCCGCCGCCGCGGGCCATGGGATCGGGGTCTACTGCCTCAGTTTTCCCGTGGCCCTGGGGCTGCCGTGCTCAGCGCTTCCGCCTGCCCTTGCCGCCGAGACGTTGGCGCACGGCTGCCAGTGCCTGATCCACTCGGGTGCGTGCCATCTGGCCAGCCACATAGGTGCGAGCGCCAGCAGCAGCCACGGCACGCACAGCGGCCGGCGCACCCTTGCGCTTCGTGAGCTTGCCGCCGCGGGCCGGGGGCAGCATCAGGCGGGCCTTTGCGGGCGGCAGGAGCTTCGGGCCGGTGCGTGGGGCCTGCCTGCGGCCCCTGCCGGGGCGGATCATGCCGCTGCGTGGGGCCATGGCCATCCGCCTCCGGTTGGATTGCTTGGAGGCCTTCAGGTTGTTGGTGGCCTTGGTTGCTGCGGACCGCTGCTGCGAGCTGGCGCCGGGGGTCAGCTTGGCTTTCGCGGCGCGGAGCCTGCTGCGCATGGTCAGGGTGCCGCCGAGAGCCTTGGGCTTCGGCTTGGCGGTGCGGCGGCTGGCTGAGGTGCTGCGCTTGGAGGAGCTGCCTCCGCCCGAGGACGAGAACCGCCCGGAGGCGTCCCTGGCGTAGTTGCGTCCTTTGCCTCTGCCGCGTGCCATGAGGAATCCCTGTCTGTCGGCAGTTTTCCCGCTCAGCTCCGCAGCAGCATCCCGGCGCCCATCGCCGCCTGCGGTGCGATCCGGGGCACGTTCAGGGCCGTGGCGATCCGGTTGATCAGCGCTTGGGTCCGCTCGTCCCGCTGCCCCTGCGCCGTGGCCCTGGCGCCGCCGCCGAAGCGGTAGCGGGCCTTCAGGAGGGAGGTGTCCCACGCCAGCTTGCCGGCCTGATTCAGCTGCTCATCCCGCGTGGGCGAGGTGCCGGGGATCGGGCCTTCGTATTCCTCGGCGTTCCCGAGGTGAGCAGTGCCCGCGTCAATCTCATCGGCCTGGATCTCCTCCAGGTTCACGATCTCGTCCAGCCACGCCTGGATCTGCGTCACGGTGCTGGGGCTGTGCGTGGCGACCGCGTTCATCTGCTGGGTCAACTCCACCAGGCTCCCCTCAGTGGCGGGCCAGCCGATGTAAGTCCTGATCAGGTCCCGATCGTTGCGCGTGCTGGTGGCCGTGGGGCGCCAGAGGGGGTCAGGGGCGAGCATCGGCGGCGCGGGTCAGGCTGCCCTGAGTTTTCCCGCCGCCGGATCTTCCAGGCCCTTGCGGGCCCCATGGAGCGTGCCCAGCCAGTACCGGCCCTCGGGGTCCAGGTTGGCGGTCAGCAGCCGCAGGATCTGCTCCCCCTCCGGGTCATCGGCCAAGGCTGTGAGCATCCGCAGGCCCTGCCGCGCCGCCGGGGCATTGCGGCCGAGGACAGCGACGCTGAGGCCTTGGAACAGGCGAAGCGTGGGGGAGCGGTCGGGCATGGGGGCATTCAAGCCGTACCTCAGTTTTCCCGCTACGGAGGGGGTGCCTGCCTGGCCCTGAACCGGGCCACCCGCGCCGCTCGATCGGCTCGCCCTTCGGGCGTGAAGCGCTCCCAGCAGCGGGAGCACAGCAGGCCATGGGCGCCGGTGTGGGCTGTGGCGCAGCCGGGGGCGGTGCAGGCGATCTTCACTGCAGGGGGCAGGAGGCCGGCTTGGCGGAGCTTGAAGCGGCGCCGCCGGTCGGCGGCGGTTGGGTCAGCTGGCATAGCGACGGCGGCCCCTGGCGCGGCGTGCGCGGCGCTTGCGGCCGATGGGGCTGCCGCGCTCGGCTTCAATGACGTATCGCGCAAACGGAATCAGGTTTTCGTATGCGATGTGAATAGCACGCCCAATAGCAAGAAAGCTATCATTAAGGCGGTTCACGTCGTCATTCCATTTTTTCAGGGATTCGCTGTCTACGGTTAGATGAGGCATAGCTTTAGATCTGGCCATGGCGGTGTGTGCGGTGGGGTCAGGCATGAGTCAGGAAACCGAATAGCCGACGTAGCCGCGCCCAACCGTGATGCTGGCATCAACTTTGACTTTCAAGGCGCGGCAGCGGCAGGCTTGCCAGAGCGGCCCCAGTGAATAGCTGCGCTGCTGTGACTTAAGCCACGACAGGTGCATGTCAAGCGCTTCTGCTGGCCCAAGGTCTTCAAGGTCCAACTTTATGCCGTGGCGATCGGCAAACCGCTTGGCGGAAGCGTCAAGGCGTTCTTGGTCTACGGTGGTGAATTGACGGATGACGGACAGGGACATTGGGGGCAATGCAGTGGGATGGGTTGCCGGGTGGGCCCGGCGGGCCGTGGGGGTCAGGCGGCTAACGCTCGGCTGCAGTCTTCAATTTCCATTTGAAGTAGGTCGTCAAGAAAGCGGTCTTCTTTGTGGCGGCCCATAAAGTGATCAACATGAAACTGAGCGGCGACTTCAGGATGAGGGTCGTTCCGTTGTTGATAAATAGAAGCGATTACTCCGAAGAGTTTTTGAATTTGAGCTTCGCGGCTGGTCATAACTGGTTCGCTGGTTGAGAGGTGCGGAGAGGGCTGATCCCTCCCCTGAAACCTCACAGTAACGCAACCGTTACCCCTCGCCCGTGTCTGGACAGGCCAGTTCACAAGCTGTAACGCAAGCGTTCCCTTGGGGAGGGAGCAGGCCAGGGCAGGCCAGCGCCTGGCGCCTACTTGACGGGCTTGTAGCGCTTGAGCTTCTTGGGCCTGCCGACCAAGGCAAGTTGCCGCATGCCGGTGTCTACGGCGCGGATGCGGGGGTTCTCCTTGCTGTTGCGGCCCCTGCGGCCGATCGTCCCCCTAGTCCTGTCAAGGATGGAATTGCGGCGGCGGCGCTGCGCTGAGGCTGCTCGATTGCGAACCGAACTGCTGATGCTTGTCGCCTGAGGTTTTGGCGGGCTGTAGCCCTTGGGCCTGCGCACGGTGCCAACGGAGCGGGGCCCCTTGGCGAAATCGGGCATGTTCCATGCGCCCTTGTACTTGCCAGCCGGCCCAGAGGCTTTGATGCGGAGCATGCGCCTGCTCGTGGGCTTGGGGGGCTGCACTTTC
>Ga0209985_10005253_pt1 | contig 10135 bp, 11 predicted proteins | sample NOAtaG_FD_187305 | JGI IMG/M metagenome (GOLD analysis project Ga0209985, IMG submission 187305) | Freshwater lake microbial communities from Lake Erie, under a cyanobacterial bloom - NOAA_Erie_Diel6S_1000h metaG (SPAdes) (version 2) | ecosystem: Environmental > Aquatic > Freshwater > Lake ... | reverse complement strand
TATGATAATGTACTAGGCTTTCCGCCAAGCTTAGTTGGTTGGGAAAAAGCTGGTGAAGCGATCGCTAAGTATTAATGTTTCTAACAATCTCAACTTGTGAATAATTTAAAGAAAATAGAACTATGTCTACAGATCGAAAACGGATTCTGATTATCGGTGGCAACGCAGGAGGTGCATCCTGTGCAGCGCGATCGCGTCGTTTATCAGAGACAGCAGAAATCATTGTCTTTGAGCAAGGTTCGTTTGTATCCTTTGCTAACTGCGGATTGCCCTACTATATCGGTGATGTCATTACCGATGAGAAGAAACTGCTGGTTGCCAATGTTGACTTGTTTCGCGATCGCTTCAACATTGATGTCCGATTAGAGAACGAAGTCATGGCAATCGATCGCGAGGCGATGCAGATTACGGTTAAAAATCACCAAACAGGTGCAGTCTATCAGGAATCCTATGATGCCCTAGTCTTAGCGATTGGAGCGGCTCCGATCCGTCCGCCATTGGCAGGGATCGATTTAAAGGGAATCTTTGTAGTACGAACGATCCCTGATAGTCGTCAGATTCGGGCTTGGATTGACGATCATCACGCAAAACGAGCGGTGATAGTCGGAGGAGGATTTATTGGCTTAGAGATGGCTGAAAATCTGGTTAGTCGTGGTATTGAAGTAACTCTGATTGAATCGCAATCACAGGTCATGTCTCCCCTCGATCCCGAAATGGTGGTTACGGTACAGGAAAAAATGCGATCGCATCATGTCAACTTAGTTTTAGGGGACAGCGTTGCTAAATTTTCGCCCAATCCCGATCTTGGTGCTGATGGCGGCATTGTGGTCACGACTAAATCGGGAACAACGCATCAAGCCAATATTGTTATTTTGGGTATCGGTGTGCGCCCTGAAACATCATTGGCAAAAGCCGCAGGTTTGGAAATTGGCGATCGCGGTGGTATCAGTGTCAATGAGCAGATGCAGACTAGCGATCCGAAAATCTGGGCGGTGGGGGATGCCGTCGAAGTTAAGGACTTTGTGACGGGTGAATGGACATTAATTCCCTTAGCGGGTCCTGCCAATCGTCAGGGACGGATTGCGGCGGATGTGATTTGTGAAGCTCATCCTAGTTCTTTTCGCGGTGTTCAAGGAACTTCTGTTTGTGGTACTTTTGGCTTGACGATCGCATCTACAGGAATCAATGAGAAAACTCTGAAACGCTTAGGCTGGGAATATGAGAAAGTCTATCTCCATCCAATTCACCATGCTGGATATTATCCCGACGCGAAACCGATTGATTTAAAACTTCTATTCTCAAAGCAGGATGGGCGAATTTTTGGAGCGCAGGCTGTGGGAGAAGAGGGTGTGGAAAAACGCATTGATGCGATCGCGATCGCCATGCAAATGGGCGCAACTGTATTCGATCTCGAAGAAGCGGAGTTATGCTATGCACCCCAATTTGGCTCGGCGAAAGATCCTGTAAATATGGCAGGAATGATCGCGGCGAATGTCCTTAGAGGTGATGCGACCTTAGTACATTGGGAGCAACTCTCAAAGCTTGATGGGAGATTGCTACTGGATGTTCGCAATGTTGATGAGTTTGAGGCAGGGAATGTGCAAGGAGCAGTAAATATACCGTTACCGCAGTTACGCGATCGCTTAAATGAGCTAAATCCAGAGCAGGAGATTTGGGTTTATTGTCAGGTCGGACAGCGAGGTTATTACGCCACGCGGATTCTGAGTTTAAATGGATTTAAGGCTTATAATCTCAGTGGAGGTTTTAAAACGTTCCAAGCATTTTCATAAACTTCTAAAAAGGGTGGAAATAATTTGAGGGTCTGGGCGATCGCCTAGAAATCACGACTCACGGTACTAGCGATCGCCTTTATGGAGATGAATATTGGGGCGATCGGCTCGAAATCATGACTTATGGTAATAGCGATCGCTTTTACAAAATTGATTGTTAGTGCGATCGTCCTAAGCACCATAACTCAAGAGCTAATATGAGATAATCAAAACATGAAATTTGATATTAAAACACCACTAGGCTTTACTGTCAGGACAACAGAAGAGTATTGGCAAAAACTTTTAGTTAAACATCCAGATCTCGCAGATTTGGAAGAATTGGTAGAAGCGGCTTTGCAACTGCCAGATGAAATCCGAGAGAGTAAGCGCGACTCTGATGTGTTTTTGTTTTATTTGCAAAGACGAGAAAAACGTTGGGTAGTGGCAGTAGCCCGTAGGTTAAATGGAGATGGTTTTCTAATCACAGCTTATCAAACTGATTCAATTAAGGAAGGAATACAGCTATGGCACAGATAAAGGTCTTTTATGAACCTAAAATGGAATTGCTGACGGTATTTTGGCAAGCTCCTCGGAAAAATCAAATTTGTTCTGAACTTGATGATGGAATTGTTTTGATTAAGGATTCGGATACTGATGAGGTGATCGGGATTGAGTTGCTTTCTTATCATCCTAATGACGATCGCTTTGATGGGGTGTCGGTGGAGTTAGGTCAGGGAAATTTTGGTGTTTCATGATTTGTACATACTCGATCTATCGGTTTATAATGCTGACAATGCGATCGCCGAGAACTCAAGACTCATGGTAATAGCGATCGGCTTTAGTAGATGATTGTTGAGGCGATCTGATTGCACGATTGTTAGCTGTAGGGAAGAAGAGGTATACTAATGACTATATTTAACGATTAGTTCGTAAATTTTATCCTTAATTTAGCTATGGATTGGCAATCTCGAATCACACTGAACCCAAGTATCCTAGTTGGTAAACCTATTATCAAAGGAACGCGACTTGCTGTTGAATTTGTAATTGATCTTCTTGCTCAAGGTTGGAGTATTGAAGAGATTTTGCGTAATTATCCTGGTATCACCGTTATGGATATCCAAGCCTGTCTTCATTACGCAAGTGCTTCTCTCAAATCCGAAAAAGTTTACACTATTGCCGCTTAATTCATGTATTTCCTTGCCAATGAAAATTTTCCCTTTGATGCTGTTGAAGCATTGCGACAAAATGGACATGATGTTGCTTGGATTAGGGTTGACTCCCCTGGGATCTCCGATCCCGAAGTTTTGAGTCGCGCCCAAAAAGAAAACCGCATTCTCTTGACCTTTGATAAAGATTTTGGAGAATTGGCTTTTCGGTCAAAATTGTCTGCTACAACTGGCATTATCTTATTTCGGATTAAAGCCCCATCTGGAGCAGTGGTAGCTGAAAAAGTTGTAAGAGCGATCGCTCTACGCGAGGATTGGCATGGGCATTTCAGTGTTATTGAAGATGACAAGATTAGAATGAGAACTTTTAGAAAATAAAGCGATCAAGTTGCAGATGCTGTGTAAAGGGGAAATGGTTGGCTTCGCACAATCTTAAATGATTGCAGTGAAGAATTTCGGCGGCGCTTTGCTGAGGCTGATTTGATCGTTGCTAAAGGTCAGGGAAATTTTGAGACTCTTAGTAATAATCCCAGCAATATCTTTTGCTTATTTAAGGTCAAATGTGGGGTAATTGCTAATCTTGTTAATCAACCAATTGGTATGCAGATGCTTATACATTCCCAACTTGGTTTAGGGCAGAAATGTTGAAAGTAAAGTATCGAAAATAAAACTAAAATGTAGTACCCTATAAACAAAAACAATGACAAATGTTAGCCCCGTTTCGTTAGCATTTTGGGAAACTCTATGAAAATTCGAGAGGCTACGACAGTCGATTCCGAACTGATTAGGAATCTACATCTTGATGCTTTTGGCAAAGAGGATGGCTCTGCGGTATCAAAGTTGGCGATTGATTTGCTGGTAGATGAAACCGCAAAACCTTTGCTTGCCTTGATTGCCGAAAACGAGACAGATATTGTTGGGAGCATTATATTTAGCACCGTAAAGGTGAAGGGCAGTGAGGAAATAGTCGCCTACATTCTCGCACCACTGGCGGTGGCAAGCGCTTTTCAGCGAAAGGGTGTCGGGCGGGCGCTTATCGAGCGCGGACTACAAATGCTGAAAGATAGAAGCACCGATCTAGTGTTTGTTCTAGGCGATCCGAAGTATTACAGTCGATATGGGTTTTCCCACAATCACCATTTTTCTCCGCCCTATGAACTACCGTATCGCGAGGCATGGATGGCGATCGAGCTGAAGGAGCGTGCCTTTGAGTCGGCAAATGGTCAGATCTTGTGCGCTCGATCGCTTAATTCTCCAGAGCATTGGTGAAAATTGCTAATGCTCCGATCGTTGTGCAGATGCAGGTGAACTCCCAACTTGGTTAGGATTATAGTAATGCATTTTCAATTATATTGCTATATAATAATATACTTAAGCTAAGATTACTTTAACTAGGGTATGTTCGCCTGTAGATCTCCTTAGCTGTTAGTGAGTCTCTAGGTTAGTTATTAATACCAGATATTAATTTTTTGCGATCGCTGTCCTATGAAATTAATTACCCCAGCACCCGTTGAAGGTTTTACCCGTAATATTTATCGATGGTTTCGTGATACACATCTGAGATCGCTAGATAGAGCTTTAAAAGCGGCGATCGCAATTCAAGATTTGGAAACAGAATATTTTGATGGGAAAAAGATTGATGCTAATGCGACCCATCAGTTAGAGGGGAATACAACAACGACAGCCTATTTGCAAACAAAGCTGCATCAGTTATTACGCAAAATGCAATGGAGTTTAGCTGAGTTTCGGATGGCTAGTGCGATCGCGCCCAATCCTGAAGACCAAACTAGTCAAAAGGCAAAACAAATTCTCAATAAATTGGCGGTAGTAGATCGAGTTTTAGCTCGCTACAAAGACTCAGAAATATCACTCTTAGATTCTATTTTAGATTCCCATCATCATGAGGAATCCCTAGTTGTCAGCAAATCCCTAGATCTAGATCGAGATGAAAAACTTGCAGCTAGTACAATACCAGAACCAGAGATCTTAACGAATAAACCAGTTCCCTTGCTACGATCGATTTTTCCTAGTTTTACAAAATATAATCGCGAACGCAGATCGAATACTGAAGCCGATGTGATCAAAGAATTTCAACTCTCACGATACCGCACCAAAAGAGCTTTAAAGTTTCTGGCGATTTTAATTATCATTCCCCTCATAACACAGCAGGTTGCCAAGAATTTTATTTTTTCGCCAATTTTTTCGCACTTCCAAGCCGTCAATCTGTTAGAGATTTCTCTCAATTCACAGTTGGAAAGAGAAGCGATTGAAGAGGTTGAGGCTTTTGAGAAGAAAATTAAGTTTGAAATCAATATTGGTAAAACTCCAGATTTATCTTCGGAAGATGTGGAAAAGATGGTGCATCAAAAAAGCATTGAAGTTGCCAGAAAGAGCGAACATGAAGGCTCTAATGCCTTGCAAAATATCTTTGCCGATATCCTTTCCGCGATCGCATTTGCATGGATTCTGATCGCTGGTAAAAGAAGTGTAGAAATCCTCAAAGATTTTTTAGATGAAAAAATTTACGGTTTGAGCGAAAGTGCGAAAGCCTTCTTGATTATTTTGTTTACCGATGTGTTCGTGGGATTCCACTCTTCACATGGATGGGAAGTAGTCATGGAAGGGCTTTTGAGGCATTTGGGTATACCTGAAAATAGGGATTTTATTTACCTATTCATTGCGACTTTCCCTGTGGTTTTAGATTCGATCTTCAAATATTGGATTTTCTGCTATCTCAGCCGCGTATCGCCATCTGCGGTTGCCACTTACAGAAATATGAACGAGTAGCTAAATTTACAGTTGGAAAATAAAAACCATCACTCCGAAAAAATTTATTTATTATCTAGATAAAAGTAGTATACTATTGAGAATAATAGTCAATATAATTACTCCATGTGAGCATCTCAATGTCCAATACTCACCTTGCCGATCTTAAGGTAGGTCAATCTGCAACCATCCTTGCCATGCATATTGATACTGGATTACAGCACCGATTTAATGCACTTGGGTTTCGTTGTGGGCAAGAAATCCATGTGCTACGGAAAGGCGGTTGGATGAAAGGACCATTGCATGTGCAGATTGGTATGACCGAGGTCATGTTGCGGCGTTGTGATGCCCGTCATATATCGGTTACTGCCGTTGGTGTGGCTGCATGAAACAAATAGCTGTTTTGGGAATGCCCAACACAGGTAAATCAACTTTTTTTAACCGATTTACTGGCTCCCATGCCCACATTGGTAACTGGCCAGGGATTACGGTCGATCTAATGATGGCAGAAGTTAAATTAGGTGACGAGTTTGCAGAAGTTATTGATTTACCAGGAATTTATGACCTACGAGGATTTTCGGAAGACGAGGCTGTGGTGCGATGTTTTTTGGAGAAAACACCACTTAATTTAATTCTAATAATTCTCAATACTACGCAGATCGATCGCCAAATGATTTTGCCTTTGCAAGTCAAGCAATTAGGGCTGCCCGCCGTGCTGTTGCTAAATATGGCTGATGAGGCGAATCGGTTTGGCGTAAAAGTACAGTCTGATTTGTTGGCACAGCGTCTGGGAATTCCTGTGCTGCCAATTAGCGCTAAGTATGGCATGGGTTATCAGAAAGCGATCGCTACCATTACCGAATCCCTTCAGCAGCACCAAGACTTAGTACAAGTTGAAGGACTGGACAAAAATCTGCTAAACGATCGGCAACTCGCGAATGACCTCAAGGAAATTCTCGATGGCGCTGTGGAAATGCCCCTGAGACTTTCGGACAAATGGACTAGGCGGCTAGATCGGATTCTATTACATCCATTGTTGGGCTTGCCGATTTTTTTTGGCGCAATGTATTTAATATTTCAAGCCATCTATGCGATCGGCACACCATTGCAAAAATTGCTTGGTAATGGGCTGGACTGGTTTAAGGGAATTGCCTTGGAACCTTTACTCTCACCGTTACCCGCTTTTGTAAAAGGATTTCTAATTGATGGGTTATATGTTGGCATTGGCACTGTAGCTGCATTTCTGCCCGTAATTTTCCTGTTTTTTCTTTGCATGGCGATCGTTGAGGATAGTGGATATCTATCTAGAGCCGCTTTTTTGATGGACGCTCTAATGGAACGATTGGGATTAGATGGGCGATCTTTTGTGATGTCGTTGATGGGTTTTGGCTGCAACGTTCCTGCAATTTTGGGAACGAGAGTGATGCGATCGCCTAGTTTGCGAATGTTGTCGATGTTAGTAATTCCTTTTTCCTTATGCTCGGCAAGGTTAAACGTATTTCTGTTTATGTCTACATCCCTGTTTGCACCCGATCAGTCCTCTAAAGTTATCTTCAGCTTATATCTATTTAGTTTTGCAGCAGCACTTCTCACTGCGGCTCTATTTAAAGGTAAATTTCCCAGCCAAGAACCATTAGTGCTGGAGCTTCCGCCCTATCGTTTTCCAACTATGAAGCAGATTCTCATCCGCGCTTGGTGTGAGGTGAAACACTTCTGGATTTGGTCACGAAAATTCATCATTTTTGGAGTGATTGCCATCTGGCTATTGAATAATCTTCCCACCGATGTACCGACAGCAAGCGCTCAAACTCTTTCTGGCATGATTGGGCAAGCATTGCAGCCTTTGTTCGCGCCCCTCGGCATCAATCCACAGATGACGATCGCCTTGTTCTTTGGCTTTATTGCTAAAGAAATTGTGTTAGGGGGATTATCTGTGATCTATGGTCAGGCTGACGGTGGTAATTTGGCAGGTGCGATCGCGCAGCAAATTGATTGGGTGCAGGGCTATAGTTTTATGCTATTCACATTGCTATATGTGCCTTGTTTATCCACGATTGCCGTGATCAAGAGTGAGTCAAAGAGTCTCAAATTTGCGATGCTATCTGTCGTTTGGTCGCTTGGTTTGGCTTGGATTGCAAGTTTTGTCTTTTACCAAGGTGCAAGAGCGCTTGGTTTTTAAGAGAAAGTCCATCAGCAATATGCTCCTGCGGAAATGAATCAATTAGCTGTTGTCATGCTAGAGCAGGTGGGCTTAGGCGAACATCAACATAAATATCCCGAACATTTATCAGGTGGACAGAAGCAGAGGGTGGCGATCAGCTTGAGGAGGGCTATGGTTGATCTTAATAGTCTAAAAATCAAGACTCACAATAAGGTAATATCTTATCGTAGTTCATAAGAAATGATTTTTTAAGGAGTAAAACATGGCAGAACTTAATGTTACGAAAAAAAGTATAAGTAGTTTATTTTCTGAAATGCAGGGGACTAAATTCATAATCCCTGATTATCAACGACCATACAAATGGGATTTAGAAAAGTGCGAAATTCTATGGCAGGATCTTACTAGTTTCTTTGAAGAAAGAACGGTAAGTGAGGAATATTACTTAGGAACAGTTGTTACTTGTAAAAATGATGAATCTGGAAAGATTGAAATTGAAGTTATCGATGGGCAACAGCGTATTACCTCACTCTTGCTTCTTCTAAGAGCATTCTATTCAAAATTGGAAAATAGTGCAATTGAAGACGACAATATTATTGGTCTTAAGAATCAAATTGCGCCCTGTATTTGGGATGTTAACCCTATTTCGGGAAGAGTTTCTGACACAAGTTTAATTCATATAGAATCACGAGTTGCAACTGAATCTGACAATGAAGTATTTCATGCAATTCTTCGGACAGGAAAATCAAAGCCAAGCGCTACCGATCTTTATTCAAAGAATTATAATTACTTCTTTTCAATGTGTGAAGAATACGCAATGAACAATCCAATTCATTGGCAGGCATTCTGTGTTTCTATTTTAAAGAACTGTATTATACTTCCAATTGATTGCGAAAAACTAGACACAGCGTTGACCATATTTTCAACCCTAAACGATCGAGGGATGCCGCTTTCAGATTCCGACATTTTTAAAGCCCAACTTTATCGTAGTAAGTCTACTGCTCAGGAAAAATCAGAATTCACTTCTTCATGGAAAGAGCTTACTGAAACAGTCGATGACGCAGGAATGAGCCTAGATGCTCTCTTCCGAAATTATTCACACGTTATTCGCGGGAGAAATGGTGATAGAACGAAGGAAATTGGTCTAAGAAAATTTTATGCTGGCGTTGATAATAAATTCAAAAAATTAAAGCAACCCGATTTGATGAAAGAATTGCAAGAGCTTGCAGAATTTTGGCTAACTGTGAAAGCAGGCGAATCAAAATATCAGGGACGAGAATTTATTTCTCGTCAGTCATTTAAATATCTCCATTGCCTGAACCATTACCCAAACGAATACTGGAAATATGTCACAAGCGCATATTTTTTCAAAAACAAAGATTTGGATATGTTTTATTTAAAATTTTCGGAATATCTCGGAACTCTGATTTCATTTCTGTTTTCTGAGTTTGTTCAGAAGCCAACCGTAAATGCAATAAAAGAACCATGCTTCCAATTTTGTATTGATATTTCTGAAGGAAAGCCGCTTACAATAACATCTTCAATTTCTTCAGAATTTTTGATCACTCTGTCTCAAACAGCTAATTATAAAATTGCTCGCGCTATGATTTTGCTTCATGCTTATCTAAATCCCAATCAAATTGACATGATTGAGTCCAGTTTTGAGATTGAACATATTTTCCCTCGTGTTTGGCAAGCAGCTAACTACAATGGCTGGAATCAAAATGATGCAAAAGGCTATTTGGAGCGATATGGAAACAAAGTGGCTATAGGAAAAAAATTAAACATCCAAGCTGGTAATGGTTATTTCGGGCAAAAGAAAAATAAATATAAGGATTCACATATTGCTAATGTTAATGATCTTTCAAAATACCCAAGTGATGATTGGGTGAAAACTGACATTGAAGCAAGAGAAAAATTATTTTTAGAATCAATTGTGGGTTTCTTCCATTCCAATTTGAATAAAAAATAAGTTCAAAATACTGAATTGTTGAGGTGATCGCCTAAAAATAATCACTCACAGTAATAGCGATCGCCTTCAGCAAACCTCTAGAAGATATATCGTTGGCGATCGCACTTGACTTAAAGTAGTAATCTGCGGTATTTTGTGTGCGGTAGAGCAATTAAATAGCAATTGCGTTAGAACTTTACGTTATCTCGCCAGCGCAAGTTAGGTTTTTCGTGAAATTTTGCGAGAGATTTTTTACTACGTTTGGAGATGGTTGGCGTTATTGGCGCTGGCATCCGTACTTAGTGAGAGGTGATCGCTCCTCCTC
>Ga0209985_10005252_pt1 | contig 10142 bp, 11 predicted proteins | sample NOAtaG_FD_187305 | JGI IMG/M metagenome (GOLD analysis project Ga0209985, IMG submission 187305) | Freshwater lake microbial communities from Lake Erie, under a cyanobacterial bloom - NOAA_Erie_Diel6S_1000h metaG (SPAdes) (version 2) | ecosystem: Environmental > Aquatic > Freshwater > Lake ... | reverse complement strand
TAAAAGCAGGAGAAAATTTTTGTTGCATACGCATCATTTGCCCGGCAAGATAAAACAATGTTATCGGGACTTAAGGAATCAATTTGCCGGCGATTCGGTTGAGTTCAATTTCAGCAACTTTGGCAGCATAGCTGAGGTTAACCAGTCGAAATCCTTCTGTCTCATAACTTGCCTGTGCCTGTCTTACATCTACTATGGTTGATTGACCGAGAGAAAAACGAGTCAACACCAAATCGAGCAGTTCAGCTGAGAGGCGGAAATTTTTTACCTGCGTCTGGTATTGCTGAAGATTACTTTGATATGCCTGATACGTTCTCACAACACCTGTTTCAAGATCGAAAACGGCATTGTCATATTGCAGCCGTGCATTGCGTGTATTTATAGAAGCAATTTGCTGTTGCTTTTTATTCACCCCACCATTGTACAAGGGAATTCCCAAATTGAGTCCAAAAAACGGTCCAAAACTCTGGTTCAACAAGGCGAAACCCGCAGCACTCTTGATGCTGCTGAAGTTATACCCTGTATTGGCCCGCAAAGTTGGATGTCGGAGTGCAGCTGTTTCTTTCTCCAGCCATTCGTTGACCTTTATCTGCTGGGAAGCTGCTTGAACTGATGGGTTGTCAATCAGATGACGACGAATGCTATCCAAGCGAATGTTTTTGTCGACAACAATAGTATCACGAATAACTACTGTTGCATTAGCCGGCTGCATCCAAATCAAATCCATCAAATTGGTTTTGGTCTGGTCAATCACCAATTGCTGGTTCTGCAAAGTCTGTTCCAGCGCATTCAAATCAATCTCTGCTTGTAAAATATCCGCCTGATTGGCTAAGCCGGCTTCTTTGCGCACCAGCAAAATTTCCAATCGCTTTCGAGATGCAATGATGGACTGATGGATGGTTTTTAATAATTCCTGCTGTCGAACCACATCATAATAACCCGTAGTGACAGCAGCAATGGTATTTTGAATCTGTACCAGTAAGAGTTGCTGGTTGAGTCCCTTTAATTGTTCCAGTCTTTTGCGGGTGGAAACTATTCTGCTGCCATTATAAAGAACCATGCTTGCTGTAATGCCTGCAAACAGGTTATTGGAACCAACGCCAGGGCGCTTCGCATTTCTACTTGGATCAGAAAACTCCTGGTTAATGCTTACAACTTGTTCGTTGTCATTCACAGTGGCATTGACAGTCGGCAACCCCCCTGCAAAACCAACATCATCGGATATCTCACTTATGCTCAGGTTATTTTTTGCCAGTTGAATATCAAGACTTTTCTGCAGCGCCATGTTGATGGCATCTGACAAAGTAAGTCGCTCTTGTGCCATTGATGACTGGCCGATGATTAGACAACTTATGAATGCCAGTATTTTTCTCATATCCACTAAATTAACCCTGCTATCCCTTTTTTGACTGTTTATTACATGAATGGGTGAATCAGCTCACCAATGTTCCAACATTGCTTCCCGCCACCACTTTGAGCAGGTTTCCGGGAATATTCATATCAAAAACAATAATCGGTAATTTGTTTTCCATACACAAGGTGAAGGCTGTCATATCCATCACCTTTAGATTTTTTTGAATGCATTGCTCAAAGCTGATCGTGTCAAACTTGGTGGCAGTTGGATCTTTTTCAGGGTCTGCTGTATAGATACCATCTACACGGGTACCTTTCAATATCACATCGGCCTTCATTTCTATGGCCCGTAGCGAACCAGCTGTATCAGTGGTAAAATAAGGATTTCCTGTTCCTGCACCGAAAATAACAACGCGGCCCTTCTCGAGGTGGCGCAATGCCTTCCTGCGTATGTAGGGTTCTGCCACTTGTTCCATATTGATGGCACTTTGCAAACGGGTGTAAACACCAATCTTTTCCAGCATCGCCTGCATGGCCATGGCATTGATAACAGTAGCCAGCATGCCCATATAATCGCCATGCGCTCTTTCAATTCCACTATCTGATTCATTCATGCCCCTGTAAATATTTCCACCTCCAATAACAATTGCTACCTGCACACCCAATTCGGTCACTTCCTTGATGTCTTGGGCGTATTGCTCAATAATTTTCGGATTGAATGGGTCACCATTCATTTGATCACCCAGAAGGGCTTCTCCAGATAACTTAAGCAGAATTCTTTTGTACTTGGGTAACATGGCGCTAAAAAATTTTCAATTACAAATAACCTTATTTTTTGGCATATTCTCTGCTGCTGTTGATAAACTGGTTATAATCAGTCAGTAGATTCAGGTAGTTGGTTTCTTTTTAGTTGTCTTCTGTCGGTTCTCCTTTACCCTGAATTCTATGATTTGGCGGATGAGAGGAAGCGGAAAAGGTTGATCGTGGGGGAACTGAACAGAACCCATGGCATGCTTATAGCCCTTTAGTTTGGATGCCATTTTTTCAATACCGGAAGCCATCGGATACAACCCTATGTGATTCTTGTGCGCCGCAAAATAGACGAGTCGGCCATGTAAAAAATAGGCCGGCATTCGGTAGCTGATCTTTTCTGTAGCATCAGGGGCCACCTCCCTTACCAATTTTCGCAATGCCATTAACCTGCGTTTCACTTCAGTCGGAAAACTTTTACAATACTGTTCTACAGTTATGGCAGGTTCCTTTGATTGCATGACAGCTACTTATTGGGTCGAAAGTTACCATTTTATGCCATAAAAAAACCGTCCGCAAGCGGACGGTTGATATCGTTTGATAGAATTCGTAAGGCGATTAACCCAAAGCGACACGCTTGAAAGTTGTTACTTTCAAATCAGTACCGGCTTTTTTCAGGTAGTCAGCAACAGTGATTGAACCATCTTTTACAAATGGTTGTGCCAATAAAGTTTGCTCTTTGAAGAATGCGTTGAGCTTGCCTTCAGCGATTTTAGCAATCATTTCATCCGGCTTGCCTGCCATTTTAGGATCGGACTTCATCGTTTCTACAACGATGGCTCTTTCTCTTTCAATGGTCTCAGCTGAAACGCTGTCAGCATCAACTGCAAGTGGGTTCATAGCCGCAATTTGCATGGCTACGTCTTTACCGGCTTCTTCTGCTGCCGCGGAAAGTCCTACCAGAACACCCATGCGGTTGGCGCCATGAATGTAAGAGGCAACATAGGGTGCATCAACACGCTCAAAACGAGACACGCCGATTTTCTCTCCTATAGCGGCCAGTTTATCGTTGATCATATCAGCTACTTTGGCTCCATTGATCACAACTTCATTTAGTTCCTCTGCAGATTTCACATCATTGGCTGCAGCGGCTTCAGCAATTTGACGGGCAAAGCCAACAAAGTCTGCATTTTTAGAAACGAAATCTGTTTCGCAGCTTATGCAAACAACCCAGCCGGTTTGATTTCCGGGAGCTGTCAATGCGATAACTACACCTTCTTTTGCTTCACGGTCGCTGCGCTTGGCGGCTACTTTTTGTCCTTGCTTGCGCAGCCAATCGATGGCTGCTTCAAAATCTCCGTTGGTTTCAGTGAGGGCCTTGCGGCAATCCATCATACCGGCACCGGTAGTCTGACGTAATTTATTAATATCTGCTGCTGTTATTGTTGCTGTTGACATAGGTATATACTTTTTTTAGAATCAATTCTTTGAATAAGATATAACCGGGCATTAACACACCCGGTTACATGCATCAATTATGTATTATCGAGATCCACCGCCTGCAGGGCGACGGCTGGCACCTCCGGCGATTCTCCTCTTAGGAGCACCGGCTGCTGCAGCTACACCACGACCTCTTCCACCACGGGCAGCTTCAGATTGAGCTTCGGCTTCCAGTCTACGGGCACGTGCCTCATTTTCATTGGAAGTTTCTTCGCCTTCATCTTCCTCTTTAGAGGCCTGACGCTCTGCGAGTCCTTCAGCAATGGCTGCAGTGATATAATTGGTGATGATGGCAATAGATTTGGTAGCATCATCATTGGCAGGAATAGCGAAATCTACTTTATTTGGATCAGAGTTGGTGTCAACCATACCGATGGTTGAGATACCCAGGCGCTTGGCTTCCGCCAATGCGATGTGCTCGTGGCCTATATCAACCAGGAACAGCGCTGCAGGCAGTCTGCCCAGTTGAGCAATACCACCCAACACTTTCTCCATTTTATCACGGTCACGGCTCAACGTAAGACGTTCTTTCTTTGTAAGACTATCTGCACTACCGTCTGCCAGCATTTTATCAATGCTCTGCATTTTTTTCACACTCTTACGAACAGTATTGAAGTTAGTAAGCATTCCCCCCAACCAACGCTCAGTTGCAAAAGGCATGTTTACACGCTTGGCACATTCGCTTACAATTTCTTTTGCCTGCTTCTTGGTTGCAACAAACATGATTTTTTTACCACTCTTGGCAATCTGCTTTACAGCAGCAGCAGCTTCCTGCAGATGATCAACGGTCTTATTCAAATCGATGATGTGAATACCTTTCTTCTCTGCAAAAATGTAAGGCAACATTTTCGGATTCCATTTCTTTTTCAGGTGACCGAAATGCACGCCGGCTTCCAAAAGTTGCTGCTGTAATGAGGTGTTATTTTCCATTATGACTGATTTTGTAATTGATGTATTTCAGTTGACTGCCCCGCAGATACTCCGGTATAAGCCCGGAATATAACAGGTAACAGCAAACCAATGATTAACGTTTACTGAACTGGTAGCTTCTTCTGGCTTTCTTGTGACCGAACTTCTTGCGCTCAACACTTCTCGGATCACGCTTCAGCTGACCTGCTTCTTTCAGCGCAGGACGCAATTCAGGATTTACCTCAAGCAAGGCACGGGCAATACCTAATTTGGCTGCCTCTGCCTGTCCTTTCAGACCACCACCCTGAGCATTGATGATGATATCGAGTTTACCGATCATCTCAGTCGTCTTCAAAGGTGCTTCAACCTGGTTCTGTAAATATACCAGGGGGAAATAAGCTTTGTAGTCTTTGTCGTTGACAGTAATCTTACCATCACCCTTGGTAACGAATACACGGGTAACTGCCTCTTTTCGGCGACCCACTGCATTTTTTTGTTTTTCCATTTTTATTTTCTTTTTCAGGCAACATCTTGGCAGTTGCCGGTGATTGATAGTCAGGTTTTACCCTGCAATTAGTTTGAATTAAAAGTTGAGTGCCTTGGGTTGCTGAGCAGCATGCGGATGATTCGCGCCTGCATACACAAATAATTTTTTGATCATCTTGCGACCCAAGCGATTCTTAGGCAACATACCTTTCACAGCACGCTCCATCACCACCTCCGGTCTGCGCTTCAGCAGATCGCCGGCAGCTTCTTCTTTCTTTCCACCGGGGTAGCCGGAGAAATTGATGTACTGCTTGTCTTCTAATTTATTGCCGGTAAACACAACTTTGTCTGCATTGATTACAATTACATAATCGCCACAGTCAACGTGGGGTGTATAGTAGGCTTTGTTTTTGCCCCTGAGAACAGCGGCAATGCGAGAGGCAATACGTCCAACGGTTTGATTAGTACCGTCAACAATGTACCAATTGTGTTGAACAGTAGCCGCGTTCGCATGCTTGGTGGTGAAATGAAGTTTACTCATGATAATTTGTTTTATGTGATGCCGGCGCTATCCCACCGACGAAAAACCCTTTTTAAGGGAGTGCAAAGTTAGGCAGAGTTTGTCATTTTTTTCAATAAAAAAAGCATTTTTTTTCATCGCATCTTTATAAGTGACTGATAATCAATAAAAATATTGATCCGTATTTTATAACAATCGCCCTCCATCAACTTCAATCCTCAACAGTCCAGTCCATCACTTGTCCCTAACCCGCTACCTTTGCACTACAATTCATACACTTGAGTCTTCGGAAACTACAACCCCAACACATCTTCACCGGTGTGGAACTCCTGCCTCCCGGACAGGTATTGGTAGTGGAAACTTCCGGTAAGATCATCGATATCGTACCAGTAGCAGATGCCGGTGAAGGAATCGAACAGGTGGAGGGCTGGATTTCACCGGGATTGATCAATTGCCACTGCCACCTTGAACTGAGTCATCTCCAGGGAGTGGTGCCGGAAAAAACCGGATTACCCGGTTTCGTTCAACAGATCCTCACTCATCGCGACGCAGATACTCACCGTCTCCAGCAGGCCATGGAATCGGCCGATCACTCTATGTGGGAAGCCGGCATTCAGGCAGTGGGTGATATCTGCAACCGAATCGATTCACTGGATGTGAAAAATGCCTCCCGCATCACCTACCATCATTTCATAGAAGTGAGTGGGTGGATGCCCGAGGTTGCAGAAAAAAGATACCACTCGGCAGTACAAATTGTTCAATCATTCCTACAAAGGTCCGGGCGGGCCTCGCTGGTTCCTCATGCACCTTACTCTGTTTCCGAAGAACTCTGGAAATTGTTGATGCCAAATTTTCCTGAACAGCCCATTACCATACATAACCAGGAATCGAAGGCAGAGCAATTGTTGTTTGAAACAGGCAAAGGCGAGTGGCCCGATTTTTTTGCAGCATGGCAAATCAATCACGAACACTTTAAACCTTCCGGAAACAGCAGTCTGCAAACTGTTTTCCCCTATCTGCAATCCGCCTCTTCACTCCTACTGGTTCACAACACTTATACATCAGCTGCAGATATTGAATGGGCAGAAAGCCGGCATCCGTCTATTTTTTGGTGTTTGTGTCCGCGTGCTAATAAGTACATTGAAAATGCACTTCCACCACTTGAATTGCTGCGCCAAAAAAATTGCCGCATTGTGTTGGGAACCGATAGCCTTGCCAGCAATCACTCTTTGAGTTTACTGGATGAATTGAAAATGCTATCTCTTCATTTTCCTTCTATCCCCGCTGAAGAAATGTTGCGATGGGCTACTAGTGAGGGGGCAGCTGCTTTGCAGCTGGAAGACCAATTGGGTCTTCTTCGACCGGGAACCCATCCGGGAATTCTTCAACTGGAAAATATCAGTCCTAACCACGAGATAGGCGATGGTACCCGAATAACCCGTTGGTGGTAATTCTTTTCTTCTACGCAACTATTGTAAAATATCCTGAATCACCTGCCAACTGCGCAGCGTGCCAAAGTCGGCAACATGTAAGGCATAAAACTGCAGGTAACTTGTGAGCAGCTCCTTGCGAAGGGTTCGGGTTACCGATATTTCCTCCAGCCGCCCTGTATCTGTAATCATCTGAACCAAAGAGGTAGTTGCTGCTGCTTCCCCATCCAGAAAATAAGGGTGTGCCGGAATCTGAGCAACAAACTGTCCCTCCTGCAAATCCAGGACCGGTGTTTGGTTGGTATAGTTGCCTTGTAATTGAAATCCGATCAAGGCAGACAATCGAAGTGCAAAAAAAAGTGGGAAGTTGGCTGTGATTTTTGGTGTTGCCTGATCCAATTCCTGCAAACTGTTTTCTATGAATTCATACAAATCAGAATTGGGCTCGGGCTGTCGAATACAATGCTGCAGCATTTCAATCATGAAAAGTGCTACTGTATTTTTTACAACTTCTCCGTAAACAGTCGTGTAAAGATAGCCCCAGTTGACCTCGCGAATGTATTGTAGGTTCTTGGAGTCCTGGTGGTATACCACCAATTCCAGGATAGCCCCGGGTTGAAAGCAGGCAGACTTACCCTCCGACTTGCCTGAACTTTTCCTGACCCCTTTGACAAGGTAATTTTGCAACCCAAAATGGGAGGTATAAATGGAACTGATCAGACTGGAATCACCATACCGGGTCGTACGAAAAACAATACCGCGTGTTGCCTGAATCATACGATGTTTTGAAAATGAATTCCGAAGGAAACAGAAACTACAAGAACGTTCAAGTTGAAGACACCTCAGACGACTCCTGAAAACTGCTGTAAGAACCGCACATCATTTTGCGAATAAAGACGCAGATCGTTGATCTGATATTTTAATTGCGTGATGCGTTCTATTCCCATACCGAATGCAAATCCGGTATATTTATTCGGGTCAATGGAAAAGTTTTCTAATACACGGGGATGCACCATTCCGCTTCCCAATATCTCTACCCACCCTGAATGTTTGCAAACACTACATCCTTTTCCTTCACAAATCAAACAGCTGATATCCATTTCAGCACTGGGCTCGGTGAAAGGAAAATAGCTGGGCCGAAACCGAACCTTGACATTTTTGCCCAACATTTCCTGAACAAAGAAATAAAGTGTTTGCTTGAGATCGGCAAAACTTACATGCTCATCAATGTATAAACCTTCCACCTGGTGAAAAAAACAATGAGCCCTTGCACTGATGGTTTCATTTCGGTAAACACGTCCGGGACAAATCACTCGAATGGGTGGTTGTTGTTGTTCCATTACCCTTGCCTGAACACTGCTTGTATGTGTGCGCAATAACCAAGCAGGTTCCTGTTGTATATAAAAGGTATCCTGCATGTCACGGGCCGGGTGGTCTTCTGGTAAATTCATGGCACCGAAGTTGTGCCAATCATCTTCAATTTCCGGACCCTCGGCAACCGCAAAACCAAGACGGCGGAAGATGGCCACAATTTCATTCCTTACCAGACTCAGGGGATGGCGGGTTCCAACAGGCAGGGGCGTGCCCGGTAAAGTGCGGTCCATCGAGTTTCCCCCGGCAATAACCGTGGGTTGCTGACTTTCTTTCAATGACTCCCATTGTTGCTCGGCCAATACCTTTAACTCATTCAGGTGCTGACCCATCGCCTTGCGCTGCTCAGGTGATACATTTTTCAGCTCTCCCATCAAAGCCTTGATCTGTCCCTTGGTGCCCAGGAATCGGATCCTGAAAACCTCGGCCGAATCGGGTTGGGCAGCATCAAATTGAGACATCTCCTTTTTACAGTCCTCTATCTGTTGTATCAATGTATCCATTCGGTAAAGATAAAACGCAAGTTTCACATAGTGAAAAGTTGCTGATTGTCAGATTATTATCAAGTCAATACCGGTCTTTGCTCATCCCCCGGGAAAATCGTATCTTTGCAGACACTAGTATATTGATTGATGGATTACAATACCCAGCGGTCCGGACTTGATCTAAAAGAATACGGCCGCCATGTTCAGAAAATGGTTGAATTCTTGTTGACCATTGAAGACCGCGAAAAAAGACAGCAACAGGCACAATATGTCATCGAACTGATGGGATTCCTGAATCCACAGTTGAAGACAATAGAAGACTACCGCCATAAATTGTGGGATCACCTTTTTTTCATCAGTGATTTTGCACTCGATGTTGATAGTCCTTATCCCAAACCCTCCCGCGAAACTTATCATCAAAAGCCCGACCCGCTTCCTTATCCCAAACGCCATCCCAGGTATGCACACCTTGGCCGCAACCTGGAAGTGGTAATTCAAAAAGCATTGCAGCAGCAAGACCCGGATAAAAAGGCAGGCTTTGCCCATGCCATTGCTTATTACATGAAATTGGCTTACAGCAATTGGCACAAAGAACTGGTGCATGATGACACCATCCGTGCAGAATTGAACAACATCACCGGAGGACAACTTGAATTCAGCAATACTCCCTTCATCAAGCACCGCAACCAGAATTTTGAACGTGATGATTTCCCACGAGGTGGCGGAAGATGGCAAAACAAGAAAAATTTTGGCGGCCGCGGCGGCGGAAGAAACAACAGACCCGGCGGAGGCAGAAGCAACCAGGGTGGTCAACGTGGTAACCGCAACGACAGAGGAAATCAGTACAACCGCTATTAAGCTACCGGCATTGACCGTACTGCTGATCATAGATCCCCTCTCTTTCCCGAAAAAATTGAGTTTTGGTAGCCGGAAAAATATATTCCTACCAATGGTGCATTTTCAATTGCAGAAGATCAAACCACCTGTAAGTGCACAATAAATTGTTTCTTTGCTGAAAGTCCGGACATGGGCAATCCTCCTTCACCGATTATTATCATTACTGCCCCTTCCGGTGCAGGAAAAACTTCGATTACCCGCTATCTCTTGCAGAAATACCCCTATCTGGCATTTTCTGTTTCCGCTGCCACCCGACAACCGCGCGGAACCGAAAAGGATGGAGTGGATTATTATTTCATCACTGAGGAAGATTTTCAAAAGAAAATTGCTGCCAATGAATTTGTAGAGTGGGAAATGGTTTATCAGGGTAAGTATTACGGTACACTTCACTCAGAACTAAACCGCATCTGGCAAGAGCAGCAAGTGCCAATGCTCGATATC
>Ga0209985_10005249_pt1 | contig 10143 bp, 12 predicted proteins | sample NOAtaG_FD_187305 | JGI IMG/M metagenome (GOLD analysis project Ga0209985, IMG submission 187305) | Freshwater lake microbial communities from Lake Erie, under a cyanobacterial bloom - NOAA_Erie_Diel6S_1000h metaG (SPAdes) (version 2) | ecosystem: Environmental > Aquatic > Freshwater > Lake ... | reverse complement strand
GTGATCGAGATGCGGACCGCTTGCGGCAGCCGCCTTTGGCGGTCAGGCCTTGGAGTGAATCCAAGGCCTGCCTGGGACGCGCGATGTGGTCGTCATGTGATCGTGATGTGGTCGCGAAGCGGTCGATAACCCTCTGCGCCGTCAGGTCTTCCGATTACGCGCGTGACGGCGTCGGAGACGCGATTCCGCCAAGACCTTGCGTCTCCGCGTGGGGTTCTGCTACACTTTCCGTCCCACCGTGCCACTGGCACGGTTTTTCATCGGGCGTGTTGTCGCCCTCGACTGGCTCTGCATCGGACGGTTCGCGTCGTCCCGTCGCAACAGCCAGCGCGCTGTCAGGCTCGCCTCACAGCGCGCAAGTCGAGGCTTCGCAAGGTCGATGAACGCCACCCGCTCCGGCTGTGTGTGCGCGTTGGGTCAGGGCCGGACTGCTGCATGTCGATCGCTTGATCGGCAGCGCACGCAGGGTGGGACAACATCCGACGCCACCGTAGCTCAGTGGTAGAGCACACCCTTGGTAAGGGTGAGGTCGAGGGTTCAATCCCCTTCGGTGGCTTTGGCAACGCCGCGGATGGCGCTGCCAGGTAGGTCTTACTAGTTGGCGACTCCCATGAAGGGTGCGCCGAATTTCTTTACTTCCGCCCGCTCCTCGTAGCGACGGGCGGGCAGAAGTCTGGAGCGGCGAGAGCCGGAGAATCAAAGTCATGGCCAAAGAGAACTTCAATCGTACGAAGCCCCACGTCAACGTCGGCACCATCGGCCACGTCGACCACGGCAAGACCACCCTCACCGCTGCGATCACCGCGGTCCAGGCCGCGCGTGGCTTCAGCAAGCCGGTTTCCTACGACCAGGTCGCCAAGGCGTCCGAGTCGGAAGGCCGCCGCGACCCCACCAAGATCGTGACGATCGCCACCTCGCACGTCGAGTACGAGACGGCCAACCGTCACTACGCGCACGTCGACTGCCCCGGCCACGCTGACTATGTCAAGAACATGATCACCGGCGCCGCGCAGATGGACGGCGCGATCCTCGTCGTCTCAGGCGTCGACGGCGTCATGCCGCAGACCCGCGAGCACATCCTCCTCGGCCGTCAGGTCGGCGTTCCGAAGATCGTCGTCTTCCTCAACAAGTGCGACATCGCCGACGCCGAGCTCCTCGACCTCGTCGAGATGGAAATCCGCGACCTGCTCTCGAAGTACGGCTACCCGGGCGACGACACCCCCGTCATCCGCGGCGCCGCCTTCCCGGCGCTCCAGAACCCCGGCGACCCGACCGCGAACAAGTGCATCGCCGACCTCATGGACGCGATCGACACCTTCATCCCCGAGCCGGTTCGTGAGACGGACAAGCCGTTCCTCATGTCGGTCGAAGACGTGTTCTCGATCAAGGGCCGCGGCACCGTCGCGACCGGTCGTATCGAGCGCGGCGTGGTGAAGGTCGGCGACACCGTCGAGATCGTCGGTCTCCGTCCCGATGTCAAGACGACGACCGTCACCGGCGTCGAGATGTTCCAGAAGACCCTCGACAGCGGCATGGCGGGCGACAACGTCGGCCTCCTCCTCCGTGGCGTCGAGAAGAACGACATCGAGCGCGGCCAGGTCCTCTGCAAGAGCGGATCGATCAAGCCGCACACGAAGTTCAAGGCTCAGGTCTACGTCCTCACGAAGGACGAAGGCGGCCGTCACACGCCGTTCTTCAAGGGCTACAAGCCGCAGTTCTACTTCCGCACGACCGACATCACGGGCAAGATCGAGGAACTCGTCGGCGCAGAGATGTGCATGCCGGGCGACAACATCCTCATGATCGTCGACCTTGAGGGCAAGGGCGTCGCGATGGAAGCGGGCGTCCGCTTCGCAGTCCGTGAAGGCGGCCGCACCGTGGGTTCGGGCGTCGTCACCGAGATCATCGCCTAACGTGGTTTTACCGTTCCGGCCAAGTACTGGCCGGAACTGAGTCTGAGTTTTACCGTTCCGGCCAAGTACTGGCCGGAACTGAGTCTGAGTTTTACCGTTCCGGCCAAGTACTGGCCGGAACTGTGAAGAGCAAGTGTCGAGTCCGCTGCGGGGCGTGTCGTTCGCCCCGCAGCGGGGCTCTCGACTGAATGTGAACGCTGAGAAAGCGAGCAAGCAATGGCAAAGAAGTCCATGGATCGCGAATGGGTCTGGCTCGTGTGCACCGAGACCGGTGACATGAACTACCGCACGAACATCCGTGTCAAGGGTGGCATCATCGAGCGCGTGAAGGAGGGCTACATGAAGTACTGCCCGAAGCTGCGCAAGCACACCCTGCACAAGATCAAGCGCAAGTAAGACGCGCCTTCGCGGTCGCGTGCGGGCTTCCCGCAGCTTGTTCAACGACAGTGTTACGCCGATAGCTCAGCTGGTAGAGCAGCGGATTCCAAATCCGCAGGTCGTGGGTTCGATCCCCTCTCGGCGTGTTGCAAAGTCCAGCGTCCTCGTCGCGCAGTCCGCGCGATGAAGGGCGCCCTGATGGGAGCAGACCCATGGCAGAGCAGTCATCCCCTTCAGCATCGGCCGCGCAGGCAGTGGAGCCGTCGCGCGGGCTCTCCGTCTACAAGCCGGGCCAGGGCTACTACACGCGCATGGGCACCGTCGTCGGCGTCGCGCTTGTGAGCCTTCTCGGCCTGCTGTGGCTGTGGGAGTACTTCAAGCTGATCCCGATCGGGAGCACCAACCCGCTGTATGTCGCGGCGACGGGAGCGATCCTCGTCGGTGGCGCCATCACCGCGATCACCTACTACCTCGTGTTCGTGAAGCCAGGCTCGGTCGACTTCCTCATCGCCACCGAAGGCGAGATGAAGAAGGTCAACTGGTCGACGCGCCGCGAAGTCGTCGGATCCGCGACGGCGGTGATCTTCACGGCGGTCGTTCTCGCCCTGTTCTGCTGGGGCCTCGAGATCTTCTTCGTGTGGTTCTTCCAGCTGATCAAGGTGCTCGAGAGCTGATCGGGCCGGGTTGCGCTCCGCGGCGCAGAGAATTGGCAGGCACCCGCCTGCGGGAGATGTCAGGAATGAGCGACACCGACAACAACATCGAGTCGAACGGCGGCACCAAGGACGCCGCTCCCAAGGCCCTCAAGCGTGGTGTCGATGCGCGTCGCGCCGTCGAGCGTCCGCATGAGGTGCAGGGCGTCTCGACGCAGGCGCTCGCCGACAACCGCAAGGGCAAGGCTGGCGAGAAGTCGAAGCTCGAGCAGACCGAGACCTTCGACCCCGCGACCGATCTCCCGATGTTCCGCGAGGGCATGGACTGGTTCGTGCTCCGCGTTGCGAGCAACAAGGAGCGCTCGGTGCGCCAGACGCTGCTTCGCAAGGTGCAGATCGAGGGCATGGAAGGCTTCGTCGGCCGCATCATGGTGCCGACCGAGAAGACCAAGACCCTCAAGGGCGGCAAGCAGAAGGTGACGGAGTCGATGCTCTACCCGGGCTATGTCTTCGTCGAGATGCGCCTCGAGCCCGATGGCCGCATTCCGCAGGATGTGTTCTTCCTCATCAAGGAGACCGATGGCGTCGGCGACTTCGTCGGCACCGCCGGTCGCCCGACCCCGATGGCCGCGCACGAGGTCGAGAAGATGCTCTTCGACTCGCGCAAGCCCGAAGAGGCGCCGCAGGTCAAGATGGAGTTCGTCAAGGGCGACAAGGTCACCATCAAGGAAGGCCCGTTCCAGAACTACCCCGGCGAAGTCGACGAAGTGCTGCCCGAGAAGGGTCTCGTGCGCGTACTCGTCACGATCTTCGGCCGTCAGGCGCCGATCGAGCTCGAGTACTGGCAGATCTCGAAGGGCATCGACGAAGCGTGATGTGAGCGGCCGCCGCCGCGGCCTTCGGTGCCGCCTGCGCGTGAGATTGAGCGGCCCCCGCGACCGGTTCTTCATTCGCTGTCTGCGCCGACGCGGACCTTCACGCGCTTGATGCGCGCGGGCATCCGCTCGACGAGCGTGCGCTCGAGGCCGTCGCGCAGGACCCGCGACAGCTCGTAGGACGCCGACGAACTCGTGACCGTCAGCGTGAGCGTGCCCTGACCGAGACCCTCGATGGCGGCGTAACCCCGAACGCGTTCGGGCGCGACTTCGTTCCAGAGATCGATCACATCGCCCAGCACGCGTTGGCGCTGTGCCGTCGCACGCTCGAGCGAGGCCGCCATCGCGCCGATCGAGAGGTCCGGCTCGGACCTTCCTCGATAGACGCGCATGCGGTCGATCCACGCAAGCCGGGGGTCGGACGGCGGCGTGCCACCGCCTGCGGAGGTTCCGTTGCCTCTCGACCCGCCCTGAGCGCGCTTTCCCGTGCGTTTCGCCACGGCCGCATCCTACCCGTTCCACCCCGCTCGGGTACCTTCCGCACCATGACGGCGATCAGGATCGAGGGCCTCATCAAGAAGTTCGGCGACACCGTGGCGGTGTCGAGCGTGAACCTCACGATTCCCTCTGGCAGCCTCTTCTTCCTCCTCGGCCCCTCGGGCTGCGGCAAGACCACGCTCCTGCGCATGATCGCGGGCTTCACCGAGCCGACCGAGGGACGCATCTACTTCGGCGACCGCAATGTCGCGCGGACGCCGGCCAACGAGCGGAACACCGGCATGGTGTTCCAGAACTACGCGCTCTGGCCGCACATGACGGTGTTCGAGAATGTCGCGTTCGGCCTCGAGGTGCGGAAGCTCGGCCGCGACGCGATCCGCGAGAAGGTCCGCGGAGCGCTCGAACTCGTGCGCATGGGCGAGTACGCCTCGCGCAAGCCGAGCGAACTCTCGGGTGGCCAGCAACAGCGCGTCGCGCTTGCGCGCGCGGTGGTGTTCGAGCCGAGCGTGCTCCTGCTCGACGAGCCGCTGTCGAACCTCGACGCGAAGCTTCGGCTCGAGATGCGCCAGGAGATCCGCCGCATCGTCGACACGCTCAAGATCACGACGGTGTATGTCACGCACGACCAGGACGAGGCGCTGTCGCTTGCCGACGGCATGGCTGTCTTGAAGGGCGGGCATGTCATCCAGACCGGCGCCCCGCGCGCGATGTATCGCCGGCCCGCGAACCGCTTCGTCGCCGACTTCCTCGGCGATACGAACTTCCTCCCGGCGATCCTCGTGCGGAGCGGCGCGAGCGAGGCGCTCTACAAGACCGCGGCGGGCAACCTCGGTTCCACGGCCGCTCCCTTCCCCGAGGCGAGCGAGCTTTCGCTGTCGCTCCGGCCGGAGGCGTTCCGCATGCTGCGCGGTGGCGTGCAGGGGAGCGGCAATGCGCTCGCCGGAGTGGTGCGCTCGAGCGTGTACCTCGGTGGCGTGGCGCAGCACGAGGTTGCGCTCGATGTGCCGGCGGGCGCGGCCGAGTCGGTCGTGCGCGTCGCCGAGCTCAACCCGAAGAACCCGCCCGCGATCGGCGAGCGCGTCGCGCTCGAGATCGACGCAGACGATGTCGTGCCCCTTGCGAGCTGATTCGAGTCACGCATGCCCGTTGCGCGCAAAGGACTTCTTCTCGTCGTTTCCGGCCCTTCGGGCGTCGGCAAGACGACGATCGTGCACGAGGTGATCCGCCGCCTCGGCGGCGAGTTCAGCGTGAGCGCCACGACGCGCGCCCGCACCGAGCGCGAGCGCGACGGCGTCGACTACCACTTCGTCGACCAGGCGACCTTCCAGAAGTGGATCGACGAAGGGCGCTTCCTCGAGTACGCGCAGGTGTTCGGACGCTCGTGGTACGGCACGCTCCAGTCGCAGGTCGAGCATGCGCTCGACGAAGGCAAGCTGATCGTGCTCGACATCGATGTGCAGGGCGCGAGGAATGTGAAGCAGCGGATGCCGCGGGCGTTCACGGTGTTCGTGATGCCGCCCGACGAGGACACGCTGCTCAGGCGCCTGCGCGGCCGTGGCCGCGAGGACGAGGCCGCGATCGGACGGCGGTTCGCCGAAGCCAAGACCGAGATCGAGTTCGCGAAGACGAGCGGCGTGTACGACGCGTTCGTGGTGAACGACGACCTCGAGATGGCGATTGACCAGGTGTGCGACCTCGTGCGCGCGCGTGTCTGAACGGTCGCGGCTGCGGCCGCCGATGGCCTGACCGCGCGAAGCCTGCGCGCGCTGGCGCTGTCGACGCCGAGCGCGGATGTTCATCGACGCGACCGAGGCGCGATGCCGGCGCGCATGCGCGACACGAACGCCTCGATCAGGCGCGCGAACACGGTCTCGGGATCGTGGCGCGCATCGATCGCGACATAGCGCGCGGGGTCGGAACGGCACTGGTCGAGGTAGCCCTGGCGCACACGCTCGTGGAACGCATCGCTCTTGAGTTCCATGCGGTCGGGCGCCGAGTTCGCACGGCCCGCGGCCATGCGCTTCCATGCCGTCTCGACATCGACATCGAAGATCACGATCTCGTCCGGCCACATGTCGCCGACCGCGACGCGCGCGACCTCCATGATCTCGTCGCGCTTGAGTCCGCCGGCGGTGCCTTGGTAGGCGAGCGTCGAGCTCACGAAGCGATCGGCGAGGACGAGATGGCCCTCGGCGAGCGCGGGGCGAATCCGCTCCTCGAGCAGCTGCGCGCGGCTCGCCATGTAGAGCAGCATCTCGCAGCGCACATTCATCGCCTTGTTGCGCGGGTCGAGCAGGACCGCGCGGATCTGTTCGCCGATCGGCGTGCCGCCCGGCTCGCGCACCTCCGTCACCCGAACGCCCTGCGCTGCGGCCCAGTCGGAGAAGCGGCGGAACTGCGTGCTCTTGCCGCTTCCGTCCGGCCCATCGAACACGACGAAGCGTCCCGACAGGAACGCGCGCATGGCTTCGGTCGGCGTCTCGGGCGGGATGGTGTCGTTCGGCTCGGGCATCATGCGTGAAGGACCAGGGGCGCAGCCCGCGTCGGCGCGGGTATGTGCAAAGTATCATCCTCGCGACATGCGGATCGAGCTCCGAGATTCCTCCCGACGGCGGCTGGCGCGGCTTGAGCTTGACGACGGCGCGCGTCCTGCGCGGGTTCCGGTCCCCGGGCGTTCTCACGACCTCTTTCCGCGTTGGGAGGGTGCCACGGACGATTCCGGGTCGCTCCGACGCTGCGTCGTGTGCGGCTGCGACCATCTCTACACGCGGCGCAACTTCCCCCAGGTGACGCCGCTGATCGCCGTGCTCGCCTTCGCCTTCGCCGTGGTGGCGATCCTGGGCTACGCAGCCAGTCCGCTGGTGACGGCGGTGCTGGTCGTGCTGCTCGTCATCGATGTCTTCATCCTCGTCTTCAGCAAGCGGCAGCTTGCGTGCTACCGCTGCGGTGCGATCTACGGCGCCGTCCGGATCGCGCGCTTTCACCGCTCGTGGGACCGTGCGGTTGCGGAGAAGGTGGCGTCAGAGCCGATGGAACTGCCGGCGATACTCAAGCAGTCCGACGCCGACCCAGAGACTGAGTCGGCGCCCGGCCAGGAAGGCAATCCATGAACTCAAGCGACCGTACCCTCGTCATCCTCGGCGCAGGCGGCCACGCCTCTGTGGTCGCCGAGTCGGCTGTGCGCGCGGGCTGGCGCGTTGTGGGAATCGCATCCCGCGAAAGGCCTGACGCGTCGGGACCGTTCGCAGGCGCGGAGTGGCTTGGCGATCCGGACGGCGAGGACGCGCGTGGGCGGCTCGCGGCACAATCGGCGCGCGGAGTCGGTCTTCACGCCGCGGTAGGCGATGGAACGGTGCGCAAGCGCTGGGTCTCCGAATGTGGGGGGCCTTTGGCTTTCGTGAGCGTGATCGATCCGACGGCGCTCGTCTCCCCGAGCGCGACAGTCGACCGAGGCGTGTTCATCGCCGCTGGTGCCATCGTGCATCCACGCGCCACGGTCGGGACGGGCGCGATCATCAACACGCGCGCGGTCGTGGAACACGATTGCGTGGTCGGCGAGTTCGCGCATGTCTCGCCGGGTGCGATCCTCTGCGGCGCCGTCCGAGTCGGCCACGGGGCGCAGGTCGGCGCCGGTGCCGTCGTCATTCCGAACCGTGCGGTGGGGGCTGGTGCCACGGTGGGGGCAGGGGCGGTCGTGATTCGCGACATCGAGCCCGGGTTCACGGCGGTCGGCGTGCCAGCTGTTCCCCGCGCGTGACGCGGTGTTCCCCGATCACGACGGCTGTTCCCCGTGCGCGATGCGGTGTTCCCCGATCACGACGGCTGTTCCCCGCGCGCGACGCGGTGTTCCCCGATCACGACGGCTGTTCCCCGCGCGTGACGCGGTGTTCCTCGATCACGACGGCTGTTCCCCGCGCGTGACACGGCGTTCCCCGATCACGACGGCTGTTCCCCGCGCGCGACGCGGCGTTCCCCGATCACGACGGCGGCGACGCGGCCCACACGACAACCCATGCACTCCCAAACAGGAGGAGCATCCCGAGCAGTCCGTAGATCGTCGCAAACGCCGCGTCGCGCGGATGCAGCCTGAACAGCGGCACCGTGAGCGCACCCGCGATCAGCGGCAGGCCGAGCGTGTTCAGCAACTGCTTCAGCATGCGGAACTCGGTGGGAACGAGCCAGACCAGCATCGCAAGGCAGACGATCGCAGCCGCCTTCGCGAAGAGCGGTGCGATCGCACCGATCGGACGCTGCCGCACGAATGCGAGTGCGCCGAGACCAAAGACGGCCGCAAGCGTCGCGAGCGGGATGAAGACGACCGTCCGCGCGAGGCCGTTGAGCCGCTCACCGAAGCCGAGTTCAGGGATGTTCCCCTTCGCATCGGGAAGTGACAGTTGCGGTGCGCCGGCGAGCCAGCTGATCAGCAGGAGCGCGGCACATGTTCCGGCCACCACAAGCCACGGCTGCGGGTTGGACTGCCGTGAAATCGGTGGAGGCAGCGAGTCTGTGCCGTCGTCGGGATCCGAGTCTTCCGCGTCGGTTGGCGTGGGATCGCGGTCCTGGCTATCGCTGAGATCCGGCCGAGGCTCCACGCGACGGCCCGCGGTCGCAGGGCCTTCGTCGTCGGCAATGCCGTATGGGCCCGACTCGTCGTCGGCGTCAGGCGGCTGCTTGTTCGAATCGTTCGGTGCCATCACGGTGCGCTCCTCGCGAACACGATGTCCACACACGGGCGTCGGTACGGCCGTTGGATTGACGCCCCCGATGCCTGCCCATAGTCTCCGCAAACTTCCTCGGGAGAAAGTTGACCCATGCGCAAGGCTCTTCCACTCGCCTTCATCGTCGCGGCTTCCGCTGTTTCCACACTCTCAGCTGATGAAATCCGCCTTGTCGGCGGCGATGTCCTCAAGGGAACCGTCGTTTCCGAGACCGAAACCGCGGTCACGATCGACCACGCGGCGCTCGGACGCATCGAGATTGCGCGCGATCGTATCGCGGAGGTCGTCAAGACCACGCCAACCCCGCCGCCGGCCGCCCCCGCCGTGGTCGGTGACGCAGCGCCCGCTGAGGAGCCCGCTGTTCCGGTCGCTGTCCTGCCTGCCCCCTTGCCGCCACCGCCCGCCGGCCCCGATGAATCGTGGAAGTTCTCGCTGAGCCTCGGGTTCACCGGTTCGGAAAACGAAACACAGTCGAACTGGGATGTCCGCCTCGCCGGTTCTGCGAAGCGCGCGACGGAGAGCGACCGCACGACCCTCACCGCGGAGTACTACTTCAACACCGTCAACAGCACGAACACCGACAACAACCTGCTCCTGACGGGCCTCGAGGAGTTCCTCTTCAAGGACTCGAAGTGGGAAGCATTCATCAAGGGCACCTACCAGTACGACGAGTTCCAGTCCTGGGAGCAGCGCGCAGGCCTGTATGCCGGTCCCGCATACAGGCTCTTCGAGGGCGGGCCGCTCGAACTCAAGCTCAGGGCCGGTGCCGGTGCCAGCTACGAGTTCGCCGACGGCACTTGGACGCCGGAACTTCTGTTCGGCAATGACCTCGTGTGGATCATCGACGAGCGCTCCAAGGTGACGCAGGGCCTGGACTTCTACCCCGACATCGACAATCTCGGCGAGTATCGCCTCATCTTCCGTCTCGACTACGAGGTTGCGCTGTCGCCGAAGGGCGATCTCAAGGGCACCGCGGGCATCCGTGACGAGTACGACTCGTATGTCGACACCTCAGAGGACAGTTCGAACGACCTGAAGGTGTACGCCGGCGTCAAGGTTGAGTTCTGAGCGCACGCTCCGGCTGCGTTCGGCGATCCGTGAACTCCCC
>Ga0209985_10005246_pt1 | contig 10148 bp, 12 predicted proteins | sample NOAtaG_FD_187305 | JGI IMG/M metagenome (GOLD analysis project Ga0209985, IMG submission 187305) | Freshwater lake microbial communities from Lake Erie, under a cyanobacterial bloom - NOAA_Erie_Diel6S_1000h metaG (SPAdes) (version 2) | ecosystem: Environmental > Aquatic > Freshwater > Lake ... | reverse complement strand
TGCAAGGCTGCGCTTAATGGGGTGGTTTGCCCAGATTCATCGCTACCTTGTTAAAGGATAGGCGGGTTACCTTTAACAACGATTTCCTTGTTAAGGGCATAGAGCGTAGGGCGGCGGCGGGAGGAGTTCACGCACCCCAAGTCATACGCGAAACTCTTCGCATTGTGTCAATTTTTGCGTATGATTTGGCATGGCTTCCTTAGACTCCTTCATCGATGACCTTCTGGCCCAGGGCCGAGGCTACTTCGTCCGGGACGAGGTTGTCGGGGCGCTCGGCCTGAAGCCGGCGGCATTGGCAGCGGCCATCACGCGCGCGATCAACTATCGGCGCTTGGCGATTCCGCGGCACGGGTTCTATCTCATCCTGCGGCCGGAGGACCGGGTCGCCGGTGCGCCCGACCCGGTCAAGTGGATCGACCCGTTGATGAAGCATCAGGGCATCGACTACCGCGTCTCGCTGCTGCGCGCCGCGGCGTTCCACGGCGCGTCGCACCAGGCCAGCATGGTCTTCCAGGTCGTCGTGCCGAAGCAGTTGCGGAGCTTCGAGCTGGGTCGTCACCGCTTGCAGTTCCTTTATCAAGGTGCGGCAGCCTTCCGGCAAGTCAACGAGGCGTCGTTGCTAGACCAGATGAAGAGTGAGGCGGGTTTCGCGACTGTGGCGGGCGTCGAACTGACGCTGCTCGACTGCGTGCGCTACTTCCGCAAGGCGGCCGGCATCGATGGTGTCGCACAGGTCGTCAAGGATATCGGCGCCAAAGCCAGCCCGCGTCTGCTGCAGAGCGCCGCCGCCGCCTACGAGAACTCTGCGGTCCGACGGCTCGGATATCTGCTCGAGTGGGCGGGACACCTGCGGCACGCCGAGGCGCTGCAGGTATTCGTCGCGCGCGCGAAGACGGCGCTGCCTCTCGATCCGTCGTTCCGGCCGCTGATGGTGGCGGACGCGCAGCAGGGTGAGCGGAACGCGCGGTGGAAGCTCGTGATCGACGACGCGGTGGAGGTCGCGGAATGATCCCTACGGCGTTCCTGCAGGCATGGAGCGTGAAAGCGCCGTGGCCGGATCTGCGGCAGGTCGAACAGGACCTGATCATCTGTCGTGCGCTGTGCGACCTGTTCAATGCGCCTGCGTTGGCGGGCAAGCTCGCCTTCCGCGGCGGTACCGCGATCCACAAGCTTCTTTTCGCGCAGGCGCTGCGGTATTCGGAAGACATCGATCTGGTCCAGACGCAGGCCGAGCCCATCGGCGGCACGGTGGACGCGATCCGCGCGGCGTTGTCGTGGCTTGGCGGATTTAGTCGCGAGCAGGCCGGGCACTCGATGCATCTGGTCTTCAAGATCAGGCCTGAGGTCGACACGCAGGCGACGCTCAAGCTCAAGGTCGAGATCAACACCCGCGAGCACGGGAACCTTCTCGGAGTGCGGCGATATCCGTTCGCCGTGGACAACGGCTGGTACCGGGGTGCGACGGAGATCGTCTCCTTCGAACCGGAGGAGCTGTTCGGTACGAAGCTCCGCGCCATGCTGCAGCGGCGTCGGAACCGTGATCTGTTCGATCTGCATCAGGGGATCGAGCAGCTGTCGATGGCTCCGGAGAAGATCATCGCCTGCTTCGAGCATTACCTCGCTCTGGAAGGCAGGCCGATCACGCGGGCGATGGCCGAGCAGCGCATGCTGGAGAAACTGACGCGCAGCCTGACCGAGGATGTGGCGCCGATGTTGCCGGCGGGCGTGCGCTGGAACGATGCCGATGCGATCGAAGCGTTCGGGCTGGTGTGGACGGAGTTGGTCGCGCGGCTGGGCGGGGACGGATGGAAGCGCTCAGAGGAGGTCATCGAGCGCTTGCGTGCGGACCGGTATCCGGCGCTGCTGGGGCGGTCACGCAAGCTCAAAAATTGATGCCGGCGTCACGTAGAACGGTCCTCCGACATCTCCGGAGGACCCTATGTACTCATCAGCGCTTCGTTTCGGTCTCGTCGCCAGTCTCGCTTCGGTGCTCTCCGCCTGCGGCGGCGGTGGCGGTGGCAGCGGCGGTGGCACGCCCAATCCGCCCGTGGCGAACGCGTCGCCGGGTGGCATCTGGCAGGGAACGGATCCGATCAGCCGGCAACCCGTGCTCGCATTGGCCGCCGAGGACGGCCGTTTTCAGTTCCTCGTCGACGATTCACCGCCCTACACCCAGTACTGGGGCACGCTTTCCACCAGCGGCAGCAACCTCAGCGGTTCGAACATCCAGGTCGCCGCCGGGCAGACGTACTTCGGGACCGCGGCGATCACGGCGGGCAGCATCACCGCCCGTCAGTCGATGACCGCGACGGTCAGCTTCACGCCGGCGCCCGGTTGCTCACCGGCCGTCTGCGGCAACGCGCAATCAGGGTCGATCTCGCTGACCTTCAACCCGGTCTACAACCAGGGCGGTGCGCTCTCGCGTATCGCCGGGAACTGGCAGGACGTGGAGACCGGCCAGATCATCAACGTCAATGGCGCCGGTGTGGTGTTCTCTCAGGAGGCGGCGACCAACTGTGTCATCAACGGCCAAGTGTCGACCATCAATACCGCGTTCAATGCGTACTCGGTGACCTACACGTTCTCGAACTGCCGCTTCCCGTACAACCTGCAGAACGGCACGACGGCCACGGGGCTGGCTTTCGTCGATAGCAGCGTCACGCCGAACCGCGCGTACTTCGCGGGCCAGTACCGCGTCGGGAACACGGCGTACACCACCTATGCGTACGGGCCGAAGGTGGGGGGTTGATGCGAGCGACTAACAACCCGCATTTCTGCACGAACACACCGGATCTATCGATACCCCGATGGGGTGGCTGCCCGTAGGCTTGTTGGACGCACAGGGTTTTCTGGTGCGCTATTGACGTACGTAAGTCATCGGCGTACATCGTTAACCATGACGACCCGCAGATCCAAGAAACTGATCGATGCCATTATGGAGGCCGATGAGATCCTCCGAGGGGTTCGCAAGCCCTCGCGCGAGTTCCGCGTTGATGCGACCTCGATCAAGGCGCTGCGCGCGCGGCTTGAGCTGAGCCAGGCGAAGTTCGCCGCTCTGCTCGACATCGACCTCGGCACGCTGCGCAACTGGGAACAGGGGCGACGCGAGCCGACGGGACCGGCGAAGGCGTTGCTGCGCGCGATCCGCAACGACCCGGAAGCGGTGCTGTCAGCGTTGGTGGGTTGAGGCGGCAGGCACCGTGGCGCAGCCGCCTAATTCGATGAACAAACCCTACCACCCACCGTTCCAGCTGACCCATCGCATGACCGAGGCGATGACCGGTATCGCCGAACTATTGGGCGCGTGGAAGGCGGTTAATCCGGGAGCCCTGCGGCCGGAGCTGCGGCGCGGCAATCGTATCCGCAGCATCCAGGCGTCGCTGGCGGTGGAGCAGAACACGCTGACGCTGGAGCAGGTGACGGCGGTGCTGGAGGGCAAGGTGGTCCTCGGATCGCCGCGCGAGATCCAGGAAGTGCGCAACGCGTTCGCGGCGTATGAGTCGATGGGGCAGTGGCAAGCGGCTCGCGTGGAGGATCTGTTGGCCGCCCACGCGGTGATGATGGCGACGCTGGTGGACGATGCCGGGCGGTGGCGGCACGGCGGCGTGGGGGTGATGCGGGGCGACAAGGTCATCCATGTCGCGCCACCGGCGAGTCAGGTGCCGCGGCTGATGCAGGACCTGTTGCAGTGGCTGGCCGATACGGACGCGCATCCCTTGATCGCCTCGGCGGCGTTCCATTACGAGCTGGAGTTCATCCACCCGTTCAGCGACGGCAACGGCCGCATGGGGCGGCTGTGGCAGAGCTTGATCCTGAGCCGCTGGCAGCCCGTGCTGGCGTATCTGCCGGTGGAGACCGTGATCAAGCGGCGCCAGCAGGCGTACTACGACCAGCTGGCTGCGGCCGATGCGAAGACCGACTGTTCGGGGTTCATCGAATTCGTTCTGACGGCGATCGAGGAGAGTCTGGAGGAGGCGGTCCGGGCGGGGATCGGTCAGGACACGCCGGGGAAAACGCCGGTGAAAACGCCGGGGAAAACACCGGAGCGCATCTTGGGTTTGCTGCGTGATGCGCCGGAGCTGTCCATCCCGGAACTGGCGGAGCGCTTGGGAAGGTCGGTCAGCGCCATCGAGCGCGCGATCCGCAAGTTGCGCCAAGCCGGTCGGCTCGTCCGCATTGGCCCGGACAAGGGCGGACACTGGAAGGTCATGGACGGCGCCGGGGCTGTCGATGTCGATCGCGGAGGCGATGGAGCAGGTGGCGGGGAATTGAGGGGCGCCAGATTGCGTTACCGGTAAAACTATTATCCGATAATTGGCCTTTATTAGTCTTTTATCGGTGCCAATTGGACCCGATGCGCTATTCCTGCGGCGGTGTCGGCGGTGACGCCCAGCGCTTCAACTGGCCGCTGCCGTGGCTAGGACGGTGGTGGCGGCGCACTGTGAATGCGTTAGTACTTCGTCAGTACCTGGTTCATACGGCGCGACAGGTGCGCGGCCGGGGGCTCGCATGCAGGTCCTCGGACAGGCGAGTTCGCGAATCCGGCATATCTGCACGAACACCAGGGATTGACCGATACCCACACCGACCCGGGCGTCCTAATCTCATCCGGCGCAAGCGAGGCGACCATGCCCAAGGAAACGGTGTTCACGCTGAAGCTCGAACCGGGTCTGCGGCGTGCGTTCATGGCGACTGCACGGGCGAACGACCGGACAGCCTCGCAGGTGGTGCGCGACCTGATGCGGGAGTACATCGACCGGCATCAGCGGGTGGCCGAGTACGCCGCGTTCCTGTCCGCCAAGGTGGAGCGGGCGCGGGCGCAGGCGGCGGCGGGGCGCTGTGCGGCAGCCGCGGACGTCGAGGCGCGCTTCGCCTCGACGCGATCCTTGAGCCGGAACGGATGAGGGGCGAGGCATGAATGTCGTCTGGACGCTCGAGGCGCAACGGGACCGCGCGACGGGATGTACGCGTCGCTGGCGGGCGCGCCCGAGTACGAAGCGCTGCTCACGCGCTCGCGGGACGCGGTCGACGCGGAGCGCAAGCGGCTCGGCTTGGGGGCGTTGCGGCGGGAGGGGACGCGCTGAGCGAGGCTGCTAGGGGCGGCTTCCGGCGCCTTCTAGCGGCGTCGGCTGCGGCGCGGGTCCGTCGAGGCCGGCGCGGCAGTCCAGGGTCTGATTTGCTTCAGTTCAGCGGCGATGGCGCGCGCGGCGATCTCGGTATCGTGCGCGGCCTGGGCGCGTAACCAGTAACCGTTCGAGAGACCGAAGAAGCGGCACAGACGTAGATCGGTGTCGGCCGTGATGGCGCGCTTGCCGGCGACGATTTCGCTGATGCGCTGCGCCGGTACGCGGATCTCCTTGGCGAGGCGGTACTGGGTGAGGCCCATCGGCTCAAGGAACTCGGCGGCGAGCAGATCGCCGGGAGTGATCGGGGTGGGAGTGCTCACGGGTGCGCTTCCTCAGGTATCAGTGGTAGTCGACGATCTCCACATCCTCAGCCATCCCGTCGACCCAGCGGAAGCAAACACGCCATCGGTCGTTGATGCGGATACTGTGCTGACCCGCGCGGTCCGCCGAGAGTGACTCGAGCCGGTTACCCGGCGGGATACGGAGGTCCTCCAACCGTCCCGCGACCTGCAGTTGCCGAAGCTTGCGGCGGGCGACCGTCTCGATGTTGACGAAACGACGCACCCGCTGCCCGGCGGCGAGGGCTTGGGTGTCTTTGCAGCGGTAGGAACGGACCATGATGATAGTAACGCGGCGCGTGCATAACGGCAAGCGTGATGGTTTTGCTCGCCGGCGCACCGACGGTACTGCAGCGCCGCGGCATGCGGAAGCCGCGGATCTGGTGTGATCGTGCAGAAATGTCAGCAGGGCTCGCTTGGGGGCTGCTGCCCCCGCACCGCCTCAGACGTCGAGGTTCGCGACCGACAGGGCGTTCTTCTCGATGAACTCGCGGCGGGGTTCGACTTCGTCGCCCATCAGCGTGGTGAACACTTCGTCGGCGGCTATCGCGTCCTCGATGCGCACCTGCATCAGGCGGCGCACCTCGGGGTTGAGGGTGGTCTCCCAAAGCTGCGCGGGGTTCATCTCGCCGAGGCCCTTGTAGCGCTGGATGGTCTGGCCGCGCTTGGCGTGCTCGAACAGCCAGTCGATGGCTTCGCGGAAGGTGCTGATGTCGTGGCGCGATTCGCCGCGCTGCACGAAGGCGCCCTCGCCGATCAGGCCCGAGAGCGTGCGCGCGAGTTCGGCGATGCGCGCGTACTCGGCGGAGGCGAAGAAATCGCGCGGCAGCAGGCGCTCGTAGTGGCTGCCGTGCTCGGCGCGCGCGATGTGGATGCGCGCGACGGCTGAGGAGGCGGCACCCGCGGCGGGCGCATCGCCCTCGCCCGCTTGCGTGGCGCCCGGCTGCAGCGTGAGCGTATAGCGCGCGGCGCCGTCGGCGCCGGAGTTGAGGCGCGCTGTGAGCGCATCCACCCAAGCCTGCAGACGGGTGCGATCGGCGAAGTCCGCGGGCGAGATGACGGGCATGTACACGAGGTTCTCGAGCACGCGCGCGTCGTAGCGACGCGCCCAGCGGGCGACGATGCCCTGCACTTCCACATGATGGCGCGCGAGGGACTCGAGGCCGGGGCCGCGCAGCGCGGGCGCGGCGGCGTTCACATGGAGCGCGGCGTCATCGAGCGCGGTGTTGAGCAGCATCGCGTTGAGTTCGGTGTCGTCCTTGACGTACACCTCCTGCTTGCCGCGCTTCACTTTGTACAACGGCGGCTGCGCGATGTAGATGTGGCCGCGCTCGATGAGCAGCGGCAGCTGGCGGTAGAAGAACGTCAGCAGCAGGGTGCGGATGTGGGCGCCGTCGACGTCGGCGTCGGACATCAGGATGATGCGGTGGTAGCGCAATTTTTCGACATCGAACTCGTCGCGGCCGATGCCGCAGCCGAGCGCGGTGATGAGCGTGCCGACCTCGGCGCTGCCGAGCATCTTGTCGAAGCGCGCCTTCTCGACGTTCAGGATCTTGCCCTTGAGCGGCAGGATGGCCTGGGTGCGGCGGTCGCGACCCTGCTTGGCGGAGCCGCCTGCCGAGTCGCCCTCGACGATGAAGAGTTCGGAGCGCGCAGGGTCGCGTTCCTGGCAATCGGCGAGCTTGCCGGGGAGGCCGGCGATGTCGAGCGCGCCCTTGCGGCGGGTGAGCTCGCGGGCCTTGCGCGCGGCTTCGCGGGCGCGCGCGGCCTCGATGATCTTGGCGGCGATGGCCTTGGCTTCCTGCGGGTGCTCCAGCAGGAACTCGGCGAACTTCGCGGCGACGGCGGTCTCGACCACGCCCTTCACTTCGCTCGAGACGAGTTTATCTTTGGTCTGCGAGGAGAACTTGGGGTCGGGGAGCTTGACGGACAGGATGGCGGTGAGGCCCTCGCGCGCGTCGTCGCCGGTGGTCGGGACCTTCTCGCGCTTGGCGATGCCCTCTTTTTCGATGTAGTCGTTCAGCGTGCGCGTGAGCGCGGCGCGGAAGCCCGAGAGGTGCGTACCGCCGTCCTTCTGCGGGATGTTGTTGGTGTAGCAGAACATGGACTCCGCGTAGGAGTCGTTCCACTGCATCGCGACCTCGACGCCGATCGGGCCTTCCTGGGTGCGGAACCAGAACACGCGCTCGTGGACCGCGCTCTTGGCGCGGTTGAGGTGCGAGACGAAGGCCTGCAGGCCGCCCGCGTGCTCGAAGGTCTCGGCCTTGCCGTCGCGCTCGTCGTTGAGGTCGATGCGCACGCCGGAGTTGAGGAACGAGAGCTCGCGCAGGCGCTTGGCGAGGATGTCGTAGTCGAACTGGATGTTCGTGAAGATGGTCGGCGACGGCTTGAAGCGCACGCTGGTGCCGGTGCGGTCGGTGGTGCCGACCACGGCGAGCGGCGCGACGGGATCGCCGAGGCGGTATTCCTGCGTGTGCAGTTTGCCGCCGCGATGGATGGTGAGTTGCAGCACATCGGAGAGCGCGTTGACGACGGACACGCCGACGCCGTGCAGACCACCGGAGACTTTGTAGGAGCTGTCGTCGAACTTACCGCCCGCGTGCAGCACGGTCATGATGACTTCGGCGGCGGAGCGACCTTCTTCGGCGTGGATGTCGACCGGGATGCCGCGGCCGTTGTCGTGGACGCTGACGGATTCGTCGGCGTGGATCGTGACGGTGACGCGGTCGCAGTGACCGGCCAACGCTTCGTCGATGGCGTTGTCGACGACCTCGAAAACCATGTGGTGCAGACCGGTGCCATCGTCGGTGTCGCCGATGTACATCCCGGGCCGCTTGCGGACGGCGTCGAGGCCTTTTAAGACCTTGATTTTACTGGAGTCGTAGACTTCGGGTTCGGTCATGCCCAGCGCCTGAAATTCGATGCGGAAGTATACCCGATTGGGGGGGTCAAAGGGGGTCGAGCGGCGCTTCGTCAGAGGCGTGCGAGGTGTAGACCTTCAAGGCGTTCAGGGCTGTGTTTTCAGCTGTTTTTGAATGCTCGATGCGCGCATTGCGCTCCAGCTCGCCGCGGATCAGATCACGTATGCATTCGCTGTCGTTGGTGTAGCGCCCGGCTGCGACCTGCGCCTTGATCCAGTCGTCCTGAACGGCTGTGAGAGTGATGGTCTTGCGAACAAGATTGGAACTGGACATCAGTATGATTTTATCACACTGAGATTGTTGACCTGACGGGACAGCGGCTATCCCCCCTCCACCCTACCCTGTTCCACGTGGAACACCCGGTCTGGGTTGCTGAAGAGACGGGTGTCCCGCTCGAGGGCGGTGACGATGATCTGGGTCTCAAGCCCTTTCACGCGAGCGATGAACCGGCCGAGGCGGTCCTGGTCGAGTTCGGCGGACGGATCGTCCAAGAGCAATGTGGGCAGCAAGCCATGCTCGCGCTTGAGGTACTCGAGTTGGCAGAGGCTCAGCGCCACGGCGGCGAGCTTCTGCTGGCCACGAGAGAGCACATCCCGAGCGGCCTTGCCGCGGGCGCGCAAGGTGATGTCAGCGCGATGCGGGCCGACCGTCGTGGTGCGCCGCTCCCGGTCGCGGGGGGTTGAAAGGGTCAGCGCATCAGCCAACGCGGCGCTGCGGTCCCAACCGGCTTGGAAGCCGAGGGTGAGATCGAGGCCAGCAAGGTCCGCAGAGACCTCGGCCCAGTAGGGTTGCAGCGCGACCATCACCCGCTCGCGGGCCGCGGTCATCGCCTCCCCTTCCCTCGCCAGCTCGGGTTCCCAGGCCGCGACTTCCCGGGAACCGGCCCGCAGCGCAGCGTTCCGCTGCAACAAGGCCCGTTGGTAGCGGGACCAGGCCCCGGCGAAGCCCTGTTCCACGTGGAACACTGCCCAGTCGAGCCAGCGCCGACGGCGGGCCGAGGAGTCCTCGATGAGCTTGTGGGCGTCTGGATCCAGGGCTTGGACGGGGAAAGCCGTCGCCAGATCGGCCATGGACCGAACGGCAGCCCCGTCCAGCCGGGCCACAGTGCCCCCACCCTCCGCCCCTTCCCGACGGATTTCGAGCCCCAAAGTGTGCGGGGGCTGTTCGGGGGTGCCCTCCGGCGCCGCCTCGGACGGACCGCGCGCGGCCTCCGGGGCGGTCTTGCCGACCACGCGGGCGAAGGGCTGACCGTGGCGGATCAGCCGTTCGCTGAGGCGGGTGCGGAAGGACCGGCCGCGGCCGAGCAGGAACGCGGCCTCGAGGATGGAGGTCTTGCCGGCGCCGTTGGCGCCGAAGATCAGATTGATGCCGGGCCCGAACTCGAGGTGGGCCGATTCGATGCAGCGGAGATCTTGGAGGCTGAGCTCCGCCAGCGCCATGGTGCGTGCGGTCGAGGCGCCGTGCGGCTTACAGCCGCATCGGCATCACGACGTACTTGGCGCCATCGGACTCGGCGGCCGTGACCAGGCAGCTGCTGTTGGAATCGGTCAGCGCGATGTTGACCCGGGAGGTCTCGATCGCCGACAGCGCATCCAGCAGGTAGGTCACATTGAAGCCGATCTCGATCTCTTCGCCTTCGTAATTGACCTCGATCTGGTCCTCGGCTTCTTCCTGCTCGGGGTTGTGGGCCTGCAGGGTCAGGAGGTTCGGCTTTATGTTAAGTCGGATGCCGCGGTACTTTTCGTTCGACAAAATCGCCGTAC
>Ga0209985_10005244_pt1 | contig 10153 bp, 9 predicted proteins | sample NOAtaG_FD_187305 | JGI IMG/M metagenome (GOLD analysis project Ga0209985, IMG submission 187305) | Freshwater lake microbial communities from Lake Erie, under a cyanobacterial bloom - NOAA_Erie_Diel6S_1000h metaG (SPAdes) (version 2) | ecosystem: Environmental > Aquatic > Freshwater > Lake ... | reverse complement strand
CATGTCCAGACGCCCTGCCCCAGGCCGATCACCCGCCCAAGAAGCCGACGCCGCTTTCGACGAGGACGGCCGCCCCAGCAAGAGCCAGCGCAAGCGCGACTCCCACGCCCTGCAAACCCTGGGCGACGAAGTGGCCGCCCTGCCCGCCTCACGCTTGAACTCGCTGGAGCTGCCCGAGAACCTGCGCGAGGCGATTCGGGAGTTTCACCGCACCAAGTCGCACGAGGGGCGTCGGCGCCAGTTGCAGTTCATCGGCAAGTTGATGCGGCAGGTGGATCCGGCGCCTTTGCAGGAGGCCGTGGCCAAATTCAAGCTCGGTGGGGCCCAGGATGCGCTGGCCCTGCATCAGGCCGAGCGCTGGCGCGAGGAACTGCTGGCAGACGACAACGCCGTCACACGCTGGATGGCCGAGCGCCCCGAGACCGACGCGCAGCAGCTGCGCGCCATGATCCGTCAAGCCCGGCTGGAGGTGCGGCCCGACGCGGCAGCTGGCACGGCGGTGCGCCAGGGCCGCCACTTCCGAGACCTGTTCCAGTTCGTCAAGACCCAGCTGAAAGCGGCCCCTGAAGCACCATGAGCACGCACGACACCGTCCGCATCGGCCTTGTTTCCATCAGCGACCGCGCTTCCAGCGGCGTCTACGAGGACAAGGGCATCCCCGCGCTCCAGGCCTGGTTGAGCGCCGCGCTGCAGAACCCGATCGAATGGGTGACACGCCTGATCCCCGACGAGCAGCCCGGCATCGAGGCCACGCTGCGCGAACTGGTGGACGCCGAGCGTTGCCACCTGGTGCTGACCACAGGGGGCACCGGCCCCGCCCTGCGGGACGTGACGCCCGAGGCCACGCTGGCCGTGGCCGACAAGGTGATGCCAGGCTTTGGTGAGCAGATGCGCCAGATCAGCCTGCAGTTCGTGCCCACGGCCATCTTGTCGCGGCAAGTGGCGGTCATCCGCGGGCAGGCCTTGATCATCAACCTGCCTGGGCAGCCCAAGTCCATCGCCGAGACCCTGCAGGGCCTGCCGCAGGCCACGCCCCCCGTGCACGGCATCTTTGCGGCCGTGCCGTACTGCATCGACCTGATCGGCGGCCCTTACCTGGAGACCGACGACGCGGTGTGCAAGGCCTTCAGGCCGAAGTCGGCGGTGCGGCCGGCGCGCTGAACGTCGCAGTGAACCTTGCAGTGATCGCCGCAACCCGGGCCGGTCACTTCACCAGCCGGTTCAGGCGCTCAGCATCGAAGTGTTCGCCCGTCTGGGCGTCTTGCGGCAAGACGGGAGCCTGAGGCTCACCCGGTGCGCCCGGCGCACCCGCGCGGGACAGTTGCTCGATGGCCTTCCACAGCAGCGCGATCTGGTGCTCGTGCCCGGCGGCGTGGTCGATCAGGCCTTTCATGGCCAGGGCCACCGGGTCGTCACCCTGGGTCACGCCATAGGCCAAGAAGCCCATGCGGGCAGCAGCGGCCTCGCGGTGCACCTGCTCAGAGGCCTGGAGGATGCGGGCCGGAATGCCCACCGCCGTAGCGCCGGGCGGCACAGCTTGCAGGAGCACGGCGTTGCTGCCCACGCGCGCGCCGTCGCCCACCGTGAAGCTGCCCAGCACCTTGGCGCCCGCGCTGACGATCACCCCGCGCCCCAGCGTGGGATGACGCTTGGCCCCCTTGCTCAAGGAGGTGCCGCCCAGCGTCACCCCTTGGTATATGGTGCACTCGTCACCCACCTCGGCCGTCTCACCAATCACCACGCCCATGCCGTGGTCGATGAATACCCGGCGGCCCATCGTGGCCCCGGGGTGGATCTCGATGCCGGTGAGAAAGCGGCCCAGGTGCGAGAGAAACCGCCCCATCCAGCGAAAGCCACGGCGCCAGCAGGCATGCGCCCAACGGTGGATGACCACGGCGTGCAGCCCGGGGTAACAGGTCAACACCTCCCAGTTGGAGCGGGCGGCGGGGTCGCGCTCGCGGATGCAAGCGATGTCTTCACGCAGGCGCTGGAACATGGGGCGGAAGCTGAGAAAAGCGCGTGGCTGGCGGCGGGTGTGGAGGCTGAATCCGTGGCGCGGACCACCGCAAAAGAAACAGCGCAACAGGGGGCCGCGAGTTTAGTCGCGGGACGCTGGCGCTGCAGGCGTCGCGTCAACCCCTGCGTCGGCGACAGGGGCTGGGGCTGACTTCAGCATGGCCCGCGCGATGCCGCGCAGGATGTGGACTTCTTCTCGGGTAAGGGTGAGCCGGTTGGCCAGCTGGTTGAGCCTGGGCATCAGCTTCTTGGGCGCTGCGGGGTCGAGGTAACCGATGGCCTCCAAAGCGCTGCGCCAGTGGGCCAAGGTGCCTTGCACTTCGTCCGCGCCCGCCCAACGCGGTGGCGGCGTGGCCGTCACCACCTCAAAGGCCCCGAGAGACTGCCGCCATTCGTAGGCGATCAACTGCACGGCCTGGGCCAGATTCAGCGAACCATAGCCCGGGTGGGTGGGAATGCTCAGCACGCTGTGGCAGCGCCAGACGTCCTCGTTGGCCATGCCAAAGCGCTCGGAGCCGAAGACAAAGGCCACGCGGTGGGGCTGCTGCGCCAGGGCGGGCAAGGCGGCACGTGGGGGCTGGGCCGGCGGGCCGAAGTCGCGCGGCGTCATGGCCGTTGCGCAGGCGTGGGTCACGCCTTCGAGCGCTTCGGCCAGGCTGTCCACCACGCGCGCTCGGGCCAGCACGTCGGCGGCACCGCTGGCGTAGGCGATGGTCTCCTCTCGCACCAGCACATCGTCGAACCGGGGCCGCACCAGCACCAGGTCGCCAAAACCCATCACCTTCATGGCGCGTGCGGCCGACCCCACGTTGCCGCCGTGGCTGGTGTGGAGCAGGATGAAGCGAGTGGGGTCCGCGGCGGGTTGCATCAAAAGGGGCCGTTTTTCAGAGGCACGCGGGTAAACTCAAGACCTCGGCCACGCAGCCATTGTGTGGCCTTCGCTCTTTGGAGCGGATCGCAGGCGCTCAACGTGGGCCTGCCGCCCGACCCGACCTCTGCCGCGCCGCGTTCCCAGCACATTGCCCATAAGGCTCCTCCATGTCCCAGACGATCCACCCCATGCTCAACATCGCTGTGCGTGCCGCACGCAGCGCAGGGTCGATCATCAACCGGGCAGCGCTGGACCTGGACGTGCTCAAGGTGGCCTCCAAGGGCACCAACGACTTCGTCACCGAAGTGGACCAGGCGGCCGAGGAAGCCATCATCTCCACCCTGCTGGAAGCCTACCCCGGGCACGCCATCCTGGCCGAGGAGTCCGGCCGCCAGCGCGGCAGCAAGCACAGTGACTACCTGTGGATCATCGATCCGCTGGACGGCACCACCAACTTCATCCACGGCTTTCCGGTGTATGCGGTGTCCATCGCGCTGGCCTTCCGTGGCAAGGTGGAGCAGGCGGTGGTGTACGACCCCACGCGCAACGACCTGTTCTACGCCAGCAAGGGCAAGGGCGCCTACTTGAACGACCGCCGTCTGCGCGTGTCCAAGCGCACCCGGCTGTCCGACTCGCTGATCGGCACGGGCTTCCCATTTCGCAAGGGCGACAACTTCAAGCGCTACCTCAAGATGTTCGAGGAGGTGATGCAGCAATGTGCGGGCATGCGCCGCCCTGGCGCCGCCGCGCTGGACCTCTGCTACGTGGCCGCAGGCTGGTACGACGGCTTCTTCGAGACGGGCCTGAGCCCCTGGGACGTGGCCGCGGGCTCGCTGATGATCACAGAGGCTGGCGGCTTGGTGGGCAACTTCACCGGCGAGTCCGACTTTCTGTACCAGCGTGAGGTGGTGGCCGCCACGCCTCGCATCTACGGGCAGCTGGTGCAGATGCTGGCGCCTTACACGCGGGTTATCAAGGAACCTGAGGCGGGCAGTGCGGGCGCTACGGGTGCAGGTGCTGCGACCCCAGGCGCTACTGCGCAGGACGCCACGCAGGCCTTCGCGGCGTCAGCCTCGGCTGCAAATCCCGCAAGCGCGCCCACCACGCCGGCAGCGCCCGCGCGCAAGTCCACCCGCATCCGCAAGGCCGACCTGTCGCCTGCGGACGACGCGCCCTTCTGAGCGCGGGCCCGCGCGCGAGCCTGGCTCATGAGTACCGCCCGCCCCGCTGATCTCCCCCCCGTGGCGCAGGGAGCGGACGTCAGGCCGCTGGCCGGCGTCAAGGTGGTGGAGTTCTGCCAGATCGCGTCGGGCCCTTTCACCGGCATGCTGCTGGCCGACTATGGCGCGCAGGTGGTGAAGGTGGAGCCGCCCGAAGGCGACGCCATGCGCACCTGGCCGCCGCTGTCGGCCGGCTACAGCGAGAACTTCGCCAGCCTGAACCGGGGCAAGCGCTCTATCGCGTTGGACCTGAAGATCCCCGAGGACCTGAATCTCGCACGACGCCTGGTCATGGAGGCCGACGTGCTGGTGGAAAACAGCCGCCCCGGCGCCATGCAGCGCCTGGGCCTGGGCTGGGACTGGTTTCGGCCGCGCAAGCCTTCGTTGGTGTATTGCTCCATCTCCGCCTTTGGCCAGGACGGGCCCAGAGGCACCGAGGGCGGTTTTGACGTGACCATCCAGGCCGCCGCAGGCGTGATGAGCGTGACCGGTGAACCCGAGGGCGCACCGGTGAAAGCCGGCGTGCCGCTGGCCGACTTCGCCTCAGGCCTGTATGCCGCCTTCAGCATCGCCTCGGTGCTGGCCCGGGTGCGCGCCGGCGGACCGGGGGGCCACATCGACGTGCCCATGTTCGCGGCCACGCTGGGCATCTCCGCGCTGCAGACCAGCGAGTACTTCGGCACTGGGCGCAACCCGCGCAAGCTGGGCTCGGCCCATCCTCGCAATGCGCCCTACCAGGCCTACGCAGCCAGCGACGGCTGGTTTGTCATCGCCGCAGGCAACAACCGGCTGTGGCAGCAGGTGTGTGCCGTGGTGGGCACCGCCGAGTTGCTGCAAGACCCGCGCTTTGCCACACCCGCCCTGCGCGCGCAGCACCAGGCCGCATTGAAGGACCTGCTGGACCCGCACTTCGCGCAACGCTCGGCCGCGCAATGGCTGCGGGCCTTTGCCGACGCGGGGGTGCCCTGCGCGCCCATCAACGGCTACGGCGAGGCCTTGGCGGACCCGCAGGCCCAGCACCTGGAGCTCGTGCAAAGCCAGACGCTGCCAGGCGGCACGCACACGCGCACCGTAGGGTGCCCCGTGCGTCTGGACGGGCAGTCCGTGGCGGTGGACACTCGGCCTCCGGCGCTCAACGAGCACGGCCCTGCGCTGCGGGCCGAGGTGAGCGCCACCCAACCCCCGACCAGCTGAACTCCTCCGCCCGGCCATGCACGACATCCGCCCGCTCAGAGACTTCGTGATCGCCATGACGCACCTGGTGGACAGGGCCCCGGGCGAAGCGGAGGTGCTGCGTGAAGGGCGCGAGCTGCTGGCTCCGCTGTTGGCGCAGGACGACTGGCTGCCCGAGGCGTTTACCGCCGTGCGCCCTGACCGGTACGCCCAGTACCTGCTGCACGCCGACGCGCTGGAGCGCTTTTCGGTGGTGAGTTTCGTCTGGGGCCCGGGGCACCGCACGCCGGTGCACGACCACACGGTCTGGGGCTTGGTGGGGGTGTTGCGCGGCGCCGAGCGCTGTGATGAATTCAACCTCTCAAACCCGGGGGCCACGCCAGTCGAAACCGGACGCAGCCATGTGATGCACCCGGGCGACATCGAGCCGGTGTCGCCCACGGTAGGCGATTGGCATCGGGTGACCAATGCCCGCACGGATGGCCCGTCCATCAGCATCCATGTCTACGGCGCCAACATCGGGGCGGTGCGCCGGCATCGGCTGGACGACGCCGGAAAGGTGCTGGAGTTCATCTCAGGGTACGACAACACCGTCGCTCCCAACCTCTGGGACCGCTCCAAGGCCCCCACGCCCACACGCTGAGGCCCGGTTGAGCAGCCCAACGACAAGCCCTGAACTGCTGCACACCGCGCAAGCGGAGGGCGTGCTCACGCTGAGCATGAACCGCCCGGAGCGTGGCAACGCCCTGTCGGCAGACCTGGTGGAGGCTCTGCTGGACGCCATGAACGCCGCCTTTGCAGACCATGCCGTGCACACCGTGGTGCTGCGCGGCGCGGGGCGCCACTTCTGCACCGGGCTGGACCTGTCGGACCTGGACCAGACGAGCGACGGCGAGTTGCTGTGGCGGCTGGTGCGCATCGAGATGCTGTTGTCTCTGGTGTGGCACGCGCACAAGCGCACGGTGGCCGTGGCTCAAGGCCGCGCCTGGGGCGCGGGCGCCGACCTGCTGGCAGCCTGTGAGGCCCGGGTGGTGTTGCCGGGCGCCACGCTGCGCTTTCCGGGCGCGCAATTCGGCATCGTGCTGGGCACACGCCGGCTGGCTTTGCGCATGGGCAGCACGGCTGCGCGGGCGGTGGTCACCGAAGGGGGCGAGCTGAACGCGCAACAGGCCCTGGCCTGCGGCTTGGCGACCCACGATCAAGAGCCCACCTGGTCCGCGCCCCGTGTGGATGGCGAGACCGTAGCGGCCCTGCATGCGGCCACGCGGGCTGCCGACGGCGTCGACCAGCGTGATGCCGACCTGGCCGCCCTGGTGCGATCGGCCGCACGTCCCGGACTTCAGGCACGTATCAGGCGCTACGTGGCGGCGCTGAAGTCTGCGGAGCCTCGGCCGGTATGAGTGCATGAGGCCGGGCACCGATCAGGTCGCAGAGGCAGCAGGCGCCAGCGTGCCGCCCCCACCCTCACCCGCCCCCACGCCCACACCCTCAGCCGGCACGTCCTGGGCCCTGGCGGCGGGGCTGGCCATCGTGTGCGTCTGGGGCGCCAACTTCGCCGTACAGAAGGCCCTGTTCGAGGTGCTGCCGCCAGCCGGGCTGCTGTTTGCACGCTACCTCTTGATGCCGCTGTGCGCCGCTGTGCTGTTGATGTGCACCCTGGGTGCACGCAAGCCGGTGCCGCGCGCGGACATGCTGCAGATCGCGTTTCTGGGCTTTCTGGGCCACAGCGTGCACGTGACCATGGTGACCTTCGGCATCCACTGGTCTACCGCCTTCTCCAGCGCGCTCATCCTGGCCTGCGGGCCGATCTTCACGCTGCTCATCCTGCACTGGGTGGGGCACGAGCGGCTGAGCTGGCCCCAGGTGGTGGGCGTGGGCGTGGCCTGCGTGGGCGTCTTGGTCTTTCTGTCAGACAAGCTGCTGGGCCAGCAGTGGGCCGCCACGGGCGGGGACCTGATGATGCTGTTGGCGGCAGCCCTGTTCTCGTACTACACGGTGATGTCCAAGCCGCTGATCCAACGCCACGGTGGGGTCACGGTGATGGCCTACGCCACCATCGCAGGCAGCCCGCCCGTGGTCCTTTTCTGCGCCTCCACCGCCTGGGCGGCGCCCTGGGCCGCGATGACCTGGCACCACTGGGGGCTGCTGCTGTGGGCCACGTTGGTATCGGCCTTTCTGGGTTGGCTGGTCTGGGGGTGGGTGAACGAGCGGCGCGGCGTAGCCAGCACCGCACCCCTGCAGTACCTGATGCCGGTGGTGGCAGGCATCGTGGCGTGGTGGGCGACCGGAGAACGCTTCAGTGCCGTGAAACTCGGGGGTGCGGCCCTGACGCTGGGGGGCGTGGCGCTGGCCCAGTTTGCCGACCGACTTCGGCAACGCGGATGACCAAGGCCGGGAGGCCTCATCCGCTGAGGCCTTGGGGACCTATGAGGTGCGGCGGCCTTACTCGACCTTCGTCCCGCTGGCCGCAAAGCGCTCACGCAGTTCCCGCTTGAGCACCTTGCCGATGGCGCTGCGGGGCAGCTCATCAAGGGCCTGCACGGCGGCCAGACGCTGCGTACGGCCCAGCCGTTCATTGGCCCAGACGCGCAGCACGGCAAGATCGACCGACCGACCAGCGCGCAGCACCACGCAGGCCACTGGGGTCTCGCCCCAGCGGGCCGAGGGCACGCCGAAGACGGCGGCATCCTCCACGTCGGGATGCTCGCGCAGAACAGCCTCGAGATCCTTCGGGTAGATGTTGAAGCCGCCGCTGATGACCATGTCTTTGCGGCGGTCCATCAGCACCAGAAAGCCGTCCTCGTCAAAGCGCCCCACATCGCCCGTGCGGATGTAGCGCTGGCCTTCAGCATCAGACCACTCGGCCTCGCGCGTCTGCTCAGGGCGGCCGTGGTAGCCGGTCATCATGCCGGGTGAGCGGCCGACAACTTCGCCCACGGTCTGCGGGCCCGTGGGCAGTTCACGGCCGCCCTCGTCGATCAGGCGGAGGTCATGTCCCGCCGCGGGCATGCCCACGGTGTGCAGCTTGTGGGGGTGGGCGCGCGCATCCAGCATGCACGCGCCGCCGCCTTCGGTCATGCCGTACACCTCCAGCAGGTCACCCGGCCAGCGCACCAGCACCTGCGCCTTCAGCGCCGCCTCAAACGGCGCACTGGTGCACAGCTTCATTCGGAAGGACGACAGGTCGTGGGCGTCGAACCCTGGATGGTCCATCAGGCGGCGGTACTGCACCGGCACCAGCATGGTGTGGGTGGCGTGCAAGTCGGCGGCCAAGCTCAGATAGCCCTCCACATCGAAGCGCGGCATCAGATGGATGCGCGCCCCGGCGCCCAGGGCCGGGTAGAACGCCACCAGCGTGGTGTTGGAGTACAGCGGCGTGGCCAGCAGCAGCACGGACTGTGCGTCCATGGCGTAGCGCGTGGCGCGCTGCATGTGGGCAAAGCGCATGCCCTGCGGCTGCACGATGCCCTTGGGCGTGCCCGTGGTGCCCGAGGAATAAATGATGTTGAAGGGGTCTGAGGCGCTCAAGGCCACAGGCGCCGGCACCGTGCCCTCAGGCGCCAGCCATGCATCGAAAGCCTGCCCCAAGCCTGCGCCACCCAGGTTGATGAGCTGCACGCCCGGCGGCAAGGCCGGTAGCAGCGGGGTGGCCTGGTCGTCCACAAAGACGAAGGCCGCGCCCGAGTCCGCCACCATGGCGCCAAACTGGGCTGGCGTCACCGACGGCGCGATGGGCGCGGGCACGGCCCCCGCACGCAGCGTGCCCAGGGTCCACACGGCCTGCAGCACGCCTGTGGCCGCGCAGCTGGCCACAGCCTGACCCTTCTTCACCCCGTCGCGCTGCAGGGCCGCGGCCACACGGTCCACCAGACCGTCCAGCGTCTGGTAGTCCAGCAACTGATGGCCGTCGCCCAGGGCGAGGGCATGCGGTTGCTGCTGTGCAACGCGGCGCAGCCGGTCGGCGATGCTCTCAAAGCCCGTCATGGCGCGCGGCGCTCCGGCGCTTGCGCACCCACGCCGGGAGGGTCCAGGTCCTGTCCGCCGGCACGGGCCCAGAGCCAACGCAGGCCGGCAGCCAAGTCCAGGTCGCCCCGGCCCCCCACGGCGGCGGGCGGCTCCAGCGCCTGCAGGGCACTGCCGCGGCGGGCCACGGCAAAGGAGAAGACGTAGCCGGGCTCCTGGCCCATGCGCAGATCGGTGATGCGCACCACGCCTGCACGCTCGTCCACGCGGTAGAACCCGCGGCTGAAGGCGGCGATGCGCTGGACCGCGTCCAATCCGTGCACCTCGCGGACGAGGCCAGGGTCCAGCGGGTAGGCGTTGAAGCGCACGGCACGGCCACGGTCGGCCAGCGCGTAGAAGCCTTCCTCGTAATGGGTGGGGTGCATGACCACGATGCGCCACAGCGCCGTGTTGAACGCCGTGGGGGTAACCAGGACCCGCTCAGCCGTCACCCCAGCACCACGGCCCGCCAGCTGGGCCTGCACCAGCCCAGCGACGTGATGCTGCACTCCAGCAGACCAGCCCAGATAAGCCGTCGACAGGACCAGACCCGCCAGGTTCCAGTTTGTTCCCGAAGAGCCACGACGCAGCAGCGCCACCGCCAGCCCGGCCAGCAGCGGCAGGGTGTACAGCGGATCAATGATGAAGATGCTGCCCAGACCAAACGGCTGGCTGGAGAACGGCAGGGCCAGCTGGGTGCCATAGACCGTCATCGCGTCCAGCAGCGCATGGGTCACCAGCACCAGCCACACCGTCAGCAGCCAGGCTGGGAATGAGCTCTTGCCCGCTGGCGCGCCGGCAGCGGCTGTGGCCATCGCAGCGGTAGAGCGTTGCCGATCCGTCCACCAGGCCAGGCCTGCGGCCAGGGGCA
>Ga0209985_10005233_pt1 | contig 10171 bp, 9 predicted proteins | sample NOAtaG_FD_187305 | JGI IMG/M metagenome (GOLD analysis project Ga0209985, IMG submission 187305) | Freshwater lake microbial communities from Lake Erie, under a cyanobacterial bloom - NOAA_Erie_Diel6S_1000h metaG (SPAdes) (version 2) | ecosystem: Environmental > Aquatic > Freshwater > Lake ... | reverse complement strand
CAACGCCGGCGAGGTGGTGGTGTACTTCGGCGCCGCGGCGCTCAGTGGGACCGTCGACCTGCTGACCACGCCTGGTCGGGTCCTCGTGTCGGGCGCGGCGGCGAACGACGGCGCGGGCCTGCACCCGCCGGGCATCGCATTCCGCGACATCGACGGCAACGGGCGGGCCGACCTGTGCATCGGCAGCTTCCAGGGTGGTGCGACCACCGGCGGTCGGGTCGACTGCATCGAGAGCACGTTCTGACCTGCATCGGCCCGCTCCGCCGACCCGTGGAGCGGGCCCTCGCGTGCCGGAGCGGCGCGTGACCTGCGCGCGAGGGTCGAGTCCGCGGACGGACCGGCTGCCGCGCCTCGGCCGACGGATGGGAGGGGCGAGATGTTCGCGACCTTCGTGACGCTCTTCCTCGGGGTGGTGGTCGTCTTCGCCCTGCAGCGTGGTCGGGCCCCCGCGGAGAGCAGGGTCGTGTGGGCAGGCTACGCCGGCCACATCGCCGCCTCGTTCGGCCAGTACGCCATCACGGCCTACTGGTACGGCGGCGGCGACATGTTCTATTACCTGCGGACCGGAGAGCAGATCGCCGTCCTGCTCTCCTACAGCCCCGACCGGGTCGTGCCGGAGCTCGTCGGGCTCTTCTTCCACGAGCCCGCGCAGCTTCCGGTGGACCTCAGCGCGGCGTTCGGCTCGACGGGCTCGATGGTCGCGATCGCGACCGTGTTGCTCTACTTCCTCGGCGGCTCGTGGTTGGCTGCCTGCATCGCACTCAGCACCGCCGCCTACGTGTCGCGCGTGGGCTTGCTCCGGGTCTTCCTGCAGGAGCTCCCGAGCGAGCTCCACGGTTCGGTGCGGCTGGCGGTGCTGCTGCTTCCCAGCGTCACGTTCTGGGGCGCGACGGTCGCCAAGGAGACGATGGTGCTCATCGGGCTCGGCCCCCTGGCGGCGGTGGCGCGGCGGCTCGCCGATCCGGCGAGGCTCGTCACGCGCGCCTGGCTCGTGCCCGTGGCGCTCCTCGCGGCAGGGCTCATCTGGGAAGTGAAGCCTTACGTCCTCGTCGCGTTCGTCGCCGCCGCGGGCGTGTGGTGGCTGACGCGCACGCTGCAGCGAAGCGGGCGCAAGCTCACCCGCGCCCAGCTCGCGCTCGGAGCGCTGGCCTCCATCGCCGCCGTGATCGGCGTGGGACGCGTCCTGCCCGAATACTCCCTGGACGCCATCGCCGAGCGCGCGGCCGATCTGCAGGCCGTCGGCGCGCAGATCGAAGGTGGCTCCGGCTACCAGCTGGGCAGCGCAGGGGAGCGGAGCGTGCTGGGGCAAGCGGCGTTCGTGCCGATGGCCCTCGTGTACTCGCTCTTTCGCCCGTTCTTGTTCGAGGTGCGCAATCCCCTGATGCTGGTGAACGCGCTCGAGACGACGTGGATCACCCTCCTCGTCTTGCAGAACCTCCGACGCGGACGGCTCGCCGGGCTGATCGCGACCGCCCGCGAGTCGCCCATCATGGCGTTCTCGCTGGCGTTCGTCGTGCTCGTGGGCGTCGGGGTGGGCCTCGCGACGACGAACCTCGGCACCCTCACCCGCTACCGGATGCCGATGATGGCGTTCTACGCGGCGTTTCTCATCGTCTGGTACGAGCGGTGCAAACCGGCGCCGGCCGCGTCGCGAGCGCCGGTCGTCCGGCGACCGCGACGCTGGGAGAGGGGCCCCGCGTTGCCGACGTAGTCGGCCGCGCCCCTCTCAACTGCCTGCCCACCTCGCGCGCCAGATGCGCTCGGTGTGGTCGCACCACGCCGCGAGGGGGGCGTCCCCGAGCGGGATTGGGCTCGACACGCTGAAGCCGCGCTTGGGGCGGCGCGACAGGTCGGCGTCGACGAACGCGGTGGCGAGATCCCGGAGGATGCGCTTGTGCGTTCGGCCTTTCCGCTTGAAGTCGGTGGGGAGCGACTGACCGAACGTGACGATGCGGTGGTCGAGCAGCGGCGAGCGGGCCTCGATGGCGTGGGCCATCGTGCCGCGGTCGACCTTCTGCAGGACGTCGTCGCGGAGGTAGCCGAGCAGGTCGAGGGCCGAGGCGGTCTCTTCCGGGCCGCGCGCGAGCACGGCATCCCAGGCGAAGCGCGGATGACGGGCGATCAGGCGATCGAGGAGGCTCGCGTCTCCGATGCGTGCGCGATCATCGGCCGAGAGTTCGGAGCGCAGACGCGTCGCCTGGAAGAGTTCGTACACGTCGGCGTCGCGGCGGAGGCCCACCGCATCCTCGACGATGCGGAGCTTGCGCGCCGTCGTCGACGGGTTGAGGCCGACGCGCGACGAGAGGCCAGCGATCGCGCCGAGCCACGGCTCGCGACCGGCGGCGCGAAGCAGGCGCATGCTGCCCGGCAAGCGCAGGATCCTGCGCGGACCGGCGAGCAGCGCCGGATAGCGTACCCACGGATAGCCGAGAAAGACCTCGTCGCCGCCATCGCCGGTGAGCACGACGGTCGCGTGCTGCTTGGCGGCGCGCGACATCTCCATGATCCCGAGCTGAGAGATCGCGGCGTGTGGCTCGTCGTAGTGCCAAGGCAGGGACTGCAGCGTGTCCTGCTGCGCGCCGCGGGGAACGCGGATCACCTCCACCGGCAGGCCGAGGCGGCGAGCGGTCTGGGTGGCGCGGTCGCTCTCGTCGTAGCGTGCGTCGTCGGTCGCGACGACGAAGGCGCGCACATCGCCCCGGCCCGTGCGCGCGACCTGCGCGGCGACCAGGCTCGAGTCGATGCCGCCGCTGAGGAAGAGGCCCACCGGGACGTCGGCCTCGAGCCGGATGCGGGTCGCATCGGACAGGAGCGCGTCGAGCTCGCGCTTGGCGTCCTCGTAGGTGCCCGCGAAGCGTCGAGTGAAGCCGCCGAGCGGATCCCAGAAGGGCTCGGGCACGAGCGGGGCGAGGTCGCGGGCCCGCAGATCGATCGTCGCGAAGCTCGCGGCGGGGAACTTCTCGCACTCCTTCCAGATGGAGCGGGGGCCGGGGACGTACGAGAGCCAGCGGAACTCGCTGAGCGCGGTCTCGTCGAGGGTGAGGGGCAGACCGAGCGCGGCGAAGGCCTTCAGCTCCGAGGCGAAGGCGAGGACGTCCTTGCCTCGATACACGAAGAGCGGCTTCTTGCCGAGCCGGTCGCGGCCAAGGACGAGGCGGCCGCGCCGTGCGTCGAAGAGCGCCATCGCCAGCATCGCGTTGGCGTCGACGAGCGCCTGGCGCGGATCGTCGAGGGCGCGGGCGAGCAGCGTCTCGGTGTCGCTCCGCGAGCGGAACTCCCAGCGTGGCGCCGCCGCACGCAACGTGGAGTGTCCATACACCTCGCCGTTGAAGACGATGGCGCCCTCCCCCGCCCGCACCATCGGCTGGGCGCCAGCCGGAGAGAGGTCGACGATGGCGAGGCGCGCATGACCGAACCAGCACTCCCAGTGCTCGCCGGCGAAGACCCGGGCAACCCCCTGCGCGTCGGGGCCGCGGTGGTGCAGGCTCGCCACGGCGCGGGACACGTCGGCCTCAGCGAAGCGACCTGGCCGGGCGACGATCCCTACGATGCCGCACACACTGTGCCTCCTTTCGCGGGCGAGCTCGCGATGCCGAGCGCGGCGAAGAGTTCGACGTAGCGCTCGACGCCGGACGCGAGGGCGAAGTGCGGTGCGGTGATCGCCCGGCCGGCGCGCAAGAGCGCCACGTCCCGCCGCCAGCCGGCGACCTGACGCGCGGCCTCTTCGAGCGAGCTGGGCGTGACGTCGTCGAGCACGAGACCGGTCCCGGCCCGGCGCACCCAGGAAGAGACCTCGTCGTTGCAGCCGACGTGGATGGGGCGCACCCCGGCCGCGAAGAGCTCGGCGAGCTTGGTGGGCATCGAGCCGCGCTTGGAGTGCGAGGCGATGAGCAGCTGGGGCACGGCGTCGAGGTGGCGCGTCCAGCGGGGCATCTCGACGTGGGGAATGGTGCGCACGATCAGCCGCTCGCTCGGGACGCCGACCTCGCGCGCGAGCGCGGCGAAGGCCTCCGTCTGCTGCGTGGCGATGAGCAGGAGCGCGTCGTCTCGAAGCGCGAGCACGCGCCGTGCGAGCTCGAGGCTCTCTCGGCTGTGGTAGGAAAAATTGAGAGAACCCACGAGCCCGAGGACGAAACGGCCGCAGAGGCGCGCGTCCGGCGGCGCATCGCCCGCGTCCTCGCGGAGCGTGAACTCGTCGTAGTCGGCGCACGTCGGGATCGCCGCGGTGGGTCCGCCGCGCCAGCGGCCGAAGGCGTGGCCTTCGACGTCGTCGACGTGGAGCTGGGTCAGGCCGACCATCGCCGAGGCGTGCTCGTAGAGGTTCCGCTCGAGCCGGCGCGCGGCGAGGAGGACCGGTGGAGCACGAAACAGCCGCCCCGTCTCGCGGCGCTCGTCGACCCAGTAGCCCCGTGCATCGAACAGGTACGGGATCCCGAAGCGCTGCTGCAGCGTTCGGCCCACGAGCGCTGCGACGTACGAACGCGCGTGGACGAGCGAGGTGGTCGTTCGATGGCGCGAGAGCGCCTGGACCGCCGCCGCGGCGTTGCGGGGGAAGGCCTTCAGGCCGCCCTCGGCGTACGCAAAGCGCTCCCACGGCACGTCTGCCTCCGCGAGCTGGCCCTCGAGGGCCGCGACCCGAGCCCGATCGGCGAGCCGCGAGGCACGCTCGAAGGACACCAGACGGTACGGCAGCCCGCGACGCGCGAGCGCCATGACCACCCGCGCGACCTGCGAGTAGCCGAGCGGCTCGAGGATGCCGTCGTAGGTGAGGTAGGTGATGCGGGACGTCATGCAGCGGCGCGTGCGGGCCGATTCAGAGCGTGAGGTGCTGGCGGCGAAAGGCGGGGAAATCCGCCGCGGGGACGAAGCCGTGGTACTCGAGTTCGTTGCGGTGCCGGTGGCAGGTCGCCGGGTCGAGCGTGCGGATGACGCGTGCGGGGTTGCCCGCGAGCACGACGTGGCCCTCGGGAAAGGACTTGGTCACGACCGCGCCGGCGCCGACGACGGTGAAGTCCCCGAGGGTGACCCCGGGCAGCACCACGCTGTTCATCGCGAGCCAGCAGTACGAGCCGATCGTGACCCGGCCCGGCACCGAGCGGCGCGCATCGCCCGGGACGTGGTTCGCGCTGACGATGCCGACCCCGGCGGCGACGAGCGTGTAGTCGCCCATCACGATCCCGCCGGCGCCTTGGACGTAGCAGCCGGGCATCATGCCGGGCGCGGTCTCGACGCCCACGACCACGTTCTGCCACTGGTTCACCTGCGAGCTCGGGTGCACCGGCCAGTACACGCCGACGTTGAGGCCGAGGGCGCGCTGCACGAGCCACGAGCGCAGGCGGAGCGGCGCACCGGTGCTGCGGGTCTCGAGCCAGACGCGACCGATGGGCAGGGTGCGGAGCGCGTTCGCAGCGAGCCGCTTCCAGCCTTCGGGGGGCGGCGTGGCAGCCCGCGGTGGAGGGACCGCGGCGCCATCCCGGCTCGGGTCGATCGAAGGCTGTCGGTCGTCGCTCATGGGTTCAGGTCGGAGGCGGTGCGGGCTTCGTTGCAGGGACCGCGCGCTCCGTTCGGCGGACGCATCCTACCGGGTCCGGCCGCCAGGGCAGCAGAAGCGTGCGGGGCCTCGTCCTTGCCGGGGCTGAACCCGGGGCGTAGACCCCGCAACCTTCTGCCATGGCGAATTTTGCCGTCACCGGCGTCGCTGGATACATCGCGCCCCGGCACCTCAAGGCGATCCGCGACACCGGACACCGCCTCGTTGCCGCGTGCGATCCCAAGGACGCCGTCGGTCTCCTCGATCAATTCTCCTTCGACGTCCGGTTCTTCACCGAGTTCGAGCGCTTCGACCGCTACCTCGAGAAGCTTCGGCGCGGGCCGGAGGCCGAGCGGGTGCAGTACCTCACCGTGTGCTCGCCGAACTACCTGCACGACGCGCACTGCCGGCTCGGCCTGCGGGTCGGCGCGGACGTCATCTGCGAGAAGCCGCTGGTCATCAACCCGTGGAACCTCGACGCGCTCGAGGAGCTCGAAGAAGAGACCAAACGCCGCGTCTTCACCGTGCTTCAGCTCCGCGTCCACGAGAAGCTCCTCGCGCTGAAAGAACAGCTCGCCGGCAGCGGCGGCCACGAGGTCGAGCTCACCTACATCACCTCGCGCGGCAACTGGTACGACGTCTCCTGGAAGGGCCAGGAGGAGAAGTCCGGCGGCATCCCCGCGAACATCGGCGTGCACTTCTTCGACCTGCTCGTCTGGCTCTTCGGGCCGCTGAAGGAAGCGCGGGTGCACCTCCGCGAGCCGCGACGCGGCGCGGGCTTCCTCGAGCTCGAGCGGGCGCGCGTGCGCTGGTTCCTCAGCGTCGATCACCGCGACCTGCCCTTCGCCGCGACGCCCGGCGGCAAGACCACCTACCGGGCGATGCTGCTCGACGGTCACGAGGTCGAATTCTCCGAGGGCTTCACCGAGCTGCACACCCGCATCTACGAGCAGACGCTCGCGGGCAAGGGCTTCGGCCTCGCGGACGCGCGGCCCGCGATCGAGCTCGTTCACAAGGTCCGCACCGCGCCGGTCACCGAGGGCGGCACCGAGCGGCATCCCTTGCTCGGAGGGCGCTCGTGACTCCGTACGTCCATCCCACCGCCATCGTCGACGAGGGCGCACAGCTCGGCGAAGGGACCAAGGTCTGGCACTTCTGCCACGTCTCGGGCCGGGCGCGGATCGGCAAGAACGTGAGCGTCGGGCAGAACGTCTTCGTGGCGAACGACGTGATCGTCGGAGACGGCACGAAGATCCAGAACAACGTCTCGCTCTACGAGGGCGTCGAGCTCGGCGACTACGTCTTCTGCGGCCCCTCCTGCGTGTTCACGAACGTGATGAACCCGCGCTCGGAGATCCCGCGCAAGAGCGAGTACCGCAAGACCGTCATCGGCCGCGGCACCAGCATCGGCGCGAACGCAACCATCGTCTGCGGCATCACCGTCGGCCGGTACGTCTTCGTCGCCGCCGGCGCGGTCGTCCGGGCCGAGCGCGTGCCCGACTACGCGCTCATGGCCGGCGTGCCGGCCAAGCGCATCGGCTGGATGAGCCGACACGGGCACCGCCTGACGCAGCGGAATGCCGACGGTCACCTCGTCTGCCCCGAGTCCGGCTGGCGCTACGAGGAGAAGGACGGCCTCTTGCGCTGCCTCGACAAGGACGAGGACGCCCCGATCGGAGCCGCGTCGTGAGCGCGATCCCGATGCTCGACCTGAAGGCCCAGTACGCGGGCATGAAGGCCGAGATCGACGCGGCGATCGCCCGGGTCGTCGAGAGCCAGTACTTCATCCTCGGGCCCGAGGTCGAGGGCCTCGAGAAGGAGGTCGCCGCCTACTCGAAGGCCGCCCACGGCATCGGCGTCTCGAGCGGCACCGACGCCATCCTGGTCTCGCTCATGGCGCTCGGCGTCGGCCCCGGCGACGAGGTCGTCACGACGCCCTACACCTTCCTGGCGACCGCCACCTGCATCGGGCGGCTCGGCGCGACGGCGCGCTTCGTCGACATCGATCCGCGCACCTTCAACGTCGACGCCCGGGCGATGCTCGCGGCCATCGGGCCGAGGACCAAGGCGCTGATGCCGGTACACCTCTACGGCCAGATGGCGGACGTCGCGACGCTGAAGGCCGGCACGGCGCTGCCGATCATCGAGGACGCCGCGCAGGCCATCGGCGCAGAGCGCGATGGACACCGTGCGGGCGCGCTCGGCGCGCTCGGCTGCCTGAGCTTCTTCCCATCGAAGAATCTCGGTGCGTACGGCGACGGGGGCATGGTGCTGGCGCAGGATGGAGCCCTGGCCGACCGCGTGAAGCTGCTGCGCAACCAGGGGCAGCGGCCGAAGTACTACAGCCTCGAGGTGAGCGGAAACTTCCGGCTCGACGCGCTGCAGGCCGCAATCCTCCGCGCGAAGCTGCCCCACCTCGACGGCTGGACCGCGGCCCGGCAGCGGAACGCCGACACCTATCGGCGGCTCTTTCGCGGCAGCAAACTGCGGGTCGTCGACGGTCCGCTCGAGGGCGACGCGCAGGTGGGCCTGCCGGTCGCGGTGCCCGGCGCGCGCCACATCTACAACCAGTTCGTCATCCGCACCCTGCAGCGCGACGCGCTGCGCGAGGCGCTCGGCAAGGCGGGCATCGCGACCGAAATCTACTACCCGCAGCCCATGCACCTGCAGGCGTGCTTTGCGCCCTGGGGCTACACGCGAGGGCAGTTCCCCGAGAGCGAGCGGGCCGCCGAGGAGACCTTCGGCCTGCCGATCTATCCCGAGCTCACCGCCGCGCAGATGGAGCGCGTCGTCGGGACGATCGAGTCGTTCTTCGCCGGGTGCTAGCTCCGCTCAGGCGTGCACGCCGGCGCCGTTCGTCGGGCGCGGCGGCCCGTCGGCGCGCTCCGGAGCGGTCAGCCCCAGCTCCTCGAGCGGATCGCCGGTCCACAGCCGGCCCCGGACCATGTGGCTCCACATGCGGAGGTCGGAGACGAAGGACCAGAGCGGGTACTCGAAGGTCGCGGGGCGGTTCTTCTCGAGGCCGAAGTGCCCGGTCCACGCGCACGCGTAGGCGAAGACGACGCCGGCCGGGAACGTCGCGGGGGAGGCGGCCGCCGGGAGTCCGAGCATCGCCGCGAGGTGCCCCCAGCGCGGTCCGTCGCCCTCCCCGCGCAGCGTGCCGTGCGCCGCGAGGCCCGCGAATGCGGCCATCGCCGCAGGCATGCGGAGCGGCGAGAGCGCCATGCCCGCAGCGCACGACGCCATCCAACCCGTCGTGCCGAGGAAGTGCAGGCGGCGCGAGGTCGGGTTCCGGTGCTCGCTCAGGTAGTAGGGCCAGAACTCCTCGAAGGACTGGATGCGCTCGGTCATGGGCGCCGATCCTACACGAGCCGCGCAGGAACCGGGCTCAGAACGATCCCGAGCCGCCCATCATGCAGCCCGCGCACTCGGGCAGGTCGGGCATCGTGTTGCAGCGGAGCGGGCAGTAGTTGACCCGGTTGAAGACGTAGCGAGAGCCGTCGTCCTCGCCGATGGCGTCGCACTCGACCGAGAAGCCGGTGACGCTCATCTCGCCGTAGCCGCCGGTGTCGCGGAAGGCGCGCGCGCACGCGCTGTCGCTGGAGGTCCACGAGGGCAAGGGCGGCAGCGTCTGGGTCACGCCGGCCTCCGGGTACCAGGTCTCGACGCAGGTCTCGGCGACCATGCAGTCGCTGTCGAGGGGCGCGTCGGCGTCGCCGGCTCGGAGCGTGTAGCAGAGGCGGAACTGCCCAGCGCAGTCGACCGTCAACGTGTCGGTGCTCCACACGGTCCCTGGCTCGGGCGCAGGCGGCGGCGTGCTGCCGAGCGAGGTCGGGCACTGCGCCGCGCCCGACGCGTTCACGAAGGTGCTGACCGCGTAGACGCCCGCCGCGCCGTAGTCGACGAAGCACGGGCTGAGGTTGGCGATGGCCCAGCGGCCCATCGAGAAGCACTCGCAGGCGGCGGCGCCGCGGGTCGCACCGGGGCTCGGCAGCACCGCGCCCATGCACGGGCCCCAGGTTCCGCTGAACTCGTCGTAGGGGTTGCAGGTCGTCGTTCCGTCGCGGCAGATGCCCCGGCCGCGGTTGCGGCGCGGGCCGGGCCAGCACGACGCGGTCTCGCCGGGCGTGTCGCAGCGGCAGCCCTCGCGGTTCCGGTCGGCGGGGCACTCGGGCGTGCCGCCCGGCGGCTCGGGCAGGGGCCCCATGCCGCCGTCGGGGTAACAGACGGACGGGGGCGGGTCCATGAACCAGTACGCGTCGGGGTTCGGCGGCACGTAGGCGTCGACCGAGGCGAGGTCGCCGATGTCGACGCGCACGATCGGCGCGTCGCCGACATCGCGGCCGGCGTCGACGACGGCGGTGCCGGCATCGCGCATGCGGGACGGACCGCCGCAGTCACAGCCGGCCGCGAGGAGCGGAACCAGGACGAGGGCGAGGGCTGCGCGCAGGGGCATGACGAACCTCCGCGACGAGGGTAGCGCAGAAGGGCCCCGGACCGTCAGCCGGGCGTCACTCCGTGGTCGGCGAGGCGGGCGCGACCGCGCGCGGTTCGCCGGAAGGCGCCGGAGATGCCGCATCTCGGTCGTCGGCTCCCGCATCCGCGCCGCGGCTTCGCGCCTCCACCATCTAGCGCACCTCG
>Ga0209985_10005232_pt1 | contig 10173 bp, 7 predicted proteins | sample NOAtaG_FD_187305 | JGI IMG/M metagenome (GOLD analysis project Ga0209985, IMG submission 187305) | Freshwater lake microbial communities from Lake Erie, under a cyanobacterial bloom - NOAA_Erie_Diel6S_1000h metaG (SPAdes) (version 2) | ecosystem: Environmental > Aquatic > Freshwater > Lake ... | reverse complement strand
ATGGCCATGGCCGGAGACACTTCCCGCAGCAGATTGCCAAGCGGGTCGGTGGCGGGGGGCGTCGAGACCGCCGGCAGTGCTTCGGCGTCCGTTCTGGCGTCCGGCGCGGCAGCCGATGCGGCAGCCGGTGCGGCAGCCGATGCGGCCACCTCGGCTGGCTGCTGCGCGCTGGCGGCGGCCAGCGACAGACCAAGGGCGCACAGGCAGAAACGAAGAATCCGGGCAGGCTTCATCAGCGGCGGCTTCGGGGCGCGCGGCGGGGCGCGACCCGGCTTCGTTCGGGAAGGCGCCGAGTATAGGCAAGGCGTGCCCGGCAGCCGCCCGGGTCACGGCAGCCGGTCGGCCCGCGGGATCGGTCCGCTGAATCGGTCGGCTGGATGGGTGCGCTGGACCGCCGTACCGGATCGGCGCGCTGGATCGGTGCGCTGGATCGGTGCGCTGCGCCGGCCTTCAGAACCCGTTTTTCCACTCCCGCAGCACGGCGAAGGTGTCGACCCGGGTCCGGCCGGCGCCGGGCCGGCGCGCCTCGGCCGCCGCGCGCAGCGCCGGCTCGTCGCAGCGCATGAACGGATTGGTGGCCAGTTCCTCGGCGATCGTGGACGGCACGGTCGGCTCGCCGCGCGCGCGCTGCGCCGCGCAGTGCTGCTGCCGTGCGCGCAGCGCGGCGTTGCCGGGCTCGGCGGCCAGCGCAAAGCGCAGGTTGGACAGCGTGTACTCGTGGGCGCAGTACACGCGCGTGGCACCCGGCAGGGCGGCCAGCTTGGCGAGCGAGGCGACCATCTGCGCCGGGGTACCCTCGAACAGGCGGCCGCAACCGCCCGCAAACAGGGTGTCGCCGCAGAACAGCGCGTGCAGCGCCGGCGCGTGATAGGCGATGTGGCCGCGCGTGTGACCCGGCACGTCGAGCACGTGCAGCGCCACGCCCAGCACCTCGATCGCAGCGGGCTCGCCGAGCGCGACCTGGCGCGCCGGAATGTCCTCGCCGCGGGGCCCGTACACGCGCGCCCCGGTGGCGCCGGCCAGCGTCGCAACGCCGCCGACATGGTCGCCGTGGTGGTGGGTGACTAGAATTGTCTCCAGCGTCAGGCCGCGACGCGTCAGCTCGCGCTGCACCGGCGCCGGGTCGCCGGGATCGACGATCGCCGCGCGGCCTTGGCTTGCCAGCAACCAAAGGTAGTTGTCGCCGAAGGCGGGGATGGGAATGATGTCCATGGTTTGGAGGGGGCAGCCGGGCGGGTCGGACGGAGGCGCCGCCAATGGCCCGGCGGTGCGGTGCGCGGGCCTGCATCCTGAATCCCGGACCCGTAACCTGCGGCGCTCAATTCCGACCCCCGAATCCTAAGCGGCATGGACACCGACCCGCTGTTCCCCGGCCACGGACTGCCGCCCGACCTCGACGGGGCGGGCGGGCCGGTCGTGCTGTGGTCGGACTTCCTGCGCTCGCCGCCGGGGCGCTACATGCTGCAATGGGAGCAACAGCACCTGGACGCGGCAGTCTCCGACATCTTCGGCTACCACGCGCTGCAGCTCGGCCTGCCGGAGCTCGACGCGCTGCGCGAAAACCGCATGCCGCTGCGCATCCGCGCGGCCGACCGCGGCCTGGCGCCGGAGCCGGGCGCCGGACACCCGTGCCGGCTGGCCGTGGTCAACCGCTACGAGGAGCTGCCGTTCGCCACCCAGTCGATCGACCTGGTGGTGATGCCGCACATCCTCGAGTTTGCCGGCGAGCCGCACCAGGTGCTGCGCGAGGTCGATCGTGTGCTGGTGCCCGAGGGCCATGTCGTGATCACCGGCTTTAACCCGGCCAGCCTGTGGGGCCTGCGGCAGGCGCTCACGCGCCTGGGTGCTGCCCCCTACCTGCCGCGCGAGGCGCAGTTCATCAGCCTGCACCGGATCAAGGACTGGCTCAAGCTGCTGTCGTTCGAGGTGAACCGCGGCCGCTTCGGCTGCTACGTGCCGTCGGTGCGCAGCGACAAGTGGCTGGCCCGCTGGAACTTCTGCGAGCGCGCCGGCGACCGCTGGTGGCCGGTGCTGGGCTCGCTGTACATGGTCACGGCGGTCAAGCGCGTGCGCGGCATGCGCATGGTGGGCTCCGTGCGCCGCCGCCGCGAGGAACTGCGGCCGGTGCTGGTGCCGGCGGCCTCGCCGTCGTTTTCGCCCGCGCCGCGCTTTGCCCCCGATGTCGTGCCCGACGGCGAGGCGGTCTCGGCGCGCGTGCGCGGCGCGGCGGCCAGCGCCAACGATGAGCCGGGCCGCCGGCGCGCCGGCCGCGCCCTGCCATGACGGCGGCGCGGGCGCAGCGGAGGTCCGGTGTGAGGCATGCGCGCAGCATCCAGCTCACGGCCGCCGGCGGCGAGGCGGCCGCCGACGAGGACACCCTGACCGAAGTGGAGGTCTGGACCGACGGCGCCTGCAAGGGCAACCCCGGCCCCGGCGGCTGGGGCGCCTGGCTGAAGGCCGGCGGCCACGAGAAGGAACTGTTCGGCGGCGAGCCGGCCACCACCAACAACCGCATGGAGCTGACCGCGGTGATCGAGGCGCTGGCCTCGCTGAAGCGTCGCTGTCGCGTGGTCCTGCACACGGACTCGCAGTACGTGCACCTGGGCATCACGCAGTGGCTGCCCAACTGGCAGCGGCGCAACTGGCGCACCGCCGACAACAAGCCGGTGAAGAACGTCGACCTGTGGCAGCGGCTGGAGCAGTTGCGGCAGGCGCACGAGATCCACTGGCGCTGGGTCAAGGGCCACGCGGGCGTCGAAGGCAACGAGCGCGCCGACCAGCTCGCCAACCGCGGCATCGAGAAGATCGGGCGCTGAGCCGCAGGCGCGGCCGCGGCCGCAGGCCCCCGGTGCTACAGTCGTGCACTTGCCGCGCTCGGGCGGGCCGCAACGGCCGCGCACGCGTCGCCCTGGCTCATCTCGAATGCAAAAGCGTACTGTGACCCTCGTGGCGGTCGGCGGCCTGCTGATCGCCGGCGTCGTCGCCTACATCGTCAACAACCGCGGCGCCGATATCGGCGCGGGCGAGCCGAAGTCGGCGCAAACCAAGGCGGCCGATGCGAAGTCGGCCGATGCGAAGGCCGCCCCCAAGGGTACCGACGGCAAGGGCGACGCCAAGGCCGCGGGCAAGGGCCCGCCGCCGGCGCCGGTCGAGGTGGTGACCCTCAAGCCCAGCCGCGTGCAGGAAGACCTGGGCGCGGTGGGCACGCTGCGCGCCAACCAGAGCGTGATGCTGCGTACCGAGGTCACCGGCCGCGTGGAGACCATCGGCTTTCGCGACGGGCAGGCGGTCAAGCGGGGGCAACTGCTGATCGGCCTGGACGCTTCGTTCAATGAGGCCGAGGTCGCCCAGGCCAAGGCCGAACTGGCGCTGGCGCAAAGCAGCCTCAAGCGTACCGAGGACCTGGCCGCCAAGAACTTCGTCAGCAGCAGCGCGCAGGACCAGGCCGAAAGCAACGTGGCGGTCCTGCAGGCGCGGCTGCAACTGGCGCAGGCGCGGCTGTCCAAAATGCGGGTGCTGGCCCCGTTCGACGGCGTGGTGGGCATCCGCGCGGTCAACGTCGGCGACGTGCTGCGCGACGGCACCGACATCGTCAACATCGAGGACATCCGGACCCTGAAGGTCGACTTCCGCGTGCCCGAGCGCTTCTTCACGCAAATGAAGGTTGGCCTGCCGGTGGAGGTGGCGGCCGACGCGCTGCCGGGCACCACCTACCGCGGCAGCATTGAGGCGATCAATCCGCGGATCGACGCCAACGGCCGCTCGCTGGAGCTGCGCGCCTCGCTCGGCAACTCCGACGGCCGCCTGCGGCCGGGCATGTTCGCGCGCGTGCGCGTAGTCGTCGGTGACCGCCCCGAGGCCTTCATGGTGCCGGAGGAGGCCATCGTCCCGCAGGGCGACCGCTTCTTCGTTTTCCGCGTGGCGGCCGATGGCAGGGCGCAGCGGGTGCCGGTGCGGCTGGGCGTGCGGCGCGACGGCCAGGTCGAACTGCTCGACAACGTGCAGGCCGGCGACCGGATCATCGTGGCCGGCATGCGTGTGCAGCGCGACGGCCAGCCGGTGCGGGTGCTCGGCGATGCGCCGCGCGGCAACGGCGCTGCGGGCGGGGCAGGTGTCGCGGGCGCGCCGCCGGCCGACGGCAAGACGGCCCCCCGCAAGGCCGACGGCCCGGGCGGCGCGGCGGCGGCCAAGTAGGCGGGCACCGCCACGCGGGTACGGCGCGCCGACCACGACCACGGACACCGACCATGAGCCTGTTCGAACTGTGCATCCGCCGGCCCGTGCTGGCCACCGTGCTGTCGCTGCTGGTGGTGGTGATCGGCGTCGTGTCCTACGAGCGCCTCGGGGTGCGCGAGTACCCGAAGATCGACGAGCCGATCGTCAGCGTCTCCACCACCTACCCGGGCGCGTCGGCCGAGGTGATCGAGTCGCAGATCACCAAGGTGCTGGAGGACTCGCTGGCCGGCATCGAGGGCGTGGAGCTGATGACCTCGCGCTCGCGCTCGGAGCGCTCGGACATCGACGTGCGCTTCCGCATCACGCGCGACCCGGACTCGGCGGCGGCCGACGTGCGCGACAAGGTGGCGCGCGTGCGCGCCCGCCTGCCCGATAACGTCGACGAGCCGGTGATCGCCAAGGTCGAGGCCGACTCGTTCCCCATCATCTGGATGTCGGTCACCACCGGCGGGCGCAGCGCGATGGAGGTCTCCGACTACCTGAACCGCTACGTGCGGCCGCGGCTGTCGGTGCTGCCCGGCGCGGCCGACGTGCGCATCTTCGGCGAGCGGCGCGTCAGCATGCGGGTGGAGGTCGACCGCGACCGCCTGGCCGGCTACCGGCTGACGGTGCAGGACGTCGAGGAGGCGGTGCGGCGGCAGAACGTCGAGCTGCCGTCCGGGCGCATCGAGTCGCGCCAGCGCGAGTTCAACATCGTCGCGGCCACCGACCTGCAGACGGTGCGCGAGTTCGAGAACATCATCGTGGCCAGCGTCAACGGCTACCCGGTGCGGCTGCGCGACGTGGCCAGCGTGCGCCAGGGCGCGCGCGACGAGCGCGTGATCGCCCGCTTCAACGGCGAGCCGGCGATCAACATGGGCGTGATCAAGCAGGCCACCGGCAACCCGCTCGAGCTGTCGCAGGCGGTGTGGTCCGAGGTCGACAAGATCAACGAGACCCTGCCCACGGGCATGCGCCTGACCGTCTCGTACGACAGCTCGGTGTTCATCCAGCGCTCGATCGACAACGTGTTTCGCACCATCGGCGAGGCGGTGATCCTGGTGGTGCTGGTGATCTTCTTCTTCCTGCGCAACCTGCGCGCCACGCTGATCCCGCTGGTGACCATCCCGGTGTCGCTGGTGGGTGCCTTCGCGCTGATGTACGCCTTCGGCTTCACCATCAACACGCTGACCCTGCTGGCGATGGTGCTGGCCATCGGTCTGGTGGTGGACGACGCCATCGTGGTGCTGGAGAACATCTACCGCAACATCGAGGAGGGCATGGACCGCGTGCAGGCGGCCATCAAGGGCACCAAGGAAATCGGCTTCGCGGTGATCGCAATGACGCTGACCCTGGTGGCGGTGTTCGCACCGCTGGCGTTTTCCACCGGCCGCACCGGGCGCCTGTTCGTCGAGTTTGCTCTGGCGCTGGCCGGCGCGGTGCTGGTGTCGGGCTTCGTGGCGCTGACGCTGTCGCCGATGATGTGCAGCAAGCTGCTCAAGCACGAGGAAAAGCACGGGGCGGTGTACCGGCTGATCGAGCGCTTCCTCGACGGCATGACCAACGGCTATGCGCGCTCGCTCGCCTGGGTGCTCGAGCGGCGCTGGACCGTGCTGCTCGGCTGGTTGGTGGTGGTGGCTGCCGGCGTGTGGCTGTTCACGCTGATCCGCTCCGAGCTGGCGCCGATCGAGGACCGCTCGGTGGTGTTTGGCCGGGTGCAGGCGCCCCAGGGGGCCACCGTCCAGTACACCAGCGAGGCGCTGCGCTCGATCGAGACCATGTACGAGACGATCCAGGAGCGCTCGGCCTACAACGCGGTGGCGGGGTTCCCGACCGTGACCGACGGCAACGCCATCCTGCGCCTCAAACCCTGGGAGGAGCGCAGCCGCAAGCAGCAGGACATCGCGCGCGAGCTGAACCAGCGCTTCGCCCAGTTGCCCGGCGTGATCGCCTTCGCGGTCAGTCCGCCCTCGCTCGGGCAGTCGTTCCGCTCGCTGCCGATCGAATACGTGATCATGGCGCAGATCCCGTACGCCGAGCTCGACCGCCTGGTCAACCAGTTCATCGGCGAGATGGCGAAGTACCCCGGCGTGCAGAACCTGCAGACCGACCTGCGCCTGAACACGCCCGAGCTGCGGGTGGAAGTCAACCGCGACAAGCTGGCCGACGTGGGTGTGTCGGTGCAGAACGTGGGCCTCACGCTGCAGACCATGCTGGGCGGCCGCCAGGTCACGCGCTTCAAGAACGAGGGCGAGCAGTACGACGTCATGGTGCAGGTGGCCCCGCGCGACCGCAGCACGCCCAACGACATCAGCGACATCTACGTGCGCGCGCGCGACGGCAGCATGGTGCAGCTGTCCAACGTGGTCGACGTCAAGGAGGGCGTGGCGCCGCAGAGCCTCAACCACTTCCAGCGGCTGCGCGCCGTGACCATCAGCGGCCAGGTGGCGCCCGGCTATACGCTCGGCCAGGCGCTGCAGACCATGGACGAGACCGCCCGGCGCGTGCTGCCGCAGGGCACGCTGACCGACCTGAACGGCCAGAGCCGCGAGTTCCGCGACGCCCGCGGCAGCATCTACCTGGTGTTCGTGCTGGCGCTGGTCTTCATCTACCTGGTGCTGGCCGCGCAGTTCGAGAGCTTTGCCGACCCGTTCGTGATCATGCTGTCGGTGCCGCTGTCGATGACCGGCGCGCTGCTGGCGCTCTGGTGGGCCGGGGGCACCATGAACATCTACAGCCAGATCGGACTGGTGACGCTGGTGGGCCTCATCACCAAGCACGGCATCCTGATCGTGGAGTTCTCAAACCAGTTGCGCGAGCGCGGCGAGGAACTGTTTGCGGCGGTCAGGCACGCCAGCGTGCTGCGCCTGCGGCCCATCTTGATGACCACCGGCGCCATGGTGCTGGGCGCCGTGCCGCTGGCACTGGCCGCCGGCGCCGGTGCCGAGAGCCGCCAGCAGATCGGCTGGGTGATCGTTGGCGGCCTGACGCTGGGCACCGTGCTCACGCTGTACGTGGTGCCGGTCGTCTACACCCTCATGCGACAGTGGCTCGACCGCGGCGTGCACGTGCGCGCCGGCCAGATCGAGCAGCCGGCCGCGCCGTCGGCGGCCGAGTAGGCGGCCGAGTAGGCGGCCGACGGCGGTACGGCCATGCGCCAGGTCATCCTCGACACCGAGACCACGGGCCTGGAGGCGCGCGAGGGCCACCGGATCATCGAGATCGGCTGCCTGGAGATCGTTGGCCGGCGCCTGACCGATCGGCGCCTGCACCACTACATCAACCCGGAGCGCGCCAGCGACGAGGGCGCGCTGCAGGTGCACGGCCTGACCGAGGAGTTCCTGCGCGACAAGCCCCGGTTTGCCGAGGTGGCCGACGACCTGCTGGCCTTCGTGGCCGATGCCGAGGTCATCATCCATAACGCGCCCTTCGACCTCGAGTTCCTCGACGCCGAGCTGGCGCGGCTGGGCAAGCCGCCCTTTGCCAGCCACTGCGCCCGGGTCACCGACTCGCTGACGCTGGCGCGCGAACTGCACCCGGGCAAGCGCAACTCGCTCGATGCGCTGTGCGAGCGCTATGCGGTCGGCAACGCGCACCGCACGCTGCACGGCGCGCTGCTCGACGCAGGGCTGCTGGCCGACGTGTACCTGGCGATGACGCGCGGCCAGGACACCCTGGTCATCGATCTGGCGCCTGCCGGCGGGGCGGAGGACAGCGGCCCGATCGATGCCGCCGGCCTCATCGTGCTGGCCGCCACGCCCGCCGAGCTGGCCGCGCACGAGGCGCTGCTCGACGGCATTGCCAGGGAGAGCAAGGGCGTGGTGGTGTTCCGGGCGGCCGCCCTGGCGGCGGTGGCCGCCGGCTAGCCCCGGTTGTTTCATCAGGGACGCGGGATTTGCGCGGATGCGCGCGCGAGCCAGATTGTGCGAGTGGGGCGCAGTCGATGCCCGTAGGCATCGGCGAACGCTTGAGCGAGATGGCCGCGCGAGCGCCGCGCCAACCCGCGTGGCCCCCGCCGTCCAAAGTGGCTTGGGTCAGGTTCAGGATTCCGCCGCGGCTTACGGAGGCAGATCGTGGATGCACGGGGGCGACCTGGTGAAACGTCCGGGCTGGTGTCCGATCAGCGTCCGCTGCCCAGCCCCTCCCGCAGCTCCCGCTTGAGCACCTTGCCGGTGGCGTTCTTGGGCAGGCTGTCCACGAACACATAGCGTTTGGGCCGCTTGAAGCGCGCGATCGTTGCCAGGCAGTGCGCATCGAGCGCCGCTCTGGCCGCGGCCGCCTCCGGCGCCGCGCCGGGCTGCAGCACCACCACCGCCACCACGCTCTCGCCCCACGCGGCGTCGCGCTCGCCCACCACCGCCACCTCCCGCACCATGGGGTGCTGCAGCAGTGCTTCTTCCACCTCGCGCGGGTAGATGTTGCTGCCGCCGGAGATGATGAGGTCCTTGCTGCGGTCCACCAGCGTGAGATAGCCCTGCGCATCGAGCCGGCCCAGGTCGCCGGTGCGCAGCCAGCCGTCGACGATCGCGCTGGCGGTGGCCGCCGGGTTGTTCAGGTAGCCGAGCATCACCGTGTCGCCGCGCACGATGACCTCGCCCACTTCGCCGGCCGGCACCGGGCGATGGTTCTCATCGACGACCGCCACCTCCACGCCGGTCTGCGCGCGGCCCACCGAGCCCAGGCGCAGCGAGCGCGCCGGCTCCTCGCCCAGGTGCTCGTCGGCACGCAGCACGGTGATGGTCATCGGGCTTTCGCCCTGGCCGTAGATCTGCACCAGCCGCGGCCCCAGGCGGGCGAGCGCGCGGCGGCTGTCGGCCACGTACATCGGGCCGCCGCCGTAGACGATCTGCTTCAGTCCCCGCGCGTCGCCGCGCAGCCGCTCCACCAGCCGCTTCACCATGGTGGGTGCGGCAAAGAACTTCACGCCGGCCGTGTCTGCCAGCAGCGCGTCGATCTCGGCCGCGTCGAAGCCGCGGCTGGCCGGCACGAGCTGCGTTGCGCCGGCGGCCACGTTGGGCACGATGTACAGGCCCGAGCCGTGCGACATGGGCGCGGCGTGCAGCAGGTGCTCGCCGGGGCGCGCGGCGTCCACGTCGGCCAGGTAGTTGAGCGCCATGGCGAGCAGGTTGCGGTGGCTGAGCATCACGCCCTTGGGCCGGCCGGTGGTGCCGCTGGTGTAGAACAGCCAGGCGAGGTCGGCGGCCGCTGGCGGCGGCGGCGCCGGCAGCGGCGCGTGCTGCAGCAGGGCCGCGTAGTCGGTGCCGTCGACGTCAATGAAGGCGCTGCGGCCGCTCGCACGCGCCGAGGCGATGGCGCCGCTTTCGACCTCCGCCGTCATGAACACGACGGCGGCCTGCGCGTCGTCCAGGATCCAGGCCACCTCGCGCGGGTGCAGCTTCACGTTGACCGGAATGGCCGCCAGTTGCGCGGCCCAGCAGGCCAACAGCAGCTCCACGTAGGCCGCGTTGTTCTGCATGACCAGCGCCACGCGCTGGCCCGGGGTCAGCCCGAGCCGGCTGCGCAGCGCACCGGCCAGCGCCAGCGTGCGCTGCGCCAGTTGCGCGTAGCTCAGATGGCAGCGCCCGGGCTCCACCACGGCGGCGTGCTGCGGCTGGCGCGCGGCGGTGCGCAGGAGCAGATGGGCCAGGTTCATGGCGGCGGCAGGTGCGGGTTGGTGGCGGGCGGGTACGGGTGCAGGTGTGGGTGTAGGTGCGGGTGTAGGTGCGGGGCCGGGTACGGGGCCGGGTGTGGGGCCCGGTGCAGCCGCGAGTGCACAGTGCGCCCAGTGTAGAATCGTCGGCCGTTGCGGCAGCGGCTTGGTGCGTCGGTCATGGAGCGCGCTGCCTCGGCAACCCGACCCGGGTGGTTAGCTCAGCGGTAGAGCACTGCCTTCACACGGCAGGGGTCACAGGTTCGAACCCTGTACCACCCACCAGCGTTTTCGAGCCCGCCCATTGT
>Ga0209985_10005227_pt1 | contig 10180 bp, 9 predicted proteins | sample NOAtaG_FD_187305 | JGI IMG/M metagenome (GOLD analysis project Ga0209985, IMG submission 187305) | Freshwater lake microbial communities from Lake Erie, under a cyanobacterial bloom - NOAA_Erie_Diel6S_1000h metaG (SPAdes) (version 2) | ecosystem: Environmental > Aquatic > Freshwater > Lake ... | reverse complement strand
GCGACACGTGGAGGTCGTGCATCACGCGCATCGCGCGGTAGCGCTCGCGCTCGCCGGAGCCGAGCGCCTCGTAGGCGCCGATCATGTCGGCGAACATCGTGTGGCCGCCGTCGCGCGGCACCTGCTCGGCGTAGAGCAGCGTCGCGAGCGCCGGCACCTTCTGGAACGAGGCGTCGGAATGCCAGAACAGCGTGCCGCGGTCCGGGTGCACGGCGTTCGGCTTGCCATCGGGCCCGATGTTGGAGAGCTCGAAGATCTCCGGGTGGCGGGCCTTGTGGTACTCGTTGAGCACATGGACCTCGAGCTCGCCGAAATGCCGCGTGAAGGCGATGTGCGCCTCCGGCGGCAGGTGCTGCCCGCGCACCACGAGCAGGCGGTGGCGCCCGAAGGCGTCGCGCAGCGCGGCGACGGTCGCCGCGTCGAGCGGGCGCGAGATGTCGACGCCACGCGCCTCGACGCCGAAGTCGCCATGCAGGGGAACCAGTTCCAGCCCGCCCTTGCCGCCATCCATCATCGTCGCGTCCTCCCCTGCCTCGTCGCGCCAAGCTTCCGCCGGAACGTCCCGCGCGATAGCGTGGCCGCATGATCCTCTTCTGGACGCCGCTGTCCAGCTACAGCGCAAAACTCCGCATCGCCTGCGCCCTCAAGGGCATCGCGCCGGAACTGCGCCTCCCCCCGGACGGCAGCTACCGGAGCGAAGCCTACCGCCGCATCGTCCCGACGGGAACAGTCCCCGCGCTGGTCGACGGCGACATGGTCCTGGCCGAGTCCGACGCCATCGCCGAGTACCTCGACGAGCGCTTCCCCGGCCGCCAGATCCTGCCGGGGACGGCGCGCGAGCGCGCGCGGATACGCTTCCTGTCGCGCTTCCACGACCTCCATCTCGAGCCGCCGCTGCGCGCGCTCTTCGGCCAGGCGGCGCCCTCGACCCGCGTCGCCGCAGTGGTCGAGGCGCGCCGTGCCGAGTTCGCGCGCGCCCTCGCCCTGCTCGAGGGGTTCCTCGACGAGGCCGGCCCCTTCGCCACCGGCCCCGTGCCGACGCTCGCGGATTGCGGCTTCCCGCCGACGCTCGCGATCGCGGACGGGCTCCTGCCGATGCTTGGCCACGCGCCGGCCCAGGGCCCGCGGACGACGCGCTGGCGCGCGGCGCTGGCCGCGGAGCCGCGCATCGAGTCCGTCATGGCGCCCTACCGCGCCGAGGTCGCGCGCTGGCTGGAGGCCAGGCGCGGCGCCTGAGCGCGGGATGCGGCGCGCTCAGCGGCCGCCGGTGACGTCGATCGTCGTGCCGTGGATGTAGGACGCGCGCGGCGAGGCGAGGAACACCGCCGCCTCGGCGATCTCCTCCGGCTCCGCCGCCCGGCCCAGCGAGACCGTCGAGATCCCCGCCTGGATGCGCGCCTCGCCGCCGATCTCCTCCAGCATCTCCGTGCGCGTCATGCCGGGTCGCAGCCCGCAGATGCGGATGCCCTGCGGCCCGAGGTCCTTCGCCGCGTTCATGACGAAGGAATCGACGGCGCCCTTGCTGGCGGCGTAGGCGGCCCAGCCGACCACCCCGCCCATGCGCGCCGCCGCGGAGGAGATGTTGACGATCGCGCCGCCCTTGCCGCCATGGCGCGTCGACATCCGCTTCACCGCCTCGCCGACGCAGAAGAAGATGCTGTCGACGTTGGTGGCGAAGACCTGCCGAAGGAAGCCGGCGTCGACGTCGCCGATCTCGCGCTGCGCGCCGACGATCGCGGCGTTGTTGATGAGCGCGGTCGGCGTGCCGAGCTCGCGGTCGCAGGCGGCGAAGAGCGCGGCCACCTCCTCCTTGCGCGAGACGTCGGCCTGCACGGCGATGGCGCGGCCGCCCGCCGCGACGATCCCGGCGGCCACGGCGCGCGCCGCGTCGATGCTGCGCGAGGCGTTCAGGCAGACCGCGAAGCCCTCGCGCGCCGCGATGCGTGCCGCCGCCGCGCCGATGCCGCGCGAGGCGCCGGTGATGACGACGACGCCCGCCATGTCACTTCCTCGCCTTGCCCTTCGCGCCTGCCTTGGCCTTGGCCTTGGCCGGCTTCGCGTTGGCGTGCATGAAGTCGATGCCCTGCGCCAGCGCGGTCTGGAAGATGCCGATGTCGACCCCGTAGGCCATCAGGCGGAAGCCCTTGGCCAGGTAGTCCTTCATCCATTTCTGGTCGGCGGCCATGAAGGCCGCGGTCTTGCCATGCCGGTCGCAGGCCGCGACCACGGCGTCGACCGCCTTCAGGTAGCGCGGGTTGTCGAACTGCGCGGGGATGCCCATGAAGTTCGTCAGGTCGAAATGGCCGAGCCAGAGGACGTCGACGCCCGGCGTCGCCGCGATGGCGTCGCAGTTCTCGGCGCCCTTCGCCGTCTCGATCTGGCAGATCACGAGCGTGCGCTCGTTGCCGCGCTTCATCTTCTCCAGAACCGAGCCGGGCGAGAAGTCGTCGTGGCCGACGCCGAAGGCCGCGCCGCGCCGGCCGATCGGCGGGTACTTGCAGCACGACGCGATGAAGGCCGCCTGCTCGGCGGTGTCGACCATCGGGACCATGATGCCCATGGCGCCGACGTCGAGCATGCGCGCGATGAAGTCGTACTCGGTCGTCGGCACGCGCACGAAGGGCGCGATGCCGAGGCCGCGGCACAGCGCCATCTGCTGGCGCAGCGTCTCGGTGCTGATCGCCGTGTGCTCCATGTCGTAGAGGATGAACTCCGCCCCCGCCGCCTTGCAGATCTGGGCGATGCCCGGGGTGAAGAACTCGAAGATCATGGCGCCGAAGGAATGGCCGCCAGCGGCGATCTTCGCCTTGACCGGGTTGTCGCGCATCTCGTGTCTCCTTCAGGTTCGCAGGTGGGAAAGCGCCGGATGCTTCAGCGCCTCGCGGTTGACGACGTATTTCGGCGCGACGCCATCGGCGAGCGCCCGCACCGCCTCGAAGGTGTTGCGGGCGATGCCGGTGAAGCACTCGTCCGTGAAGCACAGGCCGTGCGGCGTGACGATGACGTTGTCGAGCGCCAGGATCGGGTTGTCCCGGGGCGTCGGCTCCACCTCGAAGACGTCGAGCCCCGCGCCGGCGATGCGGCCCGCGGCGAGCGCCTCGTGGAGCGCGCGCTCCTGGATGATCGGGCCCCGCGCAGTGTTGATGATGTAGGCGGTGGGCTTCATCAGCGCGATCTCGCGCGCGCCGATCAGCCCGCGCGTCGACGCGCTCAGCGGGCAGTTGATCGAGACGAAGTCGGAGCGTCGCATCACCTCGTCGAGGCTGCCGACGAGCTCCACGTTCAGCCCGCGCAGCTGCTCGGGCCGGACCATGGGGTCGTAGGCGACGTGCTTCATCTCGAAGGGCATCGCGAGCCGGAAGACCTCGGCGCCGATGTTGCCCACGCCGACGAGGCCGAGCGTCCGCCCGGTCAGGCCCATGCCCATGTGGCTGGTCTTCTCCGCCCAGCGCCCCTCGCGCGTGAGCCTGTCCTTCAGGAACAGCTTCTGCGCGAGGCACAGCACGAAGGTGATGACGTTGGTCGCCACCGGCCGCCGCACGCCGTCGGGCGCGATCGACAGCATCACGCCCCCGGCGGTGCAGGCCGGCACGTCGACCGTGTCGTAGCCGACCCCGAAGCGCGAGACGAGCCGCAGGCGCTGGTCCGCGCGCCCGAGGCCCGCGGGCACCACGCGCTCGAGCATGGCGCAGAGCGCGTCGTAGCGCGCCGCGAACCCGGGCGTGACCTCCGCCACCGGCTCCTCGAGGTAGGACCACTCGATCCGGGGGTGGTCGAGGATCGACAGGACCGACGGATCGTAGATCGGCCGGCCGTCCTTGCTCACCACGTCGGGCGAGATCGCAACCCTCAGCTTGTCCATCGCGTCGCCTCCATGTGCCTGGCGCGGCTCAGAACTTGCGCGCCCATGCCTCCGACCACATCGGCAGGAATGCGTCCTTGTTGTAGGGATGCGCCTTCGCGACATCGACCACGAACTCGCCGACGCCGAGGCCCGGGCGGTCGCTGAAGTCGTAGTGGCCGCCGACGGGGCGCGGCGCGTGCTCGAGCAGGTCGAAGCGCCAGGGCACGCAGTACTCGCAGAAGGATTCCTGCATGATGATGTTGGTCGTGCAGGCGTCGAGCTGCACCGCCGCGGCCGTGGCCACGGGGCCAAACGGGTTGTGGAAGGACACGGGGATGTAGGAGGCGTCGGCGATCGCGGCGATCTTCTTCGACTCCAGGATCCCGCCGACATGGATGATGTCGGGCTGCAGCACGTCGACGTCGTTGGTCGCGAGCAGCGCCTGCAGGTGGTACTTGGTGTAGCAGCGCTCGCCCGTGGCGAGGCGCGTCTTGATCGACCGGCCGATCTTCTGCAGCGCGCCCACGTTCTCCGGGTCGCACGGCTCCTCGAACCAGTAGAGGTCGAAGGGCTCGAGCGCCCGCGCCGCGGCGACCGCGCTGCCCGGGCTGAAGCGCCCATGGCAGTCGATCAGGATCTCGACATGGGGGCCCACCGCGTCGCGCACGGCGCCGATGATCTCGACGGCCTTCGCGACCAGCCGCGAATCCGGGTCGCGACCGGCATTGGTGAAGGGATCGAGCTTGAGGCCGCGATAGCCCTTCCTCGCGACGGCCTTCGCGGCGCGCGCGATGTCGGCCACCTTCGAGCCGGCGCCGTACCAGGCGTTGGCGTAGGCGGGAAGCCGCTCGTGGATGCGCCCGCCGAGCAGGTCGTGGACGGGACGGCCGAGCGCCTTGCCGACGATGTCCCAGAGCGCCTGCTCGATCGCGCCGATCGCGCTGTTGAGGTAGGGGCTGCCGCGCGCGAACTCGTTGCGGAACATCTCCTGCCAGAGCTTCTCGATCTGGAAGGCCGACTGCCCGACGACGACGCGATGCGCCAGCATCTCGATGCCCGCCGCCACCATCTGCGGCTGGAACTCGCAGGACCCCTCGCCGACGCCCGAGATCCCGTCGTCGGTGTGGACATGCGCGAAGACGAAGTTGCGCCAGCGCGCGTCGACGACATGCACGTCGATGCGCTCGATGCGGCAATCCTTGCGACCGCCGCTGGCGGCGACCTTCCGACCCGTCTTCGACATGCGGAACCCCTCCCCTCGTCGACCCTTCCCGGGCAAGACTAGCGCAGCCCGCGCGCCCCTGCGAAGAATCCGCGCATGGTCCATGATCGATTCGCGCGCAGCGGCGGTCGCGCCGGGTTCCGCCGCAGGCACCTCGTCGCCGCGGCCCTCGCTTCCCCCCTGGTCGCGGCCGGCGCGGGGGCGGCGACGCCGCAGCCGTCACGCGCGCCGCTGGCGCGCATCGCCTTCGGATCGTGCTGCGACCAGGACGACGACCAGCGCGCCTGGGACGCGGTGCACGAATTCCGTCCCGGCCTGATGGTCATGGCCGGCGACAACGTCTATGGCGACGTGCGCTCGTCGTCGATGCGCGAGCTGCGCGCCGCCTACGAGGCCGCCGACCGCAACCCTGGCTTCGCGCGCATGAAGCGCGAGCTCCCGGTCATGGCGATCTGGGACGACCACGACTATGGCCGCAACGACGCAGGCGCCGAGTTCCCCTGGAAGCAGGCGAGCAAGGACATCTTCTGCGCCTTCTGGGGCGTGCCGGAGGACGATCCGCGGCGCAGGCGCGAGGGCCTCTACCACGCGATGACCTTCGGCCCGGAGGGCCAGCGCGTGCAGGTCATCCTGCTCGACACGCGCTGGTTCCGCTCGCCGCTGCGGCGCACGGACCGCCGCGGCGCGCCCGGCCGCGAGCGCTACCTGCCCGACGACGACCCCGCGAAGACCATGCTGGGCGACGCCCAGTGGGCGTGGCTCGAGCGCCAGCTGCGCCGTCCGGCGGAGCTGCGCCTGGTCGTGTCGTCGATCCAGGTCCTCGCCGAGGGCCATGGCTGGGAGCGCTGGGGCAACCTGCCGCGCGAGCGCGACCGGCTGCTCGGCCTCGTGGGCGCGACCGGCGCCGCGGGTGTCGTCTTCCTCTCCGGCGACCGGCACCTCGGCGCGATCTACCGCGAGGAGGCCGGCCTGCCCTACCCGCTCCACGACGTCACCTCGAGCGGCCTCACCAAGTCCTACCGGTCCGACGAGGCCGGCCCGAACCGCCTCGGCGAGCCGCTGGGCGAGGTGAATTTCGGCACGGTCGAGATCGACTGGGAAGCCCGGCGGGTCACGATCGCGCTGCGCGACGCCGGCGGCGTCGAGCGACGGCGCCTCGACCTCTCGCTCGCGGCGATGCGCGCGCGCTGAGGCGGGGCGGCGCCCGGCTCAGAGCTGGCGCGAGAGCCGCGGATCGAGCGCGTCGCGCAGGCCGTCGCCGAGCAGGTTGACCGCCAGCACCGTGGCCGACAGGAACATGCCCGGGATGATCACGATCCACGCCGCCAGCAGGAAGAACGGCCGGCCCTCGGAGATCGTGTTGCCCCAGCTCGGCACGTTCGAGGGCGTGCCCGCGCCGAGGAAGGACAGCGCTGCCTCGATCAGGATGGCTGCGGCGAAGATGTAGGTGCCCTGGACCAGCACCGGGCCCATCACGTTGGGCAGGATGTGGCGCCGCAGGATCCTCGGCAGGCGCGTGCCGCTCGAGATCGCCGCCTGGACATAGACCTCGTCGCGGAGCGTCAGCACGAGGGAGCGCACCAGCCGGACGACGCGCGGGATCTCCGCGACCGAGATCGCGACGATCACGTTGGTCACGCTCGCGCGCGTGAGGGCCATGAGCGCCACGGCGAGCAGGATCGAGGGGATGGCCATCAGGCCGTCCATGACGCGCATCACGACCGCGTCGATGCTCCGGACATAGCCGGCGACCAGGCCGATCACGAGGCCGACGGACATGCTGATGCCCGCGACCGCGCCGCCGACGAGGAGCGACACGCGCGCGCCGTAGAGGACGCGGTTCCAGAGGTCCCGGCCCAGGTGGTCGGTGCCGAACCAGAACGCCGCCGAGGGCGGTCGCAGCCTGCGCAGGGGGTTGATGGAGAGCGGGTTCCCGGTCGCGAGCAGCGGCGCGGCGATCGCCACCAGGACGATCGCGAGCAGCACCACGGCGCCGGCCACGGCGGCCTTGTTGCGCCGCGCGAAGCGCAGCGCCGCGCCGAGCCTGCCAGTCGTGGCCGTGGCGCCGCCCATCGGCTCAGTACCGGATGCGCGGGTCGACCGCGAGGTAGATCAGGTCGACGAGCAGGTTCACCGCGACGTAGCTGAACGAGAAGAACAGCAGCACGCCCTGGATGACCGGGTAGTCGCGGCGCAGGATCGCGTCGACGGTCAGGCGCCCGAGGCCGGGGATCCCGAAGACGGTCTCGGTTATGACCACGCCGCCGATCAGCAGCGCGACGCCCATGCCGATCGTCGTGACGATCGGCACCGCGGCGTTCTTGAGCGCGTGGACGAAGAGGACGCGGCGCGGCGCGATGCCCTTGGCGGTCGCCGTGCGCATGTAGTCCTTCGCGAGGACGTCGAGCAGGCTCGAGCGCGTCATGCGCGCGATCAGCGCGGTGTAGACGAGGCCGAGCGTGACGCTCGGGAGCGCGAGGTGCATGAGGAACGGGCCGATCCCCGCCGAGAGCGGCTCGTAGCCCTGCACCGGGAACCACGCGAGCTTCACCGCAAGGCCGTACATCAGCAGGTAGCCGACGACGAAGGACGGGACGGAGAAGCCGAAGACCGAGAGCGCCATCACCGAGCGGTCCACCCAGCTGCGCGCCCGCACGGCGGCCAGGATGCCGAGCGGCACCGAGAAGATCAGGACCCAGGCGAGCGTCGTGCCGGCCAGCGCCATCGTGGGTCCGACGCGCTGCCCGATCAGCGTCGCGACCTTGAGGTTGGAGAAGATCGAGGTGCCGAGGTCGCCCGCGGCGATGCGCCCGAGCCAGCGCGTGTACTGGACGAGGAAGGGTTCGTCGAGGCCAAGCTTCTCGCGGATGCGGCGGACTTCCTCCGGCGTCGCGAGGTCGCCGGCGATGATCGCCGCCGGGTCGCCCGGGCTCACGTGGATGAGCCCGAACACCACCAGCGAGACCACGAGGAGCACCGGCACCGCCGACATCAGGCGCCCGATGATGAAGCTCGTCACGTGCTGCCCCTCCCTCGCCGCGGGGCGGCGTGCGCGACGGCCTCGCGGCCGCCGCGCGCGCCCCTTCCCCGGGCTACTTCTTCTTCAGCCCCCACACCGAGAGCTCGAAGCCCGGCGGCACGTCGGTGATCGCGTTGCTGATCACCTTCGGCGCGAGGTGCTGCCCGGTCGAGATGAACGGCATCACCTCGTAGTATCGGCGCTGGATCGCCTCCACGGCTACCTTGCGCTCGCCGGCCGAGGCCGTCGCGAACGCGACGCGCCTTCGCTCCAGCTCCTCGTCGCAGGTCCAGCCGTTCCAGTTCTTGCCGTCGCAGGGCGTCGCCATCGCGAAGTTGGTCAGCGGGTTGAAGAACAGCAGGCCCGGCGCCGCGGTGACGTAGACGTTCCAGCCCGGCGAGCCCGCCCCCGGCTTGTCCTTGCGCTGCTGGCGCGTCGACAGCGTGCCCCAGTCGATGAGCTGCAGGTCGACGTTGAAGCCGACCTCGCGCATGCTCTGCGCCGCGACCTGTCCGATGGCGTTGAGCATCGGGATGTCCGTCGGTGCCATGACGACGACCGGCTCGCCCTTGTAGCCAGCCTCGGCGAGGAGAGCCCGCGCACGCGCCGGATCGGGCTTGCCGAAGCCCTCCGCGCCGACCGTGGTCTCGTTCGGCGAGCCGCAGACCAGGATCGCCACGCAGGTCTTCTTGAGCGGCTGGTCGCCGACGATCGCCGCGAGGGTGGCGTTCTGGTCGATGCTGAGCGCGATCGCCTGACGCGCCTTCGGGTTGTCGAAGGGCGGATGCAGCGCGTTCGGGCGCACCAGACCCTGCCAGCCCATCGGGTCGAGCGTGACCACGCGCACGGTCCGGCTTCCCGCGACGAGCGGCAGCAGGTCCACCTGCGGCCCGTCGAGGATGTCGACCTCGCCGCGCTGGATCGCCTGCAGCGCCGTCGCCTGGTCGGGAAGGATGCGCCACTCGACGACGTCGACATGGACGGGCTTGCCGCCCGCGAAGCCGTCGGGCGCCTCGTCGCGGCCGCGGTAGTCCCTGAACTTGCGGTAGACGACCTTGGCGCCGGGCTGCCATTCCTTCTTGTCGAAGGTGAAGGGGCCGGAGCCGACGACCTCGTCCCAGTTCTGCTGCTGGAACGGATCGCCCATGGCGTCCTTCGCGCGCAGCACGAAGGTCGGCAGGACGGGGTTCGCCAGCGTCTCGAGGACCGGCACGAAGCGGTCCTTGAACGCAAGCTCGAAGGTCAGCTCGTCCTTCGCCTCGAGAGACTTCGCGGCCGCCATCATCGCCGTGCCATCGACGCGGCGCGCGGCCCAGCGGCGCAGCGACTGGACGGCGTCGGCCGCGGTGACGGGCGAGCCGTCGTGGAACTTCTGGCCGGCGCGCAGCCTGAACGTCCAGGTCATGCCGTCCGCGCTGGTGGAGAAGCTCTCCACCATCTGCGGCTTCGGCTGCATCTTGCTGTCGAGCGCGAAGAGCGTGTCGTAGACCATGAGCCCGTGGTTGCGCGTGATGAGCGCATTGGTCCAGGTCGTGTCGAGGATCTTCAGGTCCGCGTGCGGCACGAGGCGCAGCACCGTCTGCGCCTCCGAGGCCCCCGCGAGGGCGGCCATCGCCGCGGCGAGCGCGGCACCGCGCGCCCATGCGCCAAGACGTAGTTTCATTTCCCCCTCCGTCGTTGCGGCCGCCCGCGGCTGCGGACCGGCCGTGACGACGGAAGGTTGTCGGTTATCAGATCGACGTGCAACACGGGCACGTTCCGCGGGGCGGAAAACCATGCCGCTCCGTTGCAGGGATGCCAGAGCGACCCGAGGTCGCGCTCCCCGGCCTTCGTTCCGCCCCGCGAAACCCGCGGGGCCGGTCCGATCACGCCTCCGTGGTGCGCCGCACGATGGCGTCCTTGCGCTTCGCGATGTCCGGCAGGAGCTTCGTGCCGAGGCCGGGCTTCGTCATCGGGTAGACCTCGCCCTTCTCGATGCGCGGCAGGTCGGTGACCAGGTCCTTGTACCAGCCGGTGTAGTAGGCGCGCACCGTCTCCTGGATCAGCGCGTTGGGGCAGTTGAGCGAAAGGTGGATCGAGGAGATCAGCGTGATCG
>Ga0209985_10005222_pt1 | contig 10183 bp, 6 predicted proteins | sample NOAtaG_FD_187305 | JGI IMG/M metagenome (GOLD analysis project Ga0209985, IMG submission 187305) | Freshwater lake microbial communities from Lake Erie, under a cyanobacterial bloom - NOAA_Erie_Diel6S_1000h metaG (SPAdes) (version 2) | ecosystem: Environmental > Aquatic > Freshwater > Lake ... | reverse complement strand
AAGGAGGTCGCGACTGGGATCCGCTCCAAAGACGGCGCCCCCCAGGAGATCCCTCCCCTCCATGAAGGGGTCTACAGCCAGCTGGATGGGCCAGCCGCCGTCACGCCGTTGCGCATAGGCGACCTCGCAGTCGAAAGCGTCCTCCCAGAGACCCGGTTCGGCGGTGAGGATCTCGTGGACCCGCCCTTCCGGCAGGGGTGTTCGCCGTCCGATGAGCATCAGGGCGTGGTCGCCGGCGATGACCAGTCCGCCGGTCCTGGGCCGGCTGACCCCGTCCGCCCCGGTCTCGGAGACCAGCTGCAGGCCCACGGACAGTCCCGAGGCGCCCGGCTGGAGACGCCAGTCCTCCACATAGATCCCGCTGGGCGCCCATTCCACGAGGCAGGATCCGACACGTTCCAGGCGGCCGGGCTCAGGCCACTTTTCGTAGGGCTGGAAGGCGGCGAAGGCGTCCCATCGCATCAGGGCGCCGTCCCAGGATGTGCGGGCCACGAAGCCTTCCCCCCGCGCCAATTCGGCCCGCTCGCTGGCGGTGCAGGCCTGAAGGGCGCCGCGGGCCCTGACATCCGGACGGACAAGGGGGAGCCTGAGGTCGGCGGTCAAGCCATGGCTCTGGACCCAGATGACCCGCGTCGACGTATCCTCGATCCCCGTAGCGAAGGTGATGCATCGCCGGTGGAAGCAGCCCAGCGTCCAGGCCGGCACGGCCAGAGGCTCGGCGTAAGGACGGGTGACCGCCAGTATCTCCAGGCTCATCGGACGGCGGACTTGGCGCGGGCCTGCTGGCCGAAGCTTTCCAGGGCCTGGGCGCCCTCCGGCAGGATGACGGCGCCGGCCGCGATGCGCTTCTTGAGGTATCCGAAGGTCTGGGCGGTCTGGGCGAAGAGATGTTCCCCGGAGATGATCCGGGGATATCGCGCCGGCCGGTCCGCGGTCACGAAACCGGGCAGGGGTTCGACGGCGGTGTCGTAGTCGCAGGTGGCGAAGAACGGAAAGGAATAGCGCTCTGCGGAGACCTTCCGAACCCGGTGGCTCGTGGCCACGAAGGCCCCGTTCGACAAGGTCTCGATCATGTCGCCGATGTTGATGATGAACCCGCCTGGAAGCGGCGGAGCATCGATCCACTCCCCGGCGCCGTTCAGGACCTCAAGACCGGGCGCTGTGGAGTAGAGGATGGTGAAGCACTCATAGTCGGTATGGGCGCCGATGCCCTCTGCATCGACAGCATCCGGATCGAACGGATAGTGGATCAGGCGCAGCTGGGCGGGCGGCGCCGAGAGCCGCGCCTCGAAGAAGTCCTCGGGCTGCCCAAGCGCAAGGGCGAAGCCTCGGAAGAGGGTCCGCGCGAGGGCCTGCACCTGGGCGTAATAGGCCCCGACATCCGCCTTGAATCCCTCCAGATCCGGCCACAGGTTCGGCCCCAGCATGCCGCCCCGGGGCGGGCCGTCGTAGTCCAGGCCCACGTCGAAGGCTTCCTTCCGGTCGATCTTCCCGCTGGAAAAGACCTCCTCGCCCTCCGGCACATAGCCGGAGTGGTTTTCGGAAAGCCCGATGTAGACCTCCATCTTCTTGGGGGCGGGAAGCCCGAAGAACCTTTGGGCGGCGGCTTCGAGCTGTCGTCGCGACGACTCCGGAACGCCGTGTCCGGTCACGTAGAAGAAACCGACATCCCGGGCGGCGACCTCGATCTCGGACGCCACAGCGCGGCGGCGACCGGGGTCGGACGACCCCAGACCTTCGATATTGATGACCGGAATGGACCTGAAGTCGCGGTTCAAGGAGGACCTCCGTTTTGGAGTCGCCATTATTACGGATCGCGACCATGGTAATAAAACCCGCCCGCCTTCGACGCGGTCGCTGATCGGCGATCTGATTGATCAGGATGCGCAAAAGGCGCCCAACGCACAGTTTTCGGGCGCCTCAACCCAAACTGCAGTCACGGGGCGCCGGGTCGCTGGAATGTTACGATCTGACCAGTCCGTAATACCGCCATGGTCGCTTCGGCGACGAAGAACCACTCAAGAGGGGTTGTGGATGGCGAGCGCGAACTGGAACCGGCGGACATTGCTTGCGGGCGCGGCGATGACGCTACTGGCGGCCTGTACCGGCAAGACAGGCGAGCAGACGAAGAGCGGGGCGACAGGCAAGACCTACACCGTCGGCTGGACCATCTACGCCGGATGGATGCCCTGGCCCTATGCCCTGCAGACCGGGATCGTGAAAAAGTGGGCCGACAAGTACGGCATCACCATCAACCTCATTCAGATCAATGACTATGTGGAGAGCCTGAACCAGTTCACGGCGGGCAAACTCGACGCCGTCACCTCGACCAACATGGACGCCCTGACCCTGCCGGCGGCGGGCGGGGTCGACACCACGGCCCTGATCGTCGGCGACTACTCGAATGGCAATGACGGCGTCCTTCTGAAGGGCAGGAAGAGCCTAGCCGAGATCAAGGGCCTTCCGGTCAATCTGGTCCAGGGCTCGGTCTCGCAGTACTTCCTGGCGCGGGCCCTGGAGAGCGTGGGCCTCAAGCAGTCGGACGTGAAGCTGGTCAACACCTCCGACGCCGACGCGGTGGCGGCCTGGCCGACCGGCGACGTCAAGGCCATGGCGACCTGGAACCCCATGCTGCGCGAGATCGACGCCATGCCGGACGCCAACCTCGTGTTCGACTCCTCGAAGATTCCGGGGGAAATCCTCGACATGATGGTCGCCTCCACGGAGCGCCTGAAGGAGAACCCCGACTTCGGCAAGGCGCTGGTGGGCATCTGGTACGAGGTGCTGGAGTTGATGCAGGGGACCTCGCCGGCCGCGATCGCCGCCCGCACGGCCATGGCCTCCCTGTCGGGGACGGACCTTCCCGGCTACGACGCCCAGCTGGCGACCACCTACATGTACTATAAGCCGGCGGACGCGGTGGCCTACGTCAACAGTCCCGCCGCAGTGACCGCCAGCGACAGGGTGCGCAAGTTCAGCTTCGCCGAGGGCCTGTTCGGCCAGGGGGCGACGTCTGTCGACGCCATCGGCATCACCTTCCCCAACGGGGTGGTCCAGGGGGACGCGAACAACATCAAGCTGCGGTTCGACCCCAGCTACATGGCCATGGCGGCGGCGGGCACACTCTAGCAGGCCTCAAGGGGACACCCCCATGCGCCGTTTGGTGAACATCAGGCCCGGCAGGAGCGGACGCATCTTCCTGGGCGCGGCGCCGCTCCTGCTTGTCGCCCTCGCCTATCTCGTGGCTTCGGCGGCGCGTCATTCGGTGAACCCCACCGACAAGATCCTGCCGTCGCCGGGGGACATGTGGGCCGCATGGCAGCGGATGGCGATGAGCGTCGATCCGGTCACGGGCGCCGTGCCCCTGATCGCCGACACCCTGGCCAGCCTGACCCGCCTGGGTCTGGGCATCGGCATCGCCACGGGATCGACCCTGGTGCTGGGCCTGGTCCTGGGATTGCTGCCCATCGTCAGGGCGACCCTGGGGCCCCTCGTGGCGGCCATCGCCGTGATCCCGCCCATCGCCGTCCTGCCGGTCCTGTTCATCGTCATGGGCCTGGGGGAGACAGCCAAGGTGGCGCTGATCGCCATCGGCATCGCGCCCTTCATGGTCCGGGACCTGGCCAGCCAGGTGAGCGCCATCCCGGAAGAGCAGATGGTGAAGGCGCAGACCCTGGGGGCTTCTACCTGGCAGATCGCCCTGCGCCTCGCCCTGCCCCAGGCCATGCCGAAGCTGCTGAAGGGCCTGAGGCTCTCCCTCGGCCCGGCATGGGTGTTCCTGATCGCTGCGGAGGCCATCGCCTCGGACGTGGGCCTCGGCTACCGGATCTTCCTGGTCCGGCGGTATCTCGCGATGGACGTCATCCTGCCCTACGTCGCCTGGATCTCCCTCCTCGCGGTGATGATGGACGTGACCCTGGCCTGGATCAGCCGGCGGTTCTTCCCCTGGGATCACGCAAAGGGCGCAGAATGAGCGATCCCATCCTTTCCCTTCGAGACGTGTGGGTCGAGTACGGCGACAAGATCGTCCTCGAGAAGGTCAGCCTCGACATCGCGCGCGGGAGCTTTGTCTCCATCGTCGGGCCCTCCGGGGCCGGGAAGAGCACCTTCCTGCGTCTGATCATCGGCCAGGAAGCCCCGACCCGCGGCCACATCCTCCTGGATGGCGCGCCCCTGACTCCCGAGCCTGGCCCCGAGCGGGGCGTCGTCTTCCAGCGCTACTCGGTCTTCCCCCACCTGACGGCGATCGACAATGTCGCCTTCGCACTCGACTGCGCCGGCTCGATGTTCCTGGGCCGGCTCTATGGTCGCCGCCGGAAGGCCGCCCTGGAGGAGGCCGGGCAGATGCTGGAGAAGGTCGGCCTTTCCGACAGCCGTGACGCCTACCCAGCGCAGCTCTCGGGCGGCATGCAACAGAGGCTGGCCATCGCCCAGGCCCTGATCCGCAGGCCCCGCATCCTGCTGCTGGACGAACCCTTTGGCGCCCTGGACCCGGGCATCCGGCTCGACATGCACGCCCTGATCGACGGCCTCTGGCGGGAGCATGGGCTGACCATCCTCATGGTCACCCACGACATCAAGGAGGCCTTCAAGCTCGGCGACCGGGTCCTGGCCTTCGACAAGCGCCGCCACGACCCGCACGCGCCGCACAGGTTTGGATCTTCGGCGGTCTACGACTTCCCGCTCACGGGCAAGAACCGGCGGCCGCCGGCGGAGATCCTCGCCCTCGGCGCCCGCGAGCCTGCGGCGGCCTGATCCTCAGAGGCTGGCGATGTAGGCGCGCCAACCGCCCAGATGGGTGATGTCCTGGGCGCCCGTCATGGCGCGAGGCTCGGCCACGAAGCCCTTGACCTGCGAGCCGTCTTCCAGGGTCACCGTCCCGATCGCCAGAGGCGCCGGAACCTCGACCGTGAAGGACCCGAAGGCCTCCACACCCAGTTCGTAGACCTCGACCTCGAGCGACCCGCCCGTCTCGTCATGGACGAGGGCGGGCTTGGGCGGGGTGGAGCCCGCCATGGCGTAAAGTCGATAGCAGGGGGCGGTGCGAGTACGGGCGACCAGACGGGCGTTCCGCGAAGTCAGCTGCCAGTGCAGGGGCATGCCGTGCAGGTGGGCGCCGACCACGCACAGCTTCACCCCCCTCTCCGCCTCCCCCAGATCCAGGGGCGGCCGGCCGGGCGATGGTTTCGTTCTCGCAAAAGCCCCGGCCAGGTCCAGGAGGGCGGCGTCGGTCCAGGCCGGTGCGATCAGGCTGATCCCGAAGCCCGTGCCATTGGCCCGGAAGCCCGCCGGGACGGCGACGGCTGACAGGTCCAGGAGGTTCACAAAGTTGGTGTAGAGGCCAAGGTTGGCGTTGAGGGCGAAGGGCTCCGCCAGAACCTCGGCGATGCGATAGATGGTCCCGGTGGTGGGCAGGACCAGGACGTCGGCGGCGCTCCAGATGGCTTCGGCGGCGCGGGCGCAGGCAGCCAGGGCGTACTGCCCCTCGTAGGCCTCGACAGCGGAGAGCCCTGCACCCGCCTGGACGATGGCCCGGACGACCGGATGAACGGCGGTGGCGTTCCGGGCCAGCAGGTCCTTCATCGCCGCCGTGCGCTCGGCCACGTAGGGACCCGCATAGAGCAGACGGGCCGCCTCCAGAAGGGGTGCGATGTCGACCTCGACGACGTCGCCGTCGAGGCGCTTGAGGGCGGACCGGTAAAGGACGGCGGACTCCGAATCCCCCAGGAAGTTGAGCTGGTCCACCCGGGGAACGCCGTATCGGGCGCGCGCCGGCAGGGGGACGTTCCGGGTTGGCCGCGAGAAGTCGTCTCCGGGATCAAGATCTGCGAGGACCGCGTCGACCCGCAGGGCCAGGGCGGCGTCGGGGGTGAAGACGCTGATGCAGTCCAGGGACCGGCAGGCGGGAACCAGCCCCTGGGTGCTCCACCGGCCCCTGGACGGCTTGAAGCCCACCAGACCATTGAAGGCCGCAGGCACCCGGCCTGAGCCCGCCGTGTCCGTCCCGAGGGCGAAATCGACGAGCCCAGCCGCTACGGCCACCGCCGAGCCGGAACTGGAGCCGCCGGAGACATAGTCGCGGTTGAAGACGCAGGCGGGAGCCCCATGCGGGCTGCGCGTCCCCACAAGGCCTGTGGCGAACTGGTCCAGATTGGTCTTGCCGACCGCCACGGCGCCCGCGTCCAGGAGGCGCGCAACGACCGTCGCCGACGTCCCGGGCGAATAGGCGAAGGCGGGACAGGCCGCCGTCGTGGGCAGGCCCGCCAGGTCGATATTGTCCTTCACCGCAAAGGTCAGGCCGGCCAGGGGCAGGACCTCGCCGGCCGCCGCCCGGCGATCGACCTCCGCGGCGGCGACCAGGACCGCCTCCTCGCTGAAGCGCGCGATCCAGGCCTGGGGCTGGACCGCATCGTAGGCGGCGATGCGGTCAAGGGCCCGGCGGGCGGCGTCTACGGCGTTCATGTGGTCTCCAGGGCGATAATCGGCGCGCCGGCCGCGACCGCATCCTTCTCGCGGGCGTAGACCGCCCTCACCACCCCAGCGGTCGGACTGGGGACGTCGCACTCGGTCTTCATGGCCTCGATGACGGCGATAACGTCGCCGGCCTCGACGCGGTCTCCCGGCTCGACCCGGACCTTCCAGACGCTGCCGCCCAGAGGGGCCTCGACGAGTTCGCAGCCTTCCGGCGCCGTGACTGCATCAGAGGGGCCGGCGTCGGAGGTTTCCGCGGTTAGCGCCTCGACCCGGGCGAACTCGCCCTTCGCCTCCCAGTCGGCGCGCTCGGCGTCGAAGGCCTGCTGGCGCCGGCGCTCGAAGGCGGCGATCCCGTCGGCGTTGTCCGCCAGGAGGCGACGGTAGTCCGAAAGGCGGAACACCCCCTCCTCGATGCGCACGGGATAGCGGCCCAGGGGAAAGTCGCGCCGGGCCTCGGTCAGCGCCTCGTGGCTGACGGGGAAGAACTTCACCCGGTCGAAGAAGCGCAGGAGCCAGGGCCTGCCCTCCGTGAAGGCGTCGGTCTGGCGCCAGGTGTTCCAGACCTGGATCGTGCGGCCGAAGAGCTGGTACCCGCCCGGCCCCTCCATGCCATAGATGCACATGTAGGCGCCGCCGATGCCCACCACGTTGGGCGGCGTCCAGGTGCGGGCGGGATTGTATTTGGTCGTCACCAGGCGGTGGCGGGGGTCCACGGGGGTGGCCACGGGCGCCCCGAGGTAGACGTCGCCCAGGCCCATGACCAGGTACTCGGCGTCGAAGACGATGCGTTGCACATCATCAACCGACGCCAGTCCATTGATCCTTCGAATGAATTCGATGTTGTCCGGACACCAGGGCGCATCGTCCCGGACCGCCTGCATGTACTTGTCGATGGTCTCGTAGATCGCCGGGTCCTTCCAGGACAGCGGCAGGTGGACCACCCGCGACGGGGTCTCGAAGTCATCGAGGCCGCCCAGCCGCTCCTCGGCCGCCTGCAGGAGGTCGAGCAGCCGGGCCTGGTCGAGCGCGCGGTTGTCGCAGCGGATCTGCAGCGACCGGATCCCGGGGGTCAGGTCGATGACGCCGGGCAGGTCCATCCGCTGCAGTTCGAGGTAGAGGGCGTGGACCCGCAGCCGCAGCTCCAGGTCCAGGACGATCGGGCCGTACTCGACCAGGAGGTTCCGGTCGCCCTGCCGCCGGTAGGTGACCTCCGGCCGGGCGCCATGGGCGTTCAGGCGAGCCAGGACCCCCTGGTCGTCGACCGCCGGCGGGCTGCGGCGCGGTTCGGGCGCGGCAAGCCCCAGCAGGGCCTCCTGCTCAGCCTCGGCCCGGGCCGCCTCGGCGTCCGAGACCACCTGGAAGCGCAAGGCGTCCCCAGGCGCGAGCTGGCCGACCTTCCACAGGTCGGCGGCGATCACCACAAAGGGACAGACGAAGCCACCCAGGGATGGACCGTCGGGCCCCAGGATGATCGGCATGTCGCCCGTGAAGTCGACCGCACCGACGGCGTAGGCGTTGTCGTGGATGTTCGAGGGATGCAGGCCCGCCTCGCCGCCATCCCGGCGCGCCCACTCCGGCCTGGGCCCCACCAGGCGAACCCCCGTTCGGTTGGAATTGTAGTGCACCTTCCATTCGACCCCGCTGATCATGGCGATGTCGGCCGGTGTGAAGAAGTCCGGCGCCCCGTGGGGTCCGGGCAGGACGCGGATGCTCCAGGACCGGGTGAGGGCGGACGCAGGGGCGACGGTCAGGGGACACTCCCCGGACTGTTCCGGGGACAGTCGCAGGACATCACCGGCCGCCAGGGCCCGCCCCGCATGACCCCCGAAGCCCCCCAGGGTGAAGGTGCTGCGGCTGCCCAGGTACTCAGGCACATCGAACCCGCCGCGGACCGCCAGGTAGGCGCGCAGGCCGGCCCCGGTGAGCCGCCCCAGCCTGAGGGTCTGCCCGGCGGCGACCTCGAAGGGCGCCATCGCCTTCACCGGCGCACCGTCCAGTGTCGCGGAGACCTCGGCCCCCGTCAGGCATGCGGTCGTCGGAGCGTTGAACAGCAGGGAGGGGCCCAGGGCCGTGATCTCGAGGCCGGCGGCGGACTCCGGATTGCCCAGGAGACGGTTGGCCAGCCGGAAGGACAGGGCGTCCATCGGTCCTGACGGGGGCACCCCGACGTCCCAGTAGCCCAGCCGGCCTGGGTAGTCCTGGACGGTCGTGGCCGCGCCGCCGGACAGGACGTGGACGCTCCGGGCTTCATGCCGGAGGGTGGAGAGGACCCGCGTCGAGACCTCACCAGTCACGAAGGGCGCGGACCGCGCCACGGTGCGCAGCCAGTCCAGGTTGGTCTCGATTCCGGCGAGGCGCGTCGCATCGAGGGCCGCCTGCATGGCGCCCACGGCCGCCTCGCGGCTGTCCGCCCGGACAATGAGCTTGGCGATCATCGGATCGTAGTGCGAGGTGATCTCGGCGCCCGGGGCGACCCAGGTCTCCACCCGCGCGCCGGCAGGGAAGACGGACTCGGTCAGGACGCCGCTGCTGGGCCGGTAGTCCCGGTCCGGGTCCTCGGCGTAGAGGCGCACCTGGATGGAGGCGCCAGAGGGTGTGGGCGCGCCGCCATCCATGAAGGCGTAGTCGCCGGCGGCCCCACGGATCATCCACTCCACGAGGTCGACGCCGGTGACCTCCTCGGTTACGCCGTGCTCCACCTGCAGGCGGGTGTTGACCTCCAGGAAGTAGAAGTCGTCGCGCCGGGGATCGTAGAGGAATTCCACGGTTCCGGCGGACCGGTAGTTGACCGCCCGCGTCAGGCGGACAGCGGCGTCGATGAGGGCCTGGCGGGTGGCGTCCAGCAGGTTCGGCGCCGGAGTCTCCTCCACCACCTTCTGGTTGCGCCTCTGCAGGGAACAGTCGCGTTCGCCCAGGGCGATCACCCCGCCCCGCCCGTCCCCGAACACCTGGACCTCGATGTGCCGGGCCTCGGCGACATAGCGTTCGAGGAAGACCCCCGCGTCGGCGAAGGCTCCCGAGGCCATGCGCACGACGGAGCCGAAGGCGTCAAGGATCTCGCCCTCGGTCTCGCAGACCTTCATGCCGATGCCCCCACCCCCGGCGGTGGCCTTGAGGATGACGGGGAAGCCGATCTCCCGGGCCGCTGCGAGGGCGGCGTCAGCGTCGGTCAGGAGGTCGGTCCCGGGGGCCAGGGGCGCGCCATGGGCCCTGGCCAGGTCCCGGGCGGTGTGCTTGAGACCGAAGGCGCGGATGTTGTCCGGCGTGGGGCCGATGAAGGTGACGCCCGCCGCCTCGCAGGCCTCCGCAAAGGCCGTATTCTCGGACAGGAATCCGTACCCCGGATGGATCGCCTGCGCCCCCGTCGCCCGGGCGGCGGCCAGCACGGCCTCGATGTTGAGGTAGCTCTCCCCCGCCGGGGCGGGCCCGATGCGCACCGCCTCGTCGGCCTCCCGGACATGGGCCGAGCCTGCATCGGCATCGGAGAAGACGGCCACGGAAGCGACGCCCATCCGGCGCAGGGTGCGGATGATCCGGCAGGCGATGGCGCCGCGGTTGGCGATCAGGACCTTGTCGAACACGCGTCTCACCCCACCCCGGGGGCGGTGATGATCATGCGCACGGGCGTCGGGTTGAAGCCGTTGCAGGGGTTGTTCACCTGCGGGCAGTTCGAAACCACCACCACCAGGTCCATCTCCGCGCGCAGGTC
>Ga0209985_10005218_pt1 | contig 10195 bp, 7 predicted proteins | sample NOAtaG_FD_187305 | JGI IMG/M metagenome (GOLD analysis project Ga0209985, IMG submission 187305) | Freshwater lake microbial communities from Lake Erie, under a cyanobacterial bloom - NOAA_Erie_Diel6S_1000h metaG (SPAdes) (version 2) | ecosystem: Environmental > Aquatic > Freshwater > Lake ... | reverse complement strand
AGGCTAAACAAGAGTATGGAGAGGATATAATTATTCAACAAGACCCCGATGTTTTAGATACTTGGTTTTCCTCGGGATTGTGGCCATTTTCGACTATGGGATGGCCAGAAAAAACCCTTGATCTAGATACCTATTATCCCACCACAACCCTCGTCACCGGTTTTGATATTATCTTTTTCTGGGTGGCCAGAATGACGATGATGGCGGGCTATTTTACGCGACAAATGCCCTTTAAAGATGTCTATATTCACGGTTTAGTTAGGGATGAAAACGGCAAAAAGATGTCTAAATCGGCCAATAACGGCATCGATCCCCTAATTTTAATTGATAAATATGGAACCGATGCTTTACGATATACCTTAATTCGAGAAGTGGCAGGAGCAGGACAGGATATCAGTCTGCAATATAACCGTAAAACCGATGAATCCGAATCCGTAGAAGCTGCCCGAAATTTTGCCAATAAAATTTGGAATGCTTCCCGTTTTGTCATGATGAATCTGGAGGGAAAAACCCCAGAAGAATTGGGAGAACCAGCTTTAGAAAATTTAGAATTATCTGATCGCTGGATTTTATCTCGTTATCATCAAACAGTACAAAAAACTAGAGATCATCTAGAAAATTATGGCATGGGAGAAGCGGCAAAAGGTCTATACGAATTTATCTGGCGCGATTTCTGTGATTGGTATATCGAGTTAGTGAAAACTCGTTTATGGAAGGATAAAGAATCGGTTTCCTGTGCTACAGCCAGGCAAACTTTGGCTTTTATCTTGGCAGGGACATTAAAATTATTACATCCCTTTATGCCCCATATTACCGAAGAAATTTGGCATAATTTAACCCAAGAAAATCAGCAAGTTTTGGCTTTAGAAACCTATCCAATAGCTGATAGTTCTCTGATCGATTTAGACTTAGAAAATACTTTTGATTTATTAATTGAAAGTATTCGGGTGTTGCGTAATTTGCGGGCCGAAGCGGGGATTAAACCGGGGGCAACGATCACGGCAATTTTACAGACAGAAAACAGCCAAGAATTAGCTATTTTGCAACGTGGACAAGTGTACTTAAAAGACTTGGCCAAAATCGAAAACTTAATTTTGACGGACAAAATAACCGAGGAAGTCAATCAAGCGATCGCCGGTGTTGTCGCTACGGTAGAAATCCTCATTCCCCTGTCCGGATTGGTTGATATATCGGTATTGGCCGGGAAATTAGCGAAAAATTTAGCTAAGGTAGAAGGGGAAATCAAGAGTTTGAGCGATCGCCTGAATAAACCTAGCTTTGTCGAAAAAGCTCCAGAAGCTTTAATCCAAAAAACGAAGCAAGCTTTAGCAGAGGCCGAAAAACAAGCCCAAATTCTCCAAGAACGCCTAAAACGCCTGCATTAACGGAGGCAGTGGTTATTTTGGGGATTTTCCGAAAAATAGGGCAGTTTTCAGGCTACCCTAACCGGAAAATTAATCCCCAAAATGGGAGATGATTGCATCGGCAAATTCGGAACATTTCAGGGGAGGATTAACGGGAGGTTCCATCAGACGCGCTAAATCGTAGGTAACTTGTCGATTAGCGATCGCTGCTGCGATGCCTTTTTTAATCAAATCGGCCGCTTCTTGCCATCCCATGTATTCCAACATCATCACCCCAGAAAGAATCACCGAACCGGGGTTAATTCGGTCTAAACCGGCGTGTTTAGGGGCTGTGCCGTGGGTTGCCTCAAAAATAGCGCAAGTATCGCCAATATTCGCCCCGGGTCCCATCCCTAAACCACCCACGATCGCCGCTGCCGCATCGGAGAGATAATCACCATTCAGGTTCATGGTAGCGAGGATCGAGTATTCATCGGGACGGGTTTGGATCTGTTGGAAGATACTATCGGCAATGCGATCGTTAACCATAATTTTATCTTTCCACTGGCCATGGCCGTGGGTTTCCCAGATAGCATCGAGAACACTGGTCACTTCTTGGCAGATTTTGGCTTTTTTCTCGTCCGTGAGGGCATCATAACCCGGTTCCACCATGCGGGCGTTATCTTCGATGCTCAGATCAGGGTTTTTCTCCTTATTGCTCAGGATCCATGATTCCATCTCGGTAACGCACACATCCCGGAATTCACTTTTAGCTAATTCATAACCCCAATCCCGGAACGCCCCTTCTGTATATTTCATAATGTTACCCTTGTGGACAAGCGTAACTTGATTTTTCGGTTTCGGTAAAGTCAGCGCTCGTTCGATCGCCCGGCGGACTAATCTTTGGGAACCCGTCTTACTAATCGGTTTGATCCCGATACCCGCATCGAGGGGAATTTGTTTTTTACCGTGTTCGGGAGTGGCGGGAATTAGTTCGGTGTTGAGATAATTAATCAGTTTATCGGCGATTTCCGTGCCTTGTTTCCATTCGATGCCGAGATAGATATCCTCGGTATTTTCCCGATAGACGATGACATCGAGTTTTTCCGGGGTTTTATGGGGGGAAGGGGTTCCCGCATAGTAACGACAGGGACGAACACAGGCATAGAGGTCAAAAATTTGCCGCAAAGCCACATTCAGGGAACGAATGCCGCCACCGATCGGAGTGGTCAAGGGACCCTTGATGGCAATACCATATTCTTTAATCGCTGTCAATGTATCTTGGGGTAGATATTGATAGGTCCCGTAGATTTCGCAAGCTTCATCGCCAGCATAGACTTTAAACCAATGGATTTTCCTTTGACCAGCGTAGGCTGTGGCGATCGCTGCATCGATAACTTTTTCGGTTGCAGGCCAGATATCGACCCCCGTACCGTCACCACGAATGAAGGGAATGATCGGATCGTCGGGAACTAGAGGTTTTCCGTCAGAAAAAGTAATTGTCGAGCCTGTTGTCGGTGGGGTGATTTTTTCGTAGCTCACAGTCATGGGCTTCCAGAAACAGTATTTATCTATACGTTGGGAGTCTAGCGCCGTCAATATCTATACTCAGGGATTTTGGGTAATTTCTTAAAGATTCCCTTGCTGGTATCTCCGTCAAAACAACCTAGAGGAAAAGCCTGAAACCGAGACAGACCACTAGGGTTAAGCCTAGAGCCGCCCGCCCGACGGTCAAATGTGTAGATAGGGTTTGCGGCAAAAAGTTTTTCTTGGGGGCAGGGTGTGGGGTGTGGGGTGTGGGGTGTAGGGTTTTACCGATTTTGAAGGGGTCAATTACCTAATTTTCAGGGAAAAAGTCCCTGAATTTTCCCCCCGATCACTCCCATATCTGGTACTTTTTGATTGACAAAAACTCTAAAAGTCTTAACCAACAAGGGTTTTACCATTATTCAGCCAGCCCTATATATTGTTGCTGCAACTATCTTAAATAGAGCGGCGGCTTTAGTTATCCTATTTTTCCCTTGCATCATACTTATTTGAAATGACTATATTATCTGAACTAGGAAGCATAATCTGTCTTTTACTTAGCTGTTGCCAAATATCTACTAGGAAGACTAGCAAGAACAGATGAACAGCACCTAGAAACTGATGTCTTTCAAAGATAAAGAAGAACTTGGGTAATAAGGGAACATTCGGCGGTTGTTGAAAACCTAAATACTGTTGTGCTTGTACCATATAAGCATTAGATACTTGGGAATAAAGAAAACAAGCGTAGGCAAAAGCAGCAAATAAAGAGGCGAGTAGGGCGCGTCTGGATATTAGGAAATCCTGATAGTAGAGCCAGATAATACTGATCAGGATAAAAGGATAACCTATATAGAGATAGCGCTGATGAGTGCCACTGAGAAGAATATTAAAACCTAGGTAACTTAGTCCATGGAAAAGGCAGAGAAGTACCATTAAATAGGTAGGATTATGTTTAGGGCTAATCGCCTCGGTTTTGGTTCTGAGAATTTGCCAAATCTTGATTAAACCCGTACAGAGAAGAAAACCCATGAAACCAGCATAGAGTAAAAGCCCTGCTTGGTAAGGACTGATACCTTTTTTCCAGCTACCTAGTTGCAAATCCATAAAAGGTACTCGGGAGGAAGCGCGGGGTTCTAAACCGAGAAATATCCAGATATTAAAGCCATTTCCTGAGATTTTATCACCGTGACCACTACCAGATTTTAAGACAAAGAGGAAACTAGACTGAATCAGTCTGAGGGGAACTGCAAATAAGCTATCTAGGTAGAGGAAAAATCCGAGGCTTAAAAGTAGAGTTGCTCCCAGCCAGATTAAGCCTTTAGTCTGGTATCTTTGCTGGAATTTGTAACCTGTGGTCAGGATAACTAGGGCAAAAAAGGGTAGGGAAAAAATAAAGAGTTGTTTAGTGAGAATGAATAGGACTAAACTAAACATCCCGAGGAGAAACCAGAGGATATTTTTGAGGAGGGTGTTTTTCTCACTCCAAGATTGGAAGAAAGCAATGGTAGCCAGGAGGCAAAATAATAAGCCTACGTTGTCAATCTGTCCCCAGAGAGAACCTGCCGCCCACAGAAATAGCACTAGGGTAATACTGAAACCGATGATTACGGGGCGTTTGAATTTTAAGATTCTTGCTAGGTAGGTAAGAAGGAGAAAATTGAGAGCGTCAACAAACGCTAGGTAAAAACGGAAGTAGTAGATAGCTTCGGTTTTTTCGCTAATTCCCAATAGGGATTTTATCGCCGCAATTACTCCGCCACTTGCCAGTATGCCTATACTAGGATAGTTGGGGACTTTGGGAGGACAATCCATATATACTGTACCTGCTGCGAGACAATCCCCCCATCTACTAAAGAGAAAAGTATCGGTAACGTGGTAAATGGGGAGAAAATAGACTAAAACAAAGGGGAGGGCTATTCCTAGGATATAGGCAAGGGGGATGAGGAAATTATTTTTTTCCCCTCGGTTGGTTGAGTCTAGAAAGTTTTTCATTATTCTCGAAGTCGTTGAGCTTTTCTGGTTCGGTATATTTTCAGAGAATTTTGGCGGTTTCCAGGAGATATTTCTCTAGTTGGGCTTTTTCTTGCAGGGGTATCCCTAGCATGGCTTTTTTCCTTGTATTTCTCTCTATTTTCTCACAACTTCATCAATGAATAATTATACTCATGCCTAAGGGGGATGCGGCCTGTAGTTTTCCATAATAGTTTAGAGACAGTAAAAAATGGTGGAAAATACTGGTTACAGCCTGGCACTGACGATGTTTTTCGGCAGTCTGGAGTAAGGTTTGATTGATAGGGGAGCAAGTGTCAACGTTTTGCCCTAGCATTTGGAGCTAGAACTAGGCTTTATCTGGGAGAATGAAAATCTTTCGGTTATCTTGGCCGAGAACTTAGCCCATTGTCAAGCTCGTGCGCTCGTTGTTAAAGGCCAAGTTACCCCAATTACTCAAAATTTTATGAAGCATTTGAGTAAACACCTGACTTGATCGATGACAATGGCTCTATCCCGTTCTAGCTGTCAATAATTATGCAAAGTCTTTTTCGACGTTCCCTAGCTGAGACCAATTCTGGGGAAGAAGATACCCGTAGTCGTATTCTACAGGCCGCTTTACGTTTATTTGCCGCTAAGGGTTATGAAGGAACCACGACCAAAGACCTAGCAGGAAGCGCAAATGTGGCAGAAGGAACTTTATTTCGTTATTTTCCCAACAAAAAGGCGATTTTAATCGAAGTGGCCACTAGGGGATGGGTGGATATTCTCACCGACTTGCTGACGGAATTGAGCGAAATGGGCAGTTATAAAGCGGTAGCGCAGGTGATGCGACGTAGGGTGTTGAGAATGCGAGAAAATAGCGATTTATTGCGAGTTTGTTTTATAGAGGCGCAATTTCATCCCGAATTAAAAGAGCGAATTCAATCGGAGGTAATTGCTAAAATGACCGATGTGGCCGAGGCTTTTTTTCAAACAGCGATCGATCGTGGTGTCTATCGTCCCATGAATCCGAAAATTGTCGCCCAGGTTTTTCTAGGAATGTTCGCAATTGCCGGTTTTTCCAGTGAAACTATTTTAGATAGTAATGCTTCCCCCTTAGCTTTACAAGAAATGGCCGAAGGTATTGCCGAAATTTTTCTGAATGGAGTGTTAGTTAAGTAGTCGTGCAAAATTAATTTTCTAGTCGAGACTCCGAGACAGCTAATCTAAAGATAGGCGGTTAAAATCCGTTTTAGCTTACTTAAGTAGGTAGGCGTTAAAAATTATCAGATGCCCCCCTTATTAAGGGGGGATTAAAGGGGGGACTAAGGGGGGATCGGCACCCCCCTTCTAGGGGGCAGGGGGGATCGAATCTAAAATCCATTTTTAATTTAATTATAACCAGCTACTTATGATAAAATGCCTTCAAAGACAGGTAAGGGAAAACTTGCAATTATTCACTCAATAAAATAACTGATAGCCGAGATGAAACCCTGTTACTGCATTAATCCCGATTGTTCTCAACCAGAGCATCCGAGTAATAATAACTCGAATACTCGTTACTGTCAAAGTTGCGGCTCTGAGTTGTTGTTAAATGGTCAATATAGGGTAAGTCGGTTATTGAGTGATACGACTGGTTTTGGGGTTGTTTATGAGGCTTTTGAAGGTTTTACGTCCAAAATCCTCAAGGTATTACAAGAAAAATGGAATAATGAAGCGAAGGCAGTGGAATTATTTAAACGGGAATATGACGTTTTATTAGAGTTAAGTCGTCAAAATGTCACCGGTGTTCCTCGCGCAGATGCCTATTTTCAATATTCCACAAGGGAGGGGAAAATATTACACTGTTTAGTTATGGAAAAAGTGGAGGGGATTAATTTAGAACAGTGGCTAAAGCAGTATGATAAGTTAAGTCAAAAACGAGCCTTAAAATGGCTGAGAGAAATTACTTTAATTCTCGATAAAATTCATCAACAGAATTGGCTGCATCGAGATATTAAACCCCCTAATATCATGCTGCGGAATAGTGGCGAGTTGGTGTTAATTGATTTTGGCACAGCAAGGGAAGAAACCCAAACCTATCATCAAAAGGTCAAAGGTCAACAGGTAACAGGTATTACCTCAGCCGGATATACACCCAATGAACAACAACATGGCCAAGCAGTGATTCAATCAGATTTTCATGCTTTAGGACGAACTTTTGTGCATTTATTAACTGGAAAACATCCTTTAGAGATTTATGATGCGTATAATGATGTTTTACCTTGGCGAGAAGAAACGGAAAATATTCACCCGTTATTGTTGGATTTTATTGATGAGTTGATGGGAAGATTACCCAGGAATAGGCCAGCTAATACTAGGGTTATTTTACAGCGTTTGGATGAGATTGAACGGCAATTAAAGTTACTTCCTACACCTGTACAACCGGTTAAAAATAATAAGCTTAGAAATAGAATGATAGCTCTTGGTGGAGTTTTGTTATTAGGAGTAGGAATAACGCAAGTTTATGGTTATTTGAAATATAAGCAGTTTCCCGCCGGTCTTCAATCTATGCCTCCAACACCAAATCTAATGATAGCTCTTGGCGGAGTTTTGTTATTAGGAGTAGGAATAACACAAGCTTACGGTTATTTTAAATATCTAGAGTTTCCTGCTAGTCCTCAATTATTAATATCTGATTTATCTAGTCTTCGCTTCTTAGATAAAACCCTTACTGGTCATTCTAGCTCGGTTTTGTCAGTGGTATATAGTCCCGATGGTCGCTATTTAGCTAGTGGGAGTAATGGCAGAACTATCAAAATTTGGGAGGTAGCAACGGGAAAAGAATTGCGTACCCTTACTGGTCATTCTGACTCGGTTAACTCAATAGCATATAGTCCCGATGGCCGCTATTTAGCTAGTGGTAGTAGTGACAAAACTATCAAAATTTTGAAGGTAGCAGCGGGAAAAAAATTGCGTACCCTTACTGGTCATTCTCGCGGGGTTTACTCAGTGGTATATAGTCCCGATGGCCGCTATTTAGCTAGTGGTAGTTCGGACAATACTATCAAAATTTGGGAGGTGGCAACGGAAACAGAATTTTGTACCCTTACTGGTCATTCTCGCGGGGTTTACTCAGTGGTATATAGTCCCGATGGCCGCTATTTAGCTAGTGGTAGTTCGGACAATACTATCAAAATTTGGGAGGTGGCAACGGAAACAGAATTTTGTACCCTTACTGGTCATTCTCGCGGGGTTTACTCAGTGGTATATAGTCCCGATGGCCGCTATTTAGCTAGTGGTAGTTCGGACAATACTATCAAAATTTGGGAGGTGGCAACGGAAACAGAATTTTGTACCCTTACTGGTCATTCTAGCGGGGTTAGGTCAGTAGCATATAGTCCCGATGGCCGCTATTTAGCTAGTGGTAGTTCGGACAATACTATCAAAATTTGGGAGGTGGCAACTGAAAGAGAATTGCGTACCCTTACTGGTCATTCTAGCGGGGTTTTGTCAGTGGTATATAGTCCCGATGGCCGCTATTTAGCTAGTGGTAGTTGGGACAATACTATCAAAATTTGGGAGGTAGCAACGGGAAAAGAACTGCGTATTCTTACTGGTCATTCTTACCGGGTTTATTCAGTAGCATATAGTCCCGATGGCCGCTATTTAGCTAGTGGAAGTGGTGACAAAACTATCAAAATTTGGAGAGTGAGACAGTAAACTTGTGTTTGGGGTGACAGCAATAACTTTTGTCTATCAAAAATGAGCGATACTTGCGGGAAACTGCACCGATGTCTTTAAAAATATTGGGTTTTGGCTCAAATTATTGAATCGAGCAGTTTTCTCCTAAATAGGGTATGCGGCAAAAAGTACGGGCGAAGCATTCGGATAGAAAATCTACAGTTTCACCGATAGGTTATTGTCCGAATGCTTCGCCCCTACAGGACGCGGGCCGGGAGCATCTCACCTTTGCAATGAGCATAAATACTTAGTGGAAAAATAGGCTTTTCGAGGGTAATTCTTGTTTTAATTCTCCATGTACGCAGTCTTTAAAAGCCTCTATTTCGTTCCAAGACACGATTAAGAGTGGCTTTTAGGCTAAGTATAATTACTTATCGCGTAAGTGAGATGCTCCCCGCGGGCCGATAAAGACGCAAGATTTTGAACGACGATTCTCTCACAATCTTGCACCTGTGGGAGCGAGAAAAGCCACAAAATCTCTACCTTGCTTACATCTCACATTTATTCAGCAAACCCTATATAATGTCTATATTAACAATCTACTATACACAACTAGGAATAGGATGATGACTAACATTATCATTGATGACCAACTCATGGCTGATGCTCTTAAAGCTACTGGTTTAAAGACTAAACAAGAAGCTGTTGAATTGGGTCTTAAGACTTTGATTCGGCTCAAACAACAGGAGAAAATTAAAGCCTTTAAAGGTAAGCTTAAATGGGAAGGAAAGCTTGAGGAAATGAGGCACAATCAATGATTCTTGTGGATTCCAGTGTTTGGATTGATTATTTCAATGGTTATAATACTAGGGAAACAACAGAACTTGATTTATTGCTGGGAGTTGAGCCGATAGCTATTGGTGATATTATTCTCACCGAAGTTCTCCAAGGTTTTAGGAGTGATAAGGATTATCAAATAGCCTATCGCTTACTAACTTCATTGACCATTTATGATTTACTAGGTTTGAGAATGGCATTGAAAAGCGCGGACAATTATCGCCAGTTACGCAAGAAGGGGATCACTATTAGGAAAACTGCTGATGTTATTATTGCTTCCTTTTGTATTGAAAATAATCTTCCGCTCTTTTTTTCAGATAAAGATTTTATTCCTTTTGTGAAGCACTTAAAGCTAATTTCAGCTTCTCCTACCACTTGATTTCTTGAGGTTTTCAACTCTAATGCTTTACCCGAGAAAAGTAGTTTGGTTGATATATACTCCTATTCTGCTCTTGCTCGAAGGTTAGCTCTAAAACAAAATTTGTTTCAACATAGATATTCACGCCGCCGCCTCATGCCGAAATTTTCCTCCGACTAAAGCAGCATACAACCCTGAATCAATCAACCAACGCTGAGAATCATCGAGAGCTTCAGGCGGCTTTTCAGAATGAATAATCTCTCCCAACCAGGAAGCAACAATTAGTTCAAGACTTTGCCTACTAATTTGGTCAGTCGTTACCCCTGCTCGTTGAAAATAAGGCTGAAGAATGGGACTGGCATCAATCAGATAACTAGGTTCACTCTGCTCCTGAAAAGCCCCAACATTACTCCATAAGTAAAATCTGTCAGGAAAGACCAGCAAAAAATAGGGAGCCTTGGCAAAAGTACCGTGTGCCAGAATATTGCGTCGGAGT
>Ga0209985_10005215_pt1 | contig 10196 bp, 10 predicted proteins | sample NOAtaG_FD_187305 | JGI IMG/M metagenome (GOLD analysis project Ga0209985, IMG submission 187305) | Freshwater lake microbial communities from Lake Erie, under a cyanobacterial bloom - NOAA_Erie_Diel6S_1000h metaG (SPAdes) (version 2) | ecosystem: Environmental > Aquatic > Freshwater > Lake ... | reverse complement strand
GGGCACTAGGTTCCGTCTGACGGATCAGCCGCGCACGAAGGTGCCCTGCCTCGGGTCCTTCACCACCCCTGGGAACTGCAGCACCCGGTTGTGCATGGCGACGTAGACGCCAGGCCCGAGGATCTGCACCGCCGTCAGCGCTTCCGTCACGTTCTGCGTTGCGTCGGTACGGCGCATCTCGTAGGGCCGCATGGCTCCGGTGAGGACGACGGCGCGCGTCGCGCCGCCCTTTCCCGTCAATCGCTCGTGGATCCGATCGCCGGTCTTCGCGAGGCGATCGGTGCCATGGACGATGACCACGCCGTCGTGGCTTCGGGCCATGATCTCCGCGGTGTCGGCGATGAGATCGTGATCCGCCTCGGTCATGTCGAGCGAATCCTTGTTCATGAGCGGCACGCGGTCGATGACGACGCCTCGCAGGTCAAGCGACGCGAGAAGCATGTCGAGGACACTGACCTTGTTCGCGAGCACCCCTCCGAGTTCGTCGTAGGTCTTCTCGATGGTGCCGCCGGTCGAGATGAGGGCGACCCTGAAGAGCGCGGAACCACGGTCGAGTGCTGCCTTTGGCGATGTCGTGGCGGTCATGTGGCCGATGAGGATAGCGACCGTCCGAGCCGGCGCGCGGCGCGTCCACACCCCTTCGATGGCGGTGTGGCGAACGCGCTACCATGCACGGGTTCTAACCGTGCGTTGGGCCTCGGCCAAGACGCTTGCGGCAACCCGGAGACTGCAGCATGGACGCGCAGGCATCGAACCTTCCGGCAGCCGTCGCCACGCTCGACTCCCTCGTGATCGAGCTCCGCGACCTTCCGCTAACCAGCCTTGTTCCAGCAGGCATGCTGTTCCTGCTCGGGTTGCTTCTGCTCATTGCAGGAAAGCACCTGCTCCGCCCGGTCCTCGCGGTTGCGATCGTGCTCGCCTCGGCCATGCTCGGAGTGCCGCTCCTCGGGCCGCTCTTTCCCAACACGCACGGACTGGTTCTGACGCTTCTCGGTGGAATCCTCGGCGCCATCGTCGCAGCCGCCGCCTGGCGTCTCTTCCTTGGCGCGGCGCTCGGCGTCACGCTTGCGTTCTTCTGCGCGCTGCTTGCCCTCCTCGGGGCAAACGCCGGCTTCATCGATGCGCGAAGCGTTGCCGACGCGCCACCCGAGGCGATCACCCTCGCGGAAGTCGCAGACCGCGAGCATCTCATCGCCCGCTCGCCGGAACTCGTGAAACCGCTCGTCTCCTGGGCAAGCGCGACGTGGCACGCGGAGTCGCGTCAGGTCCAGGTTCTCCTCAAGGCCGCTGCCCTTGGCGGCGCCTTCATCGGTCTTGTGCTCGGCACGTGGCTGTCGCAGGGAGCGTCCGCGCTCCTGACGAGCCTCGTCGGCGCCCAGTTCGCGCTCGTGGGCGCCATGCCGTTCGTGCTCCGTGCACTCGATCGGGCGAACGACTCCGTGCCGCCGATGGCGTGGATGTGCCTCTGGCTCTCGCTTGCCGGCGCTGGCTGGCTCTACCAATCGTGGCGCGGCGAATCAGCGAACGACCGATCTGCGGTCGATTCCGCCGAATCGCGCGCGGAAAACGGTTAGGATCGCGACATGGACCGCTTTTCGTACCAAGACGGCGAGTTGTTCGCCGAAGACGTCTCCATCCGCGCGCTCGCAGCGGAGGTGGGTACTCCTTGCTTCGTCTACTCGCGCGCGACGCTCGTCGATCACTTCGACCGGCTGGTTGAGGCGTTTGCGCCGATCGATCCGCTCATCTGCTTCTCAGTCAAGAGCTGCAGCAACATCAACGTCCTCCGCGTGCTCGCCGAGCGTGGCGCCGGCATGGACGTCGTCTCCGCGGGCGAGCTGAATCGCGCTGCCGCAGCGGGCGTCGACCCCTCGAAGTGCGTCTATGCAGGCGTCGGCAAGAGCGACTTCGAGATCCGGTGCTCGATCGTTGCGGGCGTCGGACTCCTCAACTGCGAGAGCGAACAGGAGTTCGAGAACATCGCGCGCATCGCGAAGGAACAGAACACGACGGTGCGGGTCGCGCTCCGCATCAATCCCGACGTCGATCCGAAGACGCATCGCTACACCTCCACCGGCAAGAAGGAGACGAAGTTCGGCGTCGATCTCGAGCGGGCCCGGCGATTCTTTGCGACCTACGGCCGCGACTCGCACGCGCGGCTCGAGGGGCTGCACCTCCACATCGGTTCACCGGTCTACACCACCGATCCCTACCGCGAGGCGATGGGGAAGACAGCGGCGCTCGTCGACGAGCTCGAGCAGGACGGGTTCGAAATCCGCTCGATCGATCTCGGCGGCGGGTTTGGCGCTGACTACGAGAGCGGACAGTCGCCGCCGCTCACGGAGTATGCCGCGGCCATCGTTCCGATCGCGAAGCCACTCTACGACAGAGGCATTCGCTTCATTCTCGAGCCCGGGCGGATGATCGCCGCGAATGCCGGCATCCTCGTCGTCGAGGTGCTCTACACCAAGACATCTGGCGAGAAGCGTTTCGTCATCTGCGACGCCGGGATGAACGCGCTGCTGCGGCCAGCGCTCTACGGCAGCTTTCACTTCATCTGGCCCGTGTCTCCTGGCGTCGGCTTCACGCCGGGCAGACGTGCGGCCGATCCCGGCATCGACGGGGTGACGGCGCACGATGTGGTCGGCCCTCTCTGCGAAACGGGAGACTTCCTCGCTCTCGACCGACGCCTGCCTCCTTCGATCACCCGGGGCGACTTGCTCGCCGCGTTCACTGCCGGCGCATACGGCATGAGCATGGCAAGCACCTACAACTCGCACCCCCTGCCGGCGGAGGTGCTTGTGTCTGGGTCGAGCGCGGAGCTCATCCGCCCGCGCGAGAACATGCTGTCGCTCTTCCACGCCGAACGACAGCCGACACGGCTGCTGACCGAAGGAACTCCCGCATGATCATCTTCACAAGCGACCTTCTCTTCGGCAGCAAGATCCTCGGGGCCGCGAAGCACGCTGGCCTACGCGGGCAAGGCGTGCGCAATCGCGCGTCGCTCTCCCAGCATGCACCGCAGGCATCGCACTACTTCCTCGATCTCGAGGCGGATCTCTCGGAGGGCGAGTCGGCAGAGGAGATGCTCGACGCAGCGCTCGGGCACCCGAATCTCTGCGTGTTCGCCTTCGCCGGCCACCTGCAGGGCGAGAGACTGCGCGCGGCACAGGCACGACTCTCCGCGGCAGGCGCCCGGCACCAAGTGCATTCGCGCGGCTCGCTGAACAGCAGGCTCGTCGAGATCCTTCCACCGACGCCCGCCGCGCAACCTCCGGAGGAGCGCTGAGATGGTCGGTCGCGAGGACGACGGCGTCTGGATCACGCTGAAGGAGGAGATCCACGCGTCGCCCGAGGAAGTCGCCTCGTGCATCGCAAGCGCGTCCGGCATCTGCCGGTGGCTCTCCGTCGCCGCCGAGTATCCGCAGGAGCCAGACGGAACGCTTGAACTCTCGTGGGACCGCGAGTGGATTCGCACCACAGAGGTCAAGGTGCTCGACTACGAGTGCGACGAGGCGCGCGATGGCCGAGCGCGCGTCAAGTGGGACTGGTATCCGTCGGCGCTCGATGACTCGTCGGTGCCAATTGAGATCGCCGTGTCGCCGCTGCGCGACCGGGGCGGAGCACGGGTCATCATTCGTCACGGTCCCTTCCGCGACGACCCCGAGACGCTGCTGACGGTTGCCGACAGCGCCGAGAGCTGGCGGTGGTACCTCTGCAATCTGCGCAGCGTGCTCGAGACGAAGCACGACATGCGCGCGGTTCGACCGCTCTGACGCCGCCGTCCGGGCAGCCGCACGCACGTCCTGCGCGCGCCGTGGACCAAGGCCGACGCCCTATACTGTCGGTCCCATGTTCGAGAACCTGACAGAACGTCTCTCCACCGCCTTCCGCTCGCTGTCCGGCCGCGGCACCATCTCCGAGTCGAACGTCCGCGAGGCGCTCGAGGAGATCAAGACGGCGCTGCTCGAGGCGGACGTCGAGCTTGGGATCGCCAAGCAGTTCTGCGACGACGTCATGGCGAAGGCCATTGGCCGCGACGTCACCAAGAGCCTGAAGCCGGGGCAAGAGCTCGTCGGCATCGTCCACGACGAACTGGTCGCGCTCATGGCCCCCGCCGGCGAAGAGAACGGATCCAAGATCTTCCTCGTCGATCCCGGTCCGACCGTTGTCATGCTCTGCGGCCTTCAAGGCTCGGGAAAGACCACGACCTGCGGCAAGCTCGCTGCGTACTTCAAGAAGACGGGCCGTTCCTGCCTCGTGGCTGCGGCGGACCTCCAGCGTCCCGCGGCGGTCGAGCAGCTGAAGCAGGTCATCGAGGGCGTCGCCGCCGATGCGAAGGGCGGCGCGCGCGTTGGCTTCCACGGCGAACCTGACCAGTGCGCCGAGTATGGCAAGGCCGTGGGCGCTGCAGTCGGCGTCTGCCGGCGCGCGGTCCAGAAAGGCCGCAGCGAAGGCTACGACGTCGTGATCCTCGACACGGCCGGCCGACTCCACGTGAATGACGAGTTGATGAAGGAGCTCGAGGCCGTGCGCCTTGCGGTCCAACCGCACCAGATCCTCCTCGTCGTCGATGCCATGACCGGCCAGGACGCCGTGCGCAGCGCGAAGAGCTTCCACGAGCGCCTCAAGGTCGACGGCGTCATCCTCACCAAGCTCGATAGCGACACCCGCGGTGGCGCCGCGCTCACGGTCCGCAAGGTGACGGGCGCCCCGATCAAGTTCCTCGGCACCGGCGAGAAGTTCGATGCGCTCGACGAGTTCAGCCCGAAGCGCATGGCCGGCCGCATCCTCGGAATGGGCGACGTCGTGGCGCTTGTTGAGAAGGCGCGCGAGGAGGTCAGCGAGGAAGACGCCGAGAAGATGGCCGAGAAGCTTGCAAAGGGCAAGCTGACGATGGACGACTTCCTCTCGCAGATGAAGTCGCTGCGCCGCATGGGGCCGATGAAGCAGCTGCTTGGGCTCCTTCCCGGTGTCGGCAGCGCACTCAAGGACATCAACATCGAGGACAAGCAGCTCGACCGCCTCGAGGGCATGGTGCATGCGATGACGGCCGCCGAGCGAGCCGACATCAAGCTCTTCAACAAGAGCCGCGCGCGCCGCATCGCCGCCGGATCCGGCACGACGCCGAACGAAGTCAGCCGCCTGACGACGCAGTTCGAGGCCGTCCAGAAGATGACGGCGTCGCTCGCGTCGGGAGGCATGGCCGGACGCATGAAGGCCGCGCGCGACATGGCGAAGTCGGGCGGCATGCCGGGCCTCGGCGCCATGCCGGGACTCAGCATGAAGGGCTCGAGCGCGACGCCTTCGATCAAGTCGAAGTTCAAGCAGCGCAAGAAGTGACGCTCGGCCGGCTCTCGTCATGCGCACCGATGAACTCGACTACGACTTCGATCCGTCGCTCGTCGCGACGACTCCGGCGGAACCGCGCGATGCGGCGCGGCTGATGGTGATCAGCCGCTCGCGCGGCACGATTCTGCACCGCACGGTGCGCGATCTTGCGACGATCCTCGGGGCCGGCGACGAACTCGTGGTGAACGCGACCAGCGTGCTGCGCGCGCGGGTCGCGCTCGTCGACGAGATGCGCGGACGGGAGACGGAGGGGCTCCTGCTCGAGCCAGCCGCCGAAGTGCCGCTCTGGAGGGTGCTTGTCCGGCAGGCAAAGCGATTCGATCCCGGCACGAGGCTTGCGCTGCGCGACGGACACGGCCGCAACCACGGCGACGCCATCGAACTCGTGCGCCGCGACGAGGAAGCCTGGCTCGCGCGGCTTCTTCCCGGGCCGCTCGGGGGCGACGTGGCGACGATGCTCGAGCGATCCGGGCAGACCCCGCTCCCGCCCTACATCCTGAAGGCGCGCCGCGACAAGCACATCGAGGTCGACGACGACCTCGACCGTGCCGAGTATGAGACCGTGTACGCCAAGGCGAGCGCGCGCGGTTCGGTCGCTGCGCCAACGGCGGGGCTGCACTTCACCGACGAACTGCTGCGCACGCTCGCGGCCCGTGGCGTCGGACGGCACGACGTGATCCTCGACGTCGGCGCAGGCACGTTCAAGCCAGTCGAGACCGACACGATCGAGGCGCACGACATGCACGCAGAGCGCTTCATGGTGCCACGCGAGGTGCTTGCCATGCTTGCAGGCGCCGCACAGGAGCGGACTGCGGGGAAGCGTCGAATCGTCGCGGTGGGAACGACCACCGTGCGCGCGCTCGAGAGCCTGCCCGATCCGCTGCCTGCGTCGGACCGCGAATTCGAGGCGATCACGCGCATCCTGATCTCGCCGGGCTTTCGCTGGCGCTTCACGGATGCGCTGATGACGAACTTCCACCTGCCGCGCTCGACGCTGCTTGCCCTTGTCGGAAGTTTCTGCGGCATGGAACTGATGCGGGAGGCGTACGCGACGGCCGTGCGCGAACGCTACCGGTTCTACAGCTACGGCGACGCGATGCTCGTGATTTGATCGGCCGCTGCGGCGCGGGGTGGGGTCTGCGCTATGCGGCGAACGCGGCGACCTCGCGCGGCAGCGCCTGGATCCCACGCCGCATCGACTTCGACACCGCGTAGCGCATCGAGCGCTCGAACCGCCGCGCAACCGAGCCTTGCGTGGGGAAGCCCATCTCGTTCATCCGGTCGATCGCATAGCGCCACGCGAGATACTCCTCGAGGCAGCGCGGCTTGTGCACACCCAGCCCGATCGCATGGTGTCCCACCTCGTGGAGGAAGATCGCGAGCCGCAGCGGGCTCGTCGGATACGGCGACTCGAGCGTGCGCTCGACCCTGCCGTCGCGATAGGTCCGTTCGACGGCGACGCCCGAGAGCGAGTTTCGCCAGCGCTTCACCGAAAGTCCGTACGTCGCGAGCATCTCGACCACAACTGCGTCGTACCGCCGCTGCGACGGCTTCCCGTGATCGACGCCCTTCGGCGGCTTGACCATGCTCCAACCCGCGGCAGACACTGCCGTTGCCCCTGAGGGAACCGGAGCATCCGTCGACTTGACCGGCCGTGCGCGCTTGAGCGACGCAGGGCGCCCCTTCGCGGGCTTTCCGCGCCGCGGCCGCTTCGCAACCCGACGCCCCCCGGCCCCGCCGAAGAGGCCCAACTGCTCGCGCGCAAAGTCAAAGAGCAACTGGACGAACGGCATCGCCGCCATCTATCGGCAATCCCAAGCGCACGCCTCGACTTGGATTGCGCCCGACGCGCCGCGCGCTGCGCGGAGGAGTTCCCTGCCGCAAGCCCCGCTCACGGCCTCGGCAAGAGCCGCCCGCCCACGACCTGCGGCCGTCCGCGCATGAAGTCGCTCCACGGCATCCCGCGGCCGCCAACCGGCTGCACCTCGAGAATCTCGATCGATCCGGACGCGGTCGCCACGAGGCCGTCGTCGCGCACGACGCCCGGTTCCCCGCCCCCGCCAGCCGCCTCGCGCACGCGCAGCAACTTCAACTCGATCCCTGCGATCGCCACCGTGCACCCGGGCCACGAATTGAGCCCGTTGATGCGCGCCCGCGCCGCGCGCGCATCGAGCGACGTGAGATCGATCGTCCCATCGGTCTTCGAGAGTTTCCGGGCACGCGTCGCCTTCGACTCATCCTGTACAAGGCCCCCCGCCCGACCGGCGGCATGCTCGGCAAGCACCGCGGTCAGCACCTCTGGTCCGAGTTGGGCAAGCGCGTCATGCACGTCGTCGGCGGTTTCCATGCCGCCGATCGGCCGCGCGCGCGTCGCGAACACGAGGCCCGCGTCCATCCGGTCCGCGATCGAGATGACGCTGACGCCTGTCTCGGCGCACCCCTCCATCACCGCCCGCTGGATCGGCGCCGCACCGCGATACGCGGGAAGAATCGAACCATGCAGGTTGATCGCAAACACGCCGTCGACAAGTTCGCGCGAGAGCTTCTGCCCAAACGCGATCACAACCCATGCGTCGGCGCCGACGCCTCGGATCCGCTCGACGACGTCGGGCGCGTTCACGTCGGGAGGACGGATGACCGGAATCCCGCGCGCCTCGGCACACGCGGCCACGGGCGTCGGCGTCAGCACCTTGCCGCGACCGGCGGGGCGATCGGGCTGCGTCACGACCAGCGCGATCTCGTGGTCGTTCGCGAGGTGCTCAAGCGAGGGAACGCCGAATGCTCCGGCGCCGAGAAAGACGAGCCGCACTGGGATCTCCTACCCGCCGGCGCGCTCGAGGTCGCGCAGCGCCCGGCGATTCGCAAGCTTGTCGATCGGACGCATGCGGTCGATGATGAGCACGCCCTCGAGATGGTCGTACTCGTGCTGCCACACCCGCGCGGGAAACCCGTCGCTCTCGAGGGTGAACTCGTTGCCTTCGAGGTCGAGCGCTCGAATGCGGGCGGCGCCCGGACGGAGGATCGTCCCCCGGATGTCTGGCAGGCTCAGGCAGCCCTCGTCGTGGGGGCACACGGCTCCGGTCGCGTCGAGGACGGGGTTGATGAACACGCGCTCCGGCTCTTCCTCGCGCGCACAGGTCAGGAAGATCCGAACGCTCTCGCCAAGTTGCGGCGCTGCGATTCCCGCGCCATCGAGCTCGCTCGCCACGCGGCGCATGTCGGCCACGAGATCCCGTACAAAGTCATCGATGGCGGCAACCGACTTCGCCTTCATTCGAAGAACTGGATCCGGGTGAAGAACGATGCCGCGGCCGCGTGACATCTGGCCATCGTAGGCCATCGGAGCCCGTCGTAGGGCGCGTCGCCGACGCATGCGCGTCACACTCGGGGCCGCCCGCGCGAGGGATTCTGCTGTTTGACCAAGGCGCCCGTAACTCGGTACCCTACGATGCAGTCGTGACCCTTGCGCGGGTCACGCATCCGGTCGTTTCGTGATCTCGGATACCCCGGGCAGGACTCGGCGATTCAAGGATAGGAGCCACGGATTGGGTCTCTTTTCGTTCGGTAAGAAGAAGCCTTCGGACCAGCCTCAGCCCGATCCTGCCCAGGCGGCCGGCGGAGGTGCCCCAGCGCCCGTCAGCGGCGCGTTCGTGGCCCAGCCCGACAAGGCTCGGAAGTTCTTCGATCACGCGAAGACCATCGCGCAGACGGGCAACTACGAGTATGCCCTGATGCTCTACGCGAAGGGCTTCCGCTTCGAGCCATCCGTGCTCGCGCGGCACGAGGACTTCTACAAGATCGCCGTGAGTTTCTACCAAGCGGGCGGCAAGCCGGCCGGCAAGGAAGAGATCCGCGAGCTCGAGGGTCCGAGTCCCGTCGACAAGTTCGTGCAGGCCGAGTACATCTGGGCCCGCGACGTCCTCAACATGGACCTCGCGTTCAGGATGCTCGAGGCCGCCGGCAAGGCAGGCCAGATCGAGTTCGGCTGCTGGATCGCTCCGAAGCTGCTCGACCTCTTGCGGAAGCAGCGGAAGCAGTCGAAGGCGATGTGGCTCAAGGCGAAGACGCTCTTCACGGCGGTCGAGGCCTACGCCGAGGCGTTCGCCTGCGTCGAGGAGGCGGTGCGCGTCGATCCGACCGACACCCAGCTCGCCGCCGACCTCAAGGAACTGACGGCGCGTCACGCGCTCAAGCAAGGCGGCTACGACAAGGCCGTCGGCGGCGGCGGAAACTTCACCTCGATGGTGAAGGACAGCGCCAAGCAGCAGCAGCTCCAGGAGCAGAACCAGATCGCCGCGAGCGCCGAGACGGAGGCCCGCAACCTCGAGCGCGCCCGCCAGGACTACGAGGCCAACCCGATGTCCTCGGATGCGATCCAGCGACTCGGCACGCTCCTTCGCCGCAAGGCCACCGAGGAGAGCGAGCACGAGGCGCACGATGTCTTCATGGCAGGCTTCGAGCGCCTCAGCGAGTATCGCTTCAAGATGCTCGCCGGCGAGATCCGCGTCATGCAGCTTCGCCGCAAGGTGAACGCCGCGCAGAAGAAGGCGGAGGCGAATCCATCCGACGCGGCTGCCAAGGCGGACCACGACGCCCTTCGCACTGGCCTTCTCGACCTCGAGCGCAACGAACTTCGCGAGCGTCAGAAGAATTACCCGACCGACCGCTCGATCAAGGCCGAACTCGGCCGCATCGAGTTCGAACTCGGCAACTACGAGGACGCCATGGCGTCCTTCCAGGCATGCAAGGATGAGGCGAAGCTCCGCATCGGCGCGACGCACATGCTCGGACGCTGCTTCGCGGCCGAGGGGTGGCACGGCGAGGCCGTCGGCGAGTACCGCGAG
>Ga0209985_10005212_pt1 | contig 10202 bp, 7 predicted proteins | sample NOAtaG_FD_187305 | JGI IMG/M metagenome (GOLD analysis project Ga0209985, IMG submission 187305) | Freshwater lake microbial communities from Lake Erie, under a cyanobacterial bloom - NOAA_Erie_Diel6S_1000h metaG (SPAdes) (version 2) | ecosystem: Environmental > Aquatic > Freshwater > Lake ... | reverse complement strand
TTCCACGAAATTAATCCGTGTGCCGGTGTACATCGAAATAAAAGCGCCGCCGATCCGTTCCGCGATATGGCATAGCGGCAGGAAACACATCCGCTCATCCGTTGGGTTTTGCCAAATGATTTTGGAGTGGGCCCGAATCGCATAAACCAGTCCCTCTTGGTGATGCATGGCGCCTTTGGGTTTTCCGGTGGTGCCTGAGGTGTAGACCAGCATCGCCAGATGGTCAGTGCGCTGCTGCGCGAGACGCTCTTTGACCATGCCAGGAGCTGCGCCGAGGGCCCGCCTGCCCAACTCCAGTAAGGCCGACCAGCCCAGAACGCGCTCGTGCTGGTAGTTGGAGAGGCCTTTCTCATCCATCACAATCACATGCCCGAGACTTGGGCATTCGCCCATCACGGACAATGCCTTATCGAGTTGCTCTTCATCCTCCACAAAGATAAAGCGCGCGCTGCTGTCGTTGATCACATAAGAAAGCTGCTGCGGCGAATCGGTGGGATAGACCCCCACGGTGGCGGCGGCCGCCGAAAGCGTCGCCAGATCCGCCAAGACCCACTCCGCACGCGTATTCGAAATAATCGCGACCCGATCCTGAACGGCTAGGCCCAGCGCAATGAGGCCAGCGGTAATCGCCTCGACCTGATCGGCCGTCTGCTGCCAGGTCAGCGACTGCCAAATGCCAAATTTTTTATAACGAAGCCAGACCTGATCGGAGCGCAATGCAACCGCATTCCAAAACATCGCCTGCGCCGTATCGCCCGCGAGAGGCGGGGCCGTTTTGCGCTGGGCCCGCTCAAATTCCTCATGAAGTTTCCAGAGATAACGCATATCGGCTGCCTTAACGCCAGGTCTTTTTCTTTTTCCAGCGGCGGTCGCCGCGCACACCCTGCTGCTTCATCCCCAGATAAAACTCGCGGATGTCTTCTTTTTCGCGCAGCCGATCACACTGATCCTCGAGCACAACACGGCCGTTTTCCAGCACATAACCATAATCAGCGGTACTTAAGGCCATATGAGCATTTTGTTCGACCAATAAGATGCTGGTGCCGCTTTCACGATTAATTCTCACGATGATTTCAAAGATCTCCTTGGTGAGCTTGGGACTTAGGCCCAGGCTGGGCTCATCCATCAGGATCATCTGCGGCGAGGATAAAAGCGCGCGGGCAATTGCCAGCATCTGCTGCTGGCCGCCCGAGAGTAGGCCCGCATCCTGATCGCGTCGTTGGGCAAGGATCGGAAAATAGCCATAGGCACGCTCCATATCCTTTGCCACCGCATCGCGATCGCTGCGGGTATAGGCGCCCATCAGCAGGTTTTCATGCACCGTCAATAACGGAAAGACCTCACGGCCTTCGGGCACATGCGATAGGCCCATCTGCACGATCCGCGCAGGATCAAATCCCGAGATGTTTTGATGCCTAAATTCAATCGACCCACGAAGCGGATCCATGATGCCCGAGATGGTTTTCAGTAACGTTGTCTTGCCTGCACCGTTTGAGCCCAGCAAGGTCACGATGCTGGATGTTGCAACTTTTAAGCTCACGCCACGAATCGCCTTAATCGGCCCGTAGGCGGATTCAACCGAGCTGACCACAAGTAAGTCGGAAGTCTGCTGGCTCATGAGGCCGCCTCCGAGCCAAGATAGGCTGAGATGACCTCGGGATGGCTTTGCACTTCCTGGGGGGTGCCGACCGCAATCACCCGGCCCTGGTTCATCGCGACAACACGCGATGAGACCCGAAGTACAAGCGACATATCGTGCTCCACCATCATGACCGTGGCACCCATCTCTGTCACGATATCTCGAATCCAATACACCAATTCATCTGTCTCCTCAGGATTTAATCCCGAGGAAGGCTCATCCAAAAGCAACAGCTCGGGCTGCATGCAGAGCGCTCGGCCGAGCTCAACCACTTTGCGCACGCCATATGGCAGGCCCGCCACCATCGAATCACGAACCTTTTGCAGGCCAAGGAAATCAATCACTTTTTCGACATGCTCGCGGGCTGCAATTTCCTGACGGTGTGTTGAAGGCAAAAACAAAAGATCGCTCAGAAGATTAGTACGGCTTCGAATGTGATGGCCGATGAGCAAATTACTCAGCACGGTTGCATGCTCAAAAAGCTCAATATTTTGAAAAGTCCGTGCAATGCCACGCCAAGCGATCTGATGGGGGGCGACTCCGCCCAGATCCTTTCCCTGATACTCCAGCTGGCCAGAGGTCTGGGGGTAGATGCGGCTAATCACATTAAATACCGTCGATTTTCCGGCCCCATTCGGACCAATCAGCGTCAGCACTTCACCGGGATAGACATCGAAGCTCACATCATCGACCGCGATCAGCCCACCGAACTGGCGGGAGATGTGCTGGGCGCGAAGCAGAGGCTGTGTCATGGCGGTTGGGTGGCCTAGCTCAGGCGGTCTGATTTCTGAAACGCTTTTTGGCGCCTAAACATGCCCCGCCGATAAAACGGAAAAATCTGAAAATAGGTCCGGGTCTTCAGCCAGCGGCCATACAGGCCGCGCGGCTCAAATAAGACCACGCCGATCAGAATCAATCCGTACACCACATTTTGTAAGCCCGCCGTATTGGCCATGGCAGCGGGTAGAAAATCCTTGCCAATTGCAATTAAAGGCGGCATCAGCACGATAAACATCGCCCCGAAAAACACGCCGTGAATGCTGGCCAAACCTCCGATAATGACCATCAGGGCAAAGTCGAGGGATAAAAGCAGCGTAAAATTCTCTGGCGAGATGTGCCGCAGATATTGGGCATAAAGCGCGCCACCGATGCCCGTAAAGGCCGCAGAAATCATAAAAGCCGAGATCTTGGTGCGGCCCGCCTGAATGCCCATGCTCTGGGCAGAGATCTCCGAATCGCGAATTGCAATCATGGCGCGGCCGGTGGGGCTACGTAACAAATTCAATGTCATCCAAGTACAAAGCAGGACAATGCCCAAGGCGAGATAAAAGAATTCGTGCTGGGCGTTGAGCACCCAGCCAAAGAGTTGGGCAGGCTTAACGGTTAGGCCCGAGGTGCCATTGGTAAACGATTCCCACTTCACTAACACCTCTTCGACAATCAGCCCAAGGGCAAGGGTCGCAATGCCCAAGAAGATGCCTTTTACCCTTAGCGCCGGCAGCGCAATCAGTGCGCCCAGGATCACATTGGCGATGATGGTGATCGACATCGCTCCGAAAAATGGCCAGCCGCGATTGACAAAATAGGCCTGAACAAAAGCACCCAAACCAAAAAATGCTGCGTGGCCTAAAGACAGCTGTCCCGTGTAGCCCAGCAGAATCATCATGCCCAGGCCGACCATTGAATACACCAGGATCAGATTTAATTGCGCCAGCCAGAATTCCGGCAGCACGATGGGCGAAATCAGCAGTGCAACAATCAATAGCCCATTCCAGAAAAGCTGGCCGGAGTGTTGTATCAGCCGGACATCCTGCTCATAGCTTGTCTTAAAGAGAAATCGCATGGCGCAGTCTTTAGTGGGCTAGACTTTTTTGCGGGTCCGCTCGCCGAGCAGTCCACTCGGAAATAGCAGCAATACCGCAAGCATCACCACGTAGGCGGCGACCTCTTTAAAGCCTTCAGGCAGATAAAAACCGGACAGCGTCTCCGCCACACCAATCACAATGCCGCCAAGAATCGCACCCGGCAGACTGGTAAAGCCCCCCACCACAGCCGCCGGCAGGGCCTTTAATCCAATAAAACCCATATTCACATGGACAAAGGTAATGGGGGCAAGCAGCACGCCCGCCAAACATGCAAGCGCTGCGGCCAGGCTCCAGACCAGTCCATTCAGACGCTTCACGGGAATCCCCATGTAGTAGGCAGCAAGCTGATTCTGTGACGACGCCCGAAGGGCAATGCCCACCCGAGTGAAATGAAACATCACATACAGCAGCAGACAGATCACCAAGGTCGACCCGATCACCACCAGATGATCGTAAGAAATGATGAGCCCACCAAGGTTAATAGTCTTTCCCGCATAGGGCACCGCCAGGGTGTGAGTCTCAGTGCCAATAACGGGCAGCATGGCCACCAGCCCGCGGGCCACATAGCCCAGGCCAATCGTCAAGAGCACCACGGCCAAAGCCGTCTGGCCTAAAACGGGGCGAATCACGACCCGCTCAAGAACATAGCCCACCAGGCCCACTGCAACCAAACACACCAGCACCGCAAGCCAAAATGGCAGGCCAATAAACTGCGTCATCACCAAGGCGGTAAATCCGCCCACCATCATGAGCTCCCCTTGGGCAAAGCTGACGGTCTCTGTGGCTTTATAAATCAGCACAAAGCCCAGCGCGACAAGGCCATAGATGCAGCCTTGCGATACGCCACTGAGGATGATTTGCAGCATGGCGGGTTGCCGATCAGATCAAAAAAGGCCGGGAGGCGCTGTCGCGGTCCCGGCCCCTACTTGAACTGCTCAGACTTATTTCACCTCAACCCAACGACCGTTTTGGATCTGAGAAATGGCAGAGTAAGACGAGCCGAGATGGTTCTTTTCTGTAAACGTAATCGGCGGCAGGCCCAGAGCACTGTTATGGGTACCCATGGTTTCTAAGGCCCGTGCCAGCGTTTCCGTTGTCAGGTTTTTGCCGGCCCGCTCAATGCCTCGGCCGAGCACGTCGATAATCCAGTAGCCGTACAGCGTAAAGAGCTGGGGATCAGCATTCGTGCGGGCTTTAAAGTCAGCTGCCCACTTACGGACTGCCTGATTTGGCGAATCCGGGTAGGGAATCAGCGAAGAGCTGGTCGCATAAAACCCGTTTACAACTTCACGGCCAAGCATCGGGATCAGCTCGGTATACGCGCCCACAGAACCCAAGAAGGTGGGGTTAAACCCAGTCTTACGGGACTCGGCGATCGCGGCCGGGGTTTCACGAATCAATGTACCCATCACCACGAAGTCGCAGTTCGCGCCCCGCAGTCGCGCGACCTGAGACGAGAACTCGGTAGCGCCCCGCTTATAAGTAGCGGTCTCAGCCATCGTAACCCCAATGGTTTTGAGGCCATCGGATGCGCCACGGAAGACTTCCAGGCCAAATTCATCATCTTGATACAGCGCACAGGCACGCTTTGCACCCACCCGCTTATAGAGCACCGGGGTGTGTTCTTTCATCGCACCGTAGTAATCATCAAGCACCGCAAACTTCAGCTTGCTTACCGGCTCAAACATATCGCGGTGGGCCGTGAGCGGCGCGAAATTCATTACATTTTTCTCAAACTGGATCGGCATCGCAGCGTTATTCACGACCGAGCCAATCGATCCGGCCATCACGAACACTCGATCTTGGTTCACCAGTTTTTGGGCGACCTGAACTGCACGGGTGGGCGTGTAGGCGGAGTCCTCCACCATCAGCCGCAAACGTCGGCCATTGAGTCCGCCGGCATTGTTGATTTCATCTACCCGCATCTGCATGCCGGCAACAGCCATTTTGCTAAAGCCCGCAAGTGGCCCAGACAGATCCTGGATCGAGCCGATCAGCACTTCTTTATCGGTAACCCCCTGCGACTGCGCGTGTAACGGCCCTGCGGCCACCAAAAAAGCGGCGATCGCGCAAAGCTGCGTAACTTTTCGTCCCTTCATCATGACTCCCCCTTTGGAAATTTGACCTGCCTTCAAGACCTGAAAATTATGGTTCTTACCGGCAATCGCGGCACTTGCGGCCGCTTGGGGGTTTCCCTCGGTTTGGTGGATTTCCCTTAAAGCCAAAGAGGTTGGAAAACCCCCCTAGAGAATGCTCTTTAGCCCCGTGTAAATCGAGACCGCCGTGGTGCCAAGTGCCACCGCCGTCGATCCGAATTGATTGATGTTTTGCATGATTTTTCTTAGGGCCTCAGGGGAAAGCTTGCCGTCTCCCAGGCCCGAGATAATCGCGGCAAGCCAGGGACTCACACGTTCTCGCTCTGAGCGGTGACGGCGTAAATAGGCCATGCCACCCAAAAGCATGCCGGTTAGAAAGCTAAACGAGATGCTTGCGGAATACTCGATGAATTCCTTCCACTCAATTGTTGAGCGGGGAAGGATCGGCACATCGTCGATTGCCGCAGTAATACTGCTCATCCCCAGCACGGCGGCCACCGCAAGCACCACCGTACCCATAAACCAAAGCGCGAGCGGCCGCTTGCGTCGTGAAAACAGTGCATAGGCAAAAGGCATCGGCACCACGATCGAAAGTACCCGTAAAAAGACGAGAGGCAGGTCATAGACCATGATGATCAAGGCATGGCCAAGCAGCAGAATCACCAGCGGAATCCCCAGGTACTGAACGACCTGAGTACGCCAGTGAACCGTGATCTCTTGTTCAAGCTCCTGCCGGGTCTGAATCTCCTCGACCTGGGCCTCCAGGTCAGCGATACGCTGCTCGGCGGTATCACGATCGGGAAACTCAGCCAGCTTTGCCTCTAAAGCCTCGATTTTTTGCATCAATGGCTTAAAGAGGTAGAGATCCTTCGTGCAGGTTCTGCAGACTGCGGCCTCAGCCTCCACGGCACTTAAGCAATAGGGGCACTTCATTACTTCTGCGCGTTAATCGTCATGGTGGAGCTGGACTCTCTGCCCTCTATGTCTTTTACGATAATCCGCAGCGTGTGCTCGCCCTGGGGCACCTCCGCCTTCGAATACAGAATTCCGGCTTCCGAGATGCCGGTTTTCAGCCGAGGTGTGAGATCGACTGCGGGTGATCTCAGGTACATGATGCGAACCGAATTCGGATCGATTTTGTTGCCGCCGCGCGACTCAAAATTCACCTGAATATCAAAAGCGCCACGCACGGCAGCACTCGGATCTGGGGAGACAACTTTAATTCCTGGCCCCCGAGAAATGCCTCGGGTCTTCAGCTCGCCCTTAGCCACTGGGAGCGCAGCCTCTTTTTCAGTAATGATTGGGCCAGCATAACTGGGTATGGCAAATCCAATACCCAAACTCATCAAAACGACTAAACCGTAACGATTCACTTTCAGTGCCTCCTTTCGTGCGATCAATCACCCACTAAAACAAAGGGTGCCCAAAATAAGGGGTGGGCATAGGAGTAGTTTGCATCCGATGTTCCAAGCTCCCGATACTCACCCCGATCAATTAATTCCACCATGGCCTGGCGCAAGGCCTCAGACTTGGAAATACCACTGCTGCTGGTCTGCCGCTTAAATAAATCGGTCATCAGCTGCCGCGATGCCACCGTATCCACGGGCCAATTCGACACCAGTAGCGCCCGGGCACCAGCATAGAAAAATGCACGGCCTAAGCCTGAGAGCGCCTCGGCGTTGCCATCGCTTGAGGCGGTATTACAGGCCGAGAGCACCACCCAGTCGGCGTTTAACTTAAGCTCCAAAATCCGATCCATGGTGAGTAGCCCATCGGAGTCTTTCTCACCCGTCACCTCAGGCGAGGATAGCGCAAGCGCAGGCTGGGTTAAGCCGTCTAACTCACCGGGCACCAGGCCGTGGGTAGCAAACATCACCACCGATTTATTGGAAAAATCCGTCTGCATGACCTGCTTGACACTGGCTTTTTCGTGTAAGTAGATATCTTCGGACTTAGCGCCTAAGGCCTGGCCAATTTCTTTCACCTCAAGGCTTGTATCGGGTAACCCCGGCAGTAGCGCAAGCTCGGCCGAACTCACCTTGGAAGTCTTTGGCGCACTTCGCAGATAAAGCGGCCGGCCCCGGGTAGCAAGCTGGGTATTGGCTGCCGCAATAAGCGTTGGGCTAGCGGCTTTTTTCTGCTGCTCGAGGCTAAAGTAAGGGTCTGCAAATGCGATAAAGGTGGGCGGCCCAGATAGCCGGCGCTGCTGATCGGCACGCAAAGCGGCAAGCGCATTGACCGAAGGTAGCTGAGCAATGGCAATTTTTCTTGCCAGCCACTGCACCGACCGATAATCCCCAAAGGCTGCCGCACCCGCACCGGGCTGACGGCTAGGCTCGGTGACAAAGGTAGAGATCGGAAGCTGGCCCAGAGATGCATGGGGGATAGAGATCAGTAATTTCTTGCCAGTAAGGCTTGCCTCTACAGGCTTAATCAGCTGGTTATAAAACCGGTTAGCAAGGGCCACATCAAACGGTGGCACCTCATCCACAGTTGCAACGCCAGGATCAAGGGCTTTGCGAAGCCGCTCAACGTCGCGGGCGACATCGGCCTTGGTCAGGCTCAGCGCTGCATAGCTGTGAAGGCCTGCAGCATGAATTGCCCAGACATAGCTTTTGCGCTCACCGAAATACCAGGTAATTAAGACTTCATCGGGCTTTAGAATCTTTGAAGTCCGCGCAACCGTAATGGGCTTGGGTTCCACCAAATCAAAATACTCGGGGAATCGGCGCTCGATTTCTTTTTTTACAGACTCCCGCTCAGCTTTTAACGATTCGATATCAGCGCGCATTTTGGTCTGCACCGCTGGCAGCTGCCGCTCCGGAGGGGCGGCCGAGAGCGCTACTAAAAGCTCATTTAAAGAGTTAATCCGCCGCTGCAGGTCTTGCTCTTTGCGGGCTAAGACTTCGAGCCGCTTATCTTTAATATTTGAGCGGGCCGTGCTCTGGGTAAGCGCCCGCTGCACCGCGCTTCCGCGGGCCATATCCGCTAACTGAAACGCCTGGGCAATTGAGGCCTGAGCGGCAGCCGGGTTTTCGCGTGCCTCGGCAAATAAGGCATCAATATAAGACTCGATTACGATATTGAAGCGCTTTTGCGCTTTGAGACTGATGGTTTGATTTTCGGAGTCATTGCGGGCCTGATCCACTAAAACAGGAATCGCGACTTCGAAGGCTTTACGGGCCTCGGCAGCCTTACCCTGGGTCTCAAGCGCAACCCCCATAAAAGCCTGTGTCCAGGCGGTGCGTGGGTGCTTGGCACCCTCAGCTTTTAAAAAGGTCTGATACATATCCCGCGCAATCGTCTCCGCAAAGGCGGCATCGTTAGTGCGGACTCGCGCCACAACTTCGTCGAGATCATTGACACGCCTGACCCGGCTGCGCATCTGGGCATCAGCCTCAAGAGCGGTGCGAATAATTTTGAACTGCTCTGCCGCCTCATCAAACTTCTCGGCATTTACAAGCGCTGCAGCCAAGCCTCGGCGGTTGACGAGAACCGCCCAAGAATCCTTGGATACCATGCTTTCCTGGATGGCTTGAAGAGAATAACGGGCCAACAGCAGACTCTCATCCACCCGGCCCTGCTCCGCAATGCAATTGGCCAGCAGGCTGAGCAATCCGGATACATGGACCGTATTTTTTGGGATGACACTGAGGTAAGTCTTTAATGCAGAACGAAAATAGTATTCAGCTTCGGCTAGCTTTCTTTGATTTAAAAGAGCCTGTCCCATTCGCTGAAGCAAAAGTGCACGCCCAAATACGCTCTTTTCTTTTGAGTGGGCAAGCTGATTGGAGTTTTTAAACGCGCCACGGTCAATCGCCTCAAGCCACTTTGTGGATTCAGAAAGTGCGCGAGCAAACGCAAGCTCGGCTGCAACTGCCTTACCCGAGGCAAGGAAAAATTCTCCCCTCGCCCGTTCTGCGTTTAGGGTCCAATGCGTGCCCCACTCCGCCCACGCAGGAATTCTCCGAAGCAATACGAGCGTTCCATCGACATCACGGAGAGCTTTTTCCGCGGACTCAAGATCTCCGACAAGCCGATAGGCATTCACCAGAAGCATCTGCAATGAAAGCGACCAACCCCAGCTGGGATTCGTGGCCAACATCGCTTTGAGTTTTTCGATCGCGCCCAGGGGATTTCCATCGTTAAAGTCTGCCTGAATACAACTAAGCCTCGAATCGTTGACAGCACTTTGACTAGCCCTGGGTGCCAGCTCAATAGTCTTCAGACAGTCTTCCTTCATCTGCTGAATTCGGCCTAACTCTTCGGCAGCCGCCACACGTCTGCGGAAATACGTCCAGAGTTCTAGCTGGCTTAAGCCCTCGGGCGGCTGAGAATCGGCTACTTCCTGATTCTTCCGGATCACCTCGATATTGGGTTTTGCCGCATCTAAGGCTTTGATCAAATCGTCAATCGTCTTTGGGGGCGCGGGCACCCGATCAATAGCGGCCAGTAACTGCTGATCTGTCTGTGCGGGTGACGCGTTTTGGGATATCGCTGGCATCGCGGCGCAGCCAATGACAAGGCCACAAAGAAAAGGGAGATGGTTTTTCATTTCATTTGCCTCCTTTTGCATCACGAGACGCAGGCGGGCGCAGCTTT
>Ga0209985_10005209_pt1 | contig 10207 bp, 9 predicted proteins | sample NOAtaG_FD_187305 | JGI IMG/M metagenome (GOLD analysis project Ga0209985, IMG submission 187305) | Freshwater lake microbial communities from Lake Erie, under a cyanobacterial bloom - NOAA_Erie_Diel6S_1000h metaG (SPAdes) (version 2) | ecosystem: Environmental > Aquatic > Freshwater > Lake ... | reverse complement strand
CTCGCGGCCTGGGTGGCGTTCCTGAAGCATTGGCAGGAGGAGCAGCGCATGAGCGAGATCAATTACCCCCCTGTGAAAGAAGCCATGGACCGGATCCGGGACATGAGCGGAGACATGCTCGCCTGGCACGAGGCGACGCGGCGCATGATCGCGATCATGGACGAGAAGCAGTTCCGCAAGGAGGCGGTGGAGGAAGGGTTGGCGGAGGGAAGGGAAGAGGGACTAGCCGAAGGACGGGCCGAGGGCCGGGCCGAGGGCCGGGCCGAGGGCCGGGCCGAGGGCCGGATCGAGGGCCGGATCGAGGGAAAAGCAGCCCTACTCCAGCGCATGCTCACGCACCGGTTCGGGGAACTCGAACCCCGGCACCAGGAGCGGCTGTTGTCCGCAAGCACAGAAGAGATCGAGCGTTGGGCTGACGCCTTGCTGGAAGCTGATAGCATCGTCGCCGTTATCGGCGAATGAGCGCCGGCGGTCCGCGGCTTCCGCGAACCTGAGCCCCGGGGCCTCAGGAGCCCTGCAACACGGGCGCCGGCCGCGCACCGCCCGTCAGCCTGATCAGATGCTCGGCAATCGCCTGGTAGAGCAGCGGGCCGTCGGTGTCGTTCGACCCGTTGGCGCCGCCTTCGGCGTCAGGGCTGGAAGACTGCTTCACCACCACCATCTGCGCAACGGGGTCGAGGTAGATGTACTGCCCGTGCACACCGATGGCGCTCACCGCCTTATGGGCGTTGCCGAAGTGCCACCACTGGTTGTGATAGCTGCTCGCTATCGGCCCGTACCACGGATCGCCGGGATAGAAGCGGGTAAAGACGGCAGGGTCTCCCGGCTCGAATATGCGCTTCACCACAGCAGAGGGAAGTACGCGCTTGCCGTTGTAGAGGCCGCCCTGGAGGATCATCTGGCCGAAGCGTGCGGCATCGCGTGCCGTGATGTTCAGGCCCCCGCCCGCCATCTCGTTGCCCTCGCCGTCGAGCCAGATGTAAGCATCACGCTCAGCACCGATCGGCTGCAGAAAGCGCTCGGCAATGTTCTGGTCGACCGATTTGCCCGTAACGCGGCGGATGATCCAACCCAGCACGTCGGTGTTGGGGGTCACGTAGTGGAATCCGTGCCCATGCTCGCCTTTCTTTTCGAGAGTCGGAAGGTAGTCATAGATGGTCCGCGGCCCGGTGTATCCCGGCGGCGGCACGCCCCAGAGGCCGAACACCCTCCCGTAACGCCAGATGTCAGAGTCCGGATCGTCATAAATTTCGGTGTAAGAAACACCGGTGGTCATGTCGAGCACCTGCTGCACCGTCGCATCGCCGAAAGCGCCTTTCTGCAACTCGGGGATGTAGGAGCCCACCGTCCTGCCGGGGTCGACCTTGCCTTCGCTCACGAGCGCGAGCATGGTCGTACCGACGAAGGACTTGGTGGCAGAGAACATCTGGTGCTGGACGTGGCGCTGCTGGCCGTTCATGTAGCGCTCGAAGACCACCCTGCCACGGTGCAGGATGAGGAATCCGTCGGTGTGGGATTCATCGAGGAACTGATCGAGCGTGATCACCCGGCCCTCGCGGACCGGGCCCTTGACGGGGCCGAGATCAAGTGGCTTCGCGCGGAGGTTGGAGACAGGGCCGTCGCCGCGCCAGATCTCGCGGGTGGGCTGCAATTCGCGGATGTGCTGGAAGGCCCAGCGGTTGCGCGGCGCCTCCATGAAGTTGCTGCGCAGGACGCGCTTGTCGGCGTCTGGCGGAAAGCCCTGCATGAGCCCGAGATCCTGGTATCCCGCGTCCGCTGCAACCACCGGATGTGCTGCCAAGGACAGTCCTGCCACGACCAGCGCGCTGCGGATCAAAGACCTGTACAACTTCATCGAGACCTCCCCGGGTTGCGGTATTCCAGTGTAGGAGCAGCGCGCGCACACGGGCAACGATTCACGACGCCGGAGCGGCGGGGGGCGCCATAATGCCGCCCATGAGCAACGACCCGCGCCAGATCCTCGAACAGACCTTCGGCTACCGCAGTTTCCGTGGCCCCCAGGAGGCCGTCATCCGCGCGGTCGTGGCGGGCGAGGACGCGCTGGTGCTGATGCCCACAGGTGGCGGCAAATCACTGTGCTACCAGGTGCCGGCGCTGGCACGCGAGGGCACGGGCATCGTGATCTCGCCACTGATTGCGCTGATGCAGGATCAGGTGAGCGCGCTGCGTGAACTCGGCGTTCGCGCTGGCTTCCTGAACTCCACGCTGGCCGCGCAGGAGGTCTTCGCGACCGAGCGTGCGCTGCGCGAAGGCCGCATCGACCTCCTGTACGTCGCGCCGGAGCGCCTGCTGCAGCCGCGCACGCTGGAACTCCTGCACGAGGCACAGATCGCCCTCTTCGCCATCGACGAAGCGCATTGTGTTTCGCAGTGGGGCCACGACTTCCGCGCCGACTACCTCGCGCTCGACATCCTGCAGCGGGAATTCCCCGGCGTGCCGCGGATCGCCCTCACCGCCACCGCCGACATGCGCACACGGGAGGAGATCGTCACGCGCCTCGGCTTGCAGGACGCGAAGCAGTTCATCGTCGGTTTCGACCGCCCGAACATCCGCTACCGCATCCGGCAGAAGGAGCGCCCCAAACAGCAGCTCCTCGCCTTCCTGCGCGAGGAGCAGGCCGGCAACGCGGGCATCGTCTACTGCCTCTCGCGCGCCAAGGTCGAAGAGACCGCACGCTGGCTGCAGGAAGAAGGCTTCCACGCGCTCCCGTACCACGCGGGCATGGACAAGGACGAACGCGCGAGGAACCAGTCGCGTTTCCTCCGCGAGGAGGCCGTGGTGATGGTGGCGACCATCGCCTTCGGCATGGGCATCGACAAGCCCGATGTGCGCTTCGTCGCGCACCTGGATCTGCCGAAGAGCATCGAGGCCTACTACCAGGAAACGGGGCGTGCCGGGCGCGACGGCGAGCCTGCCACGGCGCTGCTGCTCTACGGCTTCGAGGACGTGGTGAAGCTCCGTCAGATGGCGCTGCAGTCAGAGGGAAACGAGACCTTCAAGCGCCACGAGCAGCAGCGTCTGACCGCGATGCTGGGGCTCTGCGAAATCACGAGTTGCCGGCGCCAGGCGCTGCTGCGCTACTTCGGCGACACGATGGAGTCGCCTTGCGGCAACTGCGACAACTGCCTGGAACCTCCCGAGGAATGGGACGGCTCCGAGGCCGCGCGCATGGCGCTCTCCTGCGTGTACCGCACGGGGCAGCGCTTCGGTGCCAACCACGTGATCGATGTGCTGCGCGGCGCCTCGAACGACCGGATTTTCTCTTTCGACCACCACCTCCTCAGCACCTTCGGCATCGGCAAGGACATCGCCGCTGAGCAATGGCGCTCGGTGTTCCGGCAACTGGTGGCGCGGGGCCTGCTGGACGTGGACCCGGAAGGCTACGGCGGCCTGCGTCTGGGGGCGCAGGCAAGGCCGGTGCTGCGGGGCGAAGAGAGCGTGTGGCTGCGCCGCGATCGCAAGGCAGCGCCGGTGCGCGCCATCGGCAAGCGGGAACGTGGCACGGAGGTGGATGAGGCGGACCGACCGCTGTGGGACGCGCTGCGCGCCTGCCGCAAGCGCCTCGCCGATGCGCAGAACGTACCGCCCTACGTGATCTTCCACGACGCCACCCTGCGCGCCATGCTCGCCGACCACCCGCAAAACGCGCGGGAACTGCGTGCCGTGAGCGGCGTGGGCGACAGCAAGCTCGAGCGCTATGGCGAGGCCTTTCTGGCCGTGCTCCGCGACGAGCGACTATGATCGGCCGCAACCCCGTACCGAGGCCGGACCGATGCGCCACGTGAGACTTCTGCGCCTGATACTTCTTTGCGTGGCCTGCGCTGTCCACGGCTGCGCCACGGCACCGGCCCCGGCCCCGGCAGATCTGTCAGTCGATGTGCTGAAAAACCTCGCTTACACCGGCATCAGCGAAGATGGCAGCGCCATGAAGCTCCGGGACGGGCGTTGGGAGGGGGAGCCACCCGAACCCGGTTCGGCAGCGGTTCCCACGCTGGATTTCTCGGGCGAACGGGTCGCGCGCGGGGATCTCGACGGCGACGGGCTCGCGGAGGCGGTGGTGGTGCTCGACAGCTGGACCGGCGGGAGCGGCGTGTTCTCGTACATCGCCGTGGTGTCTGGACGTACGGGCAAAGCACTCAACACCGCCACGCAGTTGCTGGGAGACCGCGTGCAGGTGCGCGAGTTGCGCGTCGACGATGGCAGGGTCGTGGTCGATCTGCGGGGCCCGGGCCCCGATGACCCGTCATGCTGCCCCTCGATGAGCATCCGGCAGGTGTGGACGCTCGGTGATGGCAAATTGCAGGAACGGGCCGCCGAGCGCAGATCCGCTCGCACAACGGTGCGGGAACTCGAGGGCAGTCATTGGGAACTCGCCCGCTGGAGCGCGGACGAACCCGCAGCTCCGGCGCCCGTCGTCAGCCTGTCCTATGCAGAGGGCCGTTTTTCAGGCCACGCCGGCTGCAACCGCTACGGTGCTGCCGTGCGTGATGCGGAGGCGGCGGGTAGCCTCGTCGTGAGCCCGGGCATGGCTACTCGCATGGCCTGCGAAGAACCCCGCATGGGCATCGAAAACCGCTTCCTGCGCACGCTCCCCACGGTGCAGGCGTTCCGCTTCTCGTCGGGCATGCTGATGCTCACATACCGGCGCGAGGACGGCAGCGGCGCCGAATTGTGGTTCAGGCCCGTCGCGGCACCCTGAGGCGGCGGACGAACACCGCGAGCTGATCGACGCGGGCTTCGCGCTGAACGAGGGCGCCTGGGGCAAGCTTGATCCGCAAGGCAACAAGATGATGCTGAGCATCCAGGCCGGCGAGCAAGCGAGCCAGAACTATCGGCGGCTGCGCCGTGCCTTCGCAGGCCTGATGCCCATCTGCAGGCCTAGCGCCTTCAACACCCTGAGAACTGTCGCGAGTTCGGGGTTGCCCTTCTCCGAGAGCGCGCGGTAGAGAGCCTCCCGCGCAAGCCCGGTTTCCCGCGAGATCTTCATCATGCCGTGCGCGCGGGCAACCTCGCCCAGCGCAACACGCAGACGGCTCCCGTCGCCGGGGTCCCCGTCCAGCGCCTCCGAGAGATACACAGCAAGCTCCGCAGTGGAGACCGGGGTTCGGGCGGTGCCGGCGGCACGGGCAGCGGAGGGGTCGGGGATCGGTTCAGCCGATGACACGGTTGGGGCTCTCGCAGAGTATCCATTGCACCCGGGCGGGATCGCTCAGGTAGTTTTCGTCGGGTTGGATCAAGCGCCGGTAGTCGGGCTCGCTGAAGAGCGCCTGCATGGCCGCGGGCGAGGCATAGCGCGCCACTGCTACCCCGTCCCACGGTGGCTCTTGCCCATTCAGATAGGAGGACGGCGCCGCGGGATACTGTGTGTAGCCGTCCAGATGGCGCGCGATCGCGGGTGTGCCGGCAATGAGCCGCGCATGCACCTCTCGCCAGTGGCGGTGGTATTCCTCAGGGCTTAGGCCATCACGGCGCTTCACAGGGCAAATCAGGGTGATCACGGCTCCTCCTCAGGGCCTGAAGCGGCGTCCGGCGGTGTAGCCGCCATCGACCGGAAAATCGCCACCGGTACAGCCCGATGACTCGTCGGATGCGAGGAAGAGCGTCATGCGCGCGATCTCCTCGTAGCGGTGGAAGCCCTGCGCCCACGGCGGGGGTTTCAGGATCTGCTCGACGTGCTGGCGCATCATCTCGTCGTGATCCATGCCGGGTGGCAGGAAGGGCGAGCTCATCTCGATGTTGCCGGAGTCGGGTATCAGGCAATTCACGCGGATCGCATCTCGACCCAGCTCCATGGCCGCGGTCCGCGTGATGCCTCGCAGAGCGAACTTGGTGGAGGCGTAGGCAACGAGGCCCATGTCCTGCGCGACCACGCCATCGGTGGAGCCGATGTTCACGATGCTGCCGTAGCCCAGCGTCCGCATGGACGGCAACACGGCCTGTATGCCGAGCACCGGCCCGAGTTGGTTCACGCGGAACAAGCGCTCCAGTGATGCTTCCGTCACCTCGTCGATGGAGGCGATGTCGAGCAGGGCAGCGTTGTTGACGAGCACCGCGGGCTCGCCGAGACGCTCCCGTACCGCGCCCACGAGTGCCGTCCAGTCCTCACGGCACGCGACATCGCAGCGTTGGAACAGCGCAGCCTCGCCCAGCTCTGCGGCAAGGGCGAGGCCCTGCTCCTCGCGCAGGTCGGCGATCGCCACCCGCGCACCTTCCGCGACGAAGAGCCGCGCGATCGCCGCACCGGTGCCACGCGCGCCACCCGTGATGATCGCGACCTTGTCGTGCAGCCGTCCGGCCATGTGCCGTGCTCCCGCCGGCTATCAGTAGCGGTACTCGAGGTCGATGCCCCAGGTCTGCGGATCGCCGAAAGCCGCCACGCGGTTGGCATGGATGCTGTTGAAGCTGCCGAAGGTGTCGACGTAGTACTCCTCGTCGAAAATGTTCTTCACCCAGGCCGCCGCGCTGAAGTTTCCCTTGCCCATCCAGTCCTCGCCGGCGAGTTGCAGCCGCGCGCCGCCCACGCCGTAGGAATCCATGGAAATGCCCACGAGCCTGCGCACGCCGGTGACGGAATCGTCCTGCCAGTTGTAATCGAAGGAGAAGGTGAGATCGCCGAGCGGCAACTGCGCCACCTGCCATTCGATGGTGCCGGAGAACATGTTCTTCGGCGAGTTGGGCAGGGCGTAGAGGTTGGCGTCGTCGCCCTCCACCTGCTTGATCTCGGAATCGAGATAGCCGTAAGAGAGATCCACGCGCAGCGTGTCGGTGAGGAGGAAGCTCAGCTCCGTCTCCAAACCCATGATCTCGGCGGTGCCCGCGTTCTGCGTCTGCGTGACGATAGGGCTCGGCTGGTTTGGCAGCAGGATGTCGAGCTGCATGTCGTCATAGTCCGAGTAGAAGATCGCGCCGTTCCAGCGCAGGCGCTTGTCGAGGAGCTCGGTCTTCCAGCCCATCTCGTAGGAGACCAGCGTTTCCTCGTCGTAGCTCTGGGTGAAATCAGCCTGGCGCAGGTTGAATCCACCGGCCTTGTAACCCGATGCGATCTTGGCGTAGAGGTTTGTGTCTTCGCTCAGGTCGTACTGCACGGTGACGGCGGGCGTGAAGTTCGACCAGTCGTCGTCGACGGGCGCGACGATGTTGTTGTCACCCTCGCGCTTGTCCTCGGTGTAGCGGCCGCCCAGCACGAACTTCCAGGGCGATGCCTGCTCTGGCCGCCAGCCGACCTGCGCGTAGGCAGCGATGGTCTCGTTGTCGGCGTCGACGTCGCGCGGCAGCAGGAAGTTGATGAACGTGACCTCGTCACCCGAGGTCTCGTTGCCGCTTTCCTCGAAGTAGTACAGGCCTGCGATGTACTCCCACTGCCCATCGTCGCTGCTGCCTGCGAGTTGCAGCTCCTGCGAGAACTGGTCCTGATCGGCGTTGAAACGGTTGTTGCGGAAAACGGGAATGAAGTCATTGCCCGAATAGTCCTGGTAGGCGTCCTCCTCGACTTCACGGTAGGCAGTGATGGCTTTCACCGTCCCGATTGCAGTCTCGTAGGAGGCGGTGAGCGTGTGACCGGAGGTCTCGGCCTTGCTGTCCTCGTAGGGCAGCAGGAGTTTGGCGTGGCTCTGGCGCCCGTTCTGCGGTGTCAGCACGCCGGTGAAATTCGTGCTCACCTCGAGCAGGTGGTAGTAGTTGCCGGTGAAGTCGTTCTGCGAGGTGTCGTAGCCGTAGTCGATGGTGAGGTCTTCCATGGGGCGCCAGCGGAGATCCGCGCGGAAGGAATCACGGTCATAGGCGTGGAAGTCATCGCCACTGCCATCGTTGTCGATCCAGCCGTCGCGCTTGTGCTTCTGGTAGGTGACGCGCGCTGATGCTGTTTCCCCCAGCGGCAGGTTCACCGATGTGCGGGATTTGAACAGGCCGTACTCACCACCGCTCAGCAACTGGCTGAACTCGAGGTCCTCGGACGGACGCTTGGTGACGATGTTCACGGCACCACCCGTGGTGTTGCGGCCGAAGAGGGTGCCCTGCGGGCCGCGGAGCACCTCGACGCGCTCGATGTCGGCGGTGTCTGCCACCAGGCCGACCGAGCGGGCCATGTAGACGCCATCGAGATACATGCCCACCGGCGAGTCGAGCACGATCTGGCTGTCGACGTTGCCCACGCCGCGGATGTAGGTGCGGATGGTGGTGGCGCTGATGCCGAAGGACATCATCTTCATGTTCGGAATCGAGGAAGCGATGTCGGCGACGTTCGATACGCCCAGGCGCTCGAGGGCCTGCGAGTTCAGCGCCACGACAGAGATCGGCGTGTCCTGCAGGCTTTTCTCCGTGCGCTCGGCGGTGACGATGACCTCTTCGAGGGCGACGGGCTCGGCGCGGGCATGGAAGGCGCCTGCCGCCATGATCAGCGCGGCAAGGGGCAAACGGCGGAAACAGACAGTGCGTGCGTGCATATGGACGCCCTCCGGGGCACTTATGGTCGTTGTGCCCGGATTGCACACGATGCGGCGCTGCCGGGGCAATAATCCAAACAAGGGCTGCGCGACCCTGTAATCCATGCATCACTGACTGGAATGCGTTCCAACACCGCCGGAGCTTCACTCGTTTGGAGTATTCCGGGGGCTGATCGCGCAAACCTATAGTCCCTTGCACCCACCCCGGAGTGTTCCGATGAGTTCCCCGATCGTCGTCTGCGACACCGTCGATTCTTTCCACACTTTTTCCCCCACGGAACCCTGGTGGACCGAGACCGTGTGGTTCGGCGCCTGGATCCCCGAGGCCGCCATCACCATCTATTTCTACAACTGGTTCCGCCCGGTACTCGGCATTTACGGTGGTGGCTGCCTCGTCTGGGACGCCAAGGGGTATCTGCCCTGGGACGCGCCCGTCTACCGCTACGACGTGAACGCGCCCATTACCTCGCCGGTGGATCTGCGCGACATGTCGCTGCCCGGTGGAAACTGGCTGAAAAGCGTGGAAACGGGCCTGGTCTACGACATGGGCTACGAGAGCCCCGGCGTGCGGCTCGACATGCGTTTCACCGGCTTGCTGCCCGCCGAAGAAACCTCCGCGCACGGCACCTCGGCGTTCTTCGCCGGCCACATCGATCAGCCCGGCCACTACACCGGCACGCTGGAACTCGACGGCAAGCGCTGGAACATCGACTGCCACGGCATACGCGACCGCTCCTGGGGCCCGCGGATCATCGGCGACGACATCCGGCTCGGGTATTGCCACGGCCAGTCGGCGGATTTCGCCTTCCTCGCCTATTCCAAGCCAGGCGGGGAACAGGAGCCCGTGTTCAAGGGCTACGTGATGCAGGACGGCATCAAGTCGATGGTGAAAGAGGGCCACCGCCGCGTGTGTTACCACGGTGGCGAATTGCGCTGGATCGAGGTGCAGTTGCTGGACGAACTCGGGCGCAGCGTCGAGATACGCGGTCGCCCGATCAACCGCTTCGTCTACCTGCCCTACGCCAACCTCGTGTGCTGGCTGTTCCTGATGGAGTGGGAAGGCCCCACCGGCGTACTCTACGGCGAGGAGCAGGATGCCTGGAGCACGGCGCTCTGGCGCAACCGCCGCGAAATCCCCGCTGCCTGAGGAGACCGCGCGCCGAAGCGCGCGGGCAAGACCATGAAGACGCTCTCGCTCGTCAAATTCCGTGATGGCCTCCCGCGCGAGGAGGCCTGGCGCGCCTGGTCCGAGCACACGCGCCGATGGGACAGCAAGGACCACCCGGAAATCCGCATGACCCGGCTCACGCTCTTCGGCGAGGGCGGCGACGCAGGCAACGGCGGCTGGGACGGCATGGGCCTCACCGAATGGAGCAGCGCCGAGGCCTTCCACGCCGCCGCCGCGTGGTACCAGACACCGGAGAGCGCGGCACACGCCGCGGACCTTGGCAGCTTCATGGACCTCGAGCGGATGCTGACCGTGGTGATCGCCGACGAGTGCGCCATACCCGGGCCACCGCTGACAGGTACGGCGGGCTGATGGCACTGCGCAGCGTCAGCTTCGAGCAACTGCTGCTCGAACTGTTCAGGGCCGTGGAGGCCGGCGGCAGTTGGACGCCCTTCTTCGCCAGCCTCACCCGCGCCATGAACCTCGAGGCCTGCACACTCATCCTGCGCATGCCATCCACCGGGGATCTGGGCGAACTCCATTCCTACCAGGCTGATATCGCCTTCGAAGACATCTA
>Ga0209985_10005208_pt1 | contig 10207 bp, 11 predicted proteins | sample NOAtaG_FD_187305 | JGI IMG/M metagenome (GOLD analysis project Ga0209985, IMG submission 187305) | Freshwater lake microbial communities from Lake Erie, under a cyanobacterial bloom - NOAA_Erie_Diel6S_1000h metaG (SPAdes) (version 2) | ecosystem: Environmental > Aquatic > Freshwater > Lake ... | reverse complement strand
AAAGCAAATCACAACCTTTTGTTACTCATTGGATGCCATTACCCAGTTATCAAAGATCGTTTGTTGAAAGCAAATCACAACTGTATCAACAGGACTTTCTCAACCTTTGACGTTATCAAAGATCGTTTGTTGAAAGCAAATCACAACAAGTCAACTAAACGGATCAGTTGAGTTAGTGTTATCAAAGATCGTTTGTTGAAAGCAAATCACAACTCTTTTGTAGTCACATCGCGAAATTCTCGGTTATCAAAGATCGTTTGTTGAAAGCAAATCACAACATCCAACTTAAATTCCCTAAAGGCTTTAATGTTATCAAAGATCGTTTGTTGAAAGCAAATCACAACCAGAGGTGCGCATTATCACCAGAAGCACTGGTTATCAAAGATCGTTTGTTGAAAGCAAATCACAACTTTACGCAAAACACTGAGTAAAACTGCACAGTTATCAAAGATCGTTTGTTGAAAGCAAATCACAACTTTCGGAACGGCTTTAACAGGTCAAGACTTGTTATCAAAGATCGTTTGTTGAAAGCAAATCACAACTGTAAAGTCAGGATGCTTATCTTCTTTTTTGTTATCAAAGATCGTTTGTTGAAAGCAAATCACAACCCATTGCCTTTTCCTCTATGATAGGTTCGCGTTATCAAAGATCGTTTGTTGAAAGCAAATCACAACATAATAATGTTTTGAAAAACACTTTCAGCATCATACAAAAAAAACATTTCCTTGATTAGTAAATTTGAGTTTTCCTGCTTCACGCAAGTGTATCACATCACAAGCACGAATTTTCAAAGTTTTCATTACTTCTTTGCTTTTTAGCCATTATTCTTTCATTACTTCAACTTTTTCGAGCTCTTTGCATTAACCAAACTTTTCATTTGGGTAATGGCAATTTGGTTGAGTTGCAATAGTCTTTCTTTTTGTATCAAACCTTGGTGAATTAAAACAGCATTAATGCTTTCGAGATTAGACAACACTACTAATTGTTCAATAGTAGCATGGTCGCGGATATTGCCTTCCAGTGTAGGGTTTGCATCTCTCCATGCGGCAGCGGTGATGCCAAACAGGGCCACATTGAGCAAATCGGCTTCGGTAGTGTAGGTGAGACTTGCTTGTTTGCTGCTAATAATACTTGGAATGAGTTTTTCTTTGATGGCATCGGTGTGTATGTGGTAGTTCACTTTGGCTAAGGTGCGTTGCAGGTTCCATTCTAGTTTCAGTCGGTTATTTTCGTCTTCTTTAAGGCGTTGGAATTCTTTGATGAGGTAGAGTTTGAACTCAATAGAAATCCATGAGGCAAATTCAAAAGCAATATCTCGGTGAGCGAAGGTTCCACCATATCTTCCTGCTTTGGAAATGATGCCAATCGCTCCTGTCTTTTCAATCCATTGCTTTGCAGTTAATATAAAGCTGTTTAAGCCGGCTTGTTTTCTAAACCCCTCGAATTCGATGGGATTAAAATCTGGATTATTTAACTGCTCCCAAAACCCTAAGAGTTCAATGGTATTTCTGTTTCTTAACCAATTTTGAATGATATAATCCGTTCGCTCGTTGTCCTTATGCCTAGCTAGATCGGTTAGAGATATATAATCTTGCTGATTATTTTGGGTAAGGGTAATTTCTGTACCCTTTACTGTAAATGATGTACTTTTTGCCATACTATGCTAATTGTGGCGAATACGCCATATTTAACTTACCATTGCCCTCAAATCACTCACCACATTTTTAACTGCATCAATAACAATATCCATTTCCTTTTTGGTGTTGAATTTTCCAACTGAAAAACGAATAGAACTAAAAGCCGCAAATTCATTTGTTAAGAAAGGCATCATCTCCTCTAAAACCCTTCCATCAATTTGAGTTGTAGCATTATTATCTAAGTAAATTACTTGGTTAAATTTATTAGAAAGCATAACCTGTTATGGAACTTCAAAAAACAATAAAAGAAGCTATTGTACTAACGCTTAAAAAACAAAACAAACCGTTAAGCGCAAGCGAAATTTACGATTTTATTCATTCAAATAATTTATTTGTGTTTAAATCCACCAATCCTAAAGCAATCATTTCTTCTGAGTTGCGTAAAAGATGTGCAGGGCTAAATTTAAAAAAGGCTTATCCTCAAAAGCTATTTAAAAAGGATGTAGAAAATAGATACAGCTTAGTGTAAATATTCCTTTGTTTGTCTATAAGACTGAATTTTAATACGAAGATTTGTAAAAGTGATAGTAACTATCCAATAACTAATCAAGTATTACTATTTTTTGATTCGATTATAACAGTAGACCAATATAAGTTAGGCTAACTATAGAATAATTAAAGTGTAATGCTCATCCATAAAAAAAGCCCTGTTGCCAGAGCTTTTTATTCCTGAGTACCTAAGGCCGGAGTCGAACCGGCACGCCCGAGGGCACACGATTTTGAGTCGTGCGCGTCTACCAATTCCGCCACTCAGGCATTTTTTAGTTTTCCCGTTTTTGCGGGTTGCAAATATGCTAAAGTTTACGTCCTGCTCAAAATCTTTATTTCAAAATTTACACTATCCCTTTGTGCTTTTTACCGTATACTTCTGCCAAATGCTTAGGGTAAATGGGCATTTTCACCAATTGCATTTTTAGTATCTTGCCTTTATGAAGCGCCTTTTCAGCCTGGCTTTTGTATTGCTCCTCCTCTTGCAGGTGGCCGGCTGTTATGTTTTCTTTTCCATCAGGTTGGTGCAAATACATGCAACCAGCAGAAGAAATTTAGCCTTCTTACCCGACTCGGACCTTACTCGTTTTCATTTTACACAAGCCGAATATGAAAAAGTGCGAGAAAATAAAAGAGAGATAAAAGTAAACGGGCGCATGTACGATGTTGCTCGTTCTCATACTCAACCAGACGGTTCTCTTATCCTCTTTGCCAAACACGATGAAGCCGAAGATAATCTCTTTGCTTTTCTGCATGAAGTGTTAGAAAATATTAACCACGATAAAAAACACGTTCCTGCACAGGTTATGCAAGTCAGTTCGTTGTTGTATTGTCATCATCCCTTTCAATTTTCTTCTTCGCTGTATGCCTTTAGTATAGAACATCATTCTTGCTATCTCAAACAAGAATGTTGCACAAGCTTGGTGATCGAAATTCCACCTCCAAAAGTTTTTTCTATTTGTTAATCTTAAACGCAAAAGTTTAACCCTTTTGCTTTCGTCTATTCTATCAATGCTTTTTTAAGCCTTGATCATTCTTTATTATCTATTTATCCACATGAAAAAACTTTTATGCGGCTATTGCTTACTAGCCAGTATCTGTGTTTATGGTCAACAAACAGATACATTACAAAACAAATACCTCGATGAAGTGGTAGTTTCTGCCAATCGTTGGGAACAAAACTTATCGGAAGTGCCCGCACGCATTGCCAAAATAGAAAAGAGCGACATACAATTTTTCAACCCTCAAACTGCTGCCGACTTATTAGGCTTGAGCAACCAAGTGTTTATACAAAAAAGTCAGTTAGGTGGTGGCAGCCCAATGTTGCGTGGCTTTGCTACTAACCGCGTGTTGTTGGTGGTAGATGGTGTGCGGCTTAACAATGCTATTTTCAGAGGGGGCAATGTGCAGAATGTAATCTCACTCGATGTCAATGCTATACAAGAATCGGAAGTAATTTTTGGTCCGGGTTCTGTTATCTATGGCAGCGATGCTATTGGTGGTGTGATGGATTTTCATACCCTCACTCCTACTTTTTCAACCAGCGGAAAAACAACATTTAATGCACAAGCCTTAGCTCGGTATGCTTCTGCCAATCAGGAAAACACAGGGCATGTGCATTTTAACATTGGCTTGAAAAATTTTGCATTCACTTCAAGTGTTACAAAATCAATCTATGATGATTTAACCATGGGAAGCCGCGGACCGATGGAATACACCCGACCCGATTACCAAGGAAGAGAAAACAACACCAACACTACCCTCATCAACCCAAACATCAACCAACAAATTGGTTCGGGCTACGAACAACTTAATGCTATGCAGAAAGTAAGATTTAGGTTGAAAGATGTTTTAGATCTTACGTACAGTTTTCATTTTTCGGAAACATCAGACGTGCCACGCTACGATCGTTTAATTTTAAAAAATGCACAAGGTGTATTTGCTAACGCAGAGTGGTATTACGGTCCGCAACGTTGGCGCATGCACAGTTTACAAGCGAAAATTAAGGCTAACAAAATTTTTGCTGACGAAATAAAACTTGTACTCGCACACCAAAGTTATGACGAAAGCCGACACACCCGGAATTATGCAGGAAGCAATGCCAACCGCAGAACCAATCGTTTCGAATCGGTTGATGCCTTTTCGGCTAATGTTGATGTAAGCAAATCTTTTTCTGAAAAAACATCTTTGTTTTACGGAGCAGAGTTTGTAACCAACGAAGTACGTTCAGTTGCCAATCGCACAGACATTATAACAGGCGATGTAAACGATGCGTCAACGCGTTATCAGAATGGTTCGGATTGGCGTTCGCTTGCTGCCTATGCCAGCGTTAGGCATCAACTTACAAGTTACGTTACTTTAAATGCAAGTGTACGCTACACGCATGTGCATACCTATTCTGTTTTCGATAAAACATTTTTTCCATTTCCGTTTGATGACGCCACGCTCAATAATGGAGCCTGGAACGGAAGCGTTGGCGCAACCTTTAAAATGAACGATGATTTTAAAATCTATTACAATGTTTCAACAGGATTTCGTGCACCCAACGTTGACGATATAGGTCGTGTGTTCGATTCGCAACCCGGAAGTGTAACGGTGCCCAACCCAAATCTAAAACCCGAAACTGCCTATAATTTTGAAACAGGTTTTGCGGGTAAAATCCATCCAAACATTACGGTAGATGCTGCTTTTTACTATACCCTTTTAGATAACGCCATAGTGCGTGGAGATTTTTTGTTTAACGGAGAAGATAGTATTGAGTATGATGGAACGTTAAGTCGTGTGTTGGCTTTACAAAACACCAACCGAGTTGTTGTAATGGGCAGCCAGGTAGGTGTAAAAGTAGATATTTTAAAAGGATTATCGCTGCAATCGAATATTAACATACAGCGTGGCGAAGAAAGAGATTTTGCAACAGGAAATATTTACTCACCTACACACGTACCTCCAACTTTTGGTTCTACTCAAATCAACTATCAAAATAAAAAGTGGCGAGCAACTGTTTATGTTTTGTACAACGGCACCGTGCGCTACGAAAACCTGGCACTAACCGAACGGGCCGATGCGCACTTGTATGCAAAAGATAAAGATGGTAACCCGTATGTACCGAACTGGCATACATGGAATGCCAAGTTTTCGTATGATGTAACTAAAAACATAACCTGCGATGTGGGGATAGAAAATATAGCAGACATTCGATACAGGCCATATTCTTCAGGCATCAGCGCACCCGGAAGAAATTTTATTTTCGCCCTGAGAGGAAAATTTTAAATGTCAAATTTCGAATTTTAAACCTTGAATTTTGAATTTCGAATTTCAAATCTTGAGTTTTAAATTTTGAATTTTAAATTTCGAATCTTATTAATAACGCTTAGCTATACGTTAAAAGCATGATAGAAAAAATTGTAAAACGAACCCGCTCTTACCGAAAACTGCATCGCTACATCGGCATCAGTTTATGTTTCTTTTTTTTCATCATTGCTTTTACCGGTATTTTACTCGGCTGGAAAAAACATTCAGGTGGATTGATCTTACCCAACACAGAAAACGGAACGAGCAAAAGCCTGGCTACGTGGCTATCTGTTGATTCGTTGGCTTCTATCGCACAAGTTGCCGTTAAGGAAAAACATCACCTTAAAGATGTGCAAATCGATCGCATGGATATTCGCCCTGAGAAAGGCGTTATCAAAGTAAGTTTTAAAAGAAATTATTTCGAAGTACAACTTGATGGTACAACAGGAAATGTGTTAGCCATACAACAACGCAATTCCGATATTATCGAACAAATACATGATGGTACTATTTTAGATAACGTCATCTATGCCAATGGTTATTTTAAACTTACCTACACAAGCGTATTAGGTTTGGGTTTACTTTTTCTAACCCTTTCCGGCTTTTGGCTTTGGTACAATCCCAGAAGGATTAGGAAGTTAAAATGATTACCTTTGCCACACAATATTACAATCATGCAAATCTCAAAAAACAAAGTAGCGGGTATTCATTACACCTTAACCGACAACAGCGGTAACATTCTGGATAGCAGTAAAGGAAGAGATCCTTTATTTTATATTCAAGGCATCGGCAATCTTATTCTGGGCATGGAAGAAGGCCTGGAAGGAAAAAAGAAAGGCGATAAGTTTCAAATTAAAGTATCTCCTGAAAAAGGATATGGTGTAAAAGATCCTAACCTGATGCAGCAAGTACCCATCAAAGCATTTGGCGGACAAGAAGTAAAACCCGGTATGAAATTCAGCACCAACCAAGGTCATGTAGTTACTGTAACTGAAGTATCAACTGAAACTGTTACTGTGGATGCTAACCACGAGTTAGCCGGTGTAGAATTAAATTTTGATGTAGAAGTAATGGAAGTACGCGAAGCCACTGCAGACGAAATTTCTCACGGCCACGTGCACGGCCCGGGCGGGCATCATCATTAAAAAATAAAGTTTATACTGGAATAAAAAATAAAAGGCAGCGCAGAGCTGCCTTTTTTATGGAAGGAAATAACGTTGCGCTATATTACTCGAATCGTAACGATTCAATTGGATCTAACTTTGATGCTTTGTGTGCCGGATAATAACCTGATAATAATCCTACGCCAATACAAATCAGCATACCCATAAACATCCACGTCCAGGGTATAACAAATTCATCAACCCCAATCAAACTCGAAATTCCATTACCAATTAAAATACCTAATATAATTCCAGCCAAACCGCCTAACACGCATACTACAATGGCTTCGATAACAAATTGTTGGCGTATTCTAAGTGGTGTTGCTCCTAATGCTTTACGAACTCCTACTTCGCGTGTTCGCTCGGTTACAGAAACCAGCATGATGTTCATCAAAGCAATGGATGCACCTAACAAAGTAATAAAGCCAACGCCAAAACCTCCTAAGCGCAAAGCAGAAGTAATGCCTTCTAGTTGTTCTTGCAATGTTTCGCTTTTTTCCAAGTCAAAAGAATTAGGTCTGCCTACTTCATCTCTTCTGATGCCTCGCATAATGCCTGTTGCTTCGCCCATAGCAAAATCCATTTTGGTTGGGTCGCTGATGCCAACAGAGATTTCGTACCATAACTGCCTGCCTTTTGCCATTTGGTTGGCTTTGATTAACGGTACACACACCATGTTATCGTAATTGTCGTCTGCTAAATCTCCTTTCTCTTTCATCACCCCAATAATTCTTAGTTGAACTCCAGTAATCAATATTTCTTTTCCAACCGGATCTTCCTCATTCTTAAACAAAGTTTCGGCTACTTTAAATCCAATTACTGCCACCTGCGTTCCATAATCCATTTCAACTTTCGAAAAATTTCTTCCTTTTTCTATTTCAACACCTTTCAAACCAAAAAACTCTGTATTCACTCCTTTCAACCGTACATTCGGGTTTGTTTTATTCGATAAGTATTTTACTTCTGCCACACCGGTAACATCTGCCGACAAAGAAATTACAGCTTCGGTTTTAAACTGTTCGGCAAATCGGTTTACTTGTGTAAACGTAAGCTGCGGATATTTTTTTTCGGCAATACCCTGGTTGCTGCTCCCGCGGTTTCTCTTCGAGGTAATATCGAACGTATTAACACCTAAAGAAGACAAGCTCGTGTTTACCGAATACTCTATACCATCTATGGCAGTTAAAATACCCACCAGCGAAGTAATGCCGATAGCCACAATACACGAGGTTAATACAGACCTTAGCATATTGGCCTTAATCGACCTAAGCCCTTCTTTTATGTTTTCAACCAGATTCATGAAATTTTATTTAAAGTGTATAGGTTGAAAAAACAATCGAAATGTTACAGGAATAGTTAAAATTATACGTTTGTAAAAAGTATCGTATTACTTTCGTATAATGAGGAAAATTTCGGCTATGCGTTATCGGGTTCTAGTACTTTTAATGTTAGTTCTGAATGTGGCACAGGCCAATCGTTTGTTTATACCGATGGATGCCTCGCAAACCAACCATTTAAAAGCATACGGAATTGCCTATTGGATTTTACGTGCCGAAACCGAAGTAGATTGGTTGTTGAACTATAGAGGGGGAAGTTTCATGTGCGATTACAATGCGGCTATACAAAACGAATTGCTGATACGCGGAGTTAGTTACGAAGTTATTTCTGAAGCACAAGCCAACCAGATTTTAACTGAAATGGCAAGCCCTGCCTTGAACTATGACATCATGAAGCTGGAGAAATACCCAAAAATAGCCGTGTACTCTCCTAAATCGGCTCAACCTTGGGATGATGCCGTAACTTTGGTGCTTACCTATGCCGAAATTCCGTACGATTTAATTTATGATGATGAAGTTTTAGCTGGCAATCTGCCTAAGTACGATTGGCTGCATTTGCATCACGAAGATTTTACCGGGCAATATGGAAAATTTTATTCTTCGTATAGCAGCGCACCGTGGTATATCGAGCAACAACGCGAAGCCGAAGAAATGGCACGTAAACATGGTTTTACCAAAGTATCGCAACTTAAATTGGCGATAGCTAAAAGAATACAAGAGTTTGTGGCCGGTGGTGGATTTTTATTTGCCATGTGTTCGGCCACCGATAGTTTTGATATAGCGCTGGCCGCTGAAGGTTTAGATATTTGTGAGCGGATGTTCGATGGCGACCCGGCCGACCCGCATGCACAAAATAAACTAGATTATTCCAGAGCACTTGCCTTTGGTGGTTTTCGTATATCGCGCGATCCTATGCAATACGAGTTTAGCGATATAGACAATCAACCTTCTGAAAGAAGTTTACGACAAGACAACGATTACTTTACTCTTTTCGAATTTTCTGCCAAATGGGATCCCATCCCAACCATGCTCACGCAAAATCATACTAAAATTGTACCCGGCTTTTACGGGCAAACCACAGGATTTAAAAAGAGATTGATCAAATCAGAAGTATTGGTAATGGGTGAAAGCAAAGCCATAAGCGAAGCCAAATATATACACGGAACGTTAGGTAAAGGCTTTTGGACGTACTATGGAGGCCACGATCCTGAAGATTACCAACACCAGGTTGGCGAAGAACCAACAGACCTAAACCAACATCCTAACTCTCCGGGCTACAGGTTAATTCTGAACAACATTTTATTTCCGGCCGCTAAAAAGAAAAAACAAAAAACCTGATGATACCATTTGCAAGCATATACAGAGGGTTAATTCTGGTAGTGTGTACGTGTGCGTGCTCTGTAAAACCGGCTATGCAGATAACAAACGAGCAAACACCTATTGCCCTTGCAACACTAACCCAAAAAGAAACAACTCAAATCCTGAACGAAAGCAAAGAGTATTTACTTGTTAAAGAAATTCCTAAGGTTACAGACACATACTTTTTATATTGGGTTTTCGATCTGTCTGATAACCAACTTGTACATAAAGGCAGCATTACTAAAGGCAACATTGTTTGGCAAAGTAACCACGTACTTTTGCTTACTAAACTACCAGAGGTAATGCCAACCGGCAAAACACCAGAAGACTACCAAAGCCTGATCGATCTGAAGAAAGAACACTAACACAACAAAACACAAACACATCCTTATGAAAAAAATTGTACTTGTATCGCTCCTTTTTGTGCTATGCATACAACTGGCCGTTATCTACACGCCTGCACCCGAAACGCAGGTGGCTAAACCCGAGCCTAAAATACATTACGAAGAAGGTGATTTTGACGGACCCGCTGAATTTGCAAAGTTTCATTGGCAAATCCGTACAGCCGAAGGACAAGATAAACCAGCCTACACCAATGGCTACAAGCTAAAAGAGTTGCGCAAAAGCAAACAACTGGCGCGCATGCGCAAATCAGCCAAAACAAAATCCAATGGAATTACAGAATGGGTAGAGCGTGGTCCAGCCAATGTGCCGGGCAGAACCAGAGGTTTAATCGTGGATCCGGCTGATCCAGCAAAAAATACCTGGTATGCAGGTTCTGTTGGTGGCGGTGTTTGGAAAACAACCAATGCCGGACAAACCTGGAGAAACCTTACTCCTGATCTTCCTAATTTAGCTACCTCAGTTCTAG